>OIXV01002890.1_pt1 | contig 13210 bp, 8 predicted proteins | sample 1587771 | NCBI WGS metagenome assembly OIXV01 (sample SAMEA3888893, study PRJEB22519) | human gut metagenome | biome: human gut; feature: human-associated habitat; material: faeces | place: Denmark | collected 2010
TACATTTGCACCACTAACGAATTTAATTCGTCCTCTATTAGAGTAGATGTTTAATCTTCAAATACTAATAAAATATGAAAAAGAAACATTTGTATGGTGCCATGTTATGGGCTTTTCTTGTAACTGCAAACCTATGTACGGGATGTAGTGATGATAACGACTACCCCGATGTAGACGGGCAAAATCCAACAATGACATTAGCAACAGACCACATCGAGTCCGGAGCGGGACATCGATTTACTATTGAAGGGACATTAGAAGACAAAGACGGTATTGCTTCTATCAGCCTACAATGTGCCGACCTGCATTTGAACAAGACAATTGATTTAATCGAAATCTATGGTGCTCCGCAAGAGAGTTATGATTTAAGTTATTACTTTGACATAAACCGAAATGAAATCGGCGAACGTTTCACAGTCAAAGTTACTGTAACCGATGTAGGAGGACGCAGTATATCTCAAGATGTATTAATCACAATGGACGGAGATTTTGCAGCTCCGGTATTTTCAGCTGCCCCGGATGCCACTGTTACAGTATTAATGAAAAATGAAACGAAATTCAATCTTCGGTTCACGGCTACAGATGATCGTGCATTGGATTATGTCACAATTAATATTCCAGGTATAGACGGGTTTGACAACCGCCGTGTAGATGCTGATGGAAAAAGTTCATTGAACTTTGCCGAAATAATAGTATTCCCCAATGAACCGAAAAGTTATAATGTGACAATTACCGCTTTTGACAAGAAAGAAAACTCAACCACTACCACCAGTGTATTGAATATCTCAGAAATGCCGGATTTTCCCAAAATGTATCTGGCAGATGTGGCAACTGCCGAAGAACTGAATAGTGATATATTCGGGGTACCGATGGTAATTGAACATACAGGTGAATATCAGTATAAAGCAAATTATTACTGTCAAAAAGCCGGAACTAAAATATTCTTCTTACCACAAAAGAGTGACTTCACTCCTATTTGTTTCGGGCTTGATCCAGAGGATAACACCAAACTGACAGACGATCCCGAAACAGCAATGCCAATCGTACTTGACCAAGCCAATGTTTATTATGAAATTAATATTGATGTGAAGAACAGTACATACAATCTGAAAACTTACTCAATTGCCGATGCTGTAGACCCCATACCTCACACATACGGTTCTATCAGCCTTGACACATGGGGTGACGGTGGTTCGTGGTTACAGGAATTCTATTTCGGATATATGACCAGTAGCCCAACTGAAGTCCTGCGTTTCACTCAAGATAAGACCAATCCTCACCTATTCTATTTGGATACCCCCCTATTCCTGGAGGCAGGTACTAAAATGAATTTCGTTATTCATAACTGGCACTCTGACGGATGGTGGAATTATTGCACGTGGCGTGTAGACAACTCAGACGAACCGGAGATCTTCGGATATTATGGTAAAGAAGCCAAATATACCAATCCGGCATGGACCAAACCCGATCATGTAGGTGACAATTGGGCAAAACCAACAGTGAACGTCACAGGGAATTATAAACTTATATTCGACGCTCATTTGGAAAGAGCTAAACTCATTCCGGCCAATTAACAAGTAACATTAGATTTAAGATATGAAAAAGCAAATATTATTATTGTGTCTTGCGCTGACAAGTCTATGTAGCTATGCGCAGACCATCACTGTAAAAGGTGTAGTAACCTCGGCTTCAGATAAAGAACCGATGATTGGTGCAACAGTGCAAGTAAAAGGTACAGGTACAGGTACTATTACAAGTATTGATGGTGATTATTCACTAAACGATGTTGCCAAGGATGCCGTACTTGTGTTCTCCAGCATAGGATATGAGACTCAAGAAATAAAGGTAAACGGACAAACCGTTATCAATGTAGTGCTGAAAGATGCCAGTGAATTACTGGACGAAGTAGTGGTTATTGGTTATGGAGCCGTGAAAAAAAGTGACCTGACCAGTTCTATATCTACCGTAAAAGGAAAAGAAATTACCGAAACTGTAACCGGTAATGCAATGGACGCCTTGCAAGGTAAAATCAACGGTGTTCAAGTAACCAGTGGTGGTGGTCCGGGCGCACAACCAAAAGTTCTAATCCGTGGTGTAACAACAGTAAACGGAACCGATCCTTTGTATGTAGTAGATGGCATGCCGGTAGGTACAAACATCAACTTCCTAAACAGTAATGACATTGAATCTATGGAAGTTTTAAAAGACGCTTCGGCTGCTGCCATTTACGGAACACGTGCTTCTAACGGTGTCATTCTAATCACAACCAAAAAAGGAATGGCAGGAAAAACAAATATCAGTTTTAATGCATCTGCAGGTTTCCAAACACTGTCAAAACCCAAAATGGCTAATGCCGCCGAATATAAAGAAGTATTCAATACCCGATACACAAATGACGGAGGAACTTCTATTTGGAATGATACAGGCGCTACTACCAATCCCGGAGGAACAGACTGGTGGGACGAAGTAATCAACAAAACTGCTTTAGTGCAAAATTACTCACTCAATATCTCCGGTGGTTCAGACAAACTGGTTTATAACCTGAGTATGGGTTACTACCGTAACAATTCACAATATGACTATGGTTATTGGGACAAAATCAACGCACGCCTTAATACAGAATATACATTTAATAAATATGTAAAAATGGGTTTCGACATTGCCCCACGTGTAGAATCATGGGATGATACCCCCGATCTTTTTTCAGCTGCCATGTCTATGGACCCCACAACTCCTATATTCAAGCCGGAAGATCAATGGGTGGATAACGAATTCAATAACTATCAGCGTTCTTACAACAACCAGGAGTGGAACCCTGCCGGTTCATTGGCTCGCCAAAATTCCCACTCCCGTGAAATGGGTACAATTGTAAATACTTATTTACAGATAAACCCTATTCAAAAACTGACCCTGCGCACGCAGTTCGGCGCTAATGCACACTTCCGCCGTACAGACAAATTCACTCCTGAATTCTATATTGATGCTTTGGAACAATCTACATTAAGTAATGTTTCCCGTGAAATGCAGGAATGGCTTGATTGGAACTGGACTAATACTGCTACTTACATCACGACTTTTGCAGAAAAGCATAATATTAATGTAATAGGTGGCTTTACAGCTGAACGCTTTGCTGAATTCCAATCAAAAGCCTCACGTGACGATGTTCCTAATAATATGGATCAAATGCAGGAAGTAAATGCCGGTACACAAAACCAAAAGTCAGAAGGTAAAACTGCTTACAGCACATTAGTATCTTATTTAGGACGCGTGATGTATAACTATGACAATCGTTACTATCTAACAGCTTCTATTCGTGCAGATGGTTCTTCTCGTTTCCCCAAAGGAAACAAATATGCCATCTTCCCTTCTGTTTCTGCTTCATGGCGTATCATCAGTGAAAGTTTCATGCAAGACCAGAAGATTTTCAGTAACTTGAAATTACGCGGAGGTTGGGGACGTGTAGGTAATCAAAACATAGATAATGATGCTACGCTGACTTTGTTAGGACAATCTGATTATGTATTTGGTACAACTCCAGGACGTGTTTCAGGTACTATGGTATCAGGCGTGGGCAATAATTTGCTAAAATGGGAAACAGTAGAAGACTGGAACGTAGGTGTGGATATGTCCTTCCTTGACTCCCGTCTAGACATGACCTTTGAGTATTTCCAAAAGAAATCTTCTGATATGCTCTATCAGAAACAAAATATCTTCGCCATCGGATACCCCGACTGGAACAGTACAGTATGGATGAATATAGGTAGTATGAAAGCTAGCGGTTGGGAATTAAGTCTGAACTGGCACGACAAAGTAGCAGACTTCCGATATAATGTGGGATTGAACCTTTCCGCAGTGAAAAATAAAGCTGTTAAATTCTCCGGTGACGGTCCTATCCAAACTGGAGGTTTCAACAGCGACCAAATTATCCGTAATGAAGACGGTGGCTTGATTTCACGCTTCTACGGCTACGTAGCCGATGGTATTTTCCAAAATTGGGATGAAGTTTATGCTCACACCAACGAAAATGGCAAGCTGGTACAATCCAATGCCCAACCCGGTGACATCCGCTTTAAGGATTTGAATCATGACGGAGTTCTAGATGAAAATGATAAAACATGGATCGGTAACCCATATCCCGATTTGATGGTAGGTTTGAACTTGGGTTTCAGCTATAAAAACATCGATTTCACAGCCAACTTCTATGGTACATTCGGTAATGATATTTTCAATAAGACCAAAGGTTTATACTCCGGCGTAAGTGGGCAAAACGTTTGGGCAGGTACATTGCAGAAAGCATGGCATGGCGAAGGAACCAGCAACGATATTCCTCGCCTGTCCTACAATGATTTGAATCAGAATTACACACGCGTTTCAAGTTTCTTTGTAGAAGACGGCTCTTATATGCGTTGCAAACTATTACAAGTGGGTTACACACTCCCCAAGAAGTGGTTGAACGGAACCGAATTGCGTCTCTCATTGTCGGCTCAAAATCCTTTCACTATCACTAGCTACTCAGGTATGGATCCTGAACGTCCACAGATTGGTAAAGATGGCAGTGTAATTGAAACCGGTATTGACGGCATCGCTTATCCTAACCCACGTACTTTCTTATTTGGAATTGATTTAAGATTTTAACCCTCAAGGTATAAACCATGAAAAAGATATTAACAATATTAACAATGATTGCCTCGCTGACATTCACTTCTTGTGAGGATTTCCTAACAGAGGAAGTGCGCGGGCAACAAAATTTGGATACTTATTTCCAAAGTGCAGAAGAAGCCGAAGCATTTATTACTGGTTGTTACCAGGCCATTACTTTTGGCGGATGGTGGAATATCAACACAGTATGGTTGCTTTCCGAGATGTGTAGTGATGACGGTTGGATGGGCAATACCAGCCAAAGTCAAAGTGACTATATTTCTTTGGCCCACTATCAAGGTACCGGACAAAGCAATGGTGCCATCTCCAACTTTTGGCAGTATCGATACAAAGGCATTCTACGTTGCAATATCGCAGTGGAACGCATTTCACAAGCTGATTTCTCAGATGAAGAAATGAAGAACCGGCTTGTAGCCGAAGCACGTTTCCTCCGTGGATACTTCTATTTTGAACTTGTGAAGAATTTTGGTGGTGTGCCTCTCATTACAGGCTTCCTGTTGCCCGAAGAAATACAAGGTATTACCCGCGCTTCGGCCGAAGATGTATATAAGTTCATTGAAGATGATTTAAAAGCCGCTGCTGGTGTGTTGCCACAACGTAGTCAATATGCTGCTACAGATATGGGACGCGCTACCCGTGGAGCTGCATTAGGCCTATTGGGAAAGGTTTACCTCTACCAAAGCAAATGGCAAGAGGCACATGATGTATTGAAAACAGTCATCGACGAAGGTGAATATAAATTACTCGACAACTTCGGTGATGTATGGGATGTTGACCATAACAATAGCGAAGAAAGTCTGTTTGAAGTACAATATATGTATGATGGAACTTATGCATTGGGTGGTTCTTTGACTGTTATTACCGGTGCCCGTAGTGGTCCCGGCGACGGATGGTCTTGGGGACAGCCAACCGCCAACCTTGAACAAGCCTACATCGATGCAGGAGATACAGAACGTTTACGTTGGACCATCATTAAAACGGGTTGTACAGAAATTGCCGGAGAGAATAACTTCGACAAGTTCGTTGAAAACAACACAAAAATCGCCAATTATAAAGATTATATCGAAAAGTACGGTTGGGATCCCGAATGTTATATTATAGATCCGTCACAACATAAATCAGCACGTATTGTCCGGAAGTATTTTGTACCTATTGAAAAACGTCCGGAAGTATACAATATCGACAAAATTCCATTAGATCATCGTATCTTACGCTATGCAGATGTATTGTTGATGTATGCTGAAGCCTGCAACGAATTGGGCGAAGATGGTACAGCACGTACCTACCTTAATGAGGTACGGAATCGTGTAAAATTACCTGCTGTCACATCCAGTGGGAACGAGCTTCGCAAAGCTATCCGGCTAGAACGTCGTTTGGAACTGGCATGGGAACAAAACAGAATCTATGATATCCGCCGTTGGACAGATGACAATGGCAAGAAAATGATTTGTAACCTGATGGGAGCAAACGGTACATTTGTAAAATACAATACAGATCCCGCTACCCGCGACATTTACGAATGGGAAAATCAAGGTGAGGCAAGTGATAAAGGAATCAGCTTCAACGAAAACCGGGATATGGTATTCCCGATACCTTTATATGAGATTACAATGTCTAATGGTTCTATCACCCAAAATCCGGGCTGGAATTAATCATTTTCCAAAAAGAACAGATTGTTACAGGAATTAAACATTCAATAGGTCTTTATATTCTGTCGCGGATAGTTTGCTAGGATTATCCGCGACTATTTTTTAATCCATCTAAAATAATGAAACTAAAATATATTTTTACTCTTCCACTGTTCTTTTCTACTGTAGCCTGCAGTGACGATTCTCCCCAAACACCGGATACATCGGGGCAACCGGACAACAGCATAAACGTAGAAAAAACAGTAACCATAGATGCCGGACAATCTTTTCAGACTCTGACAGGATTTGGCGCATCAGATTGTTGGGCACCTGCCTTCGTAGGAAAAAGCTGGATAACGAATCGTGACAAAATCAGTGAACTGCTATTCTCTTCTGAAATACAATCAGGACAACCTAAAGGTATAGGACTCTCCATGTGGCGTATGAATCTAGGTGGTGGCAGTGCAGAACAAGGTGAAGCAAGTGGAATAGAAGACAAATCACGCAGAGCAGAATCTTATCTGACTGATGACTTAACATTAGACTGGACACGCTGTAAAGGGCAGCGCTACTTCTTGCAGCGTGCCAAAGAGTTTGGTTGTCAGAGTATAGTACTTTTCAGCAATACCCCTCCTGTACAATATACCTCCAACGGAAAAGGATTCTCCAATAGCGGAGGAATTTCTAATTTGAAGGATGAACGTTATACGGACTTTGCCAGATACATGTCAGATGTAGCAAAATACTATGTAAACGAAGGATATCCAGTGACACATATCTCACCAGTTAACGAACCCCAATATAATTGGGACAGCGGCCAGGAAGGCAGCGGATGGACTAATGATGAAGTAGCCAGACTTATACGTGAATTGGATACCGCCATCACTTCTGCCGGTCTTTCTATTGATATTCTTCCAGGGGAATCTGGAGATTATGAATATCTCTACAAATTTAAGAATGATGCCGCCCACAGTAACGTACTTTCAGCATTTTTCACACCTGGAACTTCCACCTATATAGGCAACCTGACTCATGTAAAGAAACTTATCTGCGGCCACAGCTACTGGACAGATGGCACATGGGATGGTATGCGTAATGTCCGGAAACAACTGGCCCAAGCAGCCCAACAATATGATGTAGAAATATGGCAAAGTGAGTGGAGTATGTTAGGCGACGGATACAGCTCTTCCGAGTTTATAGGCTATGACCAAGCAACCGAAATGGACATTGCACTTTATATGTCAAAAGTAATACACAATGACCTAACTATAGCAGGAGTTTCCTCCTGGAGCTACTGGACCTCAATGGATATCCCCCGCTGGGGACACAAAAACCGCTTCTTACTGATTTCACTGGAACCCTCCGATGGAGTTTATGGGGATATAGAGAAAGAAGGCACTTATAAAGCTACTCCCACACTTTGGGTATTAGGTAACTACAGCCTATTCATCCGACCGGGTTATCGCCGTATCATGCTTAACATGAATGAATCATCCAGTTTCTTCGGGTCAGCATGGATTTCACCGAAAAAAGATAAAATTGTTGCTGTTTATACCAATCTATCAGAAAAAGGAGTCCGGCTAAACGAAATTCATAAAGAATGGGTAAGTGAAATAAGCTCCATCACTACTTATATAACAACAAATAACAAAAATTTGCAAGAGGTACACGTCACGGCAGACCAACAAGTAATTGTGCCTTCGGAAAGTGTTACAACTGTCATTTATAATCTGAAATAATCCCTCAACTTTATGAAATACAAAGCATTATTATTCTCTTTATTTGCAACAGCAAACCTGTTTGCTCAGCATCCTGCCATTCACTTTGAAATAGAAACAGACCAACCCTGTCAAACCATGGACTATTTCGGAGCATCAGACTGTTGGAGCATGCAATTTATAGGCTTATGGCCACAAGAAAAACAAAACCAAGTAGCCGACTGGCTGTTCAGTACGGAAAACCATGAAAACGGACAACCTAAAGGAATCGGTCTGTCTTTATGGCGTTTCAATGTAGGAGCCGGAAGTGCGGAACAAGGAGAAGCCAGCCAGATAGCCTCTCCCTGGATGCGCGCCGAATGTTTCCTTCAGGCAGATGGTAACTATAATTGGAATAAACAACAAGGGCAGCGCAACTTCCTGCGTCTGGCAAAAGAACGGGGTGTAAACAAATTTTTGGCATTTCTTAATTCACCTCCCGTATATTTCACACAAAACGGTCTTGCCACCAACACAGGCCGTGGAGGAACCTTAAACTTAAAGGAAGAGCATTATAAGAATTTTGCCCGTTTTCTTGCCAATGTCATAAAAGGGGTGGAGAAACACGATGGAATCAAGTTCAATTACCTCTGTCCATTCAATGAACCCGATGGGCATTGGAACTGGATTGGCCCCAAACAAGAAGGTACACCGGCTACCAACCGCGAAATAGCCCGTGCCATACGCCTCATCAGTAAAGAGTTCGTAAATAACCAAATTGACACACAGATTCTAGTCAATGAGTCCTCTGACTATCGTTGTATGTTCGATACTCACATGACTAATTGGGAACGGGGGTATCAAATCCAGTCTTTCTTTAATCCGGACAGTACAGCCACCTATCTGGGTAATACTCCCAATGTTCCCCGGCTGATGGTAGGGCATAGTTATTGGACTAATACTCCTCTGAATAATTTACACAATATCCGTTGTCAATTAAAAGATACTTTAGACAAGTATAAGGTGGATTTCTGGCAGACAGAAACCTGTATCATGGGCAATGACGAAGAAATCGGCGGAGGCGGAGGATATGACTTCACCATGAAGACAGCATTATATGTAGCACGGATCATTCATCATGACATTGTATATGCAGGTGCTCGCAGTTGGCAATGGTGGCGATCTATCGGTGGAGATTATAAAGACGGATTAATCCGTGAGTATAGTGATCCGACTTTTCTGAATGGTGAGGTGAAAGACTCCAAATTAATGTGGGCTTTGGGAAACTACAGTAGATTTATACGCCCGGGAGCTGTTCGGAAAGCAATTATAGCCAAAGACGACCAAGGGAAAATCATTCCTGAAGGCGATACGGATGTAACCGGACTAATGTGTTCAGCATACCAAAATACAGACGGAAAGGAGGTTTTCGTTATGATTAATTATGCAGCGGAAGATAAAGAGTTTACTTTCTATCAGCGTAACGGAATTATAAAAAACTGGACAATCTATCGTACTTCGGATAAAGATGGAGAGAATCTTCTACCGGTGGGAAGCATCAAAAACCATGAAAAAGTTGTGATTCCGGCACGTTCCATTATTACGTTGGTCACTCAATAATACTCCAATATATAAAGAAATAAGGTTGGCTCTTTGTGAAGAGTTCAGCCTTATTCTCTTCTTAAAATACATTTCGGTTCTCAATCCTTCCTTTTTATACTGCTTTCCCTCACCTGCAAACAAGTAGGAATAATGATTTGCCTGATTTTTTTATCTCCCTTAATCTTATCAATCAACATCTGACATGCGGCTTCCCCCATCTTATAAGTCTGATGCGAGACGGCCGAAAGGCGAGGCACTACATAATTGGCATGTTGCTCATCTGTATACCCAATAAGCGCTATATCCTGAGGAATACGAAGATTATGATTTCTAATCACTTCCATAGCGGCAAATGCCAATGTATCATTCATGGCAAGAATTGCATCGGGAGGCTCCGGAAGCGATAATAAAATTTCTGTAGCTATTTTCCCTTCTTCAAAATCAATTTTCCGACACACAACCAAATCTTTCTCAATAGGTATCTTATTTTCCCTTAACGCTTCAAGGTAACCATGTTTTCTCTTTCTTACTATATCCAGATGGTTTGCACCACCGATAAAAGCAATCCGTTTGCTTCCATGATCCAACAAGTGCTGTGTCGCCATCTGAGCAGAATATACTCCATCAGCCACTACCGTAGAAAAACGGTCAGGCATGCAAACACGATCAAATAGAACAAGCGGCATATTCATATCATCCAAACTCAACCAATGGGCATAATCTGTTGTTTCTTGAGATAAACAACCTATAATACCTTCCACATGCATATTGACCAAATTCTCAATATTTCTTTTCTCATGGTCGTATGACTCATGGGAAGTCGTGATGATAACAAAATAGCCGTTTGCTATAGCGGTATCTTCTATACCACTTAAAATAGACGCAAAGAAATGAGTAACAATATCAGGTACAATTACTCCAATGGTACGGGGAGTATTTTTCCGGAGACTCATAGCAAAAGGATTGGGGTGATAATTCATCTCTTTTGCCAATTTTTGAGCTTTAATACAAAGTTCCCGACTGATTTCGGGACTATTTTTCAAGGCACGGGATACTGTAGGTATGGATACACCTAATATCTGTGCCAAATCTTTCAATGAAGTACGTCTCGATTCTGCCATATCAATGCTGTAAACGGTGATTCACCTACAAAGAAAGCATATTCTCACCAATATACATACAAAGAGTGCATTTTTTAGTGATAAGATTAGTGGTAAATACTGCGATATGCACCCACTATTCACCACCAATCACTTATCACTAATAAATCGTTCCGCGCATCCGGTCTTCGAATGCAGCTAAAGCAGCCTTGGCGCCTTCCCCCATTGCTATAACTATCTGTTTATAGGAAACATCCGTTACATCTCCAGCAGCATAGATACCTTTTACAGAGGTCCGGCCATTTTTATCAGTCAGAATTTCACCCATGCGGTTCGTTTCCAGCAATTCTTTAAACAAAGCGCTATTGGCAGTCAAACCTATTTGGACAAAAATACCATCCAAGGCAAAGATCTCTTCTTTTTCGGATGAACGGTCTTTCTTTATAAGCCCCACCACTTTATCACCGTTTCCTAACACCTCTACCGTTTGAGTATTAGTAATAATATCCACATTGGGCAGGCTTTTAGCTTTCTCCTGCAAAACAGTATCCGCTTTCAAAGTATCCATGAACTCGAATACAGTCACTTTGGAACAGATTCCCGCCAAATCAATAGCAGCTTCAACCCCAGAGTTTCCACCACCTATGACTGCTACTTCCTTATCTTTATAAAATGGTCCGTCACAATGAGGACAGAAAGCAACTCCATGACCGATGTATTTTTCTTCACCGGGAACATTCAATTTTCTCCAATTCGCCCCGGTAGCAATGATCAATACGGGAGCCTTGTACGTTTCTCCACCTTTCACAGACAACACTTTCATGCCCTCTGTCACTTCCACTTTCTCTATCCGGCGATTTTCTAAAATATCAATATGATATTCCGCCAAATGTTTTTTCAGATCCTGAGCCAACTGTTTACCGGTAGTCTGAGGCACAGATATCAAGTTCTCAATCCCCATTGTCTCATTGACTTGTCCACCAATACGCTCGGCTATTATTGCTACTTTCAACCCTTTACGAGCTGAGTAGATAGCAGCTGTCGCACCAGCAGGACCAGCACCGGCTACCAGTACATCATATTCTTTTGTCTCAACAGCTTCCAATTCCACCGAACCGTAACGGGCTTCCAGCTTCTCCAACAGATCCCCCATACTGCTACGCCCCACATGAATCTGTTCACCATCAGCAAATACAGTAGGAACAGCCTGTACTTTCATCCGTTCCACTTCTTCTTCATTTATAGATCCATCTACTGCCTCATGGCGTATCTGACCATTCAGAAGTACCATCATATTCAAAGCTTGAACCACATCGGGACAATTGGTACAGGTCAGAGACAAATAGGTGGTCAAACTAATCGGTCCCCGTAACGCCTTGATACGTCTGGTAATAAACTCGTCCGGAAAATTCTTTCCTTTGCCGTCAGCATTCAGAACAGCCATCAACAAAGAAGTAAATTCATGACCACCAGGTACGGCACGAAATGTGATTCCCGTATCCTTTCCTTCTTTTAAAAGGATAAACTTCAGCCCTTCACTATCCTGCAACCGACAGGAAAGTTTATCCGAACAGGAAGCCACTTCTTCCAACGAGTCCACCAACTCGGCACGACTTTCGTGCTGAGGGTGGACAAAGATGTCAAAAGTATAGTGCGCTTCCAATTGGGCAAAAAGACCTTTTAACTGATCTTTTATCGCACTATCTAACATGAGTTCTATACTTTAAATTTTACCTACCAAATCAATACTCGGTTTCAAGGTCTCAGCACCTTTCTTCCATTTAGCAGGACAAACCTCACCATCATGAGTGGCTACAAACTGGGCAGCTTCTACCTTACGAAGAAGTTCATCAGCATTACGCCCGATACTGTTGTCCTGAATTTCAGCTAATTTGATCTTGCCTTCGGGATTCACTACAAAAGTACCACGATAAGCCATACCGTCTTCTTCAATCATCACACCAAATGCACGCGACAAAGCACCTGTAGGATCTGCCAACATCGGATAAGTGATTTTGCGGATGCTTTCAGACGCATCATGCCATGCTTTATGAACGAAATGTGAATCGGTGCTTACAGAATATACTTCCACTCCCATTGCTTTGAACTGATTATACTTTTCAGCAATATCTACAAGTTCGGTAGGGCATACAAACGTAAAGTCAGCAGGATAGAAGAAGAAAATAGCCCATTTACCTTCAATATCTTTATTAGTTACGGTTTTAAACTCTCCATTATGGAATGCCTGAACTTTAAATTCAGGAACTTGTGAATTAATAATTGGTTCCATACTCTTTTTATTTTTAAATTAAAACTGATTTTTAAATTGTAATTATTACATTTGCAAAGGTAGTGCACTGCGTTTCCCTCTGCAATACCTAATTATTAGGATAATATAGAACAACAATCACCATAAATAGGTACAGAAGATTAGGTGTATTTAAAGTTTTTACGTACTTTTGCCTCGGAATTTATAAAAAACAACAAGAAATGGACGATTCAAACCCACGAACGTACAGTATAG
>OIXV01002895.1_pt1 | contig 13200 bp, 9 predicted proteins | sample 1587771 | NCBI WGS metagenome assembly OIXV01 (sample SAMEA3888893, study PRJEB22519) | human gut metagenome | biome: human gut; feature: human-associated habitat; material: faeces | place: Denmark | collected 2010
CCAAGAATCCGCAGCACACCGGCCATTATGATATATGCCGCAATACAGGGGGCAATCAGCCCTGCACCTTACCTCCTTGCGCGCTACGGTATCCGAAGTTCATCATCTCGCTGTTGTAGGCGACCACGCCACGGCCGACCGCCGGCAGAACGATCATGCCGCCATCGCCATGATGCGCGGCGACTTCGTCCAAAGTGGCCGTCGCGGCATCCTCGACGTTCTCGCCGGAGAAACGCACACGATCCGACACCTGATGGGCGGCGACCACCTTGATGAACGCCTCGCCGATGCCGGTGCAGGACACCGCCACCGTGGACTGGTTGGCGAACGTGCCGCAACCAGGCAGCGGCGAATCACCCACACGACCGTGCATCTGGTTGGTGATGCCGCCAGTGGACGTGCCAGCGGCGATATTGCCCTCGGCATCGCGCGCCACGGCACCGATGGTGCCATGCTTCTCCCACTCATCGCCACCGGACTGAGCCTCGGCCAAGGACTGACGACGCTGTTCGGTGATGAAGTACTCGTTGCTTTCGGTCGCGACGCCCCAATCGGCGATCTCGGCATCGGTCGGGTCCGCGAACAGCACATGCTTGGTCTGCTCTTTGACGGCACGCGCCGCATCGATCGGGTTCTTCACGGTGCTTACGCCGGTGACCGCACCGACCTCGCCATCGCCGGTCATCAGGCAGGCGTCCATCTGGGCGATGCCATCGCTGGTCAGGGCGGCACCACGGCCGGCGTTGAATTCGGGAGCGTCTTCCATGACGTGGATGGCGGCGACCACAGCCTCATGCGCCGGTGCTCCGGATTCCAACAACTGGTATCCGGCATCGAGGGCGCGCTGCAGATCAAGTTCGACCTGGGCGATGCGTTCAGGCGTGCTGTGCTTGCCACGACTGCCCGCTCCGGCGTGAATGACAAGCGTGATGCCGGTTTCGCTGCCCGCCAGTTCAGTGGTCACCGGCGAAACGGAGGATGTGGTCATATCGTGTCCCTTTCTGGAGTCAGATGGATGTGCTGACGCCAACGTATCGTTGCTTCCGCATGTATGATAGCCGTTGATGGCCGCGACCGGTTCCGCATTTCGCATCATCGGCTCGCGATGGCGTGACTCGTTACTGCGCCACCTCGCCACTACGCCAGGGGCAATGCGATGCCGGCTCGATCGGCCAGGTCACGCAACGACCACGTGGTCTGCCCCGTTCGCCCGACAACGCTATGCGCATGCCACAGCGAACTGATGATGGCTTCCTCGCTTATTCATTCGTCGAATGCACCCATCGATGTGGGTATGCAGCCATCAAAAAAAACTCGACAACCGCAATGAGCCAGTCACTTGGCTACATCTGTGCTATCGTCTCGCCAATGATTCGAATGCCGGTATCAATGTCAGCAGCATCCGGGCGCACAAAGTTGAGACGGATGTGGGAATCATCCATTTCGTCAACGTCGAACACGCTGCCCGGCATGAACGTGACGCCTTGGGAACGGCAGGATTCCAATACATCCAGAGAGCGCACGCCGTCCGGTAAGGAAACCCAAATATAGTAGCCGCCTGCAGGCACGGTCCAATACACTTCATCCGGCGCATACCGCTCCAATGCTGCGATTGCTGCATCTCGTCGAATGCGGTAAGCCTTAATCAAACCGCGCAAATGTTCGGCGACGCGGCCTTCTTTAAGCAGTTCCAGGCAGATGCGCTGCGATGACGTGCTCGTATGCTGGTCGACCATGCGCCGCAGAGCCGCCAGCCGGTTAATCACATGCGGGTCGGCCACAACCCATCCCGTGCGCAGGCCCGAAGTGACGGTTTTCGAGAACGTCGACAAATACATCACGTATCCCGCATTCTCCATGCCCTTAAGCGGTATGGGGCGATGTGCGTCGGACGATTCCCCGCCGTACCACAAATCGCCGTAAGCATCGTCTTCCACGATCAGACACTGATAGCGCCGCGCCACGTCGATGAGTTCGCTGCGTCGTTCGGGCGGCAGCGTGGTACCGGTGGGGTTTTGGAACGTCGGGACGGTGTAGATGAGCTTGGGCCGGAATCGCGCGCAATAGCCGTCCAACAGGTCTGTACGCATACCGTGCTCGTCCACTGGAACGCCGATGATGCGCGCATCCGCCGAGCGGAAGGTCTGCAATGCCGGGAAGAACGTGGATTGTTCGACCAGCACGCAGTCGTCAGGATTGACGAATGCACGCACGATAAGATCGATGCCTTGCTCGGAACCGGAAAGCACCATCACGTTTCGTACATCGCACTGCACGCCGCGTGTGCTCATATGCTCGGCAAGTAATGCGCGGAGTTCATCGAATCCTTCGATAGGCGATTCTGGCTGACCGTCGAATTCGCGCGACTCAAACGCTTCAATGCTCACTGAACGCAACAAATCGTCGGGAATATCCGCCGGATTAGGCGAGCCGGTGGCAAAGTCGATGATGGTATCGCCGCGTTGCGCCCGCTCGGCCGAGGCAATGTCGTGGTAGGTGAATCGGTTGGAATAGTCGGAGAACAACACCGACCACGGCGGCCGCACAACGCTCGGTTTCGGCTCCTCGTCAATCGGCTCATGTCTCACTACAGGAATCCGGGCAGTCTCAATATGCTGCAACGGCAGCACGAACGTGCCTTTGCCTACTTTGGAGGCGATGAGTCCCTCATCTTTGAGTTGCTGATAGGCCTGTAATACCGTGGTGCGATTGACCTCGAGGCGTGAGGCCAACTCGCGTTCAGGCGGCAGACGATAGCCCTCAGCCATTGCGCCGGAGACAATCTGTTCACGCAGCTCAGCAGCCAGCTGCCGGTACATCGGCACCGTGCTGCGCCGGTTCAGCGTGAACTGCATGGCAGATCGTCTCCTTGATTCGTCGGTCGAATACCAGTCTAACGGCAGACGAATCGGCTACAGCGACAGGAAGAGCTCGTGGATGCGGACGTCGTCCGTGAGTTCGGGATGGAAGGCGGTGGCGAGGATGTTGCCTTGGCGCAGGCCCACCACGTGACCATCGACTTCGGTTTCGACCGTAGCCTCGGGGCCGACCGACACCACGTAGGGTCCACGGATGAACACCAGCGGAAAGTCCGCGATGCGCTGTGGGTCGTCGGCTTGGCCGAAATCAGCGATGGCTTGGAAGCTGCCGAGCTGACGACCGTAAGCATTGCGGCGCACTACAGCGTCGAGCGCGCCGAAGTAGACGTTCTCATCATTGTCGAGCTTCTTGGCCAGCAGAATCATGCCAGCGCAGGTGCCAAGCACCGGTTTGCCGGCCTTGATGTGGGCGGCGATCGGCTCGAACAGGCCGGTGGAACGCAGGAGTTTGCCTTGCGTGGTGGATTCACCGCCAGGCAGGATGACCCGGTCGATGGATTCATCGAAATCCTCGGCCGCGCGCAACAGCTTCCACGGGGCGCCGAGTTTGTCGAGCACCGCCGCATGTTCGGCGAACGCGCCCTGCACGGCCAGAATACCGGTCACGCCGTGCGTGGCGGTTTCGGCGTCTGCGGATTCTTCTTTGGAAATGTATTCAACAGCTACAACCATGTTGTCCTCTCCGGCTTCGACTCCCGTCACTCTCCGCGAGCGGCCATGATGGTCTGAATCTCGTCCTCGTTGATACCGACCATGGCTTCGCCTAGGTTTTCGGACAGCTTGGCGAGCAGATCGGCGTCCTGCCAGTTGGCGGTGGCCTTGACGATGGCGGCGGCGCGCTTGGCCGGATCGCCGGACTTGAAGATACCGGAGCCCACGAACACGCCTTCGGCACCGAGTTCCATCATCAGGGCGGCGTCGGCCGGGGTGGCCACACCACCGGCGGCGAAGTTCACGACGGGCAGACGGCCGTTGTCGTGCACGTACTTGGCCAGATCGTAGGGCACGGCCAGCTGCTTGGCGGCCTCGTAGACCTCGTCGTCGCGCAGGCCGACAAGTTCGCGAATCTGCTTGTTCATGGTGCGCATGTGGCGCACGGCCTGAATCACGTCGCCGGTGCCGGGCTCGCCCTTGGTACGAATCATGGCAGCACCCTCGGCGATGCGGCGCAGCGCCTCGCCCAGGTTCTTCGCACCGCACACAAACGGCACATCGAACTGGTTCTTGTCGATGTGGTACACGTCGTCGGCCGGGGAAAGCACCTCGGATTCGTCGATGTAATCGATTTCGATGGCCTGCAGAATGCGGGCCTCGGCGATGTGTCCGATACGCACCTTGGCCATAACCGGAATGGACACGGCTTCCTGGATGCCCTTGATCATGGCCGGGTCGCTCATGCGGGAAACGCCGCCGGCGGCACGGATGTCGGCGGGGATGCGCTCGAGCGCCATCACCGCGCAGGCACCAGCGTCCTGAGCGATCTTCGCCTGCTCGGGCGTGGTGACGTCCATGATCACGCCGCCCTTGAGCATCTGGGCCAAATTACGGTTGAGTTCCGCACGATTCTGCGTCATGAGTTTCCCTTCGTTCGACGCTGCTTGGTATCGCGCTTCATTATTGAACGGAGTGGATTGGCCCCACCCAAACCAGTCCAATTTGGATGGGGCCAATTCGCAACTTCTGCACCCATCCAATCCAACCTCCACATGTTTATCTCTCCCATTTGGCATGTAATCCCTGATTGTCAATCAATCACAGGCCAGGAGGAGAAGAGTTGGCATGCGTGCGATTACTTGCTATTCGCATCGTCCGCATCGCCCGAAATGCCATCCACATATTCAAGAATGTCGCCGGGCTGGCAATCCAATGCCGCACAGATGGCGGCGAGGGCGGAAAAGCGGATGGCGGAAACGCGATTGTTTTTGATTTTGGAAAGGTTCACGTTGGTGATGCCCACCTGATCGGCCAGCCAGTTGAGTGAGCGGCCTCGCTCGACCATGATGCGGTCGAGGCGCAGGACGATATGGCCTATGCCGGCCGGACCGGTGGAGTTTGAGTCAGCCGTATTCAGGCCGGTCTCGCTCGAATCAACGATGTTCAGGCTGTCCTCATTCGGGCCCTCGGTGTTCGGACCGGCCCTGTTCGGACCGGCGCCACGCGGGCCTACGGCGCTCTTCCCCCTCACAGCAGACCGTCGACTTCCCGTTGCAGACCCATGCCATAATCGAAGATGCGCGCAATCAGCAACAGGATAATGCCAATCATCACCATCATGCCGCTCATCCATAAGCCCCAGTTGCCGCCCGTGCCAGCCAGGAAACATACGATGAAGTTCACCAGACCCACAATCGGCGCGACAATCAGATACCAGCCAGCCCTGTTCAACCGGTCGGACACCATGCCTTGGAAAGGCGTGGCATCCCTGCCGTCTGCAAGCCACACCGTCAAATCCTTGCACAGTGCGGCCATTTCGGAGAACGCCAAGGCCAGTAGAGCGTAGACCACCATTCTCGCCAGACCGGTGGAGATGGTAGCTACCATGTTGACGGGACCGTCGTGGAAGTTCTGCAGATTATAGGAGTAGTCCAACAAGTCGCCCTTGATGCTGAGGGTGAACGCGCCGCCGACATTCAGGTCGACACTGCCGAAGTTCGCGGCGAACGAGCGCGGGGAAATGAGGAATACCACCCACACCACGGCCGCGAGCGCTGCGATGATCCATAGGAGCGCGGCACCGATGCGGGCCAGGATCAAGGCCGCGCCACCGGCCTTATCCAAACCGAAGGATAGTTTCTTTGTCGTTGCCATGATTGAGCCTCCGCTTCATTGCGCAAACCAAGCAACTCATACTTGCATTATACCATAATTTATCGTTTGTCATTAAAAAGTTAATATCAAACGAATAGTTGATGTGACATCGATGCTGCGCGATATATCTGACGTCGCTTCTCTCGCCCCGCCCGACTGCGGCCAGTAACCTCCCTCGTCAGAGGGAGAGATTACTAGCCAACGGTGTTGCCGTAGATTTGGGCTTGGAGGTCTTTACGGGCGGTTTCCATGCGGGTGATCTGGCCGAGGAGGGTTATCTTCTCTTCGCCGTCGGGCAGCTGGGCCATGCGGCGTTTGGCCAAACCGATCTGGCGCATGAAGCCCATGTCCAACAATCGGGTGAGCAGTTCGGTGGCATAGCGCTGCTCTTCCGGCGTGGCAGGGCGTAGCTGCACGGCGGCCGCACCACCGCCGACTCCCCCAGGCACGTTCGACTGCGGAGGTTGTGCGCCATTACCACCGTCGTCGCCAGGCAGTGGCAACGGCATGACGGCCAGCTCGTTGATCACCTGATTCAGCATCGGTCCGCCGGCCTTAGTGAGGTTGTGCATCCACAGCCCCTGCGGGGTATCGTCGGATGGCAGTCCGCCGGCGGCCGCGATCGCCTGGAACAGGGTGCGGAACACCGAAGTCATGAAATGGTCGATGGTCAGCTGCCCGAACATGGTGCGGTCGATGGCGCGCGGCACCTGAATCAGCACGGCCATGAACTGCTGTTCGGCGATGAATACGGCGTCGTCGATCTTGAAATATGCCTGTTCGGCGGCGTCACGGCGCTCCAACGCCTTGCGCGTGGCCGGATTGGCGTATGGGTTGGTGCCGGGTTCCACACGCGGCTCGTCACGCTCGAATCGACGTTTGGGCGCGTAGGCGTCCTCATCGCGTACATGCATCTGCCGGCGCGCGTTCATCACCTCGCGGCGCATCACCTCAAGATCCACGCCGATACGGCCCGCGGACTTGCGCGCGTAAGCGTCCCATAGGGAGCGGTCGCGAATCTGCGCCACCAGCGGGGCCACGGCTTTCATCGCACCCACTTGGCCGGGCGTGTAGGTCAGGTCGAACCGGCTGATGGCGGCGTCGATCACGAAGTCATACAACGGTTTGGCGCGGGCGATCAGCGAACGCACTGCTTCGTTGCCTCGCTCGATGCGCAGGTCGCACGGGTCGAGATTGTCGTCGGCCACGGCCACGAAGGTTTGGGAGAGGAAGGCCGAATCAAGGCCGAAGGCATGCAGCGCGGCTTTCTGGCCGGCGGCGTCACCATCGAACGTGAACACGATGCGCGAGCTCAACGGCTGGTCCTTGACCTTCAACGGCCCGACCAGCTGGACCGCGCCCAGCGAATCGTCGGCGATCAGGCGGCGCACAATCTTGGCGTGCTCGGCGCCGAACGCCGTACCGCACGTGGCGATGGCGGTGTCAATGCCGGCCAAGTGCATGGCCATCACGTCCGTATAGCCTTCGACGATCACCACCTGTCGCTTCTTGACGATGGCGGATTTCGCCAAATCGATGCCGTAAAGCACCTGGGTTTTGCGGTAGAGCTGCGTGTCCGGCGTGTTGATGTATTTGGCGGCGATCTGATCGTCTTCGTATAGTTTGCGCGCGCCGAAGCCGAGCGTGCGGCCGGTCGAATCGCGGATAGGCCACGTCACGCGGCCACGGAAATAGTCATAGATGCCGCGCTGGCCTTGGCGGGCCAAGCCCGCGTCGAGGATTTCCTTCTGCGTAAACCCCTTGGAGGCCAAGTGGCGCACAAGATTATCCCAACCTTGGGGCGCGTAGCCGCAACCGAAACGTTCGCAGTCGGCTTGGGAGAAGTTGCGGCCTCCGAGCAGCTTGCGGGCGGGCAGTGCTTCCTTGGTCAGGATCTGGGAGACGAAGAAGCGTTGGGCTTCCTCGCAGGCTTCCAGCAGTCGGGTGCGCTTGGAGCCGGTGTTCTCGCGGTTCGGGCCGTTGCCGCTGTTCTCGTAGTGCAGCTCGATATGGTACTTGTCGGCGAGCAGTTCCACGGCTTCGCGGAAGTCGATGTTTTCGGATTGTTCGACGTATTTGAATACGTCGCCACCCAAGCCGCAGCCGAAGCAGTGCCACACGCCGAGCGAGGGACGCACGTTGAAGCTGCCGGTTTTCTCGTCGTGGAACGGGCACAGGCCCACGAAGGTGCCGGTGCCGGAGGGCTTAAGCGTTACGGTCGCAGATACAATGTCATACAGGTCCGCGGCGGCGCGCACCTTCTCGACATCTTCTTTCTTAATCATTCCGACCATAAGTCTCTAGAGTACCGCCTCACCTGAGACACGGTAAATTTTTACCGTCGGTTATCATTTCTTCCGCGAAACTCCCTTCAGTCGCCTACAGCGACAGCTCCCCTCACCCGAGGGGAGCTGGCTCGCGCAGCGAGACTGAGGGAAGCACCCGTCCAACACGCCCTCAGCACAAGATGGAGTGCAGGGCCAGAGCGGAGTTGTCGGTCAGGCTTGCGACCTGATCGATGGCGACGCGCAGGCGCTCGTTGTCATTGGTGGATTCATTCCAATCGGCCAGGAACTGGCTTTCCAAAGCGTCGGATGGGAGCGGCGAATCGGCCATAAGCACATCGACCAAATCCGATACGATCTTGAGCTCCTCCTGATGGAATGGCTCGCGCTCGCGAGGCGCCATGACGAAGTACACGGCGATGCCCTTCAGTGCCACGATCTCGTAATTCGTGTTCTCGGGAATCACGATGTTCGAGGAATACCGGGTCAACGGCCCGGGCCCATACGTGTCGCGCGTGGCGGTCTCCACCGACCAGCAGAAGCGGCCGATCAAATCGGACGTAATGTTCTTAAGCTGCGCCAACGATTCGCGCGAACCATTGAAATGTGCAGGGAACAAATGCTCTCGGCGCAATCGCATGAACGCGGCCAGCAGCTTGTCGGCATCCCACTTCGCCCCATACCATGCGCGCGTCTGCTCGATGATGTGGTCCAGCATCTTCGGATCGGCGAGCACAATCGGATCGAACGCGCCGGTGGCGATGGAATCCTCGACGTCATGCACGGAGTAGGCGATATCGTCCGAAAGGTCCATGATCTGGCATTCCATGGGTTTGGCGGCCTGGGGCGCGCCGATTTTGAGCCAGCGGAACACCGGTTCGTCATCCGGGTAGACGCAGAATTTCTTCGACCGCTCCCCCTTCGGGTGTCGGTCGGCTTCGGCCAAGGTCCACGGGTATTTGACGGCCGCGTCCAAGGCCGCACGGGTCAGGTTCACGCCGGCCGAACGCCCGTCCGGGTGAAAGATCTTGGGTTCGAGCCGGGTCAGGATACGCATGGTCTGTGCGTTGCCTTCGAAGCCGCCGATATTGCCGGCGATGTCGGCGAGCGCACGCTCCCCATTGTGCCCGAACGGCGGGTGACCAAGGTCGTGGGCCAGACAGGCGCAGTCGACCACGTCCGGATCACAGCCGAGCAATGCGCCGATTTGGCGACCGATCTGGGCGACTTCCAGCGTATGCGTCAGTCGAGTGCGAGCGAAATCGTCGGTACCGGCAATCAGAATCTGGCTTTTCGCGCCCAAACGCCGCAAAGCGGACGAATGAATCAGTCGCGCGCGATCGCGCTCGAACGCGGTGCGTGACTTGGATTTGGGCGGCTCGGGTGCCCATCGCTCCTCGTCGAAGGCGCTGTAGCCCTCGTCGCTCAGCACCTGTTCCCCATCCAAAGTCGTTTCCATATGCCAAGCATAGGCACACATATCGGCCGCAGTAATCCCGACTTCCCGAATATGTGCCACTGACGTCAACTCAACGGCACATATTCGGGAGATTGGGGCCGATTTCCCGAATATGTGACGCTCAGCACATATCAGTGGCACATATTCGGGAAGAAGGGATTACGGGGTGCCACCGTATGGCGTTAATGCACCTTATAGCAGCGTGGCGGGGTCGAGTTTGGCGAGGTCGGCGGCGGGCAGCACTTCGGCGGCATGCTCGTAAAGGCGCGGGATGCGGTTGCGCAGGCAGGTGAAGATCTCGTAGCTGATGGTGTCGGCGGCGCGGGCCCAATCGTCGGCGGTAGGCTCAACGTAATCCTCGCCGCGGCCCGGGCCGAACAGTTCGACCGTGTCGCCCTCGTGAACGCCGAGTTCGGCGGCGGATCCGTGCAGGTCCACGATGAACTGGTCCATGCACACGCGGCCGCACACGCGGTAGATCTTCGGGCCTTCAGTGGTCATGATGCGCACCGGGCCGCCCGGCTTCTCCACGTGCTTGGCACCTTCCATATCGAAACCGGAAGCGGAGCGGTGGATGCCATCGGCGTAGCCCAGCGGCACAATAGCGGTCGAGGTGTTGTCCGGGGTCAGGTAGGTGCGGCCGTAGGAGATGCCGTGGCCGGCCTCCACATCCTTGACCGTGCCGAGCTGCGCCTGCAGGCGCATGGCCGGGGTCAGATGCCAGTCGCGCGGGGTGCCCATCGCGGGATCGGGCTCGTAGCCGTACAGGCCGATGCCGGGGCGGGTAAGTTCGAAGTGAATCTCCGGGCGGTCCAAAGTGGCCGCTGTGTTGGCCAGGTGACGGATCTCCGGCGGAATGCCGGCCTGTTCCATGCGGCGCGTGAAGTCCTTGAATGTTTCGATCTGGCGGTCGGTGGAGGACACGAATTCGGGCACATCGGGCGAATCGGCCACGGCGAGATGGCTCCACTGACCCACAATATGCAACACGCCCTCTTTGGCGAGCGGCACGAGTTTGGCGAGCGCGGCGTCGAATCCGGCCGGTGTGAAACCGTTGCGACCGAAGCCGGAATCGACCTTGACGTGTACGCGGGCGGGCTTGCCGAGCTTGCGTGCGGCGGCGGCCACGGCATCGATGCCGGGCAGGGAGCCGACCGATACGTCGATGTCGGCGGCGATCAGCTCATCGAACGGGACTTCGGTGCCGTTGTATACCCAAGTCAAAATATGGCAGCGGTCGGGGCCGATGCCGAGCTTGCGCAGCAGCAACGCTTCGTGCGACTGCGCGGTGCCGAGCCATGTGGCGCCGCCGGCGAGCGCGGCCAGGGCGGCGGGCAGCAGTCCGTGGCCGTAGGCGTCGGCCTTGACCACACCCATCACCGCCGTGCCGGAAGCGGGCCCGCCGACCACGGAGACCAGGTGGGCCATGTTGTCGCGCATGGTTTTGAGGTCCACGATGGCCTGTGCGGGGTATTGGCGGCGGGCGGCCGCATAGTTGGCCTTGCCCTGCTCGGACGAGAATGCGATTTCAGGTGCTGCGTTCATGCTCATAGACACCTATTGTTGCGCGAGAATGTGACGTGTAGTCGCAATCGTCTGTTTTCGCCCGGCAGTCGTACACTAATGACCGATATGCGGTTTCTCGGAAGCCGCCTTTGATTCCCGGCGTTGAGGCGTGCCGGGATCCCGGAAATCCGTCCGGTTCAGCCCCATAATCCTAGATTTCATGAGAGAAGAACATGGATCTGTTTCGTAAGAAAAGCGTGGATCAGCTTGTCGCCGAATCCACTCCCCTCAAGCGCACGATGCGCACCTTCGATCTGACGATGCTCGGCATCGGCGCGATCATCGGCACCGGTATCTTCGTGCTCACCGGTAAGGGCGCGCTGACCGCCGGCCCGGCCCTGTCCGTATCGTTCCTGCTGGCCGCCGTCTGCTGCGGTTTTGCCGGTCTGTGCTACGCCGAGTTCGCCGCCATGGCCCCGGTGTCCGGCTCGGCCTACTCCTATGCCTATCTGGCGTTCGGCGAGCTCATCGCCTTCGTGATCGGCTGGGATCTGATTCTGGAGTACGCCCTGCAGGCGGCCACAGTGTCCGCCGGCTGGTCGGGCTACTTCAACAAACTGCTGGAAGGCTTCGGCCTGCACCTGCCGGTCGAGCTGACCGCCGCCTACGGCACCAACCCGGACGTCACCACCTACTTCAACCTGCCCGGCTTCGTCATCGTGCTCATCATCACGTGGGTGCTCTCCATCGGCATCAACCAGACCAAGCGCACCAATGACGTGATGGTGCTCATCAAGCTCGCCATCATCGTGCTGTTCATCGTGTGCGCCGTGTGGTATGTCAAGCCGTCCAACTGGCAGCCGTTCTCCCCGTACGGCATCTACACCTTCCAGCCCGGCTCCACCCAGCCGTACGGCATTGTGCCGGCCGCATCCATCGTGTTCTTCAGCTTCATCGGATTCGACGCCGTGTCCTCCTCCGCCGAGGAGACCATCAACCCGAACAAGACGCTGCCGCGCGGCATCCTGCTGTCCCTGGCCGTTTCCACCGTGCTCTACGTCATCATGACCCTGATCATGACCGGCGTGGTGCCCTACAAGGAGTTCGCCAAGTACATCGACGCCCCGGTGGCCGGCGTGATTCTGGAGACCGGCATGAACTGGCTCGCGGTGATCGTGAACCTGGGCGCCCTCATCGGCATGACCACGGTGATGCTCGTGCAGCTGTACGGCCAATCCCGTATCTGCTACGCCATGAGCCGTGACGGCCTGTTCCCGAAGTTCTTCGGCCACGTGCACGAGAAGTACCGTACCCCGTTCAAGGGCACCTGGTTCTTCGGTCTGCTGACCGCGTTCGCCGGCGGCTTCATCAACATCAACGTGCTGTTCGAGCTGGTGAACATCGGTACGCTGTCCGCGTTCATCATCGTGTCGGCCGGTATTCTATGGATGCGCAAGACCCAGCCGAATGCGCCCCGCGGCTTCCGCGCGCCGGGCGTGCCGGTCACCCCGATTCTGGCCATCGTATTCTGCTTCGTGCTCATCGCCGGTCTCAACTGGGAGACCTGGGTGCGTTTCGCCGTCTGGTTCGGTCTGGGCCTGATCGTGTACTTCGGCTACAGCCGCAAGCGCTCCAAGCTCGGCCTTGAGCAGAAGGCCGGGGCTGACGCCAAGGTCGCTGCGACTGAGGACTGAGGACTGAGGTCTATCGGCTGACCGATAGCCGATGGCTGCTTTCGTGAAAACCGTACGCTGAGTTACTTTCAGCGTACGGTTTTTGCGATATGAGGCCATGTCGGAGACCACCCTGGACCGTATGGTCCGCAAGAGCGTCAAGGAGACCTTGAACGCGATGCCCGCTACCAGCGGTGCATGGTGCACTTCGAACGCAACGTCCTCGCCAGGGTCACCCCCGCAACCGCGAGGTCAGACGGCGCACGCGCATGGTCGGCAGCTTCCCCGACGAACGCAGCGCGTTGATGCTCGTCTGCGCACGCGTGCGCTATGTCACGTCGAACGAGTGGTCGACGCGCCGCTACCTCGACATGTCAAGACTCGGTGAGACTGTACGGGAAGCGAACCGATCATCGCCACAGGGACGGGCGAAGACCAAAGTGCGCAAGATATCGGGCACTACCCCAGCGCAAGCTCTCCCAGGGCATCACCGCCGGTGCCGTGAAATACCCCCCCCCAGCAGCCCGGCTCACCCGGCGGGTTCTAGTGATCGTTGCAACACCTGACCTACCGCAAGGAGGGTCAGGTGA
>OIXV01002902.1_pt1 | contig 13155 bp, 10 predicted proteins | sample 1587771 | NCBI WGS metagenome assembly OIXV01 (sample SAMEA3888893, study PRJEB22519) | human gut metagenome | biome: human gut; feature: human-associated habitat; material: faeces | place: Denmark | collected 2010
TACTTGAATAAATTTGATATTTACCTTCAAAATAAAGTATACTGCTTATAGAACAGTAAAATATTATGTCCATATTACTCTTTTTTGAAAGGAAGAATAGTGAATGAAGCCACTTAATCTTACCAAACGTGAACGTCAAATCATGAATATCTTTTGGAATTCAGACAAACCTCTTTCTGCAAATGACATTGCTGTCCAACAGCAAGATCTAAGCAAGAATACCATTCAAGCAGTCGTACGTAAACTAAAAAACCACGACTTATTGAAAGTAGCAGATATCGGCTACAGCGGTACTGTTTTGACTCGGTTGTATTCTCCGAATGTGACCCAAGAAGACTTCTTAGCAGCAGAGTTGTCTGATCAATCGTTATTGAATTTGATTACGAACTTTATCGAAACCAATAAAGATATCGATACGTTGAACAACTTAGAAAAAATGATCATCGAGCGCCAAGGGGAGCTAAAAAAATAATTATTTGTAGCTGAGCTTTTCATTTTATTCTATCTGATACTTCCCAGACTTTAGAAGAACGAAAAATGTTAGCCACTCAAAAAAAATCGTTTTATGCTTTAAGGCAAATTCGTACATCGCTGTATCCGTATTTGACCTAGCTAAACATTGTAACCTTTCCGCCCCAGATTGATCGGCAATAGCTGAACGGCAAATCGTTTGCTATTGCCTTCATTTGAAATAAAAGCAACAATAAAGGAGAGCCATGTGCAGGTATTTTACCTGACACAGGGCTCTTCTTTTTTATTCCTTGATCAAGCCTTTGAATAAGCCGACAACAAATTCATTTGGATCAAATGGCTCTAAATCATTGATGCCTTCTCCAAGTCCCACTAATTTGACTGGCAGCCGTAGCTCGTTACGGATCGCCAAGACGATCCCCCCTTTGGCTGTTCCATCAAGTTTCGTTAAGACGAGACCAGAAACATCCGTCGTTTCTTTAAATTGTTTTGCTTGATTCATGGCGTTTTGACCCGTTGTTGCATCCAACACAAGCAGGACTTCATGAGGGGCCGTTGGGTCCACTCGCTGAATGATCCGTTTGATTTTTTCTAATTCGTTCATCAAATTGACTTTGTTTTGCAAACGACCAGCTGTATCTACTAATAAAACGTCAGCATTTTCTCGTTTTGCGCGCTCCATCGCATCAAACACGACCGCTGCTGGATCGCCTCCGGCATTGCCACGAACGACTTCAACACCAGCCCGTTCACCCCAGACCACTAATTGATCGATGGCACCGGCACGGAAAGTATCCGCTGCAGCCAATAAGACTTTCTTGCCTTCGGCTTTGAATTGGTGGGCTAATTTCCCGATACTGGTGGTTTTTCCAACACCGTTCACGCCAACAAATAAAATGACGGTCAACCCCGGCTGCATATTCAATTCGTTGACTTCACCGACACCCGCTTCCCCATACAGGTCAACTAATTTCTCGATGATGACATTTTGGACATCCGCTGTTTTCTTTACATTACGTAGTTTGACTTCTTGTCTCAATGCATCCGCGATCTTCATCGCCGCATCAAAGCCAACATCTGCACCGATCAACGTTTCTTCCACTTCTTCGAAGAAGTCTTCGTCCACCGTACGGAAATTGGCGAACAATTCGTTCATCCGTTGCCCAAAGGTTTTTCGTGATTTCGTCAATCCTTTGGTATATTTGTCCTGCACACTTTCCGTCTCTGGCGCTGGTTGAAGGATTGGTTCAGAAGCTGGTGCATCCTCTGATGGTGTGTTTTCGGTCACTTCTACTGGAACACTTGGTGCTTCTTCTCCTTTATTCGCTACCGTTGCTTCTTGCTGTGGGGACGCTTCGGCAGTTTCTTGCTCTGCCTTCAAATCACTGGCGTCGGCGGCAGCTGTAGGTGCCACTGCTTCTGAAGCTTCTTGTTCAGCAGGTGTTTGTGCTGGCTGGCTTTCTTCTGAAGGCTGATTCTCTGGTGAATCAGCATCAACGACTGGTTTGTCGGCTTCTTGCTCTACTTCTTTGGTTTCTCCAATCAGCGCTTTTTTGATTTTGTCAAAAAATCCCATCTTACGCACCTCCTTTTAAGACATATTCTTCAATCACTGCTGCCACACCGTCTTCTTGGTTTGAAACCGTGACAACGTCAGCCGCTTCTTTAATGATTGGCACGGCATTGGCCATCGCTACGCCAATCCCTGCATAGCGAATCATTGGCAAGTCATTTTCTTCATCACCGATCGCCATCACTTCTTCTTGCTTGATTCCTAAATCTTGCGCCAATAGGCTGATACCATAGGCTTTGGTGATTCCTTTAGGCATAAATTCTAACAGGTTATTTCGGCTTTTGATGATTTCATATTTCTCGCGGATCTCTGAGGAAATCTCAGGGATCTTAGGATCCAAGACTTCCTGATGGTAGGCGATCACCGCTTTATTATAGAGCATCGATTCATCCAGATCAGCTACGGCAAAAGGACGACAATCCAACAAAGGGTTCAACGAGCCATAAATCGATGGATGCGCTGCTGAAGTCGGTAAACTCAAGACAATCTCTTCTGATACCACGTCTAGAGGCAAATTCAAGTCTTCCGCCACTGAAACCAATTCATGGATATCTGCCAGCTGCATCGCTGCTTTTTCAATGATCTCGCCAGTCTCATTTTTTTGAACCAAACCGCCGTTAAAGGTGATGCTATAGTCGCCGGGTTCTTTCAGCGATAATTCTTCTAAATAGGGACGGATCGCCCGCAATGGACGTCCGGTACAAATGACGATTTTTACGCCTTGTGCTTTGGCACGAGCAAGTACCTCTTTGTTGCGAGGAGTCACTTCTTTTTTGTCATTCAATAACGTTCCGTCTAAATCGATCGCAATCAGTTTAATCATATCATTCCTCCTCTATGCTTGATCTGCTGCAAAACTACCGCCTTCACGCACTTCTTCTAAGCGTACGGACACGGTCTTCGACACTCCAGATTCTTGCATGGTCACACCATACAACACATCTGCGGCTTCCATCGTTCCTTTGCGGTGAGTTACGACGATAAACTGCGTATCATTTTGGAAAGCACTCAAGTAATGACCGAAACGAGAGACATTGGCTTCATCCAATGCTGCTTCCACTTCGTCAAGCACACAAAACGGTACTGGACGAACTTGAATAATGGAAAACAATAACGCAATCGCAGTCAGCGCCCGCTCGCCCCCTGATAGCAAGCTGAGGTTTTGCAATTTCTTGCCCGGCGGTTGGGCTTCGATCTCGATCCCAGTGTTCAATAAATCTTTCGGATCTGTTAAGACTAATTCCGCATGACCGCCGCCAAACATATTAGGAAATACTTGTTTGAATTGCAGACGGATCGCATCGAAGACTTCGCCAAAACGGGTTTTGACTTCTTCATCCATTTCAGACATCGTATCAAACAGCTGTGCTTTAGCCGACAGCAGATCATCTCGCTGACTCGTTAAGAACAAATGCCGTTGATTGACTTGTTCATATTGTTCGATCGCATTTAAATTGACTGGACCAATTTGCTCGATCGCATGTTTTAGTTCCTGAATGTCGACTTTGGCTTGTTCTGCATCCTCGATTTCAGGGAAATCTTGCGCTGCCTTTTCAAAGGTGAGATTGTATTCTTCTTGTAAATACAACAAACGATTATCCATCACCAATTCTGCGCGATTTTTTTCGATCTCAACTTCGGTTTTTTCTGACAGCTTTTCTTTTTGCGTTAAGTTTTCAGCACTCAGGGCTTCGTCTAATGCGCCGATTTCTTGTTGAACGACTTGACGTTGTTCCCGAATCACCGTCAATTCCGCTGTTACCTGCTGCTTGGTGGTTGTGAAGGCCTCAATTCGCTGAAGAATGCTTTCTTCTGAAAACTCATGATCGCTGACGTTGCTTGTCAAGGCAGCTAACTGCCGTTCTAAGGATTGTTGACGCGCTTCGTTTTCTTCCAATGCTTGATTCGTAGCGGCAATTTTTTGCTGCAAATGCGCCACTTGTTCTTTTTGAACGGCGAAAGCTGCCTGCAAGCGTGCACTTTCTTGTGCTAAGGTTTGGCGTTTTTCCTCGATCAAGTCTTCTTCAGCATTCATTTGATGAATATCTTGATCGATTTTCGCCAATTGCGCCGCAATATTCTTTTGCTGTTCTTCCAAACTCGTCTTCTTCTCATCGTATTCCTCAAAGAAGGCTTGCACTTCGCGATGTTCAAAATCAAACACTTGCTGCTCTTGCTTCAAGCGGCTCAGGTCATTCTCAAGATTTTGTAAGCGGCTTTGCAGCTCATGCTCCGTCATGCGAGCCTGTTCGCCTTGCGTCCGCAATTCTTCTAGTGCTGCTTGTGCTTCTTTAGTCGCTGCTTCAAAGTGCTGGACTTGCTTTTCTGTTTTTAAAAGCCGCTCATCCAATTGCGCCGCTTGTGCCGTCAATTGTTGTAGCTCATTGTTTTGGCTAAACAAACTACCGGCATTTTTCTTCGTTGCGCCACCCGTCATGGAACCACCAGCATTCATGACATCCCCTTCTAAAGAAACGACCCGATAGCTATAGTTCAATGCTCGTGCTAACGCATTAGCACTTTGCAAGTCTTCGGCAATCAAGATACTGCCTAACAAGTTATCCGTAATGGTTTGGACGTGTTCCGGCGACTGGACCAATTCGCTGGCAACGCCGATAAAGCCGGACACTTGCTTGGCTTGATTGCGGGCATAATCTGGCAAATGACGGGCTTTGATGGTCGTCAGCGGTAAGAAAGTGGCACGACCGCCGCGATTTTCTTTCAAATACGTGATGGCTGCCCGAGCATCTCGTTCATTTTCAACGACAACATGCTGTGCAGCGGCGCCTAATGCGGTCTCGATCGCCACGGTATAGTCTTGTGGCACATCGATCAACTCCGCTACTGCGCCAACGATGCCGCTGATTTGCTGTTTGTTTTTCAAAATCAAGCGAACGCCTTGATAAAAGCCGCTATAATTTTCTTGAATATCTTGCAGACTGCGCTGTTTCGCTCGTACCTGCTGCACTTGACTCATTAACTGATACATTTTCTTTTGTTCTTCATCAAAGCGTTTTTTGTTGGTTTGAGCTTTTTCTTGAAGATGGATGTATTGCTTGCGTTGTTCTTCTAAAATCGCCTTAGCCTGCGTCAGTTGTTCTTCCACGATTTGCGCTTCCGTCGTCTTTTCTTTCAACGACGTATTCATTTGCGTCTGCTTGCTTAACGCCGTTTGATTTTTCGCGGCTTCTTGCTGGTATTGACGCTCCAAGTATTTCAATTCGTTTCCGATCGTTGCCTGCTCCTGCATGGCTTCGACATATTGGCTACGCAATTCTTCAATGATTTCTTTTGCTGAACGTTGGTACTTTTCCTGCTCTTGCTGACACGCCAGCATCGCTGCTTCAACTTCCTGCACACTACGATTCTTTTGTGAAAGCAAGCCGATCAGTTCCGTTTTTTCTTCATTTAAAAGTGTGACCCGTTCTGTGACTTCCTCTAAGGTTTCTTGGTATTCCGCAGAGCTTTTTTGCGTATGTTTTGATCGCTCATCCAAGACTTCTTTTTGTCCTTCGGCTTGCTTCAGGCCTTCAGTGACCTCTAAAAGCTGCTGATTCAAACGCTCCAACGTTTCATCAAAGGCGGTACGTTGTTGTCGCAAAGAATGTAGCGACAGTTCCCCTTGATTGATCTTTTCGGAAATCTGCGCCAGTTCTTGGTTAAAGGTACTTAGTTGAGCTTTGGCTGTCTCCCACGCTTCTTTTGCTTTCGTGATCTCTAAGACTGCATAGGCCACATCAACCGTCGTCAATTTTTCTTTTAACGCTAAAAAGCGGTTGGCTGCTTCACTTTGGGCTGCCAAAGGCACCAACTGATCTTCTAGTTCATAAATGATATCTTGTAGACGGCTTAAATTGTCTTCCGTTTCAAACAACTTTTGCTCAGCTTTCTTTTTCCGCTGTTTGTATTTCAATCCCCCCGCCGCTTCTTCAAAAATCCCACGACGGTCTTCTGGTTTGCTGCTGAAAATTGCTTCTACCTTGCCTTGGGAAATGATCGAAAATGATTCTTTCCCCAACCCAGAGTCCATAAATAACTCTTGGATATCCTTTAAGCGGCAAGCTTGTTTATTTAAGAAAAAGTCGCTTTCGCCGGTTCTTCTCAAGCGGCGAGTCACGCTGATCTCACTGTAATCCATCGGTAAATAATGATCGCTATTGTCTAAAACGATCGTCACTTCCGCTATATTTAGCGCTCTGCGGGTGTCAGAACCTGCAAAAATAACATCAGGCATTTTGCCACCACGTAGATTTTTGGCAGATTGTTCTCCTAAAACCCAACGAATCGCTTCGGTAATATTGCTCTTGCCGCTGCCATTTGGTCCGACGACTGCAGTCACACGATGTTCGAAATCAATGACTGTGCGGTCGGCAAAGGATTTAAAGCCGGCAATCTCTATTCGTTTTAAATACACTCCGCCAGTCCTCTCTTACTGTTCAAGATCTGCCAAGGCATTCGCCGCGGCGTCCTGTTCTGATAATTTCTTCGATTTTCCTTGTCCTTTTCCGATCAAGGTATCATCGCAATAGACTTCCGTCCAAAAAATCCGTTCATGGGCGGGGCCTGCTTCTTTGATCAAACGATAATTGATGGAAACATCGCCGCCACGCTGCAAGACTTCTTGCAAGCGGGTCTTGTGATCCATCTCATGGGAAAAAGCACCTGCTTTTACTTTTGGAAAAACAACTTTCGTCAAAAAGCCGCTGACACTTTCCAGTCCTTGATCCAAGTATAACGCACCTAAAAAGGCTTCAAATAGATCACAAAGCAAAGAAGGTCGTTTACGACCGCCAGAGTTTTCTTCCCCTTTGCCTAGACGAATGTATTCATCGAATCGGCAATCTTTGGCAAACATGGATAAACTGTCTTCGCGAACGATTGCCGCCCGTAGCTTCGTCAGCTTACCTTCGGGCAGATCTGGCAATTCACGATACAAATACCGTGAAACGATCAACTCTAAGACAGCATCGCCCAAAAACTCTAAACGTTCGTTATCTGACAAGTGCAAGTTGCGGTGCTCATTCACATAAGATGAATGCGTAAACGCTTGTTCAAGCAGATCTACATCATGGAACACAATATCAAACTTTTCTTTTAGTTCTTTCGTTAATTGTGTATTCATTTGTCACATTCCTTCATTAGTTTATCGACACTTCCCTATTATACTGGTTTTTGCCGAATTATGAAATGTTTCCTCCAAATTCTTGGAAAGACCGTAATAAAAATTTATCTACTTAATCTTCTCCTGTATAAAAAAGCCTGTTTTCCTCAGATACCCGCAAAAAAACAGAAAAAAAAGACGTCCCAGAAAGGACGTCTTTTCACCGATCATTGATTAACGAGATTCAGCTGTAACTGAAACTGTTGCCCATGTATTATGGTCTGCATCATATGCCCATGTAAAGTCTTTCACGCGGTTTGAAATTGGTAAAACTTCATTCCGATAAAGTGTTGGGATTACGAATGCTTCATCTGCAGCATATTCTTGCCATGCATCAAATGCTTCTTTACGTTTTGTTTCGTCAAATGAATCTTTTGAATCGATTGCTTCTAATAGCTTCGTGTTTTCTTCAGATTCAAAACGAGTGTAGTTGAATGCTGAGTTTGGTCCATAAAGGCCAGTTGGAGAAGGATCTGATCCAGTTCCCCATGCACCTTGGTAAACATCAACTTCAGGATCATCATTTTTCAACTTGTCATAGAATGCTTGGAAGTCGATCAAACGACCTGTGGTGTATTGTACATCAAGTCCGATTTCATTCCATTGTTGGATGTAGTAATCTGCTAATGGTTGTGCTGTTTCGCCACCTGACATTGAAGCAAAGTTGATGGTCAATTTCTCACCATTTTTGTCTTCACGCATGCCATCACCATCAACATCTTTGTAGCCAGCATCATCAAGTAATTGATTTGCTTTGTCGATGTTTAAAGTGTAGCCTTCTACTTCGGTGTTGTGCAATGTGCCGAATACTGGTGGGATCAATGTCGTTGCATTTGTACGCAAGCCATTGTAGAAACGACTTCCGACAGCATCATTATCTAATGCATAGCCCATTGCTTGACGCAATGATTTATCCGCCATTTTTGAATCAGGATCGTAATTAACTTTTCCTTCTTCATCATTCCAAGTTCCCAATTTAAAGCCGATATAAGTATAGGCTTGTTCAGGACGACCTAAGATTTGGTAGCCATCTGTATCTTTGTATGTTGGGTACGTATCTGTTGGCATTGACAATGCAATATCATATTGTTTTGCATTCAAAGCTTCTACGATTGAAGAAGTTGGAACAGCTTTAAATGATAATTTATCCATTTTAGGAGCGCCGCCGTAGTAGTACTCATTTGGTACATACTCAACAGATTCTCCCGCAACGATATTTGACATCACATAAGGACCAAAGACGATTGGATTTTTACGAACAGGATCGCTTGATTCCATATCTTTGACCTCAATTCCTTCAAAGGCGTGTTTTGGTAATGCTGAAGACCAAATACCGCCACCGGCTTGCATCATACCAGGGTGAACTTCTTTGTATTGAATTTTAACGACTTTGTCACTTTCTTTGGTGATACCAGAAATTGTATCAGCTTTGCCATCATGATAATCTTCCATACCAACAATGTTAGTAAAGTTATTATCGTAACGGATACCTGTATAATCTTTATGACCGATTACTTCATAAGAAAAGATCACGTCATCTGCCGTTACATCTTCACCGTCAGACCATTTCAAGTTATCACGCAATGTGATCGTTGCTGTGTTGTTTTCTTCGTCTAATTCAAGATTAGCCGCACCACCATCAACGATTCGGAAATCAGCGTCTGTTAAGAATAAACTTTCATTACTTGGTTGCATAAATTTTGCATCATAGTTATCTTGATAAAATTCTGTTTGGAACAACCCTTGGAATTGCGTATCCATCACTACTGCAACATCCAATGTTCCGCCTTCAATTGCATCCTCGTCATTCTTGACTTCTGTTGGCATTGAGCTGATATCTTCTGTTTCTGTCGCTGAATTACCGCCACCAGAAGAATCGGTTCCGCCGCCGTTGCTGCCACACGCTGCCAATGCTAACACTGACAAAAGAGTGACCATACCAAAAATATTTTTCTTCATCCTGTATCCTCCTTGTTTATCCTAGTCGTTGGCGCGCATCCGCTGAACGCTTAAATGCTTGACCAACGTAATTGATACTCAACATCAAGACTAAAATTAGAATTGATGCGGGTAACCAGATCCACTGTCTGTTGACCAGCACATCACCGCTGCTGGCATACCCGATCAGTGTCCCCAAACTTGGAACATTGGTCGGCAGACCAAAACCTAAGAATGTTAGTGTCGTTTCAATACCGATATTCGCTGCAAAGTTCATTGTTAAGTTGGTGATGATCAATGAGCTAAGGTTCGGCATGATTTCGCGGAACATGATGACAAAGTCATTGGTTCCGAGAGTTTTCGATGCACTAACATAGTCGCGACGGCCTTCTGAAAGGGTCTTACTTCGGAAGAGCCTTGCTTTTCCGACCCAGTAAAAGGCACTCATGACCCATATAAAGGTCCAAACGTTATAACGAGGTACGATCGATACGATAACGATAATGATCAGCATGATCGGTAAAATCATAACGAAGTCAACGATACGCATCAAAATATTATCAATGATACCGCCATAATAACCTGAGATGATCCCTAGTCCGACCCCAACGATCGACGTAATGATCGTGATTGAAAAACCAATCAAGATTGAGTTACGCGCACCGATGATCAATTGTCCCCAAACATCACGGCCACCTTCATCCGCCCCTAAAAGGTAGGTGCCGCCGTTTGGCGAAATCGCGCCAGGTACAGCGTATTTATCAAGGATGCTGACACGCATCACTTGTGATTGATCGATAACTGCCGAGCCGATAAACACGAATAATAAAACTGCGACTAACAAAACTAATGAAAAGATCGCCATTTTATCTTTTAAGAATTCGCGAAAAATCATTTTCAATCCCATAGGCGGGATGCTCTCTTGTTTTAGTACTTTTTCTTTCTTTTCAGACACATTTATCCCCTCCTATTACTGGATTCTGATTCTTGGATCGACAATACTCATGATGATATCTGACAGTAGCGTACCGATCAAGGTCGCTAGTCCTAAGATCAATGTTAGTGAAGTGATCACGGCATAGTCCCGTTGGACGATACTATCGATAAACAGTTTTCCGACACCTGGGTAGGCGAAGATTTTCTCAATGACCACAGAACCTGCGATCAATGACGTGATCTCGTAGCCCATTTGTGATGCGATCGGCAACGATGCATTCCGGAAAACGTGACGTGAGAAGACTTTATTCGTTGGTACCCCTTTTGAACGAGCGGTACGAACGAAATCCAATGATTTCGAATCAATGACTTCACTTCGCAAGTATTGGATCGTCACTGCTGTTCCTAATAATGCAGAAGTGATTGCCGGTAATAGTAGGTGATACAAACGACTCCAAAACTCAGCCATGCCGCTGACCCCCGGTGCAACGGAACCACCCGTTGGGAACCAAGCCAATCGGTAACCGAAGATGAACAATGCGATCAACGCAAAGATAAACAACGGTACGGCGAAACTGAAGAAGTTGTAAACAACGACGACTTTATCAAGCAATGAATTTTGGTAACGTCCTGCCCACATCCCTAAAGGAATGGCAATCACGTAAGTCAAAATGACCGTCAATAAAGATAACCACAATGTATTGCTGATACGTCCTGCTAATAATGTTGAAACAGGCAATTTATAGATAAAGCTTTGTCCAAAGTCCCCTTTTAAGGCATTTCCGATCCAACGGAAATACTGGGTATACCATGGGTCATTCAAACCAGCGGCTTCACGCATCCGCTCAATAACAGCTGGATCTTGGTTTGGATTGATCAAACCAGTAAATGGATCCCCAGGCATTGCTTGTGCGATCAAGAAAATCAAGATACTCAAAATAATGACTTGCGGGATCATCAACAACAAACGACGTAGAATTGTTTTCCACATTATTCAGCACCCCCGTTTTTCAATGCGACTTGGTGCGACTCGGTGATTTTACGCAAGTCATACACTCTGCCAGATTCGTCGTAGTAATCTTTTTGATGGGTCACATATTCCAACTCGACCTTGCGACGGTTTTCTTTGTGAGCATCGCGATTTTTTACGTCGATTTGAGGAATCGCTGATAATAAACGTTTTGTATAGATGTGACGCGGGTCTTGGTAGATGTCTTCCCGTGTCCCGATCTCAACGAAGCGGCCTTTGTACATGATGGCGATATTGTCGCACATGTGTTTTACGACCCCTAAGTCATGAGAGATAAATAAGAAACTTAAGCCAAATTCTTGCTGGATCCGTTTCATAAAGTTCAGTACCTGCGCTTGAACGGATAAGTCAAGGGCTGAAACCGGCTCATCGGCAACGATCAGTTTTGGATTGGATGCTACCGCGCGGGCAACCCCTAACCGCTGACGTTGTCCACCAGAGAACTCGTGAGGATATTTGTATAGGGCATCTTCTGGCATCCCAACGATATCCAACAAACTTTTCACACGTGTTTTCTCTTCTTGATCGCTTAAGCGTTCAAAGTTGCGCAATGGTTCTGCGATAATGTCTACCACGCGTTTTTTAGGATTCAAGCTAGACATTGAATCTTGGAAAATCATTTGGACATCTTTGTTGTAGTTCATTTTTTTGCGGACGGAACGTTTGGTCACGTCTTGCCCATCATAAATGATTTCGCCACTGGTGATTTTTTCTAACCCAACGATGGCTTTACCCGTCGTGGATTTACCAGAACCAGACTCACCAACCAATCCGTAGGTTTTTCCTTTTTCTATGATGAAGTCCACACCGTCAACGGCATACACATGGTCCGTGACACGGTTGAAGAATCCGCTGCGAATAGGATAGTGGACTTTCAGATCTTTGATTGTAATTAATTCTGTCATCTACACTTCTCCTTCTTCGTCTCTAAAATGAAAATGCTTGTAGCATGTGCAACGGACCAAATGATCAGGTGCTACTTCATGCAAGACTGGGTTTGCTTCGTGGTCGCTTTCAGCGATCCAAGGAATCCGTGCGGCAAACCGACAACCGGTCCGAGGCATATTTTTCAAGGAAGGAACCACGCCCTCGATCACATGCAGTTCACTGTCTTGTGAGTTTTCTTGAGGGATCGAGTTAAGCAGTGAGCGGGTGTATGGATGTTTCGGATTGGCAAACAACTCTTCGGCTGTTGCGACTTCCACAAACTGTCCCCCGTACATTACGGCTACTCGGTCGGCCATCTCTGCTACGACACCTAAATCGTGGGTGATCAAAATGATCCCCGTTTGCGTTTCTTCTTGCAAATCTTTTAGTAGATCAAGGATCTGTGCTTGGATCGTCACGTCCAACGCGGTCGTTGGTTCATCGGCAATAATGATTGGTGGTTTACAAGCAATCGCGATCGCAATGATGACCCGCTGACGCATCCCACCTGACAATTCATGAGGGTATTGACGTCCTACTCGCGGTGGATTCGGGATCCCAACTTGTTCTAATAATTCTAATGCCCGTGCTTGGCGCTGTTCGGCATTCATATCTGTATGATAAGACAAGCCTTCTTTGATTTGGTCTTCGATCCGCATCAACGGATTCAGTGCAGACAACGGATCTTGGAAAATCATCCCAATATCATTTCCGCGAATTTTGTTGTATAACGTTTCGTTTAAGTTTGACAAGTTTAAATCTTTATATAAGATTTCTCCAGTGATTTTCGTGTTGTTTGGGTCATGTAGCCCCATGATCGTTGTAGCTAACGTACTTTTTCCGCAACCAGATTCTCCTACGATTGCTAAGATCTCATTACGATCCAGTGTAAAAGAAATACCATCTACTGCGTCATAGTAATCGTCTTTGATACGAAAACCTGTGTGAAGGTTTTGAACATCTAGTAATTGATTATCTCTGGACAATCGAATACCCCTCTCTACTTTCTAAGATGTCTTGCGTTTTAATGTAAAAAAAGAAGGAACATGCATTTCAGACGATCGGGAAGGATTTGAAGGTGAAAGCCATTCCAAACGTGGTGATGCTTTGTGGAGAAGA
>OIXV01002908.1_pt1 | contig 13144 bp, 9 predicted proteins | sample 1587771 | NCBI WGS metagenome assembly OIXV01 (sample SAMEA3888893, study PRJEB22519) | human gut metagenome | biome: human gut; feature: human-associated habitat; material: faeces | place: Denmark | collected 2010
CAGAGTCTACAGGTCTTCTGTTCATTAAAGTCTACAACAAGTGGGAAAGCAACTTAAAAAGAGTTTTGAAATCAGTTGGTCTTACTCTGCCTCAATTTATCGTTTTGACTTCGCTTTTGTTTCTGTCTAATAGAGAGGAATATATAACGCAAGTTGATATTGCTCGGTTCACTGGTATGGATGTCATGACGGTTTCCCAGATTGTTAGACTACTGGAGAAGAAAGACTACATTAAGCGTGATCAACACCCAAAGGATAGTCGGGCAAAACTTGTCTCAGTGACGAAGTCTGGCGCAGAGAAGGTCAATCAAGCTTTACCTTTAGTAGAAGGGGTTGATGAAGAATTTTTTGATAAACTTTCTGAAGATAGAGAAAGTTTTAATCGCATGTTAGTAGAGTTGGAGGATAAAAATGCCTAGATATTGGGTCGGAGTTGTTTCGAAGAACCATGTTTTAAGAGGAGTTGAAGGAAATTTTTGCCAGGTCTGTCATGGAAAGGGTGGCCCCTTAAATCGTATGAAAAAAGGTGACTATCTTTTATACTATAGTCCAAAATACGATATGAACGGTCAAGATAAGTTACAGGCTTTTGTGGCCGTAGGTAAAATTATAGACGACAAGGCCTATCAAGTAGAGCAGTTCGAAGGATTCTTTCCCTTTAGACGTAATGTCGAGTATTATCAACCAGTCAAAGATTGCTCCATAGAAATAGCTAGACAACATCCTGAATGGAGAGACTATACTTCTCGACTTCGTTATGGACATTTTGAAGTTTCCAAAGACTTTTTCCTCTATATCTTTCAGCATATGAAAATGGATGATGAAGTATGATTGATTTGCTAGTTAAATGATTGTCAACTAGAATTTTGGATTTGGACTGTGAAGCGAACTTTGCTATAATAGAGTAAGAAACTTTGATAAACCAAACGAGGCAGAGATGAAATTACTTTATACTGATATTCGGACTTCTTTGACAGATATTTTAACCAGAGAGGCAGAAGAGCTAGTTGCTGCTGGCAAGCGGGTCTTCTACATCGCCCCCAACTCTCTTTCATTTGAAAAAGAACGCGCCGTGCTGGAATGCTTGTCCCAGCAGGCTTCTTTTGCGATTACCGTCACGCGCTTTGCTCAAATGGCTCGTTACCTGGTTTTAAATGACTTGCCTACCAAGACCAGTCTTGATGACATCGGTCTTGGGATGGCTTTTTATAAATGTCTTGCAGAACTAGATCCCAAAGGGTTACGAGTTTTTGGAGCTATTAAACAAGACACTCAATTTATCCAGCAGTTGATTGAACTTTATCATGAGATGACGACTGCTCAGATGAACTTTTTAGACTTAGAAAGTTTGAGTGATGAGGACAAGCGGGCAGATTTACTCTTGATTTTTGAGAAAGTGACTGCCTATCTCAATCAAAGCCAGTTGGCTCAGGGAAGTCAGTTGTCCCATTTGATTGAGGCTATTGAAAATGGCAAGGTAAGTAGTGATTTTAGTCAGATTGCCTTGGTTATTGATGGATTTACCCGTTTTTCTGCCGAGGAAGAGCGTGTAGTGGATCTGCTCCATCGAAAAGGTGCCGAGATTGTTATTGGGGCTTATGCAAGCAAGAAGGCTTATAGCAGTCCGTTCACTGAAGGGAATCTCTACCAAGCCAGTGTGGAATTTCTTCATCATTTGGGGGCAAAATACCAAACACCTGCTCAAGATCGTTCTCAGACACATGAGAAAATGGATAGTTTTGACAAGGCCTCTCGTTTGCTGGAGTCTTCTTATGATTTTTCAGAACTTACTTTAGATGTCGATGAGAAGGACCGTGAAAATCTGCAAATCTGGTCCTGCTTGACGCAAAAAGAGGAGTTGGAATTAGTAGCCCGTAGCATTCGTCAGAAATTACATGACCATCCAGAACTGAGTTACAAGAATTTTCGTATTTTGCTGGGGGATGTGTCTTCTTACCAGTTATCACTGAAAACTATTTTTGACCAGTATCAGATTCCTTTCTATCTTGGTAGAAGTGAATCCATGGCTCATCATCCTTTGACTCAGTATGTGGAGTCTATTTTACGTTTGAAACGCTACCGTTTCCGTCAGGAGGATTTGATTAATCTTCTTAGAACAGGTTTATATACCGACCTTAGTCAAGCAGATATTGATGCTTTTGAGCAATATCTCCGCTATCTGGGCATCAATGGCTTGCCAGCTTTTCAGCAGACATTTACTAAATCCCATCATGGAAAATTTGATTTAGAGCGTTTAAATGCTCTTCGTCTGCGCGTTTTGGCGCCATTTGAAACCTTATTTGCCAGTCGGAAGCAAAAGACTGAAAATCTCTTGCAAAAGTGGAATACTTTTCTAAAAAATGCTGCTTTAAGCAAGCAGATGCAAGAATTGACAGCTACTATGGAAACTCTAGAACAGGAAAGACAAGCCGAAGTTTGGAAGGCTTTCTGCCATGTTTTAGAACAATTTGCGACGGTTTTTGCTGGTTCACAGGTTAGTTTAGAGGATTTCCTAGCCTTGCTCCATTCTGGAATGAGCTTATCCCAGTATCGTACCATTCCAGCAACTGTTGACACCGTTCTGGTGCAGAGTTACGATTTGATTGCGCCCTTAACGGCTGATTTTGTCTATGCCATTGGGCTGACTCAGGATCATTTACCAAAAATTGCGCAAAACACCAGCCTGTTAACAGACGAAGAAAGACAAAGCCTAAACCAAGCGACTGAAGAGGGAGCACAATTACTGATTGCAAGTAGCGAAAATCTCAAGAAAAATCGCTATACCATGCTTTCATTAGTCAATGCTGCTCGCAAACAGTTGGTGTTGTCAGCACCAAGTCTCCTCAATGAAAATGAGAGTAAAGAATCGGCCTATCTTCAGGAACTGGTGAGTTTGGGATTTAGCCGGATAGAGAAGAAGATTCATCAAAAAAGTCTGACTAAGGATGATATGGGGTCTTATCACAGTCTCCTGTCTAGCTTAGTTGCCTATCATCAGCAGGCAGGTTCTAGTGAAAATGAAAAAGATGCGACCTTTGTCAAGGTTCTGGCGCGTGTGATGGGGAAAAAACTTGATCAAAAAGGTCTTACAAATCCAGCTATCCCAACTAGCCCAAGCAGCAAACCATTAGAGAAAGAGACCTTGCAGGCTCTCTATCCAGCTGACAAGGAGTTTTACCTGTCTACGTCTGGTTTGACGGAGTTTTACCGCAATGAATACAGTTATTTCCTCCGTTATGTCTTAGGTTTGCAGGAAGAATTGCGCCTTCGTCCTGATGCTCGCAGTCACGGGAATTTCTTGCATCGTATTTTTGAACGTGCCTTGAAACTGCCTGCTGAAAATTCCTTTGACCAACGTTTGGAGCAAGCTATCAAGGAAACCAGCCAAGAACGCGAATTTGAGGCTATTTATCAGGAAAGTTTGGAAGCTCAATTTACCAAGGAAATTCTACTTGATGTTGCGCGGACTACTGGGCACATCCTTCGTCATAATCCAGCCATTGAAACCATTCAAGAGGAAGCAACATTTGGCGGCAAAGATCAGGCCTTTATTCAATTGGATAATGGTCGGAGTGTCCATGTGCGAGGCAAGGTTGACCGAATCGACCGTTTGAAAGCTGATGGAGCACTAGGAGTGGTGGACTATAAGTCTAGTTTGACCCAGTTCCAGTTTCCTCATTTCTTTAATGGGCTTAATTCCCAGTTGCCAACCTATCTTGCTGCCCTAAAAAGAGAAGGGGAGCAGAACTTTTTCGGTGCCATGTACTTGGAAATGGCTGAGCCTGTCCAATCTTTATTAGCTGTTAAAAGTCTGGCTGGAGCAGTAGCAGAAGCCAGCAAGTCTATGAAATACCAGGGACTCTTTTTAGAAAAAGAAAGCAGTCATTTGGGCGAATTTTACAACAAAAACAAGGCCAATCAGCTGACAGACGAGGAATTCCAGCTCTTATTGGACTACAATGCCCATCTTTACAAGAAGGCAGCTGAGAAGATTTTAGAAGGCCATTTTGCCATTAATCCATACACAGAAAACGGCAGAAGTATTGCCCCGTATGTCCAGCAACACCAAGCCATCACTGGATTTGAAGCCAATTACCACTTGGGACAAGCCCGTTTCCTAGAAAAGTTAGAAGTAGCTGACGGCAAGCGTCTGGTCGGAGAAAAACTCAAGCAAGCTTGGTTTGAGAAAATGAGAGAGGAGTTGAATCGATGAAGCCCATTTCCTTTTTAACTGAGGAAGAGATTCAAAAACTGCAAGAAGCAGAAGCGAGTTCGAACAAGGAACAAAAGAAAACTGCCGAGCAAATCGAAGCCATTTATACCGCAGGGCAAAATATCCTTGTTTCAGCGTCTGCTGGTTCAGGGAAGACCTTTGTCATGGCAGAGCGCATTCTTGATCAATTGGCGCGTGGTGTAGAAATCAGTCAACTCTTTATCTCGACCTTTACCGTTAAGGCTGCTAGCGAACTCAAGGAACGTTTGGAGAAAAAAATCAGCCAACAAATCCAAGAAACCGATGATGTTGATCTCAAACAACACTTGGGACGTCAGTTGGCAGATCTGCCAAACGCTGCCATTGGAACCATGGACTCTTTCACACAAAAATTCCTTGGCAAGCATGGTTATCTGATTGATATCGCACCGAACTTCCGTATTTTGCAAAATGAAAGTGAACAGTTACTCTTAAAGAACGAAGTTTTTCATCAGGTTTTTGAAGACCATTACCAAGGTGAAAATAAAGAGAACTTTAGTCGTTTAGTGAAGAACTTTGCTGGGCGAGGCAAGGATGAACGAGGTCTGCGCCAGCAAGTCTACAAAATCTATGATTTCCTTCAATCTACCAGCAGTCCCCAAAAATGGCTGAACGAGTCTTTCCTCAAAGGGTTTGAAAAAGCTGACTTTGCAAATGAAAAAGACAAACTAACTGAGCAAATCAAGCAGGCGCTTTGGGACTTGGAAAGTTTCTTCCGTTATCATCTGGATAACGATGCCAAGGAGTTTCCAAAAGCTGCCTATTTAGAAGCTGTTCAACAGGTTCTGGATCAAATTGGCTTCTTAAATCAAGAGTCCGATTGTCAGGCTTATCAAGCAGTGCTTGCTCGTGTTGTCGCCATCTCTAAAGAGAAAAATGGTCGGGCTCTGACTAACTCCAGTCGTAAGGCCGATTTAAAACCACTGGCTGATGCCTATAACGATGAGAGAAAGGCCCAGTTTGCTAAACTAGGACAACTGGCGGATCAGATAACCATTCTCGACTATCAAGAGCGTTATCATGAAGATACCTGGGATCTGGCTAAAACCTTCCAAACCTTTATGAGCGATTTTGTGGAGGCTTATCGTGAACGTAAACGCCAGGAAAATGCCTTTGAATTCGCTGATATCAGTCATTTCACCATTGAAATTTTAGAGAATTTCCCACAAGTCCGCGAGGCTTATCAGGAACGATTCCACGAAGTCATGGTCGATGAGTATCAGGATACCAACCATATTCAAGAACGGATGCTGGAATTGCTGTCGAATGATCACAATCGCTTTATGGTGGGAGATATCAAGCAGTCCATCTACCGTTTCCGTCAGGCAGACCCGCAGATTTTCAATGAGAAATTCCAACGCTATGCGCAAAATCCTCAAGAAGGCAAGTTGATTCTCCTCAAGGAAAATTTCCGTAGTAGTTCAGAAGTGCTATCAGTAACCAATGATGTTTTTGGACGCCTTATGGACCAAGAGGTCGGAGAGATCAACTATGACAGCATGCACCAGCTTGTTTTTGCCAATACCAAACTGACTCCTAATCCAGACAACAAGGCAGAATTTCTCCTCTACGATAAGGACGATAGTGGGCAAGAGGAGGAAGAGAGCCAAGCAGAAACGAAACTCACTGGTGAAATGCGCTTAGTCATCAAGGAAATCCTGAAGCTTCATCAGGAAAAAGGTGTTGCCTTCAGAAAAATTGCCCTTTTGACCTCTAGCCGCAGTCGAAATGACCAGATTCTCCTCGCCCTGTCTGAGTACGGAATTCCAGTTAAAACCGACGGTGAGCAAAACAATTATCTCCAATCCCTAGAAGTACAAGTCATGCTGGACACCCTGCGCGTCATTCACAATCCCCTGCAAGACTATGCCTTGGTAGCACTTATGAAGTCTCCTATGTTTGGTTTTGACGAGGACGAGTTGGCACGCTTATCCCTTCAGAAAGTAGAAGATAAGGTCCAAGAAAATCTCTATGAGAAACTGGTCAATGCTCAAAAACAGGCAACAAGTAAGAAAAACTTGATTTATACAGCTCTAGCTGAAAAACTCAATCAATTCTTGGATATTTTGGATTCTTGGCGCTTATATGCCAAAACACACTCCCTCTATGACTTGATTTGGAAGATTTACAACGACCGTTTTTACTATGACTATGTTGGAGCTTTGCCAAACGGACCTGCTAGACAGGCTAATCTCTATGCCCTAGCTCTACGATCTGACCAGTTTGAAAAGAGTAATTTCAAGGGCTTGTCGCGTTTTATACGTATGATTGACCAAGTCCTAGAAGCCCAGCACGATCTTGCGAGCGTGGCTGTCGCACCACCCAAGGATGCTGTTGAACTCATGACCATTCACAAAAGCAAAGGATTGGAGTTTCCTTATGTCTTTATCCTCAATATGGATCAGGACTTCAACAAGCAAGACTCGATGTCAGACGTCATTCTCAGCCGTAAAAATGGGCTTGGTGTCAAATACATTGCCAAGGTGGAAACAGGAGCAGTGGAAGCACACTATCCTAAAACCATCAAACTTTCCATTCCCAGTCTAACTTATACGCAGAATGAAGAAGAATTACAATTGGCTAGCTATTCAGAGCAGATGCGTTTGCTGTATGTTGCCATGACGAGAGCTGAGAAAAAGCTCTATCTTGTCGGCAAGGGTTCTCGTGAAAAGCTAGAAGCCAAGGAATATCCATCAGCTGAGAGCGGAAAATTAGATAGCAATACCAGACTGCAAGCAAGAAATTTCCAAGATTGGATCTGGGCTATCAGCAAAGTATTTGCCAAGGACAATCTCAACTTTAGCTATCGTTTTGTTGGTGAAGACCAGTTGACTAGAGAAGCTATCGGAGAATTGGAAAACAAGAGCCCTCTCCAAGATAGCTCTCAAGCAGACAATCGCCAGTCAGAAACTATCAAAGAAGCTTTGGAAATGCTGAAAGAGGTGGAAGTTTATAATACTCTTCACCGTGCAGCCATTGAGCTTCCTAGCGTTCAAACCCCAAGCCAAATCAAGAAATTCTACGAACCCGTTATGGATATGGAAGGGGTAGAAATTACTAACCAAACTCAATCAACAGAGAAGAAAATCAGCTTTGATTTACCTGATTTTTCAACTAAAGAAAAAGTAACTGGAGCTGAGATTGGTAGTGCCACTCACGAACTCATGCAGAGAATTGACCTTAGTCAGCAACCAACACTTGCTAGCCTGACAGAAACTCTCAAACAAGTTCAGACTAGTCCAGCTGTTAGAGACAAGATCAATCTTTCTAAAATTCTCGCCTTCTTTGAAACACCACTTGGTCAGGAGATTCTTACCAACACTGACCATCTCTACCGCGAGCAACCTTTCTCTATGCTCAAGCGGGACCAAAAGAGTCAGGAAGACTTTGTTGTTCGTGGAATCTTGGACGGCTATCTACTTTACGAGGACAGAATTATTCTTTTCGACTATAAGACAGACCGTTACGATCAACCAAGTCAACTCATAGACCGCTACCGTGGTCAGTTAGCCCTATATGGAGAGGCTTTATCACGAGCGTATTTGATTGAAAACATAGAAAAATACTTGATTTTACTCGGTAAAGACGAGGTTCAAGTTGTAAAAGTATAAACTAGAAAGGAGACCTCATGACACTTCCAGTTAGAAAATCCCTGCACGATGCAGTTTTACAAGCTTCAAAAGCTGATACTTGGGATCAAGCTACCAAGGAATGGAATGAAGTTTCCTTGATTTTTAATGGTATTGGGCGTAGTAATTGTATCTGCGGAAATGCCATTAAATACTCTTACGAACTCTTTAATACTGTCACAGCTCAGCGTCTCTTTCCTATCGGTAGCGATTGTGTTCGCCATTTTCATCGGATTAGCCTCGACCAGCAACTAGAAGAGGAAGAAAAACTTTTCAGAAAGCTTGAAAATCTGACTAGAAAAGTCAAGAAAAAGGAAAAAATCAAGGTTAATAAAAGCGACTTTGACGAACGACTTCTAAAATGGTTTTGGGAAAAAGGTGTTTTCAAAGCTAATCGTGGCAATCAATTCGCGCCTGAGAGAGACTATCAGCTCTTCCTAGAGGTCTTTCAGGGCGGAAGTTGGACCAAGGCAGATCCAAAGAAGAAGGCTCGTATGGAAGAAGTGCTGGAAAAGTGTATCAAACCTTTTTTACTTGGTAAGACCGATGACCAACTCTACCTTGTCAAACTAGGCAAGGAGAAAATCGACTACGAGCAGCATTTACGGATTCAGGCAGAGAAAGAACGCAAGAAGAGAGATAAAATCGCCAAGCAATACGCTGACAACCTCATTCTTGCTATGGGGCCTGCAGAACGAGCCTATCAAGATTACTTTGATTTTACAGAAACCTTGACCCAAGAAGAACGAAAATGGGAGAAAATTCTCTTTGGAAAAAATAGAGACGAACGGGCTATCAAGGCTAAACAAAACCAAAAGGAGCTGGAAAAGGATCAGCGGATTGCAAATCAAGATCCGATTGAACGAAAGCAGAAGCAGACTTGGCTTCTTAATTCCTATTTTCGGGATTTGCCTGATGAAAAAGCTAGATTTTCTCGGCTCCTATTAGAATATCGAAAAAGTGGAGAAGTACGCTTTTCAGATGAATACATATCTGAGCATCTCATCGATTTTTTCTACAAGATGAAGGCCTTTGAGTTTGAAATTGCACCAGAACAAGTCCGCGATTTTCTAAAAGAATGCCTTCAGGCAGAACATCTATCATCTGCACAAGAAAGTTGGACTAGAGGGATTCTCCTCAATTGTCTTCATTCGTTTTTAGATAGGTTACTCATATAGAAAAATTCCTACCTTGTCTATGCATGGTAGGATTTAAGTATCTCCAAAGATGTACTGGTAAAGTTGGACGACTTTCTGAAAACATTGTGTGTCCATTCTTGTTATTTTTTGAGCATTACGCATCCGAAAATCGAAGGTATACAGTTGAAATGGATTGACAGCGCCATCTACCTTGTCCGACGAGACAGGAACGAGCAAGCCTTTTTCTGCCAAACGACGTTGGCCGTGAGTGATAGGACAGACAGCTACAAAACCAGTTTGCAAGGCATATTCTCTCCTAGAAACTACCAAGGCAGGTCGCCTTTTCTGAATCTCCCGACCGACTGATGGATCAAAGTCCAGCCAAATGATATCCTGTTTTTCAGGAATATAATCAGATTTCGCTATCAAGTGACCTTACCCCTTCAAAATCGTTTGTCATTCTCAAATCAGCAATCCCATCAAAGGGATCTTTTAATTTTGGAGCTAAGACAATGACTCCGTCAATCCCTTTGTAGACAACCATTTCTTGACCTTCTGTCATACCTAAATTTTTAGGAATGGTTACAGTGAGAGAATTCCCAACCTTCCGAGTCTTTACTGTATTCATTGCTCTACCTCCACGAATTAGTATATACTAAGTATATACCTATTGGCAAAAAAAGTCAAGTAAATTCAGACTGGCATCAAGGATGTGTCGGACCTATACTATTTGTCATTTATTATGGTCAAAGCCTGTGCAAAAGTTCCTCATTTATGATAGAATAGGTAGTAAGAAAGAAAACGTTTTTACTACGTTTTTTTTAGTCGGAAGGGGAAAATATTATGGCTACTATTCAATGGTTTCCGGGCCACATGTCTAAGGCTCGGCGGCAAGTTCAGGAGAATTTAAAATTTGTTGATTTTGTGACGATTTTGGTGGATGCTCGGCTACCTTTATCTAGTCAAAATCCTATGTTAACCAAGATTGTAGGTGATAAACCAAAGCTTTTGATTTTGAATAAGGCAGATCTTGCTGACCCCGCAATGACCAAAGAATGGCGTCAGTATTTTGAATCACAGGGAATCCAAACTCTGGCTATCAACTCCAAAGAGCAAGTAACTGTAAAAGTTGTGACGGATGCTGCTAAAAAGCTCATGGCTGATAAGATTGCACGCCAGAAAGAACGCGGTATCAAGATCGAAACCTTGCGGACCATGATTATCGGAATTCCAAATGCTGGTAAGTCAACTCTCATGAACCGTTTGGCTGGGAAAAAGATTGCGGTTGTCGGCAATAAACCAGGTGTTACCAAGGGGCAACAGTGGCTCAAAACCAACAAAGACCTTGAAATATTAGACACACCAGGAATTCTCTGGCCTAAGTTCGAAGATGAAACTGTCGCTCTAAAACTAGCCTTGACTGGAGCAATTAAAGATCAACTACTCCCAATGGATGAAGTGACCATTTTTGGTCTCAATTATTTCAAAAAACATTATCCAGAAAAGCTAGCTGAACGCTTCAAACAAATGAAGATAGAAGAAGAAGCACCTGTTATCATCATGGATATGACTCGTGCCCTTGGTTTCCGAGACGACTACGACCGCTTTTACAGCCTCTTCGTCAAGGAAGTCCGTGATGGAAAACTCGGTAACTATACCTTAGATACATTGGACGACATCGATGACGACGATTAAAGAAATCAAAGAACTTCTTGCTACTGTCAAAGACTTAGACAATCCCCTTTTTCTTGAACTGGAAAAGGATAGTCGTTCTGGAGTTCAAAAGGAAATCAACAAGCGTAAAAAAGCCATTCAGGCTGAACTGGATGAAGACCTTCGTTTGGAATCCATGCTTTCCTATGAAAAAGAGCTTTACAAGCAAGGAGTGGCCTTAATAGCAGGTGTTGATGAGGTCGGCCGCGGTCCTCTGGCTGGACCTGTAGTCGCTGCAGCGGTTATCTTGCCCAAAAATTGTAAGATTAAAGGCCTCAACGATAGCAAAAAAATCCCTAAAAAGAAACATCTGGAAATTTATCAAGCCGTTCAAGACCAAGCCTTAGCAATCGGCATTGGAGTCATGGATAATCAAGTCATTGACCAAGTCAATATCTATGAAGCAACCAAACTAGCCATGAAAGAAGCAATCTCCCAGCTCAGTCCGCAACCTGAGCACCTCTTGATAGACGCCATGAAACTGGAGTTACCAATTTCACAAACCTCCATTATCAAAGGAGATGCCAACTCCCTCTCCATCGCAGCTGCATCTATAGTGGCCAAGGTGACACGGGATGAATTGATGAAGGAATATGATCAGCAATATCCTGGCTATGATTTCACGACTAATGCAGGCTATGGAACAGCTAAACATCTAGAAGGGCTTGAAAAACTAGGTGTCACCCCAATTCACCGAACCAGTTTTGAACCAGTCAAAACACTGGTTTCAACTAAGAAAGACAAGTAAGAGGAAATGATTATGGAGGAACAGTCAGAAACACTCAGTTCCAAGAAAGAATTTGCCTTTGCCTCAAGCACCATATTATCCCAAGTTGGACGAGGAATCATTGTTGGTCTCGTCGTCGGGCTCATCGTCGGATCCTTTCGTTTCTTAATCGAAAAGGGTTTCCATCTGATACAAGGACTCTATCAAGATCAAGCGTACCTAGTGCGCAATCTTTTTATTATTGGCCTATTTTATGTATTCGTTTGCTGGCTTAGTGCGAAACTAACTCGGTCAGAAAAAGATATCAAGGGTTCAGGAATTCCTCAAGTCGAAGCCGAACTAAAAGGACTCATGTCTCTTAACTGGTGGAGTGTCCTCTGGAAGAAATATGTATTAGGGATTCTTGCTATTGCCAGTGGCCTTATGCTAGGTCGAGAAGGACCAAGTATTCAACTTGGAGCAGTTGGTGGTAAAGGTATAGCCAAGTGGCTCAAATCTAGCCCAGTAGAGGAACGTTCCCTGATCGCCAGTGGAGCTGCTGCAGGTTTAGCCGCTGCCTTTAATGCACCGATTGCAGGCCTCCTCTTTGTTGTAGAAGAAGTCTATCATCATTTTTCACGCTTTTTCTGGGTCTCAACACTAGCAGCTAGTCTCGTAGCAAACTTTGTTTCTCTGCTCATATTTGGGCTAACACCTATACTGGATATGCCAGATAACATTCCTCTCATGACCCTAGACCAGTATTGGATATACCTCCTTATGGGAGTTTTTCTCGGGCTCTCTGGTTTTCTCTATGAGAAAGCTGTACTCAATGTTGGTCGAATTTATGACTGGATTAGTCAAAAAATCCATTTAGATAGAGCTTATTATCCAATCCTAGCCTTTATCCTTATCATACCAGTCGGGATTTTCTTGCCACAAATTCTTGGTGGTGGAAATCAGCTGGTTCTTTCCTTAACTGAGCAAAATTTTAGTTTCCAAGTTCTATTAGCTTACTTTTTGATCCGCTTTATTTGGAGCATGATTAGTTATGGAAGTGGCCTTCCAGGAGGAATTTTCCTTCCCATTCTGGCGCTTGGTTCCTTACTTGGTGCCCTAGTCGGTGTCATTTGTGTCAATCTGGGGCTTGTCAGTCAGGAGCAGTTTCCTATATTTGTCATTTTAGGAATGAGTGGCTACTTTGGGGCAATATCCAAGGCTCCCTTAACCGCTATGATACTTGTTACTGAGATGGTAGGGGACATTCGAAACCTCATGCCACTTGGATTGGTAACCCTAGTTGCCTATATCATCATGGATTTACTTAAAGGTGCGCCAGTCTATGAGGCCATGCTAGAAAAAATGCTGCCAGAAGAAGCGACAGATGAAGGAGAAGTCACACTCATTGAAATCCCCGTATCTGATAAAATCGCTGGAAAACAGGTTCATGAACTCAACTTGCCACATAACGTACTCATCACAACCCAAGTCCATAATGGCAAAAGCCAAACAGTTAACGGCTCAACTAGAATGTATCTGGGTGATATGATTCACCTAGTGATTCCAAAAAGTGAAATTGGAAAAGTCAAAGATTTGTTGTTATAAGTTCTGTTTACATAATTTATTTTACGCAAAATATCATTGAAAGGATTCTCTATGAAAAGAAATAAGGCAATTGCAGTATATTTGCTAGGCACATTTAGCC
>OIXV01002923.1_pt1 | contig 13105 bp, 9 predicted proteins | sample 1587771 | NCBI WGS metagenome assembly OIXV01 (sample SAMEA3888893, study PRJEB22519) | human gut metagenome | biome: human gut; feature: human-associated habitat; material: faeces | place: Denmark | collected 2010
CGGGCAAACGCATCAATGGCCTGGTAACGGAAGAGACAACAGCACGCGCGGTGCTCACGCTGGCCTCCTGATGGCCCTGCGCCGCGCAACAACCGCGAGGCGCATGTCATGAGTTACCTGTTAGCGTTAGATGCCGGGACCGGCAGTATTCGGGCGGTGATTTTCGATCTCAGCGGCCACCAGGTCGCGGTCGGTCAGGCGGAATGGAAGCACCTGAGCGTGGAAAATGTTCCCGGCTCAATGGAGTTTGACCTCACCACCAACTGGCTGCTGGCCTGCCAGTGTATCCGCCAGGCGCTGGCCGCCGCGCACCTTCAGGCGGCCGATATTCAGTCCGTCGCCTGCTGTTCCATGCGTGAAGGCATCGTCCTGTACGACCGCAACGGCGAGGCTATCTGGGCCTGCGCCAACGTCGATGCCCGCGCCAGCCGCGAAGTCTCGGAGCTTAAAGAGATCCATGATTATCAGTTTGAATCGGAAGTCTATGATGTCTCGGGCCAGACGCTGGCACTAAGCGCCATGCCGCGCCTGCTGTGGCTGGCTCACCATCGCCCGGATATTTACCGTCAGGCTGCCACCATTACGATGATTAGCGACTGGCTGGCGGCAAAACTCTCCGGCGAGCTGGCCGTTGACCCATCCAATGCCGGTACCACCGGAATGCTCGACCTGTTCACCCGCGACTGGCGCCCGGCGCTGCTCGATATGGCCGGGCTGCGTGCGGATCTGCTCTCGCCGGTCAAAGAGACCGGCACTCCGCTCGGCGCGGTGACCGATACGGCAGCGCAGCAGTGCGGACTCCGTGCCGGCACGCCGGTGATCATGGGCGGCGGCGATGTACAGCTTGGCTGCCTGGGTCTGGGGGTGGTACGCGCCGGCCAAAGCGCGGTGCTGGGGGGAACCTTCTGGCAGCAGGTGGTGAACCTGCCGGAGGTCCGCACCGATCCACAGATGAATATCCGCATCAACCCGCACGTCATACCCGGCATGGCGCAGGCCGAGTCGATCAGCTTCTTTACCGGCCTGACCATGCGCTGGTTCCGCGATGCTTTTTGCGCCGAAGAGAAGCTGGTTGCCGAACGCCTGGGGGTGGATGCGTATGCTCTGCTCGAAGAGATGGCCAGCCGCGTACCGGCAGGTTCCCACGGCGTGATGCCGATTTTCTCCGATGCCATGCACTTTAAGCAGTGGTATCACGCCGCGCCGTCGTTTATTAACCTCTCCATCGATTCGGAAAAATGCAACAAGGCCACTCTGTTCCGCGCCCTGGAGGAGAACGCTGCGATTGTCTCTGCCTGTAACCTGGCGCAAATCTCCCGCTTCTCCGGCGTGACGTTCGACAGCCTGGTGTTCGCCGGAGGCGGCTCGAAAGGAGCATTATGGAGCCAGATTCTCAGCGATGTCACCGGCTTGCCGGTGCGGGTCCCGGCTGTGCGCGAAGCCACGGCGCTGGGCTGCGCGATCGCCGCCGGAACCGGCGCCGGCCTGTACAGCGATATGGCCAGCACGGGTGAGAAGCTGGTGAGCTGGCATCGGGTGTTTACCCCCAATCCGGCGCACCGCGAACTGTACCAGGGGATGATGGAGAAATGGCAATCGGTCTATGCCGACCAGCTCGGGCTGGTCGACAGCGGGCTGACCACCTCGATGTGGCAGGCGCCAGGCCTTGAGCGGCGCCCACCTGTCGTTCCGGCCCCCTGACCCTCCACGGAACGTCTGTCCCAGGTGCAAAATCCCCTCTTCCCTTCGAGGAGGGGAACTTCCCGTCACCGTTATTTGAATCCCATCACAATCACCGCACGCCCTTTTTCACTTTTCGCTGACGACGGCTAAATTAGTAACTCATCCGACCACATAACAATAATGTTACATATAAGAGACTGGAAGCCATTATGAGCCACTACCCGTCGTTATTCGCCCCGCTCGACCTGGGGTTCACCCAGTTGAAAAACCGCGTGCTGATGGGTTCCATGCACACCGGGTTGGAAGAACATGCCGACGGCGCGCAACGGCTGGCGGCCTTTTACGCCGAACGCGCGCGTCACGGCGTGGCGCTGATTGTCACCGGCGGGATTGCGCCAGTGGATTCCGGCGTCACGATGGCCGGCGGCGCGGTGCTCGATGATGCCCGCCATCTGGCGCACCATCGGCATATTACCGATGCGGTTCATCGCGAAGGGGGCAAAATCGCCCTGCAAATTTTGCATACCGGCCGCTACAGCTATCAGCCGCGGCCGGTAGCTCCGTCGGCATTGCAGGCGCCGATTAACCGCTTTACCCCGCATGCGCTAAGCCATGATGAGATCCTGCAGCTGATCGCCGATTTTGCCCACTGCGCGCAGCTGGCCCGGGAGGCCGGCTATGATGGCGTCGAAGTGATGGGGTCAGAGGGCTATTTAATCAACGAATTCCTCGCCGCGCGCACCAACCAGCGTGACGACCAGTGGGGCGGCGATTACGCCCGGCGCATGCGCTTTGCCGTAGAAGTCGTGCGTGCGGTACGCGAACGGGCTGGCCACGATTTTATTATTATCTACCGCCTGTCGATGCTCGACCTGGTCAACGACGGCAGTACGCTGCCGGAAGTGATTGAGCTGGCGCAGGCCATCGAGGCGGCAGGCGCGACCCTCATCAACACCGGTATCGGCTGGCACGAAGCGCGTATTCCGACCATTGCGACACCGGTACCGCGCGGCGCCTTCAGCTGGGTCACCCGGAAACTGAAAGGTGCGGTGTCGATCCCCCTGGTCACCACTAACCGTATCAACGATCCTGACGTCGCGGATGCGATCCTCGCCCGCGGCGACGCCGATATGGTGTCAATGGCCCGGCCGTTTCTGGCCGACGGCGAGTTCCTTTCCAAAGCTCAAAGCGGGCGCGCCGATGAGATCAATACCTGTATCGGCTGTAACCAGGCCTGCCTGGATCAGATCTTTGCCGGTAAAGTGACCTCTTGTCTGGTCAATCCGCGGGCCTGCCACGAAACTCTGATGCCGGTTACGCCTGCTGTCGGGCCAAAGCGCCTGGCCGTTGTGGGCGCAGGCCCTGCCGGCCTGGCCTTTGCCGTAAATGCCGCCGCGCGCGGCCACTCGGTCACCCTGTTTGATGCCCAGCAGGAGATTGGCGGGCAGTTTAATATCGCCAAACAGATCCCCGGCAAAGAGGAGTTTTACGAAACGCTGCGCTACTACCGGCGCATGCTGGATCTGCACGGCGTTAACCTGCAGCTGGGCCAGCAGGTCACGGCGGATCGTTTGCTGGACTTTGACGAAACGATCCTCGCCACCGGGATCGCCCCGCGAATGCCGGAGATCGCCGGAATAACCCATCCGAAGGTGATGAGCTACCTCGACGTGCTGCGCGGCAAGGCGCCGGTGGGTCAGAGCGTCGCGATTATCGGCTGCGGTGGGATCGGCTTTGATACCGCGATGTACCTCAGCCAGCCTGGCGTTGCCACCAGCCAGAACATCGACGCGTTCTGCGAGGAATGGGGTATTGATACGACTTTGCAGAGCGCAGGCGGACTGCGTCCGGAAGGGCCGCTGCGGGAGAAAAGCCCGCGGCGCATTGTGATGCTCCAGCGCAAGGCCGGCAAACCCGGAGATGGGTTAGGCAAGACCACCGGCTGGATCCACCGGGCTACGCTGCTGGCCCGCGGCGTCAACATGATCCCGGGAGTCAGCTATCAGAAGATCGACGATGAGGGATTACATGTCACGATCGGCGGCGAGATCCGGATATTGCCGGTTGATCAGGTGATCATCTGCGCCGGTCAGGAGCCGAAGCGCGAACTGGCAGATCCGCTACGCGCGGCCGGAAAAGTCGTGCATCAGATTGGCGGGTGCGATGTCGCGATGGAGCTGGATGCTCGCCGCGCCATCGCCCAGGGAACGCGGCTCGGGCTGACCATTTAACGGCGCGGCCTGAATGACCCGCTGGCCCGGGCGACAGGCGACGACGATTGCTATCGCGCAGCCTGTCGCCCGACGAATGCGATCAGCGGATCTTGCGTACCTTCACCGCCTTCAACACCACAAATTTATTGTTGGTGGCGACGGTGGCGCAGTTACCGAAAATTTTCTTCAGCTTGTGGAAGTAATCCAGATGACGGTTGGCCACGATATACAGCTCACCGTTGATCTTCAGGCAGCGGCGCGCGTGGTGGAACATCTCCCAGGCGATATTATCGGTTAACGCGTGTTTCTGGTGGAAAGGCGGGTTGCACAACACGGCGTTGAAGCGGAAAGGCTCAACGCCGGACAGCGCGTTGTTAATCATAAACTCGCAGCGATCCAGCGCCTCGGGCATGTTGGTTTCCACGTTCAGACGACTGGAGGCGACGGCCATCGGCGACTCATCGACGAACACCACGTTAGCCTGCGGGTTCTTCTCCAGCAGCGTCAGGCCAATCACTCCGTTACCACAGCCCAGATCGACAATCTCGCCTTCAAGATCCGACGGCAGGTGTTCGATAAAGAAACGCGCGCCAATATCCAGCCCGGTGCGGGAGAACACGTTCGCGTGGTTGTGAATAGTCCAGTCGGTCCCTTCCAGCTTCCAGCTCAGCGTCTGCGGCGCATCGGCAAGCGCCGGTTCGCTGAACGTACAGTTGATCAGGCGGGCTTTCTTCCAGGCCAGGGTGGTGGTGGTCGGCCCCAGCACTTTCTCAAACAGCTCCAGCGTAGAAGTATGGATATCACGCGCCTTTGCGCCGGCGATGATACGGGTTTGCGGCGTCACGACCTGGCGCAGCGCGCGCAGCTGCTGCTCGAGCAAGGCCAGCGTTTTCGGAACTTTAATCAGAACAACGCCTGGCGCCGACGGATACTCCGCGGTGCTGTCGAGAAACTTGACGCTGGATTCCGCGATACCGTTATGGCGTAAATTCTCACGCGTCGCGAGCTCGGTGAGGTAAGAGTCACCGATGCTAAACGGCGTATGCTCCGCCAGCGCGCAGCTCAGTGCGCCAAAGGTATCGTTGAAAATCAGGACCGGGCCGTTAATCTCCGTGTCATCCAACTGCTGCAGCAGATATTCATCCGCCGCTTCCCACGCCAGTAGCGGGTTAACGTCATCCGTTTCCGGAAAACGTTTTAGTGTCAGTGAACGGAAACCGTTGTCTAAGTGGCTCATCGGCCCTCCTGAATGGTAAAATTTCGGCGTTATCCCTGAAAGGGTGCGTGAGTATACCCTTTTTATACACAAAATCATTCAAGATGCGCCGATGCAGCCTGAAGGAGGATGTGAAGATCTTTTATCTGGAGCTGTCATGAGTCAACTCACTTACCTGCAGGGCTATCCGGAGAATTTACTTTCTCAGGTCCGCACATTGATTGCCGAGCAGCGCCTGGGGGCGGTTCTGCAGAAGCGCTATCCGGAAGGTCACGACGTCAATAACGATAAGGCGCTGTATCAGTACACGCAGGATCTGAAAACCCGCTATTTACGCGGCGCAGCGCCGATCAACAAGGTGATGTACGACAGCAAGATCCACGTCTTGAATAATGCGCTCGGCCTGCATACCGCGATTTCGCGGGTCCAGGGCGGTAAGCTGAAAGCAAAAGCCGAAATCAGAGTGGCCACGGTGTTCCGCGAAGCGCCGGAGGCGTTTTTACGTATGATTGTGGTGCATGAGCTGGCGCACCTTAAGGAGAAGGAGCATAACAAAGCCTTCTATCAACTCTGTTGCTATATGGAGCCGCAGTACCACCAGCTGGAGTTCGATACCCGTCTGTGGCTAACGCATCTTTCGTTAAATCGTTCTGCGTAGTCGCGCACTGGTTTTGTCATGGTGGCATGTTAGAGTGACCAAAGGTTCCCTTTAACGGAGTTCGTCAACGTTTATGATACGTTTCGCAGTTGTTGGCACAAACTGGATAACAAAACAGTTTGTCGATGCCGCCCATGAAACGGGCAAGTATAAACTCACCGCGATTTACTCTCGCAGCCTTGAACAGGCGCAGGCCTTTGCGAGCGATTATCCCGTCGACCAGCTGTTTACGTCGCTGGACGATCTGGCGCAAAGCGATGCTGTCGACGCGGTTTACATTGCCAGCCCGAACTCCCTGCACTTCCCGCAAACGCAGCTGTTCCTCAACCATAAAAAGCACGTGATTTGTGAAAAACCGCTGGCCTCAAACCTGCGGGAAGTCGAAGACGCCATTCGGATCGCTCACGAAAACCAGGTGGTGCTGTTCGAAGCCTTCAAAACCGCCAGCCTGCCAAATTTTCTGCTGCTGCAGCAGTCGCTCGGTAAGGCAGGCAAACTGCACAAAGCGTTTTTCAACTACTGCCAGTACTCCTCCCGCTATCAGCGCTATCTCGACGGTGAGAACCCGAACACCTTTAACCCGGCCTTCTCCAACGGCTCGATTATGGATATCGGCTTCTATTGTCTGGCCTCGGCGGTGGCGCTGTGGGGCGAACCGCGCGCGGTTCACGCCAGCGCCAGCCTGCTGGACAGCGGCGTTGATGCCCAGGGTACCGTGATCCTCAGCTACGCCGGTTTTGACGTCACCCTGCACCACTCTAAAGTGAGCGACTCCACGCTACCAAGCGAAATTCAGGGTGAAGCCGGCGCGCTGGTGATCGAAAAAATCTCCGAGTGCCAGAAGCTCTCTTTCATCCCACGCGGTGGGAAGGCTCAGGATCTGACGCAGCCACAGCATATCAATACTATGCTGTACGAGGCGGAGGCGTTTGCGCATCTGGTGGAGAACAACCAGGTTGTTCACCCGGGGCTGGAAGTCAGCCGTATTACGGCCAGACTGCTGAGCGAAATTCGTCGTCAGACCGGCGTCGTATTCCCGGCCGATGGTCCGCAGGGGGCGTAAAAGAGTGTAAAGAGGCCGTCAGCAACCATTGACGCCCTTTATGACTTGTCATATTTTGTTACGCGCAAAGGGGAGTAACTTCCTTGCCGGTGGATCGTCATTACGATGCGTGCAAAACCGCATCCGGTCGCCGGGCAATAATAAAAGGTCCTGCCGTCATCGCGCGGTTCTTTTATTGTTGTAAGTGAGACCTTGCCGGAAGGCGAGGTCTATGCATAAACACGCAGCGGCTGCCGTCTTCCGACGTCAGCCGTTTTGTTTTTATGTAAGGAAAATAGTAATGAATACTGTCGGCACACCGTTGTTATGGGGCGGATTCGCCGTGGTCGTGGTGATCATGCTAGCCATCGATCTGCTTCTTCAGGGACGGCGTGGTGCGCATGGCATGACCATGAAACAGGCCGCGGGTTGGTCTATTCTCTGGGTAACGCTCTCCCTTCTCTTTAACGCCGTCTTCTGGTGGTACCTGACACAAACCCAGGGCCGTGCCGTTGCCGATCCGCAGGCGCTGGCTTTCCTTACCGGCTATCTGATTGAAAAATCGCTGGCCGTGGACAATGTCTTTGTCTGGCTGATGCTGTTCAGCTACTTCTCCATCCCGCCTGCGCTGCAGCGCCGGGTGCTGGTTTACGGCGTGCTGGGGGCGATCGTGCTGCGTACGGTGATGATCTTTACCGGAAGCTGGCTGATCTCCCAGTTCGAGTGGCTGCTCTATCTCTTCGGTGCTTTCCTGCTGTTTACCGGTGTGAAGATGGCGCTGGCGAAAGAGGATGCTTCCGGCATCGGCGACAAACCGCTGGTACGCTGGATCCGCAGCCATCTGCGGATGACCGATAAGATTGAAGGCGAGCGTTTCTTTACGCGGCAAAACGGCGTCCTGTTCGCCACGCCGCTGCTGCTGGTGCTGATCCTGGTCGAGCTGAGCGACGTGATTTTTGCGGTCGATAGTATCCCGGCAATCTTCGCCGTAACCACCGATCCGTTTATCGTGCTGACGTCGAACCTGTTCGCGATTCTCGGCCTGCGCGCCATGTACTTCCTGCTGGCCGGCGTCGCGGAGCGCTTCTCCATGCTGAAATATGGTCTGTCGATCATTCTGGTCTTTATCGGTATCAAGATGCTGATCGTCGACTTCTACCATATCCCGATTGGCGCCTCGCTCGGCGTCGTTGGCGGTATTCTGGCGCTGACGCTGCTGATTAACGCCTGGGTCAATAAGCAACACGACAAGAAGAAATTACAGCACTAAGCCTTAAATGGCCGGGTGAAAACCACTTTCACCCGGTCAGCAACGCCCGCCGCGTATTATTTCTCGCCATGTCACAAAAACGTTAATACATAGTTAAAAAATAAGATCTCAGCTAAATAAGCAGCATTTTACGCTTCCAGGATGGCGCACTTTCCGTATACTCGACCAGGCAAACATTTATTTACATCCGGACATAAACGTAACAAATAATACGTACATGGGACCGGTAGCAACATCACAACAAGGGATAATCATGACGACACAAACTCCCCCATCGGGCCTGCTACAGCGCCTGGCTCAGGGCAGCCTGGTCAAACAAATTTTAATCGGTCTGGTGCTTGGCGTGCTACTGGCGCTGGTTTCAAAACCTGCGGCGATCGCCGTTGGCCTGCTCGGTACGCTGTTTGTCGGCGCGCTGAAAGCCGTAGCGCCGGTGCTGGTGCTGATGCTGGTGATGGCCTCCATCGCTAACCACCAGCAGGGGCAAAAAACCAGCATCCGTCCGATTCTGTTCCTGTATCTGCTGGGAACGTTCAGCGCCGCACTCACCGCCGTGCTGTTCAGCTTTGTCTTCCCTTCCACGCTGCACCTGACCTCCGCGGCCGGCGATATTACGCCGCCGTCGGGGATTGTTGAAGTACTGCGCGGGCTGCTGATGAGCATGGTTTCAAACCCGGTCGACGCCCTGCTCAATGCCAACTATATCGGGATTCTGGTGTGGGCCGTGGGTCTGGGCTTTGCGCTGCGTCACGGCAATGAGACGACAAAAAACCTGATCAACGATGTCTCCCACGCGGTGACCTTTATCGTGAAACTGGTTATTCGGTTTGCGCCGCTGGGTATTTTCGGCCTGGTCTCCTCAACCCTGGCGACCACCGGGTTTGAAACCCTGTGGGGCTACGCGCAGCTGCTGATGGTGCTGGTGGGCTGTATGCTGCTGGTGGCGCTGGTGATTAACCCGCTGCTGGTGTTCTGGAAAATCCGCCGCAACCCCTATCCGCTGGTGCTGACCTGCCTGCGCGAAAGCGGCGTGTATGCTTTCTTTACCCGCAGCTCCGCCGCCAATATTCCGGTCAATATGGCGCTGAGTGAAAAGCTGAATCTCGATCGCGATACCTATTCGGTATCGATCCCGCTGGGCGCCACCATCAACATGGCCGGGGCCGCCATCACCATTACGGTGCTGACGCTGGCTGCTGTACATACCCTGGGGATTCCGGTGGATCTGCCTACCGCGCTGCTGTTGAGCGTCGTGGCGTCGCTGTGCGCCTGCGGTGCTTCCGGCGTGGCGGGCGGCTCCCTGCTGCTGATCCCGCTGGCCTGCAACATGTTCGGGATCCCCAATGATATCGCCATGCAAGTGGTTGCCGTCGGCTTTATCATCGGCGTGCTGCAGGACTCCTGTGAGACCGCGTTGAACTCCTCCACCGACGTGCTGTTTACCGCTGCCGCCTGTATGGCGGAAGACGAGCAGCTGGCGAAAAACGCGCTGCGCGATTAATCCCGACCTTCCCCTCCGCTCATCTGCGGAGGGGCCTTCTTCCCTCTCTCGCGTTTCCATTTTAAACGGAACGGATGCGCTTCATTATAACGTGACGCCGCTTTTGAAGATCGCCAGTTCACGGAAATCATTGCGCTCATTGCAGGTCGGTTTGCCATTGACGATATCAACGAGGGTATCGATAAACTCTTCCAGCAGCTGAGGCATCGCTTTACCGTGAATCAGCTGACCGGCGTCAAAATCGATCCAGTGTTTCTTTTTCGCCGCCAGTTCGCTGTTAGTGGCGATTTTGACCGTCGGCACAAAACCGCCGTACGGCGTGCCGCGACCGGTGCTAAACAGCACCATATGACACCCCGCACCGGCCAGCGCGCTGGTTGCCACCGCATCGTTGCCCGGCGCGCTCAGCAGATTGAGGCCATGCACTTTTAAACGTTCGCCATAGCGCAGGACGTCCACCACTTCGCTGGAGCCCGCTTTCTGCGTGCAGCCCAGCGATTTATCTTCCAGCGTCGTGATCCCGCCCGCTTTGTTACCCGGCGACGGGTTCTCGTAAATGGGCTGGTTATGCGCAATGAAGTACTGTTTAAAGTCATTCACCATCGTCACCAGCTTGTCGAAGGTTTGTTCATCGCGGCAGTGGCTCATCAGCAGCTGCTCAGCGCCGAACATTTCCGGCACCTCCGTCAACACGGTGGTGCCGCCGTTGGCGATCAGGTAATCCGAGAAGCGTCCCAGCATCGGGTTCGCGGTAATCCCCGAAAGGCCGTCCGATCCGCCGCACTCAAGGCCAAACTTCAGCTCGCTCAGTTTGCCTGGCTCACGTTTGTCGTGGCGCATCACCTCATAAAGCTGATGCAGATGCTCCAGTCCCGCTTCCACCTCATCGTCCTGCTTCTGGCAGATCATAAAGTGTACGCGCTGAGGATCGAACTCACCGAGGGTTTCACGGAACGCGTCGACCTGGTTGTTCTCACAGCCCAGGCCAATCACCAGCACCGCCCCGGCGTTCGGGTGACGCACCATGTTTTGCAACATGGTGCGGGTATTGATGTGATCATCACCCAGCTGCGAACAGCCGTAAGTGTGACTGAAGAGAAAGACGCCATCGGTGCCTTCCGCTTCGTTGGTCTCTTTCAGAAACCGGTTCTGAATCTGACGGGCGATACCGTTGACACAGCCGACGGTCGGCAGGATCCACAGTTCATTGCGCACCCCGACCTCCCCGTTCGCACGACGATAGAGCTGCACGTCGCGGTCGGCCGGCTGCGCCGACGGCTCGGCAAGATCCGGTTGATAGCGATACTCGTCAAGGTCGCTCAGGTTGGTACGCGTATTATGGGCATGAATATGTTCCCCTGGCGCAATATCCGCCAGCGCATGACCAATGGGCAGACCATACTTGATGACGTTTTCTCCCTTCGCAATCGCGCGTAATGCGAACTTATGACCACGGACAACGTCCTGGCTTAAGGTGACCGCAGTATCATCAATGGTGACCTGGGTACCCGTCGCCATATCTGCTAACGCGACAGCAACGTTATCCTGCGAATGGATTTTAATGTATTGCATAGCAACCGACCTCTGGTCTTAATTCAGTTCAATCGCGAAGTAATCACGCGCATTGTTAAAGCAGATATTTTTCACCATCTCGCCCAGCAGCTGAATATCCGCCGGCGCTTCACCCGCGGCAACCCAGCGGCCGATCATCTGGCACAGGATGCGACGGAAATACTCATGGCGGGTGTAGGACAAGAAGCTGCGGCTGTCGGTCAGCATGCCGACGAAACGACTGAGCAGACCAAGCTGCGCCAGCTGGGTCATCTGACGTTCCATACCGTCTTTCTGATCGTTGAACCACCAGCCGGAACCGAACTGCATCTTGCCCGGCATCCCTTCGCCCTGGAAGTTACCGATCATCGTGCCCAGCACTTCGTTATCGCGCGGGTTCAGGCAGTAAAGAATGGTTTTCGGCAGCAGGTTTTCTTCATTCTGCTTGCTCAGCAGTCGGGACAGCTCTTCCGCCATCGGGCGATCGTTGATGGAATCAAAGCCAACATCCGGCCCTAACAGCTTGAACTGACGCTGATTATTGTTACGCAGCGCGCCAATGTGATACTGCTGGACCCAGCCACGGCGAGCGTATTCTGCTCCCAGGAAGACCAGCACAGCCGTTTTAAACTGCGCCACTTCATGTTCGCACAGGATGGAACCGGCCAGACGGCGGGCAAGGATGCTATCGAGTTCCGCTTCGCTGGCTTCAGCAAACAGCACCACATCCAGCGCATGGTCGGAGACTTTACAGCCGTGCGCGGCGAAGTGATCCAGACGTTTGACCAGCGCAGCCTGCAGATCGGCAAAGCGGCGGATGTCGGTATCTGAAACTTCACCCAGCTTCGCCATGTAGTCGTTAAACGTCGCCTGCTCAATGTTGAACGCTTTATCCGGACGCCAGCTTGGCAGCACTTTGGTCGTGAAGGTCGCGTCTTTCGCCACCGCCGCATGATGTTCCAGCGAATCGATCGGATCGTCGGTGGTGCCGACCATTTTCACGTTCATCTGCGTCATGATACCGCGGGCGGAGAAGCGCTCCTGGGCCAGCAGATCGTTGCACTGATTCCAGATCTCATCCGCGGTGGACGGGGACAGCAGCTTACCCGTAATCCCAAACGGGCGGCGCAGCTCCAGATGGGTCCAGTGATAGAGCGGATTGCCGATCGTATGCGGTACGGTAGCTGCCCATGCGTCAAACTTCTCGCGGTCCGAAGCATCGCCGGTACACAGGCGTTCAGCCACGCCATTGGTGCGCATTGCGCGCCATTTGTAGTGGTCACCTTTCAGCCAGATGTCATACAGGTTTTTAAAACGATAATTTTCGGCAATCTGCTGCGGCGGAAGGTGGCAGTGATAGTCGAAAATCGGCTGGTCTTTGGCGTAGTCGTGATACAAACGGCGGGCAAACTCGGTATCAAGCAGAAAATCTTCGGTCATAAACGGTGTCATTTTCATTTCCTCTTCGCCCCATTGAGGAGCCCTTCAGATGATTGACTATCATGCTGACAAAGTTATCACACCAATTTCTACAGGCCGAAATCTTTTTCGTGAGATAGATCAATAAACGCTGACAAAAAAAGTACCCTTTCTGGAGTAAACCCTCGTGCAAGCCGCGCCAGCACTGGCTTTGCTCGCAAGAAATAATACCCCCATAAACTTTCCCACTTTTGTGACAGTACTCAACTTTTAAAGTTGTATGACAAGTTATCTTTCTGCCGTCGCAACATATAAACCGTTGGAATGTATTCGCGATGATTCAATACATCGCATTGACCGGTACGGATACCGAATTAAGCAAAACAATTGATGGCAAGGTTCGGGCCATATGGGTTTTCCCTCCTGAGCCCTCCGTTTCTCCTTCTCAACCCCTGTACAGGGTTTGAAGATGGCCGCACTCGCTGCGGAGATATAACAAACGATGAGGTTTTACATGCGTAAAATTAAAGGGTTACGTTGGTATATGATCGC
>OIXV01002930.1_pt1 | contig 13087 bp, 12 predicted proteins | sample 1587771 | NCBI WGS metagenome assembly OIXV01 (sample SAMEA3888893, study PRJEB22519) | human gut metagenome | biome: human gut; feature: human-associated habitat; material: faeces | place: Denmark | collected 2010
CGCACGGGCAGCACCATGTAGAGGAAGTTCTCCTCGCCCTCGACAGGGACGATGATGGCCGGCGAAATACCGGTGTTGAGCTCCATCTTTACGGTGTCGGCGGGCGCGTAGCGCAACGCGTCCATCAGATAACGGTTGTTGAAGCCGATCTCCAATCCCTGCCCGTCGCCCGCGATGCGGCAGATGTCCTTGGCGTCGCCGCTCGCCGTCTTGGCGGACATGGTCACCTTGTCATCCTCGAAAATGCAACGCACGGGGCTTTTGAGCTTTTCGCTGATAACGACGCTCACGCGCTCGAGGCTCTGAAGCATCGTCTTTGTGTCGAGCACGATGTTGATGGGGTTGCGGCGCGGGATGGCATTCTTATAGTCGAGGAACTCACCCTCCAGGCGGCGGCAGATGAGCTCCGTCTCGCCGACTTCGAATAAGATGTGACGCTGGCCGAGCGTGATGGTCACGGTCTCGTCGATCTCCTCGCAGATGCGCTCGACCTCGTTGAGCGCCGTGCCGGGCGCGACAAAGGAAAACGCACCGCCTTCGATCTTTTCAAGCGGCTCCTTGCGGAGCGCCAGACGGAAGCCGTCGACGGAGACGACGGTCAGCCCCTCGGCAGATACCTCGAACAGCGAGCCCATGTGCACGGGACGTGCCTCGTTCGTCGAAACAGCAAAGCTCGTCTGCTGGATCATGGACTTGAGCGTCTTTTCGGCGATCTGGACGGCGTATTTCTCCTCGACCTCGGGCAGCTCGGGGAAATCGGCGGCGGAGAGGCCCATGATATCGAAATCCGCATCGCCGCAGGTCAGGTGGATCAAAAATTTGTCGTTCGCGGTGAAGGTCACGACGTCGTCGGGCAGTCTTCTTAAAATCTCGCTGATCAGGCGCGCGTTGACGACCAGCTCGCCGGATTCCTCGACCTCGGCGGCAAACTTCGTGCGGATGCCGGTCTGCATGTTGTAGCCCGAAACGGTCAGGCTCTCGCCGCCGCAGGTCAGCAGCAGTCCTTCGAGCGCGGGGATGGAGCTTTTCGCCGCGACGGCGCGGGAGGCGGTATTGACTGCGTTTTGCAGCAGCAGCTTTTCGCAGGAAAATTTCATAGCGGCGTTCCTTTCATAAATGGGAGGAATTTTTCTCTTTTGGAAAAGAAAAAGGATAGTTTTTAGAAATAGCAGCAGTAGGGGCGCAAAACTGTGGAAAACGTGAATTCTCCCAGAATTTCCAAGAAAAAGTTTTCCCTGCTCCGGTGTTGAAAAGTCATATCACTTTCCACACCCAAAATTTCGAAAAAATGTTTCCACAGCTTCCCTCTGCACGACCCTGTGGATAATGTGGAAAACTTTGTTATCTCTTTGAATTGATGTTGATGGTGATCTCCTTGATCGTCTGGTTGAAGACAGGGTCGGATTTCATCTTCTTTTCGATCTGCTCGAGTGAGTGGAGCACGGTCGTATGGTCGCGCTTGCCGAACTCGCGGCCGATATCGGGCGTCGATAGGTTCGTCATGCGGCGGACGAGGTACATCGCGGCCTGACGGGCGTTGACGACCTCGCGGCTGCGCGAAGAGCCCTTGATGACCTCCTCGTCGATGCCGAAGTAGCGCGAGGTCTCGGTGATGATCATTGCGGCCGTGGGGGCAAGGTTCGCGTTCTTCTTCATGAAGTCTTCCACCGCGCGGTGCGCCGCGTCGGCGTCCATCTCGCGTCCGATGAGATCGCGGTAGGCTAAGATCTTATTCATCGTACCTTCGAGCTGGCGGACATTCGAGGTGACGTTCTCTGCGATGTACTTGGCGATGTCGTCGTCGATAACGGTGCCCCACTGGGCGGCCTTGTTCTTCACGATGGCAAGGCGCGTTTCAAAGTCGGGTGGCTGCACATCGACAAGCAGGCCCCACTCAAAGCGTGTGCGCAGGCGGTCGTCCAAAAGGTGCATCTCTGAGGGCGGTCGGTCCGATGTCAGGACGATCTGCCGGCCGGCCTCGTAGAGCGTGTTGAAGGTATGGAAAAATTCGTTCTGCACCTGCTCCTTGCCTGCGACGAACTGCACGTCATCCACGAGCAGAAGGTCTGCGTCGCGGTACTTCGCGCGGAACTCGCTGCCGCGGCCCGCGCGCACGAGCTCGATGAATTCGTTGATAAAATCGTCGCCCTTGATGTAGATGATCTTGGCGGAGGGGCGGTTCGCGCGGATCTGGTGGGCGATGGCGTAGATGAGGTGCGTTTTGCCAAGGCCTGAGTCGCCGTAGATGAAAAGGGGATTATAATGCCCCACTCCGTCGGCCACAGCGCGCGCGGCGGCATAGGCCATCTTGTTCGACTCGCCCACGACGAAGGTGTCGAACGTGAATTCGCCGGAGTTGAGCAGCGAGGTGGATTTTTTCTCTTCCGGCTCAAAAAGAGCCGTGCTCTCGGCAGTCGAGAGCAGCTTGACGTCAAAGTCGGCGGAGTAGATATCCCGCAGCGAATCCTTGATGCGGTCCGAGAACATGGACTCGATGGTGCTGCGCTTAAAATCGTTCGGGCAGTGGAGATACAGCGTGCGGTCCTTGATGGACACGGCCTCCACCTCGTCGAACCACGTGGAGATGGTCGTCTCCGACAGGTCCTGACTCAGCCGCGTGAGGACGATCTTCCAGATGTCTGCAACAGAGTTCACGGAAGCGCTCCTTTCTTTTTCTGATGAACGGCCAAAGGCCGAGATATTACTCTATCTATTATAGCAGAAAAGGAGGATAAACGCAACACATATTCTAAATATAAAATGCCGTTTTTAAACCGTATCCGGCGGCAAAAAACGGGCATAAAAAACAATATCTTGCGGGAGAATTTCCATTTCGTCACAAGAGTTTGTGATACTATCGCTTCTCACAAAAATTGCGAACTTTCGGTTGACAGAATGGGGCGAAAACGATATAATACTCCGTGCGTTTCTGTAGAGTGACGCAATTTTATGTCAACTGCGGTCCGTGAGGGCGACCTCACCCGCCGTCGAGTAAGTGCAGGGTCCAAAAGGCTCTGCCGGTAAAATTTTTTCAGGAGGTAAAACGAAATGGCTACTTCTCGCACCTATCAGCCCAAGAAGATCCAGCGCTCCAAGGAGCACGGCTTCCGCAAGAGAATGTCCACTGCCAACGGCCGCAAGGTCATCGCCCGCCGTCGTGCACGCGGCCGCGCCCGTCTCACCCACTAAGAGCGGGGGCAACTTGCGTATCGTATGCTACAGATGAAACAATGAGGGACGGCCGATGAAATTTTGTTTCGATCGCCGTCCCTTGCAGGCTATGCAGGCAAAACTGCGCTGAGCAGGGAGACTTCGCGTGAAAAGCACCACCACCGTCAAGCAGAATTACGAATTTCGCCGGATGTACGCCAAGGGCAAGTCCGGTGTTTCGTCCTGCCTTGTGGTGTATTACCGCAAAAATCGGATCGGCCACAATCGCCTCGGCGTCACGGTCAGCACCAAGCTCGGCCACGCCGTCGTGCGCAACCGTATCCGCCGCCGCATCCGCGAGATCTTCCGCCTGAGCCAGGACAGTATGAAGCAGGGCTACGATATCATCGTCGTTGGCCGCACCCGTGCTGCAAAGGCGGATTACTGGGAGCTGAAAAGAGCGTTTGAAAAAACGTGCAGAAAGCTCGGTCTCTGGGAGACTCCGGTATGAAAAGAGTTCTTTTATGGCTCGTGCGGTTCTACCGCAGGGCCATCTCGCCCTACCGCCCCCCCTGCTGCCGCTTTATCCCCACCTGCTCGCAGTACGCGCTCGAGGCCATCGAGAAGTACGGCGCGCTCAAGGGAGGCTGGCTTGCCTTCAAGCGTATCATGCGATGCCATCCGTTCTACAAGGGCGGAAAAATCTACGACCCGGTCCCGTGACCGAACTCAATCACCACGGAGGAAACCGAAACCATGCAGAATCTCTTTTCTATCATCGGTTACTACATTTGCGTTCCCTTCGCCTGGGTCTTGCGCACCTTCTATGAGCTGACCGGCTCCTACGGCTGGGCGCTGGTGCTCTTCACGCTCGTCGTGAAGCTCATCACCCTCCCCTTCCAGATGAAGTCGAAAAAGAGCATGATGCGCATGAATCTCTTCCAGCCCAAGATGAAAGAGATCCAGACGAAATATGCCAACAATCCCCAGCGCATGAACGAAGAGATGCAGATGCTCTATGCCCAGGAGGGCGTGAACCCCATGAGCGGCTGCCTCTGGAGCTTTTTGCCGTTCCCTATCCTGATGGCTCTGTACTCCATCATCCGCCAGCCCCTCAGCCGCTTCATGATGCTCAAAGGCGACGTTGTGACGCAGATCACCACCCTCGCCACCACCCTCGGCTACAATGCCGAGACTGTGCGCAAGGGCTATGAAGAGATCGGCCTTGCCCGCTTCATCTCCGAGAATTTTGCGGAGTTCTCCGGCAAGTTCGACGGTCTCATCAACCTGAACTACAACTTCCTCGGCCTTGACCTGACCGTCATGCCGACGGATGTGTGGAAGGAATTCTTCACCGGCGGCTGGCCTGTGATCGGCATCGTGCTCATCCCGTTCATCTCCGCCGCGCTGAGCTTTATCCAGTCCAAGGTCTCCATGGCCGGCAATGTGACGGCTGACAGCAACGACGCCACTGCCCGCTCCAGCCGCATGATGATGTGGATGATGCCCCTCATGTCCCTGTGGATCGGCTTCACTTTGCCCGCCGCTCTCGGTGTTTACTGGATCGTCAACTCACTCCTTTACGCCATCCAGGAAAAGGTCCTGACCAAGTATTACAAGGCCCACATGGAAGACGAGATCAGCGAGAGGGAAAAGCAGAAGCGCGAAGAGCGCGTCCGCCGCATGGAAGCCGCCCGCGAGCAGCAGCGTAAGATCGCCGTCGAAGAAGCGGAGAAGAAGACGCTGAAGGAAAAGCGCGCGGAAAAGCAGGCGAACAAGTCCAATAAGAAGAAAAACTCCACCAACGAAAACGGCCGCGTCGGCGACCGTCCCTATGCCCGCGGCCGCTCCTACGACCCCGAGCATTACGGCGAATAAAAACATAAGGAGCTTGTCTGAATGATCAAGTTTATTGACGTAACGGGCAAGACGGAGGACGAGGCGATCCAGAGCGCGCTCGCTCAGCTTAAGATGGATAGAGACGACGTCTCTGTTGAGATCCTTGAGCGTGCGAAAGCCGGATTCCTCGGCATCGGCAGCGCGCCCGCGCGCGTTCGCGTGAGCTATGACGACGGCAAGGCCGAAGAGGTCAAGCCCGCCCCGCAGCCTGCCGCACCCAAGCCCGAAAAGAAAGTTGAACCCGCCCCCGCATCCAAGCCCGCCGTTCCCCTGTACGCTCCCGAGGTCCTTCAGAAGAAGGGTTCGAGCGCCCAGAAGAGCGAAAAGAGCGACCGTCCCGCGCGCGAAGACCGCCGCGAGCGTGCGCCCCGCGCCGAGCGTGCGGAGCGTCCCGCCCCGCAGCCTAAGCCTGTCGTCGACCTCGGCGAAGAGTGCCACGACGAGAAGAGCGAGCAGATCCGCGCGTTCCTCAAGGGCCTGCTCGAGCATATGGATTCCAATGCCGAGGTCAAGGTCTACGAGAGCGAGAAGGGCCGCTACAAGGTCTTCCTTGAGGGCGACAAGCTTGGCGCGCTCATCGGCCGCCGCGGCGAAACGCTCGACGCCATCCAACAGCTGACGAACTACAGCATCAACCGCGGCAGCGAGAAAAACCGCGCCCGCGTGCAGGTCGATGCCGAGAACTACCGCGAAAAGCGCGAGCAGAGCCTCGAGCGTCTCGCGGAAAAGGTCGCCGGCAAGGTGACGAAGTACCGCCGCAATGTCACCCTCGAGCCCATGAACGCCTATGAGCGCCATGTCATCCACACCGCGCTCCAGGATACGCCGGGCGTGACGACGTTCTCCATCGGCACCGAGCCGAACCGCCGGGTGGTCGTTTCGTACGACCGCACGAAGGTGTAAAAAAATGTAATGCTCCGCGCTTCGCGCGGGGTGGTGATGCAGCGCGTAACGCTGCTGCCTGACCAAAAGGGGGCTGTTCTCTTTCGCAAAAGAGAACAGCCCCCTTTGCCCCGTGCAGCCCACAGGGCTGCCTCCCCTTTCCATGATTTTTATTGCTTTTATAAAGCCCAAATAGTACAATGGTCTTACCATCAAACTTTCGGAGGACTTTTCCCCAATGAAACTCATCTCATGGAACGTCAACGGCCTGCGCGCGTGCATCGGCAAAGGCTTTTTGGATTTTGTGAATTTCATCGACGCAGACGTCATCTGCCTACAGGAGACGAAGCTGCAGCCGCATCAGATCGAACTTGACCTGCCGCAGTACCACATCTACTGGAACAGCGCGGACAAAAAGGGCTACTCCGGCACGGCGGTCTTCACCAAGCGCGAGCCTCTTTCCGTCACCTATGACTTTGGCGAGGACATCCACCGCCACGAGGGGCGCGTCATCACCTGTGAATATCCGGACTTCTACCTCGTCTGCTGCTACACGCCGAACTCGCAGGACGAGCTGCGCCGCCTATCGTATCGCATGGAGTGGGAGGACGCGCTGCGTCAGTACCTCTGCGAGCTCGACACGATCAAGCCCGTCGTTTATTGCGGAGACTTGAACGTCGCACATGAGGAGATCGACCTCAAAAATCCGAAGACGAATCACTTCAACCCCGGCTTTTCCGATGAAGAGCGCGGCAAGATGACGCAGCTCTTATCCTCGGGCTTTTTGGATTCGTTCCGCACGCTGTATCCAGACAAGACGGACGCCTATTCGTGGTGGAGCTACCGCGCGCAGTCGCGCGCACGGAACGTGGGGTGGAGGATCGATTACTTCATCGTCTCCGAGCGCCTGCGCTCTCGCATCGAAAACGCGGACATTCTGCCCGAGGTCATGGGCAGCGACCACTGCCCGGTGCTGCTGGAACTGAAGGAGGAAGCGAAATGAACACGAAAAAGGAAATGACCAAGGGCACAAAGATCGCCCTGACCGTCAGCGGCGCCGTGTTTGCCATAGGCCTTGTGCTCATCGTACTGTTTAACACGCAGGTGGCCGCACTGGCAGAAAATGTGAAAATGGCGCTCGCGCTCACCATCACGGCAGCGATGATCGTCTTTGCGTACACGCTTTGCAAGCACCTTGGGGTGCTGAAAAATCAAAGAAAGTGATGCTTTCCCTGCGCCGCGCAGGGGTGCGAGATAAAAGGGGGCCATTCTCTCACGTGAGAGAATGGCCCCCTTTGCCTTCACATCTCCCGCCGGGAGATAAAATCCAAAAAACACTTGTACGATTTTTGAAGCCGTGATAAAATACAATATTAAGACAAAAATAGGAGAAGACTGCCGCGTTTTGCGGCAAAAAGATGGAGGGGACCAGCCATGCCGGTACATGAAGGACACCGCGCGCGTAAAAAGGAACAGTTCCGCGCCCACGGACTCGATGCGTTTGCCGACCATGAGGCGCTGGAGCTTCTCCTCTATTATGCTGTGCCGCGGCAGGACACCAATCCCATCGCGCACCGCCTGATGGAAAAATTCGGCTCGCTCGAGGCCGTCTTTTCCGCCGACCGCGAGACGCTTGAGGAGGTCGAGGGCGTGGGCGAGAACGCCTCGACGCTGCTCACGCTCATGCTGCCGCTGATGCGCCGCATCCGCGCCTCCGCCGACGCGCACGAAACGGTGCTGAGCGATACCGAGCAGGCGGGCGCATACTTTTTAGACCTCTTTTTCGGCGAGCGGGAGGAAAAGCTCTACGAGGCGTGCCTTGACGCCAAGGGCCGCCTCCTCGCTTGCCATTTGGTCGCCGAGGGCGACACGGAGAGCGTCCAGCTCAATATGCGCAAAATTGTGGAAAACGCGCTCAAATGCGGCGCGAGCAGCGTGCTGCTCGCCCACAACCACCCCAGCGGCGTGGCGCTCCCATCCCCTGCGGACAATGCGACGACGCTGTCGGTCTTCGACGCGCTGCGCACCGTGGGCGTCGAGCTTGCCGACCACATCATCGTCGCGGACGACGACTTTGTCTCCCTGCGGCACAACGGGCTTCTGCCGGAAAGGAAGGGAAACGGATATGGAATTTAAGCTGCACGCGCCCTTCAAGCCCACGGGCGACCAGCCGCAGGCCATCGAAAAGCTGGCGCAGGGCGTGAAGATGGGCCTCGACGAGCAGGTGCTGCTCGGCGTGACCGGATCGGGCAAGACCTTCACGATGGCGAGCGTCATCGAAAAGGTCCAGCGCCCGACGCTCGTGCTGGCGCACAACAAGACCCTCGCCGCGCAGCTGTGCGCGGAGTTCAAGGAATTTTTCCCCGAAAACGCGGTGGAATACTTCGTTTCGTACTACGACTACTATCAGCCCGAGGCCTATATCCCCCACACCGACACCTATATCGCCAAGGACGCCTCGACGAACGAGGAGATCGACCGCCTGCGGCTTTCCGCCACCTGCGCGCTGCTCGAGCGGCGCGACGTCATCGTCGTCTCCTCCGTTTCCTGCATTTACGGTCTCGGCGAGCCGGAGGATTTTGAAAAGCTGATGATCTCGCTCCGCCCGGGCATGACGATGGAGCGCGACTTCCTCTTAAAGCGGCTCATCGAAATTCGCTACGAGCGCAACGACGTTGCCTTTGAGCGCAACCGTTTCCGCGTGCGCGGCGACACGGTGGAGCTCTACCCTGCGTACTACCGCGACAAGGCCGTGCGCGTCGAGTTCTTCGGCGACGAGATCGACCGGATCAGCGAATTCAACCCCGTCAACGGTCAGGTGACGCGCACGCTCCAGCACATCGCCATCTATCCCGCGTCGCACTATGTCACAACGAAGGATAAGCTTGAGCGCGCCATCGTGGAGATCGATAAAGAGCTTGACGAGCGCGAGGCGCAGTTTTTGGCCGAGGGCAAGGCCGTCGAAGCCCAGCGCATCCGCCAGCGCACGCGCTACGATATCGAGATGCTGCGCGAGCTGGGCTACTGCACGGGCATCGAGAACTATTCCCGCGTCATCAGCGGGCGGCCCGTCGGCTCGCCGCCGCTGACACTCATCGACTACTTCCCCAAGGATTTCCTGCTTTTTGTGGATGAATCGCACGTCACGCTGCCGCAGGTGCGCGCGATGTACAACGGCGACCGTGCGCGCAAAGAGAGCCTTGTCGAGTACGGCTTCCGCTTGCCCTGCGCGTTCGACAACCGCCCGCTCAAATTCGACGAATTTGAGCAGCGCGTCCACCAGCGTATCTACGTTTCGGCCACGCCCGGCGACTATGAAAAGGACCGCGCGGGCCAGATCGTCGAGCAGGTCATCCGCCCGACGGGCTTACTCGACCCGAAGGTCGAGGTGCGCCCTGTCGAAAACCAGATCGATGATCTCGTCGGCGAGATCAACGCCCGCGCGGCGCGCAATGAGCGCGTGCTCGTCACCACGCTGACGAAAAAGATGGCCGAAGACCTCACGCAGTATCTGACCGGCGTCGGCATCCGCGTGCGCTACATGCACGCGGACGTCGAGACCATCGAGCGCATGGAGCTCATCCGCGGCCTGCGCCTCGGCGAGTTCGACGTGCTCGTTGGCATCAACCTCCTGCGCGAGGGCCTTGACATCCCCGAGGTCTCGATGGTCGCGATTCTGGACGCGGATAAGGAAGGCTTCCTCCGCAGCGAAACGAGCCTCATCCAGACCATCGGCCGCGCCGCGCGAAACGCCGACGGCCTTGTCGTGCTCTACGCCGACACCGTCACCCCCTCGATGCGCCGCGCCATGGACGAGACCGAGCGCCGCCGCCAAATTCAGGACGACTACAACAAGGCGCACGGCATCATTCCGCAGACCATCCGAAAGGACGTGCGCGAGATCATCGAAATTTCCAAGAAGGACGAGGAATCCGCCCGCCGCCGCGGCAAGCGCAAGCTCTCCGAGCGCGAGCGGGACGAAGAGATCAGAAAGCTCGAAAAGCAGATGCAGGAGGCGAGCCGTATGCTCGAATTCGAGTACGCCGCCATCCTGCGCGACTGCATCATCGAGCTGCGCAAGGAAAACACGAAATAACGAGAAAGAGACAGAGCCTGTGAAAAAATACGCTTCCTACGCCTGCATTTTAGCGGCCGCCGCCTGCTGGGGCTGCATCGGCCTATTCAACCGCCCGCTGCTCAATGCCGGCATCGCGCCGGAAAACCTTGTCGTCATCCGCAATCTGGGCGGCCTTGCGGTGATGGCGCTCTTCTTCCTCTGCACCGACCGCAGCGTCTTCAAAATGAAGGCAAAGCACCTGCCAATCTTTATTGCGACGGGCATCATCAGCGTCGTGCTCTTCACGCTCTGCTACTTCAACGCGCAGAAGCTTTGCTCGCTCTCGGTCAGCGCAATTTTGCTCTACACCGCGCCCGCGATGGTGGTTTTGATGAGCGCGCTCGTCTTCAAAGAGAAGATCACGGGCAAAAAGCTCCTTGCCCTCGCGCTGGCGCTGCTTGGCTGTGCGCTCGTGACGGGCGTTTTCACGGGCGGGCTGTCGCTGACGACAAAGGGACTCTTGTTCGGCCTCGGTGCGGCATTTTTCTACGCGCTCTATTCGATTTTCGCGCCCTTCGGCCTGCGGCACTACAGCCCGCTCGCCGTCGTGTTCTGGACGTTCGTGTTCGCCGCGCTCGGCGCGCTGTTCGTCGCCGACTGGGGCAACCTTGTGGCGGTCCTCAGCGTGCCGCAAAACGCCCTCCTCGCTGCGGGGCTGGTGCTTCTTTCCACCGTCGCACCCTACATCCTCTACACCAAGGGACTCGCCAACGTCGAGAGCGGCAAGGCCAGTATCATGGCGAGCATCGAGCCGGTCGTCGGCACGCTCGTCGGCACCCTCGTCTTCGGCGAGCCCATCAGCGCGGGCGTTTTCTTAGGCCTTGCCTGCATTTTAGCCTGCGTGTACATTCTGCGGTGATTTTATCCCCGTTTTCCACATAGGAGGTCCCTTATGGCAAAGAATAAAGAAGAAAAAACCAACGTCATGCGCGTTTTGGAGCAGAAGAAGATCGCCTACACCGCGCACACCTACCCGCATGAAGAGGGTATGGCGGTCGACGGCGTCACGGTGGCGAAGTCCATGGGCTTTGACCCCGCCATCGTCTTCAAGACCCTTGTCGCGCGCGGCGCGAGCAAACAGTATTACGTCTTCGACGTGCCGGTCGCGGAGAACCTTGATCTCAAAAAGGCCGCGAAGGCCGTGGGCGAAAAGTCCATCGAAATGATCCACCAGAAAGAGCTGCTGCCGCTCACGGGCTACGTCCACGGCGGCTGCTCGCCCGTCGGGATGAAGAAACTCTTCCCCACGGTGTTCCACAGTTCGGCAGAAAACCTTGCAGCGATGATCGTCTCGGCGGGCAAGATCGGCTATCAGGTCGAGCTTGCGCCCCACGACCTCGCCGCGCTCGTGCGCGCGAAATTTGCGGATATCATTGTTGAATGAGGTTGACATAAAAAATTCAGAAGAGTACGCTGGTCTCGCAGCTGCGGATCCAGCAACAGGAGTTATCGATTCATGCCAAGTAAGATTTTTGTCAAAGGCGCAAGAGAAAATAATCTCAAGAACATCGACGTTGAGATCCCCCGCGACGCGCTGACCGTCATCACGGGCCTGTCCGGCAGCGGAAAGTCGTCCCTCGCGTTCGACACCATCTATGCCGAGGGCCAGCGCCGCTATGTGGAGAGCCTGTCGTCCTACGCCCGTATGTTCCTTGGGCAGAAGGAAAAGCCCGACGTCGACTATATCGAGGGCCTTTCCCCCGCCATTTCCATCGACCAGAAGACCACCTCGCAGAACCCACGATCCACCGTCGGCACGGTGACGGAGGTGTACGACTATCTGCGCCTGCTCTGGGCGCGCGTCGGCACGCCGCACTGTCCGAACTGCGGCAAGGAGATCCGCCAGCAGTCCATCGACCAGATCATCGACCAGCTCATGGCGCTGGGCGAGGGCACGCGCGTGCAGATCATGGCGCCGGTCATCCGCGGCAAAAAAGGAGAGCACGTCAAGATTTTCGAGGACGCGCGCCGCTCGGGCTATGTCCGCGTCCGCGCTGACGGGAACATGTATGACCTCAGCGAGGAAATTTCCCTCGAAAAGAACAAAAAGCACAATATCGAGGTCGTCGTCGACCGCCTCATCCTCCGTCCCGACGTCGTCCACCGCCTGACGGACTCCTGCGAGACCGCCGCAGCGCTCTCGGGCGGCATCATTCTGGCGAACATCCTCCCCGACGACCGCGATATCCTCTTCTCGCAGAACTACGCCTGCGAGGACTGCGGCATCTCCATCGAAGAGCTGACGCCGCGCATGTTCTCGTTCAACAACCCGTTCGGCGCGTGCCCGACGTGCACGGGCCTCGGCACGCAGCTCAAGGTAGACCCCGATCTGGTCATCCCGAATAAAAGCGTTTCGCTGCTCGACGGCGCGATCTGCGCCTCGGGCTGGAACAACGTGCGCGGCGACGGCATCTCGCGGATGTACTTCGACGCGCTGTCGAAAAAATATCACTTCTCCCTCCGTGACCCGGTGGAAAAGCTCCCGAAAGAGGTCATGGACGTCATTCTCTACGGCACAAAGGGCGAAAAGTTGGAGCTCCAGTACGACCAGCCGCGCGGCAAGGGCGTTTTGTATCAGGCGTTCGAGGGTATCATCCCCAACTTAGAGCGCCGCTACAAGGAGACGCAGAGCGACGGCGTGCGCGAGGAGTTAGAGTCCTGCATGAGCGAGTGCCCCTGCCCCACCTGCGGCGGCAAGCGGCTGCGCCGCGAATCCCTCGCGGTCACGGTCGGGGACCTGAGCATCAGCGACTACTGCGAAAGATCCGTGGTCGACGCGCTCGACTTTGTGGAAAAGCTCACGCTGACCGAGCAGCAGATGCGCATCGGCGAGCGGATATTGAAGGAGATCAAAGCGCGCCTCGGCTTTTTGCGCTCGGTGGGGCTTGAATACCTGACGCTTTCGCGCGCGAGCGCGTCGCTCTCGGGCGGCGAAGCGCAGCGTATCCGCCTGGCCACCCAGATCGGCTCGAGCCTGATGGGGGTCCTCTATATCCTCGACGAGCCGTCCATCGGCCTGCACCAGCGCGACAACGACAA
>OIXV01002934.1_pt1 | contig 13073 bp, 13 predicted proteins | sample 1587771 | NCBI WGS metagenome assembly OIXV01 (sample SAMEA3888893, study PRJEB22519) | human gut metagenome | biome: human gut; feature: human-associated habitat; material: faeces | place: Denmark | collected 2010
GAAGTAGAATGAGTAAATCCAGAAAAACAACATTGAATGAACGAATTAAAATTGTGCATGACTGTATTATCAACGGTCGAGACTATGGGAAAACCGCGATTCAGTACCAAGTCTCTTACCAACAAGTTCGGAACTGGGTGTTGAAATACGACGAGATGGGAGAAAAAGGCTTAGAAGACCGTCGAGGGCAACGAGCGGGAAGTAAACCTGCCAGAACACCCGAAGAAGAAATGCGCGATAAACTGGCTCAACAAGAACGACGGATCAAGTTGCTTGAAATGGAAAATGACCTGTTAAAAAAAGTCAGCGAGTTAGAAAGGAGGCGGGATTTGAATTAGTTCGTCATACGTTTGAATACCAATCGATCAAAGAGCTGCACGAGACAAAAAGCTATCCAATTAACACCATGTGTACCCTGCTCCATGTCACAAGATCGGCCTATTATCGTTGGTTAAAAAATCCCAAACTGCCTGAAGTGGTATTGAATGAACAGTTGGCTGACCTTGTTCGTTATATTTATGAAGCAGACAACGATAAAGGATATCGCAGAATCTGTGAAGATCTCGTGAATGATTATGGCTTTCAAGTGAATGACAAGCGTATTCTTCGAATCTGTCGCAAACTTCAAATCCAATCAACCATCAAGCATTCAGGCAATAGTATCACTAAGGCATCCAAGACTCCGTATCATATTGCGAAAAATTATTTGAATCGAAAGTTCAATACGGATCAACCGAATCAAAAATGGCTAACAGATGTGAGTGAATTCAAGTATTATGAAGGGGCTGAAGTGAAGAAAATCTATTTGAGCGCTATTCTCGATCTCGCCGATCGTCGCATTGTTTCATTTGTCATCAGCGACAAAAATGACAATAAATTAGTCTTTGATACCTTCGATCAAGCAGTCGCCGCCGAACCAACCGCTCATCCGCTATTTCATAGCGATCGCGGATTTCAATATACAAGTAAAGTTTTTTGCACAAAGCTAAAGAAAGCGAAAATGAAGCAGAGTATGTCTCGTGTCGCCCGTTGTACCGATAATGGTCCAATGGAAGGCTTCTGGGGAATGCTTAAGCGAGAAAAATATTATCGGCGAAAGTTTATCAGTAGAGAAAGTCTCGTTGAAATGATCGAGAAATACATGAACTATTACAACAATGGTCGCTATCAACGATGTTTGAAGAGCAAAACACCGATCCAAGTTCATCAAGAATTATTAATGGCAGCTTAATCACTCCCCCTCTTGGACAAGCGAATAGAATAAATCCGCTTAACCAAGAAGGAGGCCAGTCGAGCAAAGTTGAGGTTAAACAAAGTAAAAAACATAAAAACTGCCTACCGAATTTCGGTAGACAGTCGTCAAAATAATTTTATTCTATTTCATTGTCCACTTGACGGGGAGCCCAGCAGAATCAGTTCTGGCTTTTTTCTATGTTTCTCGATTTACTTGTGTTCAGTCCCAAGAAAACCGTCCTTTTCGTACAATGAAAGGACGGTTTTTGGTGTTAAATTTTATAGCCGATCCCCCAAACGGTTTTGATATAAGAGGACTTCTTGTGGGTATCGTGCATTTTTTCCCGAAGGTTTCGAACGTGGACCATGATGGTATTATTGGAAGACGTGTAATATTTTTCGCCCAAACCTCTTGAAACATTTCCTCAGAGCTTACCACTTGGCCTTTTCGCTCCATCAATAATTTTAAAATGGAAAATTCGATCGGCGTCAGGGAAAGTTCTTCTTCTTGCAAGAAACATTTTCGCTTATTGACATCTAATTCCAACTCCCTCACGATCAATTTGTTTTGATCTGAGCCGTTGTATTGAGTCGAGCGGCGTATCTGAGCTTTCACCCGAGCGATCACTTCCAACGGACGAAAGGGCTTGGTGATGTAATCATCGGCACCAATTGTCAAACCAGTGATCTTATCGATCTCCTCGGATTTAGCTGTCAACATAATAATTGGGTAATGATGCTTTTTGCGGATGATTTTACACAGGTCAAAGCCAGTGATATCTGGCAGCATGACATCAAGAATCGCCAAAGAAAAGCTGTTTTGCTCGATCTGTACCTGAGCTTCATGCCCATCTGCACAAGTGATGACAGAAAAATTTTCGTTTCGTAAATAAAAGGCAATCAAATCTGAAATTTCTTTTTCATCTTCAACTAAAAGTATCTTTTCCACTCGTATTGACCTTCCTTTTCAGTTAACTGACTTTCTAGTTTTTTCATGTTGATTTGTCGCTAAAGGCAATGTGACGATCATTTGAATCTCATTGTTCTTGCTAGCAGCTCGGATCGTTCCTTGATGCGCCAAAATAATTTCTTTGGCGATCGCCAATCCGAGACCTGCTCCACCTGTCTTGGTTGAACGAGCTTGATCCAGACGATAAAATTTTTCAAATAATGCCTCCAATTGTTCTTGTTCGATCGGCTCACTTTGATTCGCTAGGATAAAAATTGCTGCTTGTTCGTCTACGGTTAGCTGCATTGTGATCGTGGTTTGATCAGGCGCATAGGCAATGGCATTTTTTAACAGATTGTTTAACACTCGCGCCAACTGTTCACTATCGGCTTTTAATTTCAAGCTCTCTGGTCCAGAGTAGCAGATGGTTTGTTCTTTTTCTTTCAGAAGCGGATAGAATTCTTCTTGGATTTGCTTCAGTAAGAAGACGAAATCAAGTTCCCGTTGATACAATTGGATGTCTTGCAGATTAAAACGGGTGATGTCGAAAAATTCATTCATCAGCGTTTCCAAACGCTCAGACTTTTCTAAAGCAATCGTCAAGGATTGCGTCATTTGTTCATTGGTCAAGTTTTTCGTATCCAACAATAGATTGAGATAGCCGATCACTGAAGCCAAGGGAGTCTTCAAGTCATGCGCCAAATAGGTGATCAAGTCCTTGGTGCGCTGTGTTTCTTCCTTTAAAAGAGCCTCATTGCGGTTCATCGAATCTTTTATTTTTAATAATTCATGATCGATCGCTAGGCTGCCCGTAGAACTTGCTTCCGATTGAGAGAAAAAGAGCTGAATTCCTTCGGCGATCCTTGCAATTTTTTTCCTTGAAACATAACGATAGATAAAATAGCAAATCAAGGTAACGGCAAAAACGAGAAAGAGGGAGAATGCCAAGAACAATTGTTTAACAGGGCGCCAGTCGACAAATGTACCAAGGATCATCCCGCCTTGGCCATCACTTGATTCCACAACTTCCTGTAAAACGAGGTTTGAAAAAAAATTATCCAGCACCATTTGAATGAGTCTCGTTTCCTTTAATAGCCATAAGGCTCCTACCAATAAGAAGAAGCCAACCAGAAAAAAGACAAATGAAGAATATTTACTACGCATGAAACAGTCCTTTCTAACTCGTTCTTGATTCTTTCTTGATTATAGCAAAGAGGAGTAGGAGCGAATAGCTAATTCTTCTTAAGAATTCTTCATATTAATAAAAAAAGAACGGAAAAATTTTATTTTCTTAAGAAATCTTCAGCAGATATTAAGAGAAACGTTCAAAACGGAAATTGATTCAATGGTTAAATAAAGGTGGTCATTCGATTAACCAATCAGGAAGGTGAGATGTTTGAGAAAGCATATGAACAAATCAAAAAAGAGTTTCATGATCATCAGTAGTTTACTGATCATCGGCAGTTTAGGCTGGACGAGTGCCTGGGGGGTTGCTCGTCGTGAAGAACCTTCCATCACTCAAATAACTTTGCAAGATCTGCAACCGAGAGCAGATTTTTACTTAGTAGGAGTCGTTGAACCAGCAAGAACGGTTGAAGTCAAGGTGGATAGCTCAAGAGGATCAGTTGTTGAGAAAAAAGTAGAGGCAGGGGATCAAGTCAAAGCAGGGCAAGCTCTTTTTGTTTACTCTAACCCTGAGGTAGCTTTGGCCATTAAAGAAGCAGAACAGGCGACGGCAAATCGCTCGAGAGCTGTGGAACAAGCAAGACGGCAAACGAATCAAAAATGGGAACAATACAATAAGGTAACGAATCAGCTGGAGGAGACGAAACAAAAAATTGCCAGTGCGGAAGAAGAGGACAAAGAAGGGCTGGAAGATCGTAAAACCGATTTGGAAATGCAGCAAAGTCAATTACTGCTAGAAGTGCAAAACTTGGAAAGCAGCATTGGCGATGCCGAATTAGAGCTGGAACGGGCAGAATTAGAACTACGTTCAGTCAAAGAGCAACATGGCTCAGACGTCGTGGAAGCCGAAATTGATGGAATCGTTAAAGACGTGGACGAGCGACAAATGAATCGAAGCGCAAGTGAAGCGGCCCCAGAGAATCCTTTTATGACGATCGTTGATACCAGTCGGCTCTTTTTAAAAGGGACTGTGGATGAATTTCGCCGCAATCAACTTGAGCCTGGTCAAAAGGTTGAACTTAGAGACCGTAATGGCGGCAGTCAGCGATGGACTGGAAAGATCAACCGAGTTGGGGATATGAAAGAGCCTTCGGTAGTGGTTGAAGAACAAGGCTCAAACCCCAATTTGTCGCAATTTAGTTTTGAGGTCGTTTTGGATGAAAGTGAAGAGCCACCTAGTATTGGCATCCATTGTTTTGTAGAACGCATTGAGGAAGAGCAAACCGCGATCAAGCTGCCCAAATCTTTCGTGTTTTATGAAGAAGATAGGCCCTTCATCTACGTCGTTGAGGACCATAAAATCAGTAAACTATCCGTGGAAATCATGGAAGATGAAACGGATGAAGCCATGTATCTGTTAGAAAGTGAACTGGATATGCAAGTGGTGCTCGTCTTCCCAACAGTTCGGATCCAAGAAGGAATGGATGTGAAACCAAATGATCCAACTGATTGATGTCTGCAAAACGTTCCCACAGGGCACTAGCGAAATTCACGTTTTGAAAAAAATCAACTTAACAATCAATGCTGGCGAGTTTGTTTCCATCATGGGCCGATCAGGATCAGGCAAGTCGACCTTGATGAATATTATTGGCTGTTTAGACACGCCAACAACGGGCAGCTATCTACTTGATGGTAAAAATACCAGTCAAATGAGTGAAGATGAACTGTCCGAGATCCGCAATCAAAAAATCGGCTTCGTGTTTCAAAATTTTGAACTGTTGCCCAAACTATCCGTTTTACAAAATGCTGCCTTACCGCTCTTGTATGCTGGTGTCAATCAGGAAGAACGAACGACTCGAACAATTCACGCCTTAGAAAGTGTCGGATTGAGGGATCGGATCGATTTTAGGATCAATCAGTTGTCAGGGGGGCAAAAACAACGAGTAGCGATCGCTCGGGCATTAGCAGGAGAAGCAAATGTGATTTTAGCAGATGAGCCGACAGGTTCTTTAGATACCGCTAATAGTCATGAGATCATGGCGTTATTTACTAAGCTGAACCATCATGGAAAAACAGTGGTTTTGATTACCCACGAACAAGAAGTCGCGGACTATGCAAAGCGGCAAATCGTCATTAAAGATGGTGAAGTTGTTGAGGAGGGCACAAGATGACCGAAAATATTCGCTTAGCCATTCACGCAATCTACCAGCATCGTTTGCGTTCCTTGTTGACGATGCTAGGAATCATTGTCGGGATTGCCTCGATCATTTCCATTGTGAGTATCATCAACGGAAATACTGAGAACATGAAAAAGCAGCTGATTGGTGGTGATACTAACTCGATGCGGATTGAATATGACGCCAGAAGTGCTTTTTTAGCGGGCGAAAGCGGCAGAAATGATCGTTTGCCTGATTACGCCCCGCAACTATCAGAAGGAGAGCTGCAAAAGCTGTTGACTATTGATCACGCCAAGAACGTTAGCTTGTTCTATGAAGCCAATCTGACAGTTTTCCAAAGAGACCAGCAAACCGATACGACAGTGCTAGGCATGGATGGCGGGTTCTTTGAAATTTTGCCCCATACGATCCTTGCTGGCAGAGCAATGACTGAAACCGAATTGCAGACACAAAAGCAAGTTGCGGTGATTACGAAAGATTTGGCGGAAATTTTTTTCTCGTATCGTGATCCTATCAATCAACTGATCGAAATCAATGGGACGCCCTTTCGCATCGTTGGCGTAGCTTTTTCTGACACGGAGCAACTGTCAGGGAAATATGTCTTCATCCCTCGAGGCAGCCAAAGTTTCGTCGAAGGAAAGCTCAACCAAAGGCCAACAGTGCTGTTTCAGGCAACGAATGCGGACATCTTAGAATCAGCAGTCGTTCAAGCCAGCCATGAATTGACCAAGAGTATTCCGCCTTCAGATTTTGTTTTTTCCATCCGCAACTATGATGAAGTGCAGAAAATGACCGATGATATCAATCGATCGAATATGATTTTACTGGGGGGAATTGCTAGCATTTCCTTACTCGTTGGTGGGATCGGAGTAATGAATACGATGCTGGTCAGTGTGACAGAGCGTACCAGAGAGATCGGTTTGAAGAAAGCATTGGGTGCCAAACGTAAAGTGATTTTGCAGCAATTTTTGACAGAAGCAATCGTTTTATCGGTGATCGGGGGGCTGATTGGCATCATCGTCGGTCTGTTGATCAGTCTGATCGCTTTGCGTCTGTTAGAGTATCCGATGACGATCTCATTGTTATCCATTTTGATCAGTGTGTCATTTTCAATGCTGATCGGTACTATTTTTGGTTACTTACCCGCTTATAAAGCGTCGAAGTTAAAACCGATCGAAGCATTACGCTATGAATAAAAGGGAGGTGTTTTTTATGAAAAAAAGTCAAACAGCGATTATCTTGTTTGTGGCATTACTTAGTGGTTGTGGTGTTGCTGCGAATGACCCACAGACAAACAACGACAACGTACCCATCAACAATCAAATCAATACGGCGCAAACGCAAACACAATCGAGTCAAAGTGGAGACGAGACGCAAAATAATCACGATCAAACCGATCAGACAAAAGCGCAACAAATGACTCAGACTGATGCAGAGCGAGCGAATGAGGAATTGGCACAAGCAGATGAAACGGGCACACTCATTCTTATTGATGGTGATCGTTTTGAGATGGAATTGACGAACATTTCTCAAGGAACAGGGGAAGACGGCGAAGTCTTTGATATGGCGATCGCATCTGAGGAAAGATTATCCTTTACGATTACTAGCGAGACTGAGATAAAAGTAATTCTATATGATGCACAATCGCATAATTCTCGAATCGTGGAGGGCTCACGTGCGGATCTGCAGCTTGAACGATCGGTAAGTCTTTATGGGCAGCGAGTAGGTGACACCTTTATTGCCACGAAAGTCCTCGTCTTACAAATCAATTAATCGTTATGCTTAAAAGACAACGAAAACAATATTCGCCTGACAGATCACAAGATGATTTGTCAGGCGAGTGTTTATTTTCGGGTCAATTTTACCACTACTTCGCAGCGGGCGGTTTGTGGAAACATATCTACTGATTGCAGATATTCTACGTGAAACACTTTGGCTAATTGGACCAAGTCTCTTGCTAAAGTAGAAACATTACAAGATATATAGACCATCTTTTTCGGTGGTTGTTTCAGCAAAGCTTGCAATAATCGTTCATCCAAGCCTGTCCTTGGTGGATCAACAATGATGCTATCAGGTTTGAAGCCTTCATTGAACCATTTTGGTAAGAGCTCCTCAGCAGTCCCCGTTTCATAATGGGTATTTTGGGCACCAATGCGGCGTGCATTTTCTTGGGCATTTTCAATTGCTTGAGGAATAATGTCCATGCCGCGGACTTCTTTGGCATATGGAGCCACGCTCAACCCAATCGTTCCCACACCGCAATAGGCATCAACGACTGTTTCATTTTTGCTCAAGTCAAGGGCTTTTAACCCTTCTTGATACAAGATGCTGGTTTGCTGTGGATTCAGCTGGAAGAATGCGCGGGCGGACAAGTCGAAGGTCAGTTCATTCAACCGTTCTTCGATCGCTTCTTTGCCCCAAAGATGAATCGTTTCCTCTCCCATGACGACGGACGTTTTTTTGTTTTGCACATTTTGCATGATGGAAACGACTTGCGGCAAGCGCTGATTGATCTCGCGAATCAGCGCATTTTTTTGCGGCAGTTTGACAGAGTTGGTAATGAACACGACTTGAACTTCGCCAGTCGCGATCCCGATACGAACCATCAATGTCCGTAGAATCCCGCTGTTCTTGCGTTCATCGTAAATCGGGATCTGGTATTTATTCAACAATTGGACGATGCCGTTGATCACTTTTTGCGTATCTTGTTCTTGTACGAGGCAATCATCAATGGCGACTAAGCGATGAGACTCCATTTCGTATAAACCCGCTTCGATTCGTTTGGTTTGACTGTTGTAACGCAATTGAAATTGTGCTTTGTTGCGGTAATGCCAAGGAACATCCATGCCTAAAGTATCCCTTAGTTCAAACTGTTGGTAGCCTTTTGGCTTAAATTTTTCAAGTGCTTGTTTCAATAGGTCTTTTTTGAAGTCTAATTGTTTGTCGTAGACTAAGTGCTGCAATTGGCAGCCGCCGCACCGGTCGTAAAACTTGCAGGGTGGTTGGATGCGATCGCTGCTTGGCTTGATGATTTTGGTCATCTTAGCTTCAGCAAAGCGGGGAGATGCTTTGGTGACTTCGGCAATGACCTGTTCCCCCGGTAGAACACGGGGAACAAAGATGATCAGCTTTTTGTAATACCCGATGCCTTCTCCGTTGATCCCCAAGCGTTTGATCGTTAGTTGTAGTTTTTGTCCAAGCTGGACTTGTGTATTTGCCATGTGAACTCCTTAAATAAAATAGTCAGTTCATTTTACCACATTTTTTCAGCTTGATTAGAAGGAATTTCATCGTAGTTGTGGTAAAATAGAATGTACGTTCGCGAGGTGAAGAAGATGAATACAATTATTCGTATCGATAAAGGAAAAGGACCATTTTATGAAGTGGCGACATCAGAAGGTGAAACGCTGCGGGTCTCAGAAGATCTTTTGGTCCGTTTTCGGCTATTAAAAGGCAAGGAACTGAGTGAAGAAGAATTAAAAGAAATCAAAAAAAGTGCGGGGTTTGATTTAGGATTGCAGCAAGCCATGAACTATATCAGCTATCAGCTGCGTTCTGAAATGGAAGTCCGTACCTATTTGAAAGACAAAGAAATCGAAAAACAAGACCGAGACTTAGTCGTTGAACGTCTGAAAGAGTTGAATTTGATCGATGACAAAAACTACGGAGAAAGCTACATTCGCACCCAAGTCCGCATGAGTGATAAAGGACCCGTGGTCATCAGTCAGCAACTGAGAAAAAAAGGATTAAAAGATTCCGTGATTCAGGAAGTATTGCCTTTGTATACCGAGGAAATGCAGTTTGAAGTCGGTTATCATACGGCTGAAAAAGCGATGCGTCGTTTTCACAACAAAAGCCATAAAGAAATGATCCAAAAGATAAAAATGCATTTGATGCAAAAAGGTTTTCATCAAGGAGTCATTCAGATGATTTTGGATGAATTACCGATGGAAAAAGATGAGGACCAAGAAAATGAAGCGCTCCAAAGAGAAGGGGCCCGACTTATGCGGCGGCATCAGCGGTTACCGTTGATGAAACGAAAAATGAAAATCAAGCAAGGCCTTTATCAAAAAGGGTTTGCCATCGATGATATACAACGATTCTTAGATGAGGAAGTAATGGATGAGTAAGCAATGGGAAACTTGGGATGAAGAAAAAATCAAGACGTTCCAAGAAACATTTTTAACTTGGTATCATAAAGAAAAACGCAATCTGCCTTGGCGGGCGACCAACGATCCGTATGCAATCTGGATCTCAGAGATCATGCTTCAACAAACACGAGTGGAAACAGTGATTGGCTATTTCTATCGTTTTATGGAACAATTCCCGACGATCCAAGACTTGGCGGCAGCCGAAGAACAAAAGCTTTTAAAGGTTTGGGAAGGTTTAGGTTATTACTCTCGTGCCCGTAACCTTAAGGCTGCCGCCCAGCAAATCGTTGCCGAATTCGACGGAGAAATGCCCCAATCAATTGAAGAGATTCGCTCATTAAAAGGAATTGGTCCCTACACAGCTGGAGCGATTGGCAGTATTGCTTTTGGCTTGCCAGAACCGGCAATCGATGGAAATGTGATGCGGGTCGTCAGTCGGTTATTTTGTATCGAAGCAGATATTGCGAAAGCCAGCAGCCGAAGACCATTTGACGAGGCGATGAGAACAATCATTTCCCTCGATGAACCTGGTGAGTTTAATCAAGCCTTGATGGATCTTGGCTCACGAATCTGTACACCCACTACACCGAAATGTGAAGAGTGTCCCATCAGTCAGTATTGTCTTGCTTATGCGGAGAATCGACAAACAGACTTTCCAGTGAAATCGAAAAAAGCAAAGCCAAAAGATGTCTATTACATCGCAGGCGCCATCGAAGATCAAGGCTCGTTTTTACTCGTGCAGCGACCTGAAACAGGCTTATTGGCTTCTATGTGGCATTTTCCTTTGGTAGAAGTGACGAAAGAACAGTACGAGGCTCTGCAGCGAACATGGGCAAAAGAGGAGCAGCTGCAGTTGGATTTGATTGCCGAAGATGATGCGCTCGAGATTTTTCCTGATCTACCTGTCGTTTGGCAAAAACGACATTTTGGCGAAATCACTCATATCTTTAGTCATTTGAAATGGCACGTCCTTTTATTTTACGGCAGAAAACGTGGAGAGCTCACGTTACAAGACAGCGAATGGGCAGCAAAAGAATCCTTTCAAAACTATGTTTTCCCAAAACCCCAGCAGAAATTGGTGGATCAATTAAAGAAATATCAGAAACTCGATAAAGATTTCTAGGCAAAGCTTTCTTTTATTGCTATAATATTAACGATGTCGGTGTAATGAACACCCAAACAAAACGCAAGTTTTCTTGCTGAGGGAAGGGTTGCTATGCGAGTTCCAAAAGAAGGAGAGTTTGTCAGCATTCAAAGCTACAAACATGACGGCAATTTGCATCGAACGTGGCGGGATACGATGGTCTTAAAGACCAGTGAATTCTCAGTGATAGGGGTCAACGATCATACATTAGTGACCGAATCAGATGGAAGACGCTGGGTTACCCGTGAACCAGCAATTGTATATTTTCATAAAAAATACTGGTTTAATGTTATTGCAATGATTCGAGAAAAGGGGGTTTCCTATTATTGTAATCTTGCTTCACCGTATTTACTTGATGAAGAGGCATTGAAATATATCGATTATGACCTTGATATCAAAGTATTTCCTGATGGCGAGAAACGTTTACTAGATGTGGATGAGTATGAATTGCACAGTAAGATTATGCAATATCCGCAAGACATTGATTTTATCTTGAAAGAAAATGTCAAAATTTTAGTAGATTGGATCAATAATGGCAAAGGACCCTTTTCGCAAGGGTATGTGGACATTTGGTATGATCGCTACAAGCAGTTGTCTCAAAAATAAGTGAAATGGGTCGGATCGCTCATTTTTCCCGAGAAACTTCAACCATTTCGGTTGAAGTTTTTTTGTGCTGTGAGAGGGTTGCTTCTAGCAGTTGCCTTTAAGTTCTGTTTAAGCTGCTAGTCCCATGATAGAAAGACCAAGAAAAAAGTGGGGGAAGCAAATGAAGAAAAAAGGGAAGCTTGTTATCGGTACTACCATGATTCTACTTTTTGCGGCAGGTTTTGCTGTGTTGAGAAATGATCATTTTGTTCAAGAAGATACCCAAGAAAGCACGGCTCAAACCGAGTCGGACGCTCAAGCGGAAGAGGTCGCACAAACGGCAAGCATGGTCCAAATTTACGTGGATCCCTCAGAATACGATGCAGCGATTGAAAGTGAGAACGATTATGTATCGATTTATCAGACAACAAGTCAAGAAACCGTCATCGGGAAGATCCACCGTGGAAGTTGGGCAACCGTACTTAGTCAAACAGAAGAGATGGTTGAAATCCAAACTGACGATGGAATAACGGGTTACATTGAAAAGCATTCTGCATCCATCCAAGAAGTTCCACTTTCGGAGACTCCAAAAAAATTGTCAGACTTTAAAGTCGTTCTTGATGCGGGGCACGGCGGCGAAGATTCTGGGGCACTGTCAACGGATCAAACGATCATGGAAAAAGATTTGACGTTAGCCACCGTCCAAACGATCGGCGAAGTACTGACCCAAGCGGGAATTCAAGTCAGATATACACGCACCGAAGATCGCTATTTAGCGCTGTCTGAAATTACTGCAGCTTCACTCTCGGAGGAACCAGATCTATTTATCAGCATTCATTTCGACAATTCAGAGCTACCAAACAGCAATCAAGGACTGACAACTTATTATTACTATACTGGGGCAAAAGAGATGGCAGAAACGATCACTTCCAGTTTGAGTAGTTCAGTGGCATTGAGTTCCAACGGCACTCGTTTTGGTAACTATTATGTTTTACGAGAGCAATATATTCCAGCAGTTTTGTTGGAGTTAGGTTATTTGAACAGTGACACTGATCTGGCAGTGATTACAAGTGAAGGCTATGATCAAAGGGTGGCGCAAGCGTTGCTGACAGCGATTGAAGAGATCGTTGAAGCAGAGGAATAAAAAGCAGCGACCACAAAACAGAGGAAGGATCTGTTTTGTGGTCGCTGTTTTAAGTAATCACTGCTCGTTACAAGGTTTTGCTCATTTTGATATGGGGCATATCCGCGTCTAAAAAGACATCGCCTTCAGGCTGATAACCTAACTTTAAGTAAAATTCTTTGGCAGTTAACTGTGCCCCTAATGTGACTATTTTGATTCCTTGTTTTTGAATGAAAGCTTCCGCTCCCTCGATCAACTGCCTGCCGTAGCCTGAACCTCGATGAGCAGCTGGCACCGCCATTCGCTGTAATTTCACCTCATGATCAGAGATCGGTAAAAAACGTAAGGTTGCGACTGCTTCATTGTCATCGTCATATAAGACGAAATGAACAGCCAATGCCTCATTTTCATCTACTTCTAATGCTAATGGAACCCCTTGCTCTTTCACGAACACTTGATTTCGTATTTTCAATGACGCCAAATAGATCTCACTTAGCGTATCTTTTGTTTGTGCGATATGCATAAAAAAACTCACCTCAGCTATGATTTCTCCGTTATTTTTATTAGTATACCACTTTTTTTACAA
>OIXV01002935.1_pt1 | contig 13070 bp, 8 predicted proteins | sample 1587771 | NCBI WGS metagenome assembly OIXV01 (sample SAMEA3888893, study PRJEB22519) | human gut metagenome | biome: human gut; feature: human-associated habitat; material: faeces | place: Denmark | collected 2010
GACTTTTCATCAGCAAGATGTCTTTACCCATACGGGATTTAGCTATACGCGTTTTGGGAACCCTACGGTCGAAGCTGCTGAAAAATGTATCGCCTCTTTAGAAGATGCTACTTTTGGATTGGCCTTTTCTTCTGGAATGGCCGCCATCAACGCGGTCTTGTTTCTACTGTCAAAAGGTGACCATCTGGTATTAGGAAAAAACATTTATGGTGGCACCTTCCATAGCATCCATTTGTTTCTTTCACGATTTGGGATTGACTGTACATTCGTAGATGAAACAGATAATGATTCTTGGGAAAAAGCGATTAAAAAAGAAACAAAAATGTTTTATATCGAAACACCTTCAAATCCATTATTGACGATCACTGACATTAGAAAAGTAGCAGAAACTGCCAGAAAACATGGGATTCTTAGCGTTTCCGACAATACTTTTATGTCCCCACTCTCGCAACACCCTTTATCCTTAGGCGTAGATATCGTCATACATAGTGCAACTAAATTTATCAATGGACATAGCGACGTAGTAGCTGGCTTAGTTGCTACAAATCAAGAAGCGATTTATAAAAAATTAAAGGAGCATCAGATCGCATTAGGTGGGATCTTAGGACCAGAAGATGCTTGGCTATTATTGCGTGGAGTAAAAACGATGGGATTACGCATGGAGAAGTCCATCAAGAATGCTTCTAAAATCGCCACCTTTCTATCTGAACACGCTAAAGTAAAAAAAGTCTATTACCCTGGATTAGCACAACATCCAGGATATCAAGTGCATCACCAACAATGTGAGAACTCTGGAGCAATTCTCTCTTTTGAATTGGAAACGGTCGATCAGATCCAGTCTTTATTTACTAACTGTCGATTGCCAATCGTTGCGGTCAGTCTTGGTGGCGTGGAATCGATTCTTTCTTATCCTTGGGCAATGTCACATGCGAGTATGCCAGAAGAAGAACGGCTAAAAATGGGGGTGACGGAAACACTCGTCCGTCTATCTTGTGGGATAGAAGATGAAGAAGACTTGCTGAATGATCTGACACGTGCACTTGGATAATGTCGTGCTGATAGTACTTGCGACAACTATTACAGGAAAAAAACTGGAACGGACAAAGTTTCTGTCCATTCCAGTTTTTCTATACGCTCTTTATTTCTTTACTAGGAGGCGATCGTAATTCTTTATTTTTCCCTCTAATCGATCAAAACATTCCTGCATCTCTTCGATTTTTTTCGCTAATTGCTGACTCTCTTCAATCAGCAACTCTTTTCGTGCTTCGATTGTTTCATTTCCTTGTTCACATAATTTATTGTAGGTGATCAAAGACTCAATCGAAAGGCCCGCATTGCGCATACAAATGGTAAAATCTACCCAATTCAAGTCTTCTTCCGTATAATCTCTGATACCACCTTTTGTTCGATGAACAGGAGGAATCAACCCAATCTTTTCATAATAGCGCAAGGTATCTGGAGATATTCCCTTTTTTTCACTTACTTCTCTGATATTCACTAGTTGTTCACCTCATTATAACTGATATGTATGGTCCTTTGATCAAGATCAAACATCCAATCAATGGTGCAATCGAGATCTGCTTTTGTTTGATTGGAGGAAACCATTTTTTATTTTGTTACTAATCAATCGTGTCCGCAAAAAATAGCTTGCTTCTCTAAGTTCATACTTCTCACGATATACTAAAAGAATCATACGTTTCTCCAAGTCAAATTGCAAATGAAATTTTTTAAGATCAAATGTCAGTTATTTCCGTGATGGACAACAGATATGAACACAGACTCTCCTCAATCAGCTATGATAAGCAGTGTTCCTTATAGGTATCATAAAGCGATTATCCTAGTCATATGGTAAACTTTACAGTATAAAATCTACTCAAAGGAGGCCATGATGATGTTCCTTTTTCGTGCAACACTTAAATTGTTCCAGACATTTTTTTCTATTTTGAGAAAAGAAGAAATGCGGGCACTGCTTTCTGTGATGTTGATTACTTTAACCATTGGTACGTTCTGCTTTTCTTTTCTCGAAAAAGTACCCTTATTTGACTCTTTTTACTGGAGTTTCATTACACTGACCACTATCGGTTTTGGTGATATCCATCCTGTTACAGTATTAGGAAAATTATTCACCATCCTATACGCTACATTTGGATTAGGAATTATGAGTATCTTTATTTCGATCCTAGTGAAAAATTATGTCCATACCTATGATTCAAGACACCACAATCATTGAAACTGTTGATTCCAGTAACTAGAATAACGAGTAATCAATTGATCGAGCGCCTGCATCTCGAACGGGCGCTCGGGGTCGTCTGCCCAAATGCCAAACATGCTTCCAATAATCGGTAATTTTTCAACAGCCGCTGGCACCTGACTTATCTCGGTCCTTTTGATGCCCTCTAGCACTTGCTCAAAATGGTAATACCCATCTTTTTCTGTATTGCGCCCGATCACCCAGTACCAGCTGTCATTCGTATTCAACAAACGATGCCCTTTAGCCACTAAAAATTCTGGTGGGCAGACTTCATACCCCTTCCAACCAGCCGTCCAATATGCAACGATGATCGCGGGGTCAAACTGTCCATAGCGTTCATCTGCATGATAGTAGATACCATCGTTGAAGACGATTGGTTCCATTTTATTGTTTTTGACTATTGCGGCAAGTTCATTCGTATAGTCTATAAACTTCGCATAATCCCCTTTATCTAGGAGTCCTAGCCACCCTCCTTCTGTTTTTACATCATTCGCATACTCATCACAGCCAAGGTTGAAGTAACCTACTTTTCCCGAAAAATAGTCTATATATTTTTTTACTAATTGACGCGTAAAGTCAACCGCTTCTTGATTCGCTAAATCGATGGTACTTCGTGATGTGCGAAAAGCGGGAGCTTGAATACCTAATTGTCTCATTCCCTCAACTATAGCATCCATGTGTCCGGGACTATTGATTACCGGTATCAGTTCAATGCTTCGTTTTTTCGCGGATTCCAACAAATAGTCCATGTCTTTTTGCGATAAATAACAGCCATTTGGATCATCATAATATTTTTTCGTTCCTTTGATTAATGCCTCTTTCACCTTTTCACTTTCATAGTATTGGACTTGTCCATTGATCGCCATGTCGTCCAAGATAAAACGTAGTCCGTTGTTTGCTAAAATCACTTCGATTCCTGTAAAACCAGCTTGAGAAGCTTTTTCAATGATGGTTTCCAATTGTTCTTTTGAAAAATATTTTCTGCCTGCATCGATCGAAAGTATTTTTTTCACAGTGCCCTCCTACTTTAAAACGTTTTCACGAAAAACTATAAGCTACTTTAGTAAAAAAATCTACTCCTAATTAAAGTAACTTGTAAAAAAGTGAGATAAAAGCAAAGAATACTTTCACCCCACACTCTAAATACGAATAAACGTCAGGAACAGAAGCAATCTACTCAAAATTGGCTGTAATTCTCAAATAGTCGGATCATAATTTTCGTGACATTTTTCTTCCTTCTTGTATCTATGCTTTCATTTGATTCTTGCCACAGATATTTTTAACCCGTAAAGCTTTTGTTTTTGCCAAATAAAAAGGTCTAAGGTAAGCAACCGTATTCGAAAGTGGCAAAATAGCCTCATTCAAGCAAATATTCAGTTCTTCCTCAAGATAGTTTCGGCGGATACAGATCCTTTCCCACAACTCAGGATAATTTTCTTTGATCGAGGTACGAAGGTCTTCATCTGCAATTGCTACACATTCTTCTGCGCTGACCCCAGTATAGCCGGGAACAGACGGGATAATATCCAGTTGGAAAATCATGCCACTAGCAAGGTATTCTGTGGAACCCTCATAGATAGGAGAGGCCATCCATTCCTCATCGGCTGTTAAATGTCCAGGATTCAAATGCCAATGGAACAGCTGCTTCGGTAATACAGATTCAATCAATTGATACATTTCTTTTCCGATTAAACCAACTCTGAGATTTTCAAGCCAAGTGACAATCGCCTTGAAATAAGGTTTTGCTACCCGCTCTAAATAATCGGCTTGCTCCACAGGTAACTCCTCTGCTTTTTCAACAACGAATCCTGTTCGACTAGAAAGCCCCCCTTTAAACCCAGTCGTTAAAGACAAGGCATCACCTTGTTTGATTTTTTTATGTGTGGGGTAGAGATTAGCATAGTCAAAGCGCGTTCCTGTAGCTGCGATTGTGACCACTGTATTGGTTTGCCCCTCGCCATTCAGTTGTTCTGCCACTTCAACTTCTTTGATACCAACTTCAATTTTATTGAGTGCGTTGAGCATACATCTTGATGCTAAATTTGCTCCATACTCATAATGCGCAAGTTCATTTGCATTATTTTCTCTACGAACACCGTTTTCTCCTATCATCAGATAAGCGGCATTTATAAGTTCAGTTTTGGCATCAATAGCTTGTCTGATGGCTTCAACAATGAAATATGGAAGATCAAATAATTTAGAAGCGGCAACTTTCTGCGTCGTGAACATCTTCCAGCCGATCAATCCAATTTTATTTTTTTCCTTAAACCCTAGAGTAGCAAAAATTTTCGCTAAAGATTCTTCATTTGTCATCGGTTGATTTGGTAGTGAAAAAGGCGGATAATGGATCAATTTCGTTGAAATCCTTGAATGAGCATGCATCTTTAGATTTTCATTCCCTACAATCAAAGTATCGTTGCCACTTGCTTCAACCACCAACAATCCCTCTTCAAATCTTGGGATAAATCCTGTCAAATATTCAAAATTCGCTCCATGTTCTTTGTCTGCATAAATAACTAGTGTATCGATTCCTTCTTCTTTCATACGTGTGATCAACTTATTTTTTCTTTCTTCCATTGTTTCTTCAGTCAAGAAAACAGGCGGGACATCTAAAAATGTCATTGGCTCCTTCACTGTGGTTAGAATAATTTTTTTGCTCATCTTTTCGTGCTCCTTTTCTCTAAACATACGTAAGTTACATGATTTTGAATTAATGCTTCCTCTAGCGTTTTTGATAAAGGACGATCCGTAACTAGCACATCGATTTCCGTCAACTCACATACTTTAAAGAATCCAGTTTTGTCCAACTTCGTATGATCCGCAATAGCAATGACAGTAGCGGCTTGCTTGACCATCTGTCTTTTGACCAATCCTTCCTCTTTCGTATGGATGAACACTCCCTCACTTGATAAAGCATAGATTCCAAGAAGAGTATAATCTACTCTATACTGCTTCAATTGTTCAATCGTTTCTGTACCATAAAGAAATAATTGCGTCTTATGTAATTTTCCAGGCAAAAGAGAAATAGTCGTGCCATTTAATTTTGCTAGTAACATTGCATGCACCAAGGAATTTGTAACAGCATTTATTTTTTTATCAGATAAATGATGGATCACATTCTCAACTGTAGTGGAAGAATCGAAGATGACCGAACAGTTCTCTTCAATGAATGAACTTGCTTTTTCACCCAATGCGATTTTCACTTGATTGGCTTTGCTTGCTCGTTGTTCATAGTCAAAAATAGGTGCTTTTTCTTCCGGCAGAATTGCGCCGCCGTGTGTCCTCCGTAAAAATTTTTGTTTTTCTAGTTTGATTAAATCGCGACGGACCGTATCTTTTGATACACCTAGCTCTTCTGCCAAATCCTCTGTAGTGACACTCTGATATTCTTTTAAACTATTTTTTATCTTCATTAAACGATCTTCCATCAGCATGAAATCGCCTCCTAAGTGATAGTTTAATTCACCTTGCATTTTTTTGCAATATTTTGCTGTATTTTGCAATATATTATCCATTCTTTCATGGTATACTTTGCTTGAACTTGTACCTTTATATCAACCAGTATAATGAAAGTTGGGTAATCAATGAAGATCATACCGCCTAAAATCACAGCACAATTAGAAAGTAAGCGTTTCTCAGATATTTTTTATGAAGAAGATCCCGTTCTCGAAATGTGTACTGTTTCTGGTTCTGAATTCACGGATTCGTCCCTTGAACGGCCACGTTTTTATCATATGGAATTTGACCACTGTCTTTTTACGAATACTGATTTCAGTAACCTTGAAGTTGTTGACGTTCGCTTCAAGAATTGCGATTTTTCGAACGCCGATCTTTCCAAAGCATCGATTCATCGCGTGGAATTCATCAATTGCAAACTTTTAGGGACGTCTTTTCCTGAGTCCTCGATCCACCATGTTACTTTTCAAGATTGTATCTTAAACCTTGCTACTTTTGGTTTTTCAAAACTCGAAAACATTCGCTTTGTCCATTCACAACTCCAAGGAACCGATTTCTATCAATGCAAATTCAAACATCTTGCTTTTGATACATGCGATTTAAATGAAGCTAATTTTGAACAAACTCCTTTAAAGGGTGTTGATTTGAGTACTTCTCACTTTGAGTCCTTAACTGTTTCAATGGATGATCTAAAAGGATGCCAAGTCTCGACTTATCAGGCTTTACGCTTCTCCACTTTGATGGGCTTGATCATCAAAGAATAACGTACTGAGAAAATTGCTATGCTGTTCTTTCGAATGACCAATGTAATAGGGTATATATTCTGAAAAATAAAAAAATGGCCAGAACACATGGAGAAACGGTATAACGTTTCTTTGCGTTCTGACCATCTTTTTGACTATAAAGGAAATGAGTCTCCCTCAATAAAATTAGTATAAATATGTTCACTTTCGACTGTTTCTTCTTGAATCAAATGAATGATCTTTTCTGCTGCGACCATCCCCCAGCGATGCTTAGAATAGGCGATCGTCGCTAGTCGAGGTTGTACAAAAGCGCCTAATTCTGAATTATCGAATCCGATGATCCGAATATCCTGCCCAATTTCATAAGGGGTTTCCTTCACATATTTGTACACGCCAATCGCCATTTCATCATTAAGCGCAAAGATATCAATAGGAAAGTTTTCTGATTGTTTGATAATTTCTTTTGCTGCTTGATAGCCAGATGGTTCAGTAAAATCCCCTTGAAAAACTTCATACGTTATTCCGAAACGTGCTAATTCTCTCTGACTGATAGTCAGCCGTTCTTGACTATCATAGCCATTTTTTGGTCCAGCAATCAAATGTACTTTTTTAGAATGACCATTAAAAAATTGTTCGACCGCTAATGTTGTACCTCCACGATTATCTAAAAGGACTTGTCGCACATTTTCATGTACCATGATCCGATCCAGAATGACGATTGGATGCCCACGATCAGCAAACATCTGGATTTCTTCCGTTGAAAACGTCCAATCCAAAATGATCGCTCCGTCCACCATTTTTTCTGGGATAAACAAATGAGATTTATGACCGCTGCAGACGATCATCTCATAATCAAATAGTGCTAACCCTTTTTTGATTCCTTCAAGCAGTTCGCCGTAAAAACTTCCTCCATAATCGGCCAAATAGACACCGATGATTTTTGTTTGGCGCCGTTTTAGTGTTCGAGCTGCCATGTTAGGAACATAGTTAAGTTCATTTGCAATCGCTTGGATACGTGCTCTTGTCTCTTCAGTTACTTTAGGACTTCCATTAAGTGCATAAGAGACTGTTGAGATCGAAACACCCGCTTTTTTTGCAATATCTTTGATTCCTGCCATGGTCTGCTCCTTTCTAATGATAAATTTCAATCACTGAATTTTCTTCAAGAGACAAAAGTACTTCCTTTTTTTTGAGAATCAATCCACCTTCGCGGTAAGGATTTTCTTCGAGATCAAAAGAGAGTGCTTTTCCGTCAATTGTTACTTTAGCTGGTGCTTCGGGATAAAATTTGATTGTGATATTTTTTCCAAGCAATTGATAACGTAGCTCTAAACCCTCGAGTTCTTTCGGTAGTACGGGATCAAACACAAGTGTTTCTTCCTTAATCCGTATCCCTAAAACCGTTGTGATCAACTGATTCAAATAGATTCCCGGACCACTAGAATAAATACGCCAACCGCCTTTGACACCAACTTCTCCATTCTTAAGTTTACCAAAATTTTCCTGAGATTCATACCTTGTTCTAAAGTTCCCATCTGAACTACTGAAGTAAGCATTTGCCTGTCTTAATTCAGCATTGTGAACATTTTCTCTAATTTTTATTGGATTGATTGTCTTTAGTGCATGCCATGTCTGGTCTCTCTGCCCAATTTTTGCCATTGCTTCAGTATAGCGAATGTGTGCATGGACATATTGTAAGCCGATCTCACGGCCAAAATTTGCTGCTTGTTCTGCCCGTTTGAAGTTTGTGCTCACTCCACCATGATAGGCTGCAGGATGATCCATCAAGCGCACTCCGTCAGGGAAAAGCAAGTGGGACTTGATGATTCTTAGATGATGCACCACTTCTTCTGGCGACAAGATTTCAGCGATCATGCTACGAGTCATTGGGAGTAATCGATACTTGATCCCTGTTTTCGTATCCTTTGGATGAATGATTGGCTCCACTTCATTTACATTTTCCATATAAATAAACCCTGGGATCGTCTCATCTTTTAGCATGAATTTTTGGAAATCTTTTTTGATCTTTTCGGCTAACTCGTTTAAATAATCACTATAATCAGGCGCATATTTTTTAAGAAGCATTCCTAATTTTTTTATCACTTGATATGTTAGAGCGACTGTCCAACTACTTGCCATTTGTTCCTTTAGTCGATTATCGTAGGGTTGAAGTGTATCGTCCCAGTCACCATCTCCATAACAGGATAAATAGGTTCCAGGAAGAAAGTGGCTCGTGATATAAGTGATTTCTTTTTGCAAATGATCCATCAATGGATAACGTTCTCGTGTTTTGTGAAAATCAGCATAGGAGGTATAAGGTATTTCTTTTTGTAAAATGGTCATGTCGCCTGTTTGCTCCAAGTAGTCTGCGACGACTTTCAGCGGCCAGACAATGACATCTCCATGGCTTTCAGTGGCTTTTTGCTCCTCGTATCTATCAAACATAAACCATTGTGGCCAATGCCCATCTTCGATAAATTGATTTTCAAATAAATGTTCGATGATCGATATCACTACGTCTGGTCGATTGACAGCTAAAAAAAATTCTGTTGGTCCTTGAGAAACATCGCGAGTTCCCCACGCGGCACCACCAAACTGTTCTAGTCCATGTGGAGATAGATAATGTACCAACATATTGTGTGTATACCAGCGAGTGAGTAGATTTATTTTGTCCATTGAGAGAGAATCATGACGTAATTCAAATCGATGGATCAACTGGTCAATAAAATCTTGATACTCCTCTTGTGCTTCATCAAAGGTCACAAGATCATTTTCTTTTTCGTTTTCCCCAATTAAGCTACCGTGAATAGTTAGTGAAAAGCCAGTTGTATCATTGAATGTCATGACAAGCAAATCAGCAGATCTCGTAAATAGCTGCTCATCATTCGTAAACTCAAAAGCGTTGTCACTTTCTATATAATACGTCAGTTTTGGATAATATTCCTCTGTAGGCGAATTTTCTCCGGTTATTTTTAATTCATTGTATTGCCTACTTACTTTATAAGTTACTTTCTCCTCTGGTCCCATCAATAAATGGTTCGTTACTACCCAGCTATAGGATTTCTCTCCTTTTACTTCTAACCGGATCTCTCTGGTGTCTGGCAAGGTATACGTACGAACTTGAATTAGTTCTTCTGGCAATTGATAATACCAAGTTGCCGAATTCAATCCCATTTCAAAAGCAGAGGGCATCGTGAGCAGTCGCCACTCTTCATCTACCAAAAGATAGATACGTTGTCCAGAGCGTTTCATCACATTCAACGAATTCCGACTATTGCTCATCAATTTGTTCATCGTTGTATTTCCCAGCACAACTTGAGAATTAAAAATACCATACATATAGACTGTCGTACTTAACAAAGGCTGATCCACCTTCAAATCCGTTCCACTTAATAGAATATGCCCATGCGCTCGTTCCATCTCCAACTCTTTTTTTTGTAGGACTACGTGATGCCCCTCTTTTGTAAAGAAAGAATACGTTTGATTGTCTACTACTTCTACTTCTTTTTGTTCTGGAAACCATGTTTTGATTGTTGCTTCGCTTAACTCACTTCCTACAAGTGGTCGACCTATTTTTTTATACCCACTTGTTACTTTTGGCGGATGTCCAAATGTCAGAGAACGATATGTCTCAATTAACTCAGTTTCTATAGAGACTGGTTCAGTAACTTCTTCTGGCTGGTTTTCTTTTACTGAACTATAAAAAACAATTTCTGCAACTTCATCCCCCAGTGTAATTTGTTCAGTCTGTAAAGCAACGAAAGCAAATTCATATTGGTATACTTCATTTTCTAAGCATTCTTTTTTCAAACATTCAGGTTGATTCGTTAGCTTATACTTTCGATCAAAAAACTGATAACCATCTGTTGAAAACCCAACTGTCTTCTGGAAACAGCCTTGTGAAATGGCAGGGAATTTCCCATTTTGCGGTTGGTTCTGCCGTGAAGTGATCACCAATTTATCCTTACTTTTTGTAACATGATGGTCAATATACTGCGACACATACGCTTCATTCGCAGTAACTGTGGTTTTATTAGCTAAACCTAAATCTTGTCCATAAATGATATCTACTTGCCCTTTTCCAGAAAGAAGCACTCGCCAAAACCATTGATTATTTGTTGCTAATTTAAAATCAACCTGATAATTGATTTCTTCAAAATCACCTTTCCATGTTTGCTGGTCTTGAGAAGAATAGAATGTACTCAGGCTATTTGAACCAACCATTGGTGCATAATGATATCCATCTTTTGTTTTCTTTCTTAGATATAATTGATTTAAACTACCGTCTAAAGTGTTTCCTTCCAACTGGTTGATCATAAAATCAAAACTGTTGATTTCTTTGATATCGCCTGTATCAAGAAAAGTGATAGTGGTGTTGTCTCGACTTTGCGTTTGCATTGAATGATCCTTTCTTAGCTATTCATTTAGTTCGGCGGGAACAATCAGCACATCTTGGCTATTCCCACCTACCATGATAGTGAATTTGCCGCCCTCACTTCGGCGTTTCTGATCAGAATGAACATAGCGAACCATGGCTTCTGTCAGCTCAAATCGTACGAGCTTTTCTTCATTCGGCTCCAACCAAATTTTTTTAAAATCTTTCAACTCTTTCACAGGTCGTACCACTTCACCGATAAGATCTCTTATATACAACTGAACTGTTTCTTCCCCCGGCATACTTCCCACGTTCTTAACGCTTACCGAAATCTTCAATGGCGTTTGCGCATCAAACCATGTCTGTTCAACTTGAAGATCACTATAAGCGAATTGGGTATAACTAAGACCAAATCCAAATGGATACTTTGGATCATTTCCTACATCTAGATATTTGGAAACATATTTTTCATTCGGCGCAGAATCATAAGGACGTCCTGTACTATCTGAATTGTAAAAAACTGGTACTTGACCCACTGTTTCTGGGAATGACATACTTAAACGTGCGCTTGGATTATAATACCCCCACAGGATTTCTGCTAATGCATTGCCTCCTTCCGTTCCAGGCATCCAAGCTTGAACGATTGCTTTAGCTTGGGAAATCCCATTTAAATCTAATGGACGTCCACTATATATGGTTACAACGACATTAGGATTTACTTCAGCAAGTTGTTCAAAAAATTCCAACTGTTTCTCTGGTAGGCGAATATCACTGCGGCTTGCGGCTTCACCACTCATCCAATCAGTTTCACCTAAAGCGATGACTACTTTATCTGCCTTTTTTGCTAAACCGATTGCTTCTGTTACCGCTTGTTCAGTAGGATCAAAATAATCAAATACTTCTTTTCCAATCAGTAAGTTAGTCTCTAGTGCTTGTGCTCCAGTAATTAACGAAACTGCTTCTTGCTTTTGTCCTTGCCAAGACCATGCACCCAGTATATCTTGTGAGTCTGCACCTGGTCCGACGATTGCCACTTTCTCTTGGCTCCGAAAAGGCAAAATGGCTTCATTTTTTAGTAGGACTATTGATTTTCTTGCAATTTCTTTTGCTTTTTCACGATGTGTCTGGCTTAAAACAAGCGCTTTCTCTTTTGCTTCATCTGCTCCTCGATAAGGATTCTCAAACAATCCTAGATCATTTTTCAATTGTAATATCCGCAGTACTGCCTCGTCGATCAATTCTTCTGAGATAGTTCCTTCATCTATCAGTTCTTCCAAATATTCTGGGTAGCATGTGGTCATCATCTCAATATCCACTCCAGCTTTAATCGCTAGTTCAGCCGCTTGTTTCTTGTCTTTTGCCACACCATGTGGAATCAGCTCTTGAATCGCTCCCCAATCAGAAATAACCACTCCATTAAAGCCAAACTCTTCCCGTAATATTTCTCTAAATAGCCATTTATTTCCTGTAGCTGGGATGCCATCAACTGTATTGAAAGACGTCATTACCAATTTTGCTCCAGCAGCTAGTCCAGCTTGATATCCTGGTAGATATTGCTCACGTAATTGTCTTTCAGACATATCTACTGTATTGTAATCTCTACCACCTAATGCCCCACCGTAGGCTGCAAAATGTTTGACACAGGCTGCAATCCGTTCTGTATCTTCTTTCAAATTCGTCCCCTGATATCCTTTGATCATTGCTGCAGCAAGCTTTCCGTTTAAATAAGCATCTTCTCCTGTCGATTCCATGACTCTACCCCATCTAGGATCACGGACTAAGTCGATCATTGGAGAAAAAGTGACATGTAACCCCGAAACTGCAGCTTCTTTTGCAGAAATCTCCGCCATTTCTTCTATTGCTTGTTCATCCCAAGTACTCCCTAAAGCGAGAGGAATCGGGAATATCGTCCGAAATCCATGGATGATGTCGGCCATTAAAAGCGTTGGAATATGCAGACGATGATTCTCCATATACGTTTTTTGTACTCTTATCGCTTCCTTTGCACCCGAAATCCCTAATGTCGTCCCTGCTGTATCAATTGTTGCTTGATTTAACCCCATTTCGGTCATTGGACCAGTTTTTTCTTCCGCTTTATCAGAGTAAAATGCCGCAGCTAGTTGTAATAATTGATTGATTTTTTCTTTGATTGTCATTTGTTCGATCAATGTAATAAGTTGTTTGTCTTTCATGCTGTCACCTTTCTCTATCTGAATAAATGAATTCCTTCATTTAATAAAAATTT
>OIXV01002939.1_pt1 | contig 13061 bp, 11 predicted proteins | sample 1587771 | NCBI WGS metagenome assembly OIXV01 (sample SAMEA3888893, study PRJEB22519) | human gut metagenome | biome: human gut; feature: human-associated habitat; material: faeces | place: Denmark | collected 2010
TGCTCATCACGGGACAGGGAATGCTCGGCATCTTCGCCGTCATGGCCCTCATCACGACCACCGTCATGCTGTTCACCCGGCTCGCCAAGTAGTGCACCATTAAAAAAAGCGTCCCTTTGGATGCTCTGCCTTGCCCTGTTATCAAAAGCGCCCGTGTTTTTGGTCAAACACGGGCGCTTTTCATTTGCTCCATATGCTATTCACAGCAGCTCTGCCAGCTCCAGGACCAGTTTCTCAGTCTTTTCCCACCCGAGGCAGGCGTCTGTAATGCTCTTGCCATAGGTGCATTCCGTGATCTTCTGGTTGCCGTCTTCAATGTAGCTCTCGATCATCAGGCCCTTGACCAGACCATCGATGTCATTTGAGTGCCGCTTGGAGTGAAGGACCTCCTTGGCGATGCGGATCTGCTCTAAGTACTGCTTGCCGGAGTTGGCGTGGTTGCAGTCCACGATGCAGGCAGGGTTCTTGATGCCGCGCTCCACATACAGCTTGTGAAGCTGCACAAGGTCCTCGTAATGGTAATTGGGACGGCTCTCTCCCTTTTCGTTCACATAGCCGCGCATGATGGCGTGGGCATAGGGATTGCCGTAAGTCTCCACCTCCCATCCGCGATAGAGGAACGTATGGTCGCCCATCGCCGCATAGATGGAGTTCATCATCACGCTCAGGTCTCCGCCGGTGGGGTTCTTCATACCGACCGGCACATCGATACCGCTTGCGACCAGACGGTGCTGCTGGTTTTCCACTGAACGCGCGCCAACGGCGACGTAGCCCAGAATATCGGACAAATAGCGGTAGTTTTCAGGATACAGCATCTCGTCCGCACAAGCAAAGCCTGTTTCCTTCACCGCACGGGTGTGCAGGCGGCGGATGGCGATGATGCCCTCGAGCATATCCGGCTTCTTGCTGGGGTCGGGCTGGTGAAGCATCCCCTTATAACCCGAGCCGTTGGTGCGCGGCTTGTTGGTATAGATGCGCGGCACGATCAGGATCTTGTCCTTCACCTGCTCCTGCAGCGGGACCAGCCGATAAATATAATCCATCACGCTGTCCTCGCGGTCAGCCGAGCACGGTCCGATGACGAGCATCAGCCGCTTGTCCCGTCCGTCGAGGATCGCGCGCATTTCCTCCACGCGCTCCTCTCTCACCGCAGCGACCTGCTCCGTAAGCGGGAACTCCTTTTTGATGTCCATCGGGATCGGCAGCTTGCGGATGAATTTTGCACTTTTCTGCATAATGAATACTCCTTGTTGATGATCGAGCGATATATTCTATTATTTTACAGCGTTCCCCACGGTTCCGCAAGCACGATTTCATGACAGCATGTATAAAGATTCGAAAACGGCGCACTTAAATTCTATTGAATATCGAAAACAGCGGTCAGTTCTACCCATATCGTTCCTGTTGGCAAAGCTGTTATATCTCTCCTCGCCTTTCCTGCCTACACTCTTCTGCAGTCTTCTTCACCCACACCGCAAAATGGCGCTTTGCGATCAAAGATGAATGTACATTATGTAAAACAAAATGGAGAGCCGATCAGAACCGGTTCTCCATTTTTGTTAAATATCGACCGCAGCAAAGCGGTCTCACTCCTCGTCGTCTATCTTCTCTTGATACCGATCCATCTCCTGAAGCAATCTCTTGGCAGCCTCGATCTTTTGCTCCATGTTCAGAAACCTCTTTGTCAACTCTGCTCGCTCTCCTACCGGATCACCGTATGCTGCACGGAATTTTTCCATCTCACGCCACACATACTCCTCGCACTTGTTGACCGTATTTCCAACATACTCTGTATACAGCGACAGCTTTGTATTGTTGGAACTATGTTTTCTTATTATTTTCCAAAAATGGTCACATGAGGCCTTATCAAATAAAAAGCTGCATTCCAGCGGTAAACTGAAATGCAGCTTTTGATGGTGGAGGCGGCGGGAGTCGAACCCGCGTCCGAAAGCACTTTAACAGGACTTTCTCCGGGCGCAGTCAGGATATAAACATTCCCTACACGCAAGGACACCTGACGGACCTTACGCTTTGGTAGAGTCATGATGCGTGGGCAGGTCAACTCTTTCCCGCCTCACGGACGCCACGTTCACGACGCCTTCCCCGGTCCGTGGCCTCCCCGGTTCAGACGGCTGCCTACTTAGGCAGCGACAGCAACTTCGTTGTTGTTCTTTAATTTATAAGTTGCCCGTTTTATAGAGGCCAGGCGCCTCTGCCCGCTTATCCTGCCTCCACACCCCCGTCGAAACCGGTACGCCCCCGTGTGAGCGGCGCACAATAAGTGCGCCGCGAACAACAACAGGGTCTGTTGTGCGAAAGCAAAAGGAAATGAAATTACATCTTCTCCGGCTCGGGATAGTCAACGCCCTGCGTATCCACGCGGATGGTCTTGATGACCTGCGGCTTTTTCGGCATGTCGTTGTACATGTTGCGGTTCACGCGGGAGATATCCACCGCAGCCTGCGCATTCTCGGTGATCTTGCCAAACGCCGCATACTGACCGTCAAGGTGCGGCGCGTCGGCCACCATGATAAAGAACTGACTGCCCGCGCTGTCGGGGATCATCGTGCGCGCCATCGACAGAACGCCCAGCGTGTGCTTGAGGTCGTTCTTGAAGCCGTTGGCGGAGAACTCGCCGCGGATCTCGTAGCCGGGGCCGCCCGTGCCGTTGCCATCCGGATCGCCGCCCTGGATCATAAAGCCGGGGATAACGCGGTGGAACACCACGCCGTCATAAAAGCCGGAGTTCGCCAGCGCGATGAAGTTGTTGACGGTATTGGGTGCGATTTCGGGATAAAGCTCGCCGTTCATCACCGCGCCGCTTTCCATTTCGATGGTCACGATCGGATTTGCCATAATTTTCTCTCCTTATCTCCGCGCTTTCATCGCGCGGTCCATCTCGCGCTTGGCGTCGCGCCGGGCGGCGTCCTCACGCTTGTCGTAGTTTTTCTTGCCCTTGCACACGCCGACCTCGATCTTCACGCGCGCATCCTTGAAGTAGACGCTTAGCGGAACGAGCGCGTAGCCGTCCTGCTTGATGAGCGAGTAGAGCTTGCCTATCTCGCGCTTGTGCAGAAGGAGCCTCTTCGGCCGGTCGGGGTCGTGGTTGAAGATATTGCCCTTGTCGTAGGGCGAAATGTGCATCGACAGCACGTTTGCCTCGCCGTTTTTGACGATGACATAGCTGTCTTTCAGGTTGAGCGTGCCGGCGCGGATGGACTTGACCTCCGTGCCCTTGAGCTCGATGCCCGCCTCATAGCGGTCTTCGACAAAATAGTCGTGGAACGCCTTGCGGTTCTGCGCCATGACCTTTATCCCTTTTTTCTCCGCCACGGCCCATCACCTCCTTTGCGTTCGGGTAGTAGTTTAGCATACTTTTCCTTTCAGCACAAGAGCTGTCACAAAAACGTAACAATTCGAAAAAGCGCCGCAGTCTTCCCTATTCTGCCCATCTCCTTTAATTTATAGTAGAATTTCGCCTGCCGCCGTGCTATAATTTTGTCATCTATCCCATGCTTTGGCGGCGATCTGCCGCACTCAGGAGGCAACTTTATCATGGACCTGACCGAACGCAGACTTTCCCGCGAGACGATCTACGAGGGAAATATCTTACATATCTACCGCGACGACGTGCTCCTGCCGAACGGCAGGACGAGCGTGCGCGAGGTCGCCGATCACCCCGGCGGCGTCGCGATCGTCGCCCTCGATGAGAACGACAATGTGCTCACCGTGAAGCAGTACCGCTACGTCTTCTCCCGCGTGCTTGAGGAAATTCCCGCCGGAAAATTGGAGCACGGTGAAGACCCGCGTGAGGCAGCGATGCGCGAATTGAAGGAGGAGACCGGCGCGGTGAGCGCGCGCATGACCAATCTCGGAGCGTTGCTCGTCTCCCCCGGCTGTTACGGCGAGGTGCTGCACCTTTACCTTGCCGAGGGACTGACCTTCGGCGAGCAGCACCCGGACGAGGATGAATTTTTGGAGCTTTACCGCACGCCGTTTTCCGACATGCTCGCGCGCGTGATGCGCGGCGAGATCGAGGACGCGAAGACCGTCTGCGGCATCCTCAAGGTCCACGCCCTGCGCACGGCGCAAAAAGAGAGACAGGAGAAAGAGAACTGATGGAACAGAAGAAGACCGTCCTCATCGTGGAGGACGAGAAAAACATCGTTGATATCATCCGCTTCAACCTTCAGCGCACCGGCTACGACACGCTCGAGGCCTACGACGGCGAGGCGGGCCTTGCCATGGCGCGCGAGAAAAAGCCCGACCTCATCTTACTCGACGTGATGATGCCCAAAATGATGGGCTTTGATGTCTGCCGCGCGCTGCGCGCCGAGGGCGACAACGTCCCCGTCATCATCCTGACCGCGCGCGAAGAAGAGGAGGACAAGATCTTGGGCCTTGAGATCGGCGCGGACGACTACATCACCAAGCCCTTTTCCATGCGTGAGCTGCTCGCGCGCGTCAAAGCGAACATCCGCCGCACAACGATGCTCTCCGCTCCCGCGGCGGAGGACAACGCCATGAGCGCCGGCGGCGGCATCACCATCAACACCGACAGCTTTCAGGTGCGCAAAAACGGCGTGCCCATCGACCTCACACAGCGCGAGTATGAGCTTTTGACGTTCCTCGCCAGCCACCCCGGCAAGGTCTTCTCCCGCGTCGATCTGATGGAGCAGGTCTGGAACTACGGCTATGTCGGTGACGATGCACGCACCGTGGACGTGACGGTCCGCCGCCTGCGTGAAAAGATCGAAGACGACCCCGCGAACCCCACCTGCATCCTCACGCGCCGCGGCGTGGGCTATTATTTTGCCGCGCAGGCCTGATGCGCGCAGCATTTTCCCGAAAGGAGTGACCGCCTATGTTCCGCAGCCTGCATATGAAGCTCGTGATGATCATGCTGCTGCTCGTCACCTCGCTGATGGCGGTGGTGGGCGCGTTTCTGATGACCAGCGTCACCAACTTCTATATCGATGACTTCTACGATCAGATGAGCGAGGCCTTCGGCGAGTCCGGCACCGCGTTTGTTGCTTCCCTTCGTGAAGAGGCCGCGCAGGAGGATGGCGTTTCACGTCTTCAGACGATGCTCGAGGCCTACTCCGGCACGCTGAGCATCGACTCGCGCAACCGCAACTACTATATCCTTGACGGCAAGAGCGGCGAGGTGCTCGCCTCGAGCAACGAGGACTCCGAGCTTTTGGAGCAGACCGAGAACATCCTCACCGCCCGCAACGGCGAAGTCGGCGACCACAGCGACCTTGCCGCAAGCTACATGGATGTCGCCATCCCCATCTCCGGCGGCGACAACAGCTTTATCATCTACATCCGCGACAACCGCACCACCGTCTCGTCGCTGAACTCAGAGCTGCTGTTCATCATTTTGCAGGCCCTGCTCGTGGGTCTTCTCGTCTCTATCCTGCTCTCGTTCCTGCTGGCAAAGACGATGATCGACCCCATTGAAAAGCTGACCGAGGGCGCCGAGCGCATCGCGACCGGTGACTTTGACGAAACGCTCGCCGTCGAATCGACGGACGAGATCGGTATCCTGACGACGACCTTCAACGACATGGCCTCCGTCCTTCACTCCACGCTCGAAGCCGTGGAGAACGAGCGCAATAAGCTCGACACGCTCTTCCTCCACATGAGCGATGGCGTCGTTGCCTACGACGGCAGCGGCGCGCTCATCCACTGCAACCCCGCCGCCTGCGAGCTGCTGGGCCGCACGGCGGAGGAGTGCGTCTACAGCGAGCTTTTCGAGTCCATCTGCCCCTTTTCCCGCGTCATTTCCATGCAGCGCAGCGAATTTGTCGAATCCGAGCTGACGGTCGGCGAGCGCAGCGTGGAGCTTTACTTTGCACCCTTTTCCGATGAAGAGAGCGGCGGCGTTCTCATCGTGCTGCATGATGTGACCGAGCACCGCAAGACCGAGGAGCGGCGCAAGGAATTTGTCGCCAATGTCTCCCATGAGCTGCGCACCCCGCTTACCAATGTCCGCTCCTATGCCGAGACCATCCGCGAGGCCGGTGACGACCTGAGCCGCGAGACGGAGAATGACTTCCTCGATGTCGTCATCAGCGAGACCGACCGCATGACCCACATCGTGCAGGATCTTCTGACGCTCTCGCGCCTCGATTCCGGCCGCAGTGAGATGACCATGGCGCTTTTCCCCTTCTCCGCCGCTATCGACTCCGTCCTCCGCTCCATCGAGCTGGAAGCCCGCCGCCATAAGCACGAGCTCACGCACGACTACAGCGAAAATCTGCCCCTCATCATGGGCGACCGCGGGCGTATCGAGCAGGTCATGCTCAATGTTCTCGGCAACGCCGTCAAGTATACGCCCGACGGCGGCCACATCCGCGTCACCGCGGGAAGCGAAGGCGAAACCGTCTGGATGGAGGTCGCGGACGACGGCATCGGCATCCCCGAGACAGACCGAAGCCGCATTTTTGAGCGCTTCTACCGCGTCGACAAGGCACGCTCACGCGAGTCCGGCGGCACGGGTCTTGGACTTTCCATTGCGACCGAGATCGTCCAGCGCCACCACGGCACGCTCACGCTTGTCGACCGCCCCGGCCCCGGCACGACCGTGAGACTGGAGCTCCCCATCACCCAGCCCATCGGCGTGGAGGGCTCCCATGAGTAATACGACCGTTTCCCATCTGCAAAACGCCGCCATCGCTGTTCTCACCATCTCCGCTGTCTTTCTTTTGACGCAGACGCCGCTTTTCGGCGATCTTGCGGGCAAAACGCCCTACGAGCTTGCGCAGGACTTTCTTTCGTCCGATCCGACGCTCACCGAGAGCGTCGCCGCCGATGCAAGCGACCTTTCGCTCCCCGTGCGCGTCGTCTTCACCAACGAATACGCCCGCCTCGGCATCGATGCCGTCACCACGACTGACGCGAGCTTCGAGCAGGCCGGCACCTTTTTCAGCGAAGCCATCGGTTCGGCGGGCACGCTCGAAGCCTGCAAGGAAGCAGACCTTCTCTCCGCCCTGCAGGGCAGCAGCATTTACCTTGAACTGGAGGCCGAAACGCCGTTCGAACTTCTCAGCGAGATGCTCGGTGTCACCGCGCCTGCGTCCGATCTTCTGCACGTCCGCCGTCTCCTGCTCACTCCTACTGAAAGCGGCACCATGCTCTATCTGGAGGACAGCGAAAGCGGCTGTTACGTCTGCCGCACGGATGGCGACGCCTACGCGCTGAATGAAGCGCTCGCCGCGCTCGACGGCAATGGTACAGACTTTGCCTTTGCCCTGCCCGGTGATTTCTCTCAGCTTTCGCCCTACACGCTCATCTTTAACGAACCTGTGCAGCGCAATACCCTCTCCGTCGCGAGCGCCCTTTCCGACAAGTCGACCTTCCTGCGCCTTGCCGAGTTCAACCCGCACACGGAAAACAGCTACACCGACTCCGCAGGCAATACTGTCATCCGCGAGGTCTACGGCACGCTGCGCTTACAGCCCGACGGCACCGCCGTTTATCAGGGCGACAACGCAGAGTCCGGTTCTCTTTATTACGTCAACTCCGCCGCATCCGGCAAGCCCACGCTGTCTGAATCCATTGCCGGCGCGCAGAAGCTCATCTTCACCCTGCTGCGAGACTTCTGCGGCGATGCCGAGCTCTACCTGAGCGGCGTTGAGAACGGCAGCAAGCACTATACCATCACCTTTGATTACGCGGTCGCGGGCACACCGCTCCACTTTTCCGACGGCAGCCACGCCGCGTCCGTCACCATCGAAGGGCAGAGCATCACATCCTTCACGCTCCACTGCCGCAGCTATACCGTGAGCGATTCTCCCGCGCTGCTGCTCCCTATCCGTCAGGCCGCCGCTATCGCAGGCAGCAAATATCTGAATGCCGAGCTGCACGTCTGCTATGAAGACCGCGGCGCTGACACCGCGAGCCCGGCCTGGTTCGCCGACTGATACCAAAATGTTACGAAAGGAGCCGCTGCGCATGAAGGCTTCCCGCCTCAAGACGATCGTCATCGTGATATTGCTGCTGGTCAATGCGTTCCTGCTTTTCCTGCTGCTCAGCCGCCGCGCTGAGCAGACACAGGCCTACGAGCGCACTGTCGAGCAGCTCTGCGTGCTCTTCGAGCGCAGCGGCGTCTCTTTCGACCGCGTGCTGCTGCCGAAGGACAGCGATATGTACTCCGTCTCTCTCGAGCGCGACAGCGCGCGGGAGACAGCCTTCGCTGAGGCCCTGCTCGGCGACGATATCTCCGTGCTCGACTCGGGCGGCGGTGTGAGCCGCTACAGCGGTGAACTCGGCTCTTGCTCTATCCGCTCGGGCGGCGCTGTCGAAACGGCGCTCTCCCGCCCTGTGGACGATGCGGAAGGTTTTTGCCGCGAGCTGTTCCGCTCCTTCGACTATGAGCAGGTCTCGTCCTCGCTCGCAGGCGGCAGCGGCAGCGTTACCGGCGTGCGTCACGTCAGCGGACGGCTCATTTACAACGCTTCCCTCGCGCTCACCTTCTCAGACGGCGTCCTCACCTCCGTTTCCGGCACCTTTCTCTCTGAACTCGACGAGGGCCGCCGCACCGATGGGCTCGACGCGGTCAGCGCGCTCGTGCGCTTTCTTGACTATTGCAGCGTCTCGGGTGCCGTATGTACAGAGGTCTCCGGACTCGACAGCGGCTATCTTCTGCAATCCTCTTCCGCCTCTCCGCTGCGCCTCGTCCCCGTGTGGCGCGTCGCAACAGACATAAATAGCTATTATGTCAACTCTCAAAATGGAGAGATCACGCGCGAATAAAACAATTTTCCCCGTTTTGGCAATTTCTCACGGCTCAGCATTGCTTTTTCTGTTTTTTTTGGTATACTGTTGATGTATTATGTGAATACCATAAACAGGCGGCGCTGCCCCTGTTGTTTTTGCCGATAAAAGGAAGCCTACTGTCTCTTTTCATAAGGAGTTTTTATGACAAAATATATCGTGCAGGGCGGTCAGCCGCTCTTTGGTGAAGTGCGCATCAGCGGCGCAAAGAACGCCGCCGTCGCCATCATTCCCGCCGCCCTTCTGGTCGACGGGGTCTGCCGCATCGAAAATATCCCCCAGATCTCCGACGTGACCGCGCTGCTCAAGATCTTAGAACAGCTCGGCGCGAAGATCCGTTTTCTCAACCGCAGCGATGTCGAGATCGACTGCCGTCGCATCGCCACCACACAGGTCTCGCAGGAGCTCGCACACAAGATCCGCGCCTCCTACTACCTCATCGGCGCGCTGCTTGGCCGCTTCGGCGAAGCCGAGGTCTCCATGCCCGGCGGCTGCAACTTCGGCGGCGTGCGCCCCATCGATCAGCACGTCAAGGGCTTTGTTGCCATGGGCGCCGAGGTCCGCGAGGGCGACTTTATCTGCGCCAAGGCCGACGGTGGGCGCATGAAGGGCGCGAACGTCTACCTCGACGTGGTCTCCGTCGGTGCAACGATGAACATCATGATGGCCGCAGCACTGGCTGAGGGCACCACCGTCATCGAGAATGCCGCCAAGGAGCCGCACATCGTTGACCTTGCCAACTTCCTCAACTCCATGGGTGCCGACATCAAAGGTGCCGGCACCGACACCATCCGCATTTTCGGCGTGGACAAGCTGCACGGCGGCACCTACGCCATCATTCCCGACCAGATCGAAGCGGGCACCTACATGGCCGCCGTCGCCGCCTGTGGCGGACAGGTCCTTGTGCGCGGCATCATTCCGAAGCACATGGACTGCATCACCGCAAAGCTCCAGGAGATGGGCGTGCAGGTCGAGGAACAGGACGACACACTGCTCGTGCGCCGCGCGGGAAAGCTGCGCCGCACCAACGTCAAGACCCTGCCCTACCCCGGCTTCCCGACGGATATGCAGCCGCAGATCACTGTGGCGCTCTGCCTTGCTGAGGGGACCAGCATGGTCACCGAGGGCGTATGGGACAACCGGTACCGCTATGTCGGCGAGCTGACGCGCATGGGTGCGCAGATCCGCGTCGAAGGCCGCACCGCCGTTGTCGAGGGCGTCGACCACCTGACCGCCGCAAGCGTGCAGGCCTACGATCTCCGCGCGGGCGCTGCTATGGTTATCGCGGCGTTGGCCGCAGACGGTGTGAGCGAGGTCTCCAACGTCCACTACATCGAGCGCGGCTACGAGGACATCATCGGCAAGCTGCGCAGCATCGGCGCGAAGATTGAAAGCGTTGAGTGTGAAGAGAATGTCGAGACCCGCCAGATCAGCTGATCGATTCAAAAAAGCGCCTTGCCGCGGCAAGGCGCTTTCCTTTTAGAAAGGGCATATTATGTATACCGATATCTATACTGCTTCTCTGCCGCCGGAGCTTGCGGCCATGGCGGAGACGCCTGCGATCCGGCGCTTACAGCGCGTCGGGATGCACTGTGGCTGCGAGTACACGGCCTATCCCATCTACCGTGATGCCGTCGCGCCGTATTCGCGCTATACGCATTCGCTCGGCACAGCGGCCATCGTCTGGCACTTCACGCATGACTTGAAGCAATCTGTCGCGGGACTACTGCATGACATTGCGACGCCCGCGTTCGCCCACGTGGTCGACTTTCTGAACGGTGACCACATGCGGCAGGAATCGACCGAAAGCCGCACACGTATGATGATCGCCTCGTCGCCGGAACTCATGGCGCTGCTCGATAAAAGCGGCCTGACGCTCGACGATGTGGACGACTACCACCGTTATCCCATCGCCGACAACGACTCGCCCCGCCTCTCCGCCGACCGGCTCGAATATACGCTCGGCAACGCGCATCTTGTTTTCCACTGTCCAAAAGCAGAGCTGAAACGCATTTTTGACGACATCTTTGTCGGTCAAAACGAGGGCAGCGAAGATGAGCTCTGCTTTGCGCACGCGGAGATTGCCGACATCTTTACCCAGCTCTCGCTGCGGCAGTCGGAGTGGTTCGTCTCCGATGAGGACCGCTTCAGCATGCAGGCATTGGCCGATCTCCTGCGTGAGGCACGGCAGCGCAATGTGTTGACGGTGGATGATCTCTACCTCGACGAACCTCATGTCATCGCCCTGCTCCTCTCTGATCCGGTCCTCGCCGCGCGCTGGCAGGATTATCGCCGCATAATCGGTACGCGGTCCGGCGCGCAAAAGCCGGAGGGTACTTACGCCGTCAAGATCGCCGCCAAAAAGCGCAGCATCGACCCGCTGGTGCAGACGAGCGACGGCCTTCGGCGCTTCACCACAGTCAATGCGGACTATGCATCAAAGCTTGCCGCCTTCCGCGCGGATGACTTCGACCGCTGGGTCTGGGCCAAATATGAATAAAGGAAGTGCGAAGCCGCTGGCTTCGCACTTCCTTTGCACTTTCGATAATAGAAAAGCAGCAGGCCTTTGCGGCCTGCTGCTTTTTGAAGTCTTTGGATGACCCTCAGTGGATCAATTAGGCCTCGGTCTCGATGACGACGCCAGAACCAACGGTACGGCCGCCTTCACGGATAGCGAAGCGGAGACCCTTCTCGATAGCGATCGGGGTGATCAGCTCGACCTTCATGTCGACGTTATCGCCGGGCATGCACATCTCGGTGCCCTCGGGCAGGGTGATGACGCCGGTGACGTCGGTGGTACGGAAGTAGAACTGAGGACGATAGTTGTTGAAGAACGGGGTGTGACGGCCGCCTTCATCCTTGTTCAGGACGTAGACCTGACCAACGAACTTGGTGAGGGGGTGAATGGAACCGGGCTTGGACAGGACCTGGCCGCGCTCGATCTCGTTCTTGGCAACACCACGGAGCAGGGTACCGATGTTATCACCAGCCTCGGCGTAGTCGAGCAGCTTGTGGAACATTTCGATACCGGTGACGACGGTCTTGCGACGCTCGTCGGTCAGACCGATGATCTCGACTTCCTCGCCGAGCTTCAGCTGGCCACGCTCAACACGGCCGGTAGCGACGGTACCACGACCGGAGATCGTGAAGACGTCCTCAACGGGCATCAGGAACGGCTGGTCGGCCTTACGGTCGGGCGTGGGGATCCAGGTATCAACAGCGTCCATGAGCTCGTGCATGCACTTGTACTCGGGAGCGTCGATGTCCTTGGACTCGGAGATCAGGGCGTTCAGAGCGCTGCCGCGGATGATCGGGGTCTCGTCGCCGGGGAAGCTGTAGAAGTCGAGCATCTCGCGGACTTCCATCTCGACGAGCTCGAGCAGCTCTTCATCGTCGACCTGGTCGCACTTGTTCAGGAAAACGAGAACGGAAGGCACGTTGACCTGACGGGCGAGCAGCAGGTGCTCACGAGTCTGGGCCATGGGGCCGTCGGAAGCGGCGATGACCAGGATAGCACCGTCCATCTGAGCAGCGCCGGTGATCATGTTCTTGATATAGTCGGCGTGGCCCGGGCAGTCAACGTGGGCATAGTGACGGCCCTGGATCTGGGCGTTGTCCTCGCCGGTCTTGTAGTTGTGGCCAACGCGGTCGAAGGTCTGGTACTCAACGTGCGCGGTGTTGATGGTGATACCACGCTCGCGCTCTTCCGGAGCCTTATCGATGGAGCTGTAATCGGTGTAGTCAGCACCGCCCTGCATGGCGAGGAACTTGGTGATCGCGGCGGTCAGGGTGGTCTTACCATGGTCGATATGACCGATGGTACCAATGTTTACGTGGGGCTTGGTACGCTCGAATTTCTGCTTAGCCATTAGAGTGATCCTCCTATTATGATTTTTTTATTGTTTTCGGTGTCACTTGCATAACACCATGATTTTACCGTAAATCGAGCTGATTTGCAACTGTTATTTTCGTGCCTCAGCTCATGTGGCGCCCGGTGCGCTGATCGATGATCTTTTCCTGAATGCTCTTCGGGATCTCGATGTAGTGCGAGGGCTCCATCGTGTTCTGACCGCGTCCCTGCGTGCGGGAACGGAGGTCGGTGGCATAGCCGAACATCTCGGCGAGGGGAACAAACGCATCGATCTGCTGCGCGCCGGAGCGGGCCTCGAAGCCTTGGATCTGACCGCGGCGGCTGTTGAGGTCGCCGATGACATCACCCATATACTCGTCGGGGACAATGACGCTGACCTTCATGATCGGCTCGAGCAGCGTGGGAGATC
>OIXV01002943.1_pt1 | contig 13057 bp, 9 predicted proteins | sample 1587771 | NCBI WGS metagenome assembly OIXV01 (sample SAMEA3888893, study PRJEB22519) | human gut metagenome | biome: human gut; feature: human-associated habitat; material: faeces | place: Denmark | collected 2010
ATGATAAGGCTTTTGAACTTGGGACCCGCCGAACATGAGGAAGTAGCGATTTACGTAGTAAATCAGCGGATTCCGAATGTTCGAGAATTGCGGGAGCTGCTTCGCAGCGGAGCAATTCGTGGATATCAAGTTCGGGGCAAAAGACTTTTTGACCCGAACATCATAGTATAGAAAGGAGTTATTCCTATGGCCTTTGACGGAATTACCATTGCAGCAATGGTTTCTGAATTAAATAAAAATCTCTCCGGCGGACGCATCAACAAGATTGCCCAGCCAGAGAGCGATGAGCTTCTCATCACCGGGAAAGGGGCAAACGGCCAGAAGCGTCTGCTGCTCTCAGCCAGTGCTTCCCTTCCCCTGATCTATTTCACAGGCAAGAACCGGATCAGCCCCCTCACTGCCCCCAACTTCTGCATGCTTCTTCGCAAGCACATCGGCAGTGCAAGGATCACAGCCATCCGCCAGCCTGGGCTGGAACGTGTAGTGGAATTTGAGCTGGAGCATCTCAACGAGCTGGGCGACGTGTGCCACAAGGTTCTGATCATGGAGCTGATGGGCAAGCACAGCAACATTATTTTCTGCGATGACCAGAATATGATCCTGGACAGCATCAAGCACGTATCCTGCAACGTAAGCTCCGTCCGCGAAGTTCTTCCCGGACGCCCCTACTTTATTCCACACACTCAGGACAAGCTGGACCCTCTCACCATTTCCAAAGAAGACTTTATGGAAAAAGTCTGCGGAAAATCTACCGCCATTTCCAAGGCTCTTTACCAGACTCTTACCGGTCTTAGCCCGGTGATGGCACAGGAGCTTTGCTACCGCGCTTCCATTGACGGAAATGATGAGGCCACAGCCCTTGAGGAAAATGCCCGTGAAAAATTATATCAGGAATTTTCCGGTATGATGGAGCAGATCCGCAGGGAAGAATTTACCCCTGTTATTGTATACAAAGGAGATGAACCTGTAGAATACGGCGTTTTTCCTTTTGCTCAGTATGGAGAAGGCTTCTCCAGCCAGACGTATGAATCCGTTTCCGAGATGCTGGAAACCTACTACGCTTCCCGTGACGTGATCACCCGCATCCGCCAGAAATCCGCGGACCTTCGCAAGATCGTCCAGACCGCCCTTGACCGCAACCGCAAGAAGCTAAGTATTCAGCAGAAGCAGATGAAGGACACAGAGAAAAAGGACAAGTACAAGATCTACGGCGAGCTGATCAACGCCTACGGCTACGGCCTGGAAGAAGGATGCAAATCCTTTAAAGCTGTAAACTATTATAATGGAGAGGAAATCACCATTCCCCTTGACCCTACCCTCACTCCCCAGGAGAATTCCAAAAAATACTTCGACCGCTACGGCAAGCTGAAGCGTACCCAGGAAGCCCTGGAGGTTCAGATTGCAGACACAGCCAGCGAGATCGAGCATCTGGAATCCATTTCCAATGCCCTTGATATTGCCACTGAGGAAAGCGACCTTTCCCAGATCAAGGAAGAGCTGATGGAGTACGGCTACGTGAAACGCCATTACGGAAACAAAAAAGGCGCCAAAATGCAGGTGAAGTCCAAGCCCTTCCACTATGTTTCCAGCGATGGCTACGATATTTATGTAGGCAAAAACAACTACCAGAACGACGAGCTTACCTTCAAGTTCGCCACAGGAAACGACTGGTGGTTCCACGCCAAAAAAATGCCCGGTTCCCACGTCGTAGTAAAAACCAAAGACGGCACCCTGCCGGACCGCACCTTCGAGGAAGCAGGCAATCTTGCCGCCTACTATTCCAAGGGACGCACTGCCCCCAAGGTGGAAATTGACTATCTTCAGAAAAAAAATGTGAAAAAGCCAGCCGGAGCCAAGCCTGGATTTGTGGTTTATTACACCAACTATTCTTTGATGGCTTCCCCGGATATTACAGGAATCGAGCAATTATCCTAACCGCGGCAAATGCAGATTTTATTTTGCGGCAAACCGGAATGTTTGCTGCACAACATACATTATTCTAAGAACAGGAGCAACCTATGAGTATTTTAAACGTTGAACACCTTACCCACGGCTTTGGCGACAGAGCTATTTTTCAGGATGTGTCCTTCCGCCTTCTCAAAGGAGAGCACATCGGCCTGGTAGGCGCCAACGGAGAAGGCAAATCCACCTTCTTCAACATTGTAACTGACAAATTAATGCCGGATGAGGGCAAGATCCAATGGGCAAAGAATGTCCGGGTAGGCTATCTGGACCAGCACTCTGTCCTTTCCCAGGGCATGACCATCCGCGATGTGCTGAAATCCGCTTTTTCCTGGCTTTTCGAGCTGGAAGAGCGAATGAATACCATCTGCGATTCTCTTGGAGAAGCTTCCCCAGAGGAAATGGAAGCTCTTATGGAGGAGCTTGGAACCATTCAGGATACTATGACCATGCACGATTTTTACATAATCGACTCTAAGGTGGAGGAGGTTGCCCGTGCACTTGGGCTTCTGGATCTGGGGCTTGACCGTGATGTTACAGATTTAAGCGGTGGTCAGCGTACCAAGGTTCTTCTTGCCAAGCTTCTTCTTGAGAAACCGGACATCCTTCTTCTGGACGAGCCCACCAACTATCTGGACGAAGAGCACATTGCCTGGCTGAAGCGTTATCTTCAGGAATATGAGAATGCTTTTATCCTCATCTCCCATGATATTCCGTTTTTGAACGATGTTATCAACATTGTTTACCATATGGAAAACCAGGAGCTGAACCGCTACGTAGGCGACTATGACCACTTCCAGGAGGTTTACGAGGTAAAAAAATCCCAGCTGGAGGCAGCTTACCGCCGCCAGCAGCAGGAAATCAGTGAGCTGAAGGATTTTGTTGCCAGAAACAAGGCTCGTGTTGCCACCCGAAATATGGCAATGTCCAGACAGAAAAAGCTGGACAAAATGGATGTGATCGAGCTTGCAGCTGAGAAGCCGAAGCCGGAATTTCATTTTAAACAGGGACGTACCCCTGGCAAATATATTTTTGAGACCAAGGATCTGGTAATCGGATACGATGAGCCCCTTTCCCGCCCTCTTACGCTTTCCATGGAAAGAGGTCAGAAAATTGCCCTGGTAGGTGCTAATGGAATCGGAAAAACCACTCTTCTGAAAAGTATCCTCGGACTAATCCCTGCACTGAAGGGAACCAGAGAATTAGGAGATAATCTTCAGATCGGTTATTTTGAGCAAGAAGTAAAGGGCGACAATAAAACCACCTGTATTGATGAGATCTGGGCCGAATTTCCATCCTACACCCAGTACGAAGTGCGCTCCGCACTTGCAAAATGCGGACTTACCACCAAGCACATTGAAAGTCAGGTCCGGGTACTCAGCGGCGGTGAGCAGGCCAAGGTGCGCCTGTGCAAGCTGGTAAACAAAGAGACCAACGTACTTCTTCTGGATGAGCCTACCAACCATCTGGATGTGGACGCAAAGGATGCGTTGAAGGAAGCGCTGAAAGAATACAGAGGAAGCGTTCTTCTTATCTGCCACGAACCGGAGTTTTACCAGGATGTGGTTTCCCAGGTGTGGGACTGCAGTAAGTGGACCACGAAAGTACTTTAATTTAAAACGGACATGTCACCTAACAGCGACATCACCATATATGAAAGTCAGCTGCTTGGCGCCTATGGGCGCTCCCACAGCTGCCAACCACATTCGTAATCCAGACTATCGCCCTACTTACTCATACGGTCTAGAGCCTGTTTGAAAAAGGCTCTAGAATATCCGATATCCAAAAATTCGCTCATGCAAGCATGGCTCATTCTTGGCTGCCGTCTGGGACTTTCATAATAAAAAAACGCCAGAGAGTTTGATTTCTAGGGTTCACCCAAACTCTCCGGCGTTTTTTAAATACCAGGGTTAAAAACTCAAAAAGCCGTTTGTACTTGCACAATAAGGTTTTGAATTAGGGGCAAAAATTTTGCCCCTAACCTCCATTTTTATTCAGCATCAGCAGCAACCTTGCTTGCTCTTGCCTCGATTTCCTTCTGCTGGATATCTCCAGGTGCCTGCTCATAGCGTGCAAACTCATAGGAGAAGTCTCCGCTTCCGCCTGTCATGGAGCGAAGATCTGTGGAATATCCGTAAATCTCAAGAAGCGGCACATCGGCTTCAATGATAGTATTTCCATTGTGATCCGGATTCATGCCAAGGACACGGCCACGGCGTTTATTCAGATCGCCCATAACGTCACCGGTATATTTGTCCGGAACAGTAACCTTCATGGAAACGATTGGCTCAAGGAGTACAGGAGATGCGTCCATAAAGCCTTTCTTAAATGCCAAAATAGTTGCCATCTTAAATGCCATCTCAGAGGAATCTACCGGATGATAGGATCCGTCATAAAGAGTAGCCTTCACACCTACTACCGGATATGCAGCCAGAGGTCCCTTCTGAACGCATTCCTGGAGTCCCTTCTCAACTGCCGGGAAGTAGTTCTTCGGAACTGCACCGCCAACTACAACCTGCTCAAATACATATGGAGTCTCCATATCACCGGACGGCTCAAAGCGCATCTTAACATGACCATACTGTCCATGTCCACCGGACTGTTTCTTATGCTTTCCTTCTACATCAGAATTCTTGCGAATAGTCTCACGGAACGGAACCTTCGGTTTAGAAAGCTCCACGTCTACTTTATAGCGATCCTTCAGCATGCTGACAACAACGTCAAGATGCTGGTCGCCCATGCCATAAATAAGGCTCTGGCGATTCGCACCGTCATTCTCAACGCGGACAGTCTTATCCTCGCTCATGATCTTGGACAGAGCCTGGGAAATCTTATCCTCATCACCTTTATTTACAGCCTTAAATCTCTTATAGGTATAAGGTGTGGAAAGGATTGCCTTCGGATAAAGCACCGGATTGGCTTTGCCAGCAAGGCTGTCGCCAGTCTGAACGCTTACCAGCTTGGCAATGGCGCCGATATCACCTGCATGGAGTTCCGGAACCTCGATCGGCTTGGAACCCTGAAGAACATATAATTTGTTCAGGCGCTCCTCTGTACCTTTCTCCACATTGAGAAGGGCACCAAATTTACCAACAGATTTATTATTTGGATCTTTTATGAAAGGTATAACGTAATTTTTTATCCTATCCGCTAAATCCATTCCATTTAAATTTTTGAAATTTTTCCACCTTAATTCTTTATATGGAATCGTAAACACAATTTGTTCTTTCCCATTTATAAATTCCTTGTACTTATAATCGCCCTTTAGAAAAGTCAATTCACTCTCCTGAGGTTCAATTCCCAAAACAGCAGCCTGTGCTTCTATAGCATTTTGTTTATCGTCAAGCATCTTAATAAACATAAGCGTCGTCAGCTGATTTACTATTTCTGCCGTTTGTGCCATGTTTTCATTATAAAAATCTTGCCATATGCTATTGATCTTATTCTTTAAACTTCCTGTTATCATTTTTCTTTCTCCATCTATACTGTTGTAATAATTCCTGCTCTACTAAGCACAAGGAACCTATCATTGACATAATCGCTTGTTTATCTGCCTAATTTTCACTTAAAAACATTTCATAGTTTCAATGCCAATAAACAGCGCTATAGGCCGAAATACTGGTTTTATTATACACGTATTTCTATTGTTTATCAATGTGAAGCCACACTATCATTCCCATTTGTTAACCATCAAAGCAAGTCCAAAAGCCATCTTTTATGACTTCTGGCTCTTCTTTTCTATCTTACACCCAGATCAGCTCCTCTCTCCGCCTTATCTTTTCCCTGCTTTTCCTGAATTTTCCTCTTATTGATTTCCAATCGTTCATGAATGGACGGTTTCTTTATTTTTACATTTGCTCTCTTCACTTCTGACTGTTTAATTGAAGTCCCTTTCCCTGCAGTCTTCGTATTTTCCATTTTCATCTCTGTAGCTGTTCTGGCTACTCCAACCATACTGTCCTGTTTTTCTGCAATCTGCTGTTCTCTTCGCTCCTGTACACCTTTTTCTTCCAGACTGCAAAAGCTCTGCAGATATGGAAGCACATGGTCCTGCATATCAGTCAGATCTTCCATGTACTTCTTGAACTCTTCATTTCCCTTATTTTTCTGATATCTGATCCAGCTATCATCTGTAAGCCGCAACTCATTCTGTAGTTTTAATTGGCTTATAATACCGCCATTTCCTGTTCCAATATCAATTTTACCTTTAAACTGCCGTAGCATCTTGTCGCTTTTTTCCGCATAATATATGGTAAAAAACATCTGGGCTGTCATAGTAGGCTCATTAGTTCTCGGATTACGTTCTGCGTACCACTCCTTATCCTGCTGTGCAGTCCTGGAGTCCAGATCAGATAATTTCTGACAGCGTGGATTTGCCAGTTCTTCTTTTTCACAGTAATTTACATAGACCATAGGTTCTATATTTGAGGATAAATCCGGTTCATAGAACTTTAACCGTTCTATCAATTCCCCTGCACGTACAGACTGCTCACATTCTTCCTCCACGATATCTTTCAAATAAGCAATATAAGAGCCAATATTTCCACTTTGCAGATCCAGCATAACTTCCTGTATGGTGTCCTGCCCTGGCTCTACATGGTCCCGATAGTCATACGGATCAAAATCTTCCGCAATTTCATCCAGTGCTGCAGCCAATTCTTCTGTTGTCATTTTTTCCGGATACATTGCCTCACGCTCATCCTGAATCGGGATGTATTTATAATCTGGCAATGCTTCACGAATCTTCTCCAAACCTTCACGCATCACCGATTGATCCCTTAAAAACCGCACATCATCCAGGAAATCACCGTGTATTGTTGTTCCCATTACAATCCGAATCTCCGCTTCATCAAACAGGCTGTCCTCTGGATCACGATAGATAATCCCCATTCCACTGCCTTTATAAGCATTTTCCGGATTTTCTCTGTACTTCTCGTAGATTGCTGCGATTTCTTTCACATCTGTGCTTTTCTCATAAGCTCCCATATCATGAAATTCGTCGCATTCAGCAGCATAGTATTCCAGATAAGGTTCTTTCTTCGGCGGCAAATTGTTGAGTACATTATCAATCATGTTATAATTGGCTTCTTCCAGTTCTTCTACCTTCGCAAGCGGCTTATACTCTCCCTGACTGTTTTGGATTTCTGCCATCACCGCAGCTTCTACTTCCTCCACTTTTTCCATGAGTTTGTCATAGTCTCCTCGGATTCTGTCCCCTGTCCATCCCTCTTCATTCAAGAGGATATCCGCAACTTCCTCCATAGACTGTTCTGAATTTTCATAGACACCACCATCAATCAGACGGAAATTTTCATCGTAAAAGGAATAATCATACCCTTCTTCTGTCGTCTGGATTGCAAAATACCGTTCATCTACTTCGTATGCCAGCTCATCTAAGGATATTTCTTCTAAATCAAGAAAAGAATTGATTTCCTGAAAACTGATACTGTCTACAAAATGAGCCGTCACATGACCGTTATCATTCAGAACAACCACATCACTGACAGACAGAGAATGTCCCCGAAAATCCGCCGGTCTGTTGATGTTAAATTGTTCAAAAATATCACCCAGAGACATATTTCCTGTCCGTTCTGCCGTATAAACCAGTTCATAATCTTCTTTCCGAATCTGTATCCCATGGCTTTCAATGAAGTTCATATTCATAAATGCGTAGGCTTCTCCTGCAGAACCATCACGAATCTGATAAATACCAAAAGACCGTCCTGTTCCAAGAAGAAGATCTGCTTCTCTTAATGACTGAATCTGCGGATATTTCTTCATTTCCCATTCCAGGTTATGAAAACGCTCCCATTCCGTGGATGGCAGTTGGTAATGCTCCGGTCCTCGTTCAATCTCCATTCGTTCGATGGCGGGTACCGGGCGTGAAAATGTTGTAATCAGATAAATATTTGCTCCTGCATCATAGAATCTTAATGCTTCGTCCCGGTCAACCACACGCATTGGTTCCTGCAGCGGATTTCCAAAATCTTCGCCATAATTATAATCATCCTCTCTGTCATAATCGTTTCGTCTCTGCCATTCCTGCACTTCCATACCAAATAAGCCATCGTGTTCCTGAATCATTTCCCGGCTTGCATATTCTCCTTTGCTGCCATCGCTTTCCAGACAATAAATCTTAGAACCTGTCCGATGGTATTCCAATGCTGCCTCTTTTCTTAATGGAACCATATCGTCTGCCGTATAACCATAATCCAACAGTTCCAGTCTTCCAATCGTCTCGTCCGGTAAATCCCGGATTTCCATCTCTGCACCATACAGGATATCATTCACCCGTTCTTCCTGTGACGCTTCCGTTGCTCTTGCAAGATTTCTTACCAGGCTTCTTACCTTGTCTTCCTCTCCGATCAGGTCTGCATATCGGAAAATATCTTCTTTCACATCCTCTGGGAAGGAAATCCCCCTTCGCTCTGCCCGTTCAATCTGTTCTCTTGCGTAATCCTGCATTTTCTTTGCTTCTTTTCCCATGATCCTGTTCATTACCATATTACTTCCTCCTGTCATATTGAAAAATGGCATAACCAAAGGAGTTTCCTATTCTCCCGGATTATGCCATTTCTGATTATTATTTATTCCAAGCCAATGTCATGCTTTCGGCTTCCCTGGCTTTTTTCACTTCCGTCTCGTTTCGCTTCTTTATAAACCTGTAGTTTTTCATGGATCGAACCTCGTACACGCTTCTCTTCTGGTTCAGCTGCATTTATTTCTTTGCCTGAGTCTTCCGGCTCATCCATATTTAATAAAGCATTCAACTCAGATAACCTTTCCATCATCTGGTTCAGTTCGGCTTCTTTTGGAAACGGTTTGCCAACCTCTTCTTTTGCACTTTTCAGCTGTTCCTGTACCGTCTCCAGTCTCTGCTCCGCTTCTGCCATCTTTTCCGGATAACTTTCCAACAAGTTATTGATACGGGTAATATTGCCCAGTGTATCTGCTCCAAGCTGAATTTTCGATACCGATTCATGTTTCATTGACAGGTAAAATGCTTTGCTCCAGCTGTCAAACTGAACCCGCATATTGAATCCCTGATAATTTCCAACATCCATGGCGGTATCCAATGACTGTATCTCCTTGCAGGCTGCCAGAAGTGCGGTTCCTGCTTCTTTCTTGTCAGTAAATACCTTACCGCTGATTTCCATAAAGAAATGGTCTGCATCTGGAATCTTGTGTTCCTGATAATGGGCGATATCTACCCGATAGCTGTCAATAATTTCTGTCAGCGTTGCGATCTGCTGTGGAAATTTCCGGGCAATGTCATCTTCCAGCCGGTACTGATTATTCATATGGTTGGCTTTTAACAGTTTCAGTTTTGCCACATCTACATCCAATTCCATTTTCTCCTTCACCGCCGGATTACCGGTTGCAAGAGCTTTTACCTCTGCGTAGGAAAGAGCCGCTTCATCCACATCCTCACAGCTTCGTACCGGAGCCTTGCTTGTCATAATCTGTGATATGAATTTCTGTTTGTTCTCGATCAGCTGCCACATATAACTGTCAAATGTGGATTCTGTTACATACCGGAAGATCTGTACTATTTTGTTATGGTTGCCCTGCCGGATAATACGCCCTTCCCTCTGCTCCAGATCTGACGGTTTCCAGCCAATATCCAGATGATGCAGGGCGATCAGACGATCCTGCACATTGGTACCGGCACCCATCTTAGCAGTGGAACCAATTAAAAAACGAACCTGCCCGGATTTTACTTTTCCAAACAACTCCGTTTTCTTTGCTTCTGTATTCGCATCATGAATAAAGGCTATTTCCTTCTCCGGCACTCCTCTCTCGATCAGCTTCTGCTCTTCCAGTTCTCTGGAACACTGTTTCATAGCATACACAGCCTGACAGATATCATGGATTTTTTCGCAATCTACAGATCGCAAATGCTGATCCAGAGTTACTAAAAATCTTTGCCAGTCATCCAGTTTCTGGCTGACCTGCATCATACACTGAAACAATTCTGCGGCTTCGCACGCTGCAGATAACACAACATTCTTATTATTGATACTCCCATCGGCATTTCTCATATGACCGATCATATACGCCTGATCTACTGAAACCATCTTTCCTCTCCTCCTATCTAAACGGCATTTCCTCTTCCATACCCTCCGGGATCTCTAAAAATCCCTCAGCATCTGCCGGAAGTGGTGGTCTGTCTGACATCTTTGCACCGGCAAATTCAATCCGGTTGGCATAGATTTCCGTGGTATAAACCTTTTTGCCAGTTTCTTTATCTTCATAGTTTCCAGTAACAATCTCACCTTCGACCATTACTTTTGTTCCCTGAACCAGATAGTCCCTGGTAAATTCCGCTTTTTTCGCAAAAGCTTTGACAGGAATAAAACTGACATCATCGGAATAATTTCTTCTCACCGCCATAACAAATTTGGCAATCTTATGAAGTCCTTTCTCATTTTCGACTTCGTTGTATCCGGGATTTCTTACCAATCTTCCCGAAATAATTATTGTATTCATTGGCTTCTCTCCTTCCTACGCTTTCATTGTTTTATAACAGATTCCAATGCAGGGACCGCATTTGCCATAAGCACAGCCGTAGCATTCATCTTTTTCCAGTTCTTCCTGCTTCATTTCACCAGCAAACATGTCAAGCAAGGTAGTATATACCTTTTTACAGCCAGATATTTTTCTTCTGCCTTTTCCATCTTTTCCCTGTAAAATGGAATCAATCTTCTAAGAAGCGGATGAAAATGTTCCTCTTCATCATCCCAGGCACAGGTTTTCATCATACAACGTGGCTGTTTCTCATAGCTTCCCAGATAATATGGGCAGAATGTACATCCCCGTTCCTTCAACATATCTGTCGGAATAACCGGCATCTGTCCTTTAATTTCCTTTGTAACATGCTTGTTCTCAATTCGTTCTCTCATGTAAATTCCTCCTAATTTCTATTGCAAAAAGGATTTTCCCTTGTATTGCCTGCTTTTGAGCACAAAAAAAGAGGCAGACTTACGATTTTTACTTCGCAAGCCTGCCTCTTATCAAATAATCACTTTATTTCTGAACAATATATCGTATAAGAACATATATTGCCCGAATCACATACACCGGAATCATGATACTTCCAATCAATGCTCCAATGATGACACTTAATGCAGCCATACCTAATATTGCTGTGGTATCCATCCCTTTCGGAATTAAAATCAGCCGCATTTTATGTATTCCAAACGGAAGTCCGGCAAGAAATATCCACCAGAACCAATCTGTTTGTCCACTGACTTTCATAATTATTTCTATCATCCAGAACCAGAATACCATGAAGCTTAATGGTAAAAACGTCTTCTTGATCACATCCTCGATTGTCATTTTCCTATTCCTTCTTTCTACCTTCTTCTGCCACCTCTTGTTATCCATAACCAGATTGTTTGTTTTTTCTACATACATCAAATACCGTATCAACGCTTTCTGATGTATACTGTCAATTTGATTCTCCACTCTTCTCTCTCCCCTCTGCCCATGTTTCCAAGAGCTTGAAAATCACTTCTTCCATTTGTTCCTTTGAATAATCAACCGGAAAATACTTTTTCAACTTTGTTTCAGGAATTTGTACCTGAACTTCTTTCTCCTGTTCTTCTCTCATACAAATCTTGTCTATCGTAAGATAAGTAAGAGCTTCCTGTTTGGATATTTTCTTTAATTGTTCTGCCTGTTTCATTGAAGGTACCATGTTATGGGTGTTCATATATTGAATCAGTAGCTGCTGTTCGTCTTTCTTTAAGTAAGACAACTCAACTGCCGTATTAAATGGAAGTTTCTTGATATCCGTCAGATACAACAACTCAGTAATCAATTCTGTCAGATGAATATATCTTAAAACCTGTCTGGCACTATCTTCCGTATTTTGACTGACTTCTTCAGCTGCTGACTTTTTGCCAACTCGACAAGAAGTTAAATCAGTTCGTTTCCCTTGTCGTTTCAAAGCATCATACTTCATCTTATAAGCAAAGGCTTTTTCGCTGAATAATAGTTCTTCCCTCTGGATATTTGAGTCAACCATGATTACCGTAGCTTCATCATCCGTAAGATCTTTGATGATCACAGGCATTTTCTGTATCCCTGCGATCTCACAAGCTCTTCTACGGCGATGCCCGGCAACCAGTTCATATCCGCCGGCAGATCTCATTCTCACAATTCCCGGAACTAAGACTCCATATTCGGTTACACTCTTCACCAATTCTTCCATTTTCTTATCATTTTTCACCTTAAATGGATGATTTGGAAAGGAGTGCAAACTACTGACAGATACTTCGCAAATCCCATTTGCACCATCTCCGGTCGTTCCAAATAATTCATCTAACGGTTGCAGTGAAATAGGTGTTGTATTCTTTTTACTTGACATCAGCAAGAACCTCCTCCGTCAGTTTTTCAAAAGCCAATGCAACATTCCCTCCTGGTTCATATTTATAGATACTTTCTCCCTCTCGAACTGCCTCTTTCATTCTGACCGAAAAAGGGATATAGCTCTCAAATATGCGGAGCTGACTGCCATAAACATTATGAAGTAAATCCATATTGTCTCTGGCGTCTTTTGTTCTGGCATTTACCAGGCTGAAAAGAATTCCTGATATCTGAAGTGTTGGGTTGATCTGTCTTCTTACTTTTCCGATTGTTTTCAATAACTGCTGCAACCCTTTAATTGGAAGATAAGAAGCTTCCACAGGGATCAAAACTTCATCTGAAGCCGCAAGAGCATTGATTGTAATCATTCCCAACGAAGGCATACAATCAATCAGAATATAATCATAGCGATCTTTAACTGTATTGATTATCTGTTTTAAGATAAATTCTCTGCTCATCGCATTAACCAGCTGAACCTCTATTCCTGCAAGTTCGATATTAGAACAGATGATGTCTATTCCTTCCTGCTGGTGACGGATGAAACAGTCCTCCGGAATATTCTGATCTCTCAGAGACATTTCCATCAATGCTGTCAATGTCTGATCACTATCATCACAATCACGATATCCAAAACTGGCTGATACGTCGGACTGTGGATCTGCATCCACGATTAACACTTTTTTATTCTTGCGTGCAAGTCCTGCTCCCAGGTTTGCTGCACATG
>OIXV01002949.1_pt1 | contig 13033 bp, 14 predicted proteins | sample 1587771 | NCBI WGS metagenome assembly OIXV01 (sample SAMEA3888893, study PRJEB22519) | human gut metagenome | biome: human gut; feature: human-associated habitat; material: faeces | place: Denmark | collected 2010
TTTAACAGCTTGCATTTTGTTTTTATTGCTGTGCTAAAAATTCTTTTGCGTCAGCGATTGCTTTTTCGACAACTTCTTTTGCCGGACCGCCTATGACTTTTCTGTCATTTACGCAAGTTTCCATGCTGATAGCATTATAAATATCATCCTCGATAATATCCGAAAATTCTTTAAATTCATCCATTGTAAGGTCATCAAGTGATTTATCATGTTCGATTGAATAGAATACCATTCTTCCGACAACTGCGTGTGCCTCTCTGAAAGGCAAGCCTTTCTTTACAAGATAATCGGCAACGTCAGTTGCGTTTGTAAATCCGCCCTTTGAGCCTTTTAGCATATTATCCTTTTTAACTGTCATTGTTGCAATCATATCGCAGAATACAGGCAAGCAAAGTTTAACTGTATCAATACTGTCAAAAATAGGCTCTTTATCTTCCTGCATATCCTTGTTGTATGCAAGCGGAATACCTTTCATTGTAGTAAGCAAGCCCATAAGATGACCGTAAACACGACCTGCCTTACCGCGAATAAGTTCCGCAACGTCAGGATTTTTCTTTTGCGGCATAATAGATGAGCCTGTTGAAAAAGCGTCGTCCATTTCAACGAATGAAAATTCATTGCTTGACCATAAAATAAGTTCCTCACAGAAACGGCTAAGGTGCATCATAACAAGAGCAAGACAGTTTGCAAGTTCAATAACAAAATCTCTGTCGGAAACACCGTCAAGCGAGTTCATTGTAACCGCGTCAAAACCAAGTTCGCTTGCGACAAATTCTCTGTCAAGAGGGTAGGTAGTACCTGCAAGCGCACCGCTGCCCAAAGGCATAACATTAGTACGTTTTCTGCAATCACGAAGTCTTGAAAGGTCGCGTTTGAACATTTCAAAGTAAGCCATTAGGTGATGTGCAAAGGTAACAGGTTGTGCCTTTTGAAGGTGTGTGTAACCCGGCATAATTGTTTCAGTGTGGTCTGAAGCAAGGTCAACAAGTACGTTAAGTGTGTGTATAAGCATTTCTTCAATATCGGCAGTTTCGTCCATAAGATACATACGAATGTCAAGAGCGACTTGGTCGTTACGGCTTCTGCCGGTGTGAAGTCTTTTACCTGCATCACCGATACGCTCAATTAAAATCTTTTCAATATTCATATGAATATCTTCTGCGTCAATTTCAAATTCAACTTTGCCGTCCTCAATATCCTTTAGAATATTCTTTAATTCGGCAACGATTTTGTCACTGTCCTCTTTTGGAATGATGTTCTGTTTGCCAAGCATTGTAGCGTGGGCGACAGAACCTTTTATATCTTGTTTGTACATACGTTTGTCAAAACGTATTGATGAATTGAAATCGTCAACTTTTTTGTCGGTGCTTTTCTGAAAGCGACCGCCCCATAATTTAGCCATATATTTTTTCTCCTTTGTCCATCTATATTTATTACCTTAGTTTATTATTTGCACTTAAATCGATATATAACCACTGGAAGACTGATTCATAAAATCAGCCTTCCAATGCAACACATAATAATCATTTCAAGAGTTCTGTTCTCACAATCTCCTCCGCACAAGCCCGTATATTATTCATTCTCCCAACCCATGCCATCTGATCCTGCATCTTCAATTCTTCTGTTACTCCCTGCTCTTCTTTCATCTGCTCCACCAACCTGTCCATCATCTGGTGACACTCCTCGTCAATCTGATGCAGATGCTCATTCAATTTCCCGGCAAGTACCAGTTCCAAATACAATCCTTTCCGATGCTCCTTTAAATACATCTTTCGTAACATTCCATACTTCCCAATCGGATATTCCGTCTCCTCTGGGAGGTACAAGTCTGGATAATACAGACCGTCCTCTCCTAAAGTATAGCCGATTCCATTTTCTCCAATAATGTGTTTCTCCATGATTTTTCCTCCTATCTTGCCCCTCGATCCTTGCTCTGATTTCGGGTACGTTGTGTATTTTTCTGCTCCTGTTCTATTTTCTTTCTGTTTGCTGCCAGCTTTGCCCTGACACCATGTGGCTGCGGCTCTGGCTCTTTTCCGGTTTCATGTTTCCATTGTGCGATTGCTATCTGATACTGTCTGTATTCAGATTTTGCTGTCTGGAAGTCTTTCAGAAATTCCTGTACACTTCTATAGCCGACTTTCTGTACAATCTTCGGAAGATAATCTTTCATGTTCCTGATTTAGCTTGTCAGATCGTCGATTTCTTCCTGTAATTCTTTTTTCTTTCTTCCTTTAAACCAGCCTTTGATCTCAGACAGTTCTTTTTTCTTAGCAGAACGTTGTTTCTCTTTCTTATAAATTGCATTGTTCTGCTGTTCCAGTTCATTGTAAATCTTATAGAATCTCGGATATTTTGATGCCATTCTTGTCATTTCCGGCTGTTTCGGTTCTGGCTGACTTTCTTCTTGCTCTTTATTTTTTACTTCCGTTCGTTCTATTTCTGACATTACAGGCTCCATATCAGAAGCATCTGTTTTCTGTAATTGTTCTTTCTGTCCCAAAGATTCCTTATACTTTTTCACGAGTACCGTTTCTATCATCAATTCCAGAGTCTCAATCGCCATCGTAACAATTTTTGCAAATAAGTTTGGTTTTCTTCCTTTCCGGGAAATTGCACTCTTGATTGGTTCTGAAATTCTTTTTTGTTTCACTTCCATAATCTGCGGTTCCGGAATACCGCTGATCAATGCCATATCAACCGCCCGATTCCATTCCTGGCGTTTTCGATTATCCGCTTCAATTTCCGGTGCCTTGGGATTACGTTTCCCGATTTTCTTTGTTGCAAGATAAACACTGCCACGTTGAAATACTTGTAGCTTCTGATTTTCATCTTTCACATAAAGGTTGATCAGATCAGTATAGGAACGCTTCACTTCATCCAGAAAAGAATTGCTTTTAAACCGTTCATCTTTAACTGTAAACAACTTCTTCTCATAAATCTCGCCCTTCTTTACGATGTGGCAGCCTTCCCGGATTTCTCCGTCTTCTCCTAATATTTCTTTCTTGGTACGGACATGTTTCCCGTTTTCATCATAAAACATATTCCGGCTGGCAGTCTTAATGATCGGTTCATCCAACTGTTTTCGTTCTGCAAAGATCAAATGAATATGATAATTCGTTTTCCTTTTATTGTGATGCAATGCTGCAATACATTCCGTTCCATAGTTCTGTTTGAAATGCTCTGTAAATAACCTCAGCAACCTATCTGGTGAATATTCCACAAAACTCTCCGGTAAAGCAATAATCAGTTCTCGTGCTTCAATACATTTCCCTTCCGTTCCGCTTTTTGCAAATTCTTCCTGATTACACTTTGCAAGTTCTCTCCAAAATTTCCGTTCTGTAGTTTCATAAACCGCATAAAGATTTTCCTGTTTTGCATGGCTGGATATATAAGTGATCCGACCTTTTACATTGCTTAGTTTCGTTAATTGGATAAATGAATTTCTTGCAATAGGCACTCCCTCCTTTTTCTTCAGCAAAGTAAATTCTGCTATATTTTTGTGAGTGGATGCTCAGGCATCCGTTTACGAACTAACTGCTGTTTCCAGCACAAGCAGCTCACGGCAGGGCGAAATACACAGAGCATAAACGAAGTTTGTGCGATGGGTGTATTTCGCTCTCAAACGCCGAGGGCTTTGTGAGATACTTCCTGCCTCTGTCATAACTTGGCTTTCACTTTTCATTTTGGGCGTATCCGCCCTCTTTTTCTGCCCGTATCCGGACTTATTTTTTCACTAACAACAAACCGATTATTACGCTTCTTGTCTGCTTTATTCCAGTATCCTTACCCGTACATACTCCAAATCTCCGCAATACGGTGTTCCAACCAAATACCATTCTCTCGCCAGATTCATTTCCATTCGTGTCTTTACCCACTGATCATCAACTAGAACTTCCAAACATTCTCCGCAATGAAATCCCGTATCAATCCATAAGTCTGATGATAATAAGCCATATCTCTTGTTATAACTGTTGTAACCTAATCTTCCTTCTTTCATTTGATTATTCTCCCTTCATTTATCGTTCCTGCAAGGACGCCCTGAATCAGGGCTCCCTTTTGAAAATCTCCTTACTTCGCCAGCCAACTCCCGACTGCACCTTACCGGCTTTCTCCTTGTTTGCTATCTACAGGTGCGTGCCACGCTCCTGTTATTAGGTAATCAGGCAAAATCTTTACCAACGAAAGTTCTCATGCATTCCACACTTATCCAAATACTCTTGTCTTGCCTTTTCCCGTTCTTCCTCGGTTGATGCTGTTTTGAATGTTGTATATAACTGACGTTTTACCATACTGTCTAATTTTTCCATCAATGCTTTTTCTATCTCCGGCAAATATTCCTCATTCCTGGCAAGATGATACTGGAACAATGCCAGTAATAAATCTTTTGGTATCTGCACCTGTGATTTTCTTTCCATGTTTCTCCTTTCCGTGACGGTCGTGACGATAGTGACGATATTTTCACTACCGACACGCTATATAAAATACCGTCACAACCGTCACACATCGTCACGCTTGTTTTCCGACAAAGGTTAATCTAATTTTTCTTCCGTCGTGTCCCCGCTCTGTTTTATACTGGATTCCATATTCCAGAATCAATCGTTCCAGGCTGACATTTAATTTTCGTGATAATGCGTTCGGCTGCATTTCCACCTGCAATACTTCCACAAGCTCTGTTGCTGTTCCTGCCCACTCTGGCGTAGTTTCTGTTACAAGTTCTTTGATTTTTTCCAACACTGGATCTTCTGGTTCTTTCCAAAGTTCTGTTTCTGTCTTGGTAAGTTCCCAGACACATCTCTCCCGGTTAAAGTTCAACCACAGTTTCTGATCCTGCTGGTCACGCCCTGCCACTTCTAGAACTGCTTTATTATCTGTACGCTTTTCTTTCTGCATGACGAATGCTCCATCCGCTGCTCCCAGTAGACCATTCGTACCGGAAATCATATCGAAACTATCTGAAGATTCCATTTTCCTTGTATGATGCACAACCAGAAAACAGATGCCATATTTATCACTGAATGCTTTCAGCTTCGTTACAATCTCGTAATCGCTGGCATAACTGAATTTATCTCCACCGACCTCTCGAACCTTCTGAAGAGTATCAATGATAATCAATCTTGCGTCTTCATGCTCTGTTACAAACGTTACAAGCTGTTTTTCCAGTCCGTCATTGAGCGATTTTGATTTTGTAGCGAAATAAAAATTCTCACTGCCTTCCATTCCAAACATCTGTGATAACCGCTTTTGCAACCTTGCATAATCATCTTCCAATGCCAGATACAGAACCGTTCCCTGTCTGACTGAAAATCCCCACAATGGAAGTCCTTTACTGATGTGATACCCGATCTGTGCCATAAAGAATGATTTTCCAATTTTCGGCGAACCAACAAACAGGTAAGTTCCGTTATACAGAAGTCCATCTATAATCGGCAGTTTTGGTGGATATGCGGTGTCGTATAATTCCATCATGGAAACTATTTCCAGATCATCTGGATTCTTTTTATTTGCTGATTTTGCTGTATTTTCCGCATTATTTGTGGCTTGCAGATTGCCCTTACCTGGCAAATCTGCTATACTTTGGTTGGTTAATTTATTACTTAATGGCTGTTCCACATCTGCGCCAACAGATGCAATCGGAGCAGTCATTTTTTCTTTTGCTGTCATTCATTTTCCCCTTTCAATCCATACAATGTCTCTGCGACCAATCTCAGGGTACTCAGCAACTCTTCGTTTTCCTCACTGCATTTTTCCAGATGTTTCAATTCTTCATAAATCTCTGACATCTGATTTCGCAATGCTTTATACACTCTTGGATTTCCCTGTACCACAATTTGCCGATCAGTTAATCGTTTTGTGATATAGTCCTGCTTGCTAAGTCCTGACAATCGGACACATGCATCAATCTGCTCTGCTTCTTCCGGTGATACCCGGAATGCTACGATTTTGTTTCTCCATCTTCCTTTACTGTCCAGATTTTTCTCCATTTGATTTTTCCATCCTTTCAATATCCAGTTGTTCTGCCATCTGTGTCTGCTCACTTGGAAACAGATGCGCATATCGGTAAGTGATATCAATACTCTCATGTCCCATTCGGTCTGCAATTGCCAATACCGTAAATCCCATATTGATTAACAACGACACGTGGGAATGACTAAGCTCGTGGAAGCGACAAATGGGTATTCCCTCGTGGAAGCGGAAAATGACATATGGTATGATATTGTCAGAGGCTACGGTTTACGCCGTAGCCTTTTTCGTCGAAAGGGGATTTTCATGGCACGAAAAAGCAGAAAACATCAACACGCAGAAATGGTTAGGACTTCTACCGCCCAAGCAGTAGGCTATATTCGACTTTCAGTTGCAAATCAAGCGGAATCCAGTTCTATCCAAAATCAGAAGTTTATTATCGAGTGCTGGGGCGATCAGCATCAAATTCCTATATTGCATTACTATATTGATAATGGTTTCAGCGGCAAACGGTTTGATCGCCCTGCGTTTCAAAAAATGATTGAAGACATCCTTGCGGGCAAAATCAACTGTGTCATTGTGAAAGACCTCTCTCGCTTGGGAAGGGACTACATTACCACCGGTTACTATATTGAAGTCATTTTCCCAGCTAACGGAGTCCGATTTGTATCTGTAAACGATCAGTTTGATACGATTGATGGTATTACCAACCAAGAACGTCCTTACAGTTCCAGGATTCGGGTACCAATAACAAACGCATTTAATGAACAAGTATCTATTGAAATTAAAAAGAAAGTGGAGGCGACTTTAGATATGAAAGCACAACACGGTACATTTATTGGGCCAAGAGCCCCATTCGGCTACCAAAAATCAGAATCGAACCACGATCAACTTATTCCTGATCCCAAAGCAGCTATTATTGTCCGAAAAATCTTTGAGTTAGCAGCGAATGGCACTGGTGTGACTGCCATAGTTCGGTATCTGAACGAGAAAGATATTCCCACACCGATCCAATATGCGAGATCGAATGGTTTAGCTGGAAACTATGATGATGGCAGCGGAGATTGGAATAGCAGATCAGTTAAGTACATCCTGACCAATCGAACCTATACCGGCATGCTTGTACAAGGGAAAGAAAAGAGGGCTGTTGTCGCAACACATGAGCCCCTGGTAGACACGGATACCTTTGACGCTATTCAAAGGTCATTTCAAGCGAAAGCGTTTAACCTCACCACAAATAGTCAATCGACAGCAAATGTTTTAAAAGGGAAAGTTATTTGCGGCTGCTGCGGTGGGAAAATGCAGCGTAAGCGCGGAACCAATCATGCAGATTGGTACTTCTTTACCTGTATTACCAAAAACCGTTTAGGTGCCGTCAAATGTACCGGTATGTATGTGCGGGAGGAAGATGTCTTTCGCGCTATCTATCATCAACTAAAACTATATGTAAACGAGCATTTTATTTCCGATTTACAGTATAAGCAGGAAATAAGAAGGCTTGACCATGATATTTCCCAATCTGATCAGCAATATCAAGAGGCCTTTAGGAATGCTGTTCATCATTACGAGAGGTTCGTTTACGGGGAGATCGGCAAAGAGGAATTCCGGGCAGCTCAGGATGTAGCAAACAAAAAGAAAGTAATTCGGGATGATATTATTGCGAGCAAGACGGCTTATGAAGGACAATACCAGGTATTTCACAAATTATTGAAAGTGAGCTACAAAGAAATCGCTCTCAGCGAGATTATGGACTGTATTGATGAAATTATTATTTGCCCAAACAAAAATATTGCCGTTAAATGGGCGATTGTCCCTTAATTATCAAATGACGCTAAACCATCTCCGCTGAATCGCCGTATCTACGTACTATTTGTTCTAAAATGTGCACTTCAATAGCCATAGAGAGGTTGAAAAGATGTCACGAATTATGTATAATATTCGTGACATTTAGTGGGAGGTAGTTCTTTGAATAGTGGATATATGACGCAGATACGTGAGCGCATTTTATCGGCGGAAGATGGAATCACTTTTGCCACTTCTGATTTTGCTGATATTACGGATTCGGCGACTGTGCGACAAAGTTTGAATCGGCTTGTTCAAGCAGGAATATTACGTCGCGTTCTTAGAGGAATTTTTGAAAAGCCGAAATATAGTAGCGTTCTCAATGAGTTTGTAGAAGTAAATCCAGATGCAGTAGCAAAAACTTTGGCTCGTACTTATCACTGGACAATCGCACCGTATGGTAACGCTGCCCTATGCCTATTAGGATTATCTAGTGAAGAGCCGACTGTTTGGTCCTACATTAGTAATGGACCATATAGAACCTATGAATGGAATTCAACTAGGCTTGAGTTTAAGCACAGGACAAATAAAGAATTCATTCAGAGATGCCTTAACTAAAGAAGAGCATAATCAAATTTTTGATACTGATGAAAAGGAGGTTATAAAATGCCTAATCACCAAGCTTCAGAACAGATGCTGGGCTATTTGTATCAGGTGCGATATGCTTTAGCGCTATTGTTGGAAAATGATAACTCTGATTTTCAAATAAGTATTGAAAAATTTGATGATGTTGCGTTTAGTAAAGATGGTATGCCAAAGCAACTTATCCAGTTGAAGCATCACATACAGCGACAAGGCAGTCTCACAGACGGAAGCACAGATTTATGGAGAACATTAAAAGTATGGATAGATGTAGTCTCTGATTCTCCTGATATTTTAAACGGAACAGAATTTCTTATTGTTACGACAGCAATTGCTCCAGATGGTACAGCTGCATCCTATCTAAAAAAGGGTAAAAATCGAAATGCGGAACGTGCATATGAGAAATTAAAGGATGTTTGCCTTAAATCAGAAAATAAAGATCACAAAAAATATTACGATTCTTTTTTGAAAACTGATGAAAGCACTATTAAGCATCTAATCAGCCAAATATGTGTTATTGATGGTGCGAGTGATATAATTGATGTTGAAAAGAATTTCAGAAAACAGATTCGGTATAGCTGTATTCCTAAGTATGAGAATCAAATTTGTGAACGCTTAGAGGGCTGGTGGTACAAAAAGGCGATTGAAGCCCTTTGCTCAGACACGCCAATATTTGTTACCCAAAGCCAAGTTAGATCGTTCATTGTATCTGTAAGCCAAGAGTATTCAGATGACAACTTGCCAATAGATATTTTTGATATTGGCAACTTGCAAGAAAATAATTTAAGTGCTAGTGAGAAAATATTTTATGAGCAACTTAAACTGATTTGTCTTGGCAGTCGTCGTATGCAAACTGCTTTAAGAGATTATTATCGTGCATTTAAGCAGAGAGCCAATTGGGTAAGGAATGATTTATTGTATGTCAATGAATTGGAAAAATATGAGCAGCGATTGATTGATGAATGGGAACACGCTTTCGCGGCTATGGAGGATGATTTAGCCGGGTATAGCGGAGTTACAGAAGAAGAAAAAATTACAGAAGGACGTAGACTTTTTTCTGAAATAGAAAAGAAAGATATCCGTATTCGTCCCAAATGCCAAGAGGCTTTTGTGATGCGAGGAAGTTACCATATGCTGGCTAATCAACTTAAAGTGGGTTGGCATATTGATTTCTATGATCGACTCAAAAAATTATTGGATACATAAGAGGGAGGCGATGGAGATGAAAAGCTGGAACATGCGAACACATGAAGTCGCATTTCTCCTCAACCCCGCTTTTTGTGGGAGAGTATTATATTCAACAATTAAAACTTATAATGATAAAACGTGCAGGGCGTTTCCGTTTCCGTTGATTTATTTAATCTTGCCTCTTGTTTTACATAAAGAAACAAGGATTAATATAAATAGTAGGACGCAGTTGCAATTATGGATTCAGCGATACCCGCAGCTTTTAATCGATTTTCCCCAAAGGGCAAGAGAACTAGTTCCAATTACAAATGAATCTGTTGAATTTCTTCTCCAAACAGGGAAAGTTCTGCTAACGCCAAATGGTGAATTAGAAATATCACCAGCTTCGAAAACATTGAGCAAAACAAAATTTGTTGATGATGAAATTTCGGAATGTCTCAAAAAAGGCGAACATATTGCCAAGTGGTTTGCAACAGCAGGAAAAGTCGAGACAATATATATTGAGTTGGGGGTGAGACCATGATGCAGATACGTGAACTTGTACTTTATGGATATAACGGGAAAGTGCGTCACCTACCTTTTGCATTGGGCCGAGTAAATATTATTACTGGTAGATCAAAATCAGGAAAATCCGTGGTAGGTGATATTATTGATTATTGCTTGGGCGGTGATTCATGTAATATTGCAGATGGAGTAGTTCGTGATAATGTAGCATGGTATGGCTTACTCCTGCAATTTGAACGTGAACGTGTATTTGTAGCACGCAAAAATCCAGATAAAGGCCAGCAAACAACAGGGGTTTGTTATATTGAAGTTGGAGAGAAAATTGAAGCTCCTGAAAAGTGCAATTTCTTATCCAATACAAATGTATCTGGGATTGAAGAATCGTTGACTCGTCGAATTGGAATCTCAGAAAATTTAAACACACCACCTGAGGGACAGAGTAGACTACCCCTTGCAGCGAATATAAGACACGCATTATATTATTGTTTTCAAGGGCAAGATGAAATTGCAGCAAAGAACTTTTTGTTTCATCGTCAATCGGATGATTTCATTACACAAGCTATTAAAGACACCATTCTTTATTTTTTGGGGGCCATTAGCGAAGAGGCTTTGGCACTGGAAAATGAAAGAAGTATACTCAAACGCAAATTAACACTTGAGAAGCGCAAACTTGAAGAAAACCGGTATTTAATGGGAGGCGGTTCTGAGAGAGCAATTGCGTTAATTGGAGAGGCTCGACAAGCTGGCCTTATTGCTGCATCGACACAGATAGATTATCAGAACCATCAGGAGATGTATTCTGTTCTTCAAGCTGCCATGAGTTGGTCGCCTAGTATGATAGGCTCTAACAGTGGAATGGATCGGCTAACTTTCTTGCAAAGTAAACTTCAGGAGATTCGGGATGAGTTTGACGAGATTGGAATTAGCCTTGATAATGCACGAAAGTTTGTCGGGGAGACCACAGGATATTCCGGAGAAGCTCAACACCAGAAAATGCGCCTTGAATCTATAGGACTTTTTGAACAACTTAATTTCAATCCCGGAAAATGTCCGTTGTGTTCTGGAGCGCTTGAACAGCCGCTTCCTAGTGTGGAGATGATAAAAACTTCTATTATCAATTTGGATAAGTCAATAGCAAATGTGACGCGCGAACAACCGAAACTTAGAGCTTTTATTTCTGATTTAGAACAAGAACGGGAAAAGAAACAGGAAGAGATTAAGGCGTTAGAAGCAGAAATTGACGGGTTATATCAGCAGGAAGATGAAAGAGCACGGTTGAGAGATATAAATGCACGGAGAGGGAAAGTTGTTGGACGAATTAGCCTTTGGATTGAGAGCGTGGAAAACGATACAGAGTCAGAAAAGCAGGAACAAATTGTAAAAGGAATCGAAGAGCGAATAAAAGAAATCGACGACATTCTTGATAGAGACTCTGTGGAGGAACGCAAGCAGTCAGCTCTTTCTCGAATACAGGTGGATATGACGGAATGGGCTAAGGTGTTGCAACTAGAACATTGTGACAATCCATATAGGCTCGACTTGAATAAGGTCACTGTTGTTGTAGATAAGCCAGAAAGGCCTGTTCCACTTAAGCAGTTGGGAAGCGGTTCGAACTGGGTAGGGGTTCATCTTATTTCATATTTTGCATTGCAACAATTTTTTATTAATGCAAATCGCCCAGTCCCAAGATTCTTATTCCTTGATCAACCATCACAAGTTTATTTTCCGTCTGAGTTGGATGAAAAACAGATAGACTGGAATGAAGTTAATAAAATGTACCAGTTTATCATCGATCGTACTAATGAACTTAACGGAAAACTACAGGTTATTATTGTTGACCATGCTGATTTAAAAGAAGAGTCATTTAGAAAATTTATTTGCGAAAATTGGTGGCCCATCGATAAAAATCTTGTACCAAATGATTGGTATGAAGCATAAAGAAGGAGGGATTCCAAATTATCATTGATTTGATGATTTGGAATTTCTCCTTTTCAGAGAATATTTTTTGTCGTGGGCTTGACATACGGGTGTCTCAAATCATGCACGCGGATTCGCTTCACCCCAGACACTTTCGATCCTCTGTTCATTTCATGATGCAGATAAGATTTGGAAATTGTGAAAATTCTTTCGTCTTCCTTCAGACCGTAAAGCATTTCCATATAATCCTGCATCTCATCACATATAAATTGTGGCATCTTGATAAATCTGTTACTTTTAAATGTCTTTGGTGGGGTAATCACATCTTCCCGGTTTAATCTTTGATATGATTTGTTAATTCGCAGTGTATGCGTTGTAAAGTCAAAATCCGCTGGTGTCAGGGCAAGCAACTCTCCTTCACGGATACCACACCAGTAAAGCATTTCAAAAGCGTAGTAAGAAACTGGTTTATCCATCATCACATCTGCAAATTTCAAATACTCTTCTTTCGTCCAGAACAACATTTCCTTATATTCCTCTATTGCTATATTTCCAGCTTTCTGTGCCGGATTAGAAGGCAAATGATAAAAATCAACTGCATGATTGAAAATGGCACTTAACTGGCTGTGGATTTTCCGCAGATATGAAGCAGAATACCCTTTTCCATTCGCTCTCTTAAATGCAAGCAAATGATTCTGCCATGCAATCACATCTTTTGGTTCAATTTCTGCAATCTTTCTCTCCCCAAAGTATGGAAGAATTTTTGTTCTGGCAATATTATTCTTAGTTCCCCATGTGTTATCCCGGATTCGTTCCTTTTTATCTTCTACATAGATTTCATAAAAACTTGCGAAAGTCATATCCAGTTTTGCATCATGCTTTAACATTTGTTCGTGTTCCCACATCTGCGCTTCTCGCTTCGTAGGAAATCCTCGTTTTGAAGTCTGTTTCGTTTTCCCTGTCCAGTCGGTATACCGATAAACCACTCGCCACTTCCCAGTGACATTATCTTTGTAAATACTCATACAAATTCTCC
>OIXV01002954.1_pt1 | contig 13021 bp, 6 predicted proteins | sample 1587771 | NCBI WGS metagenome assembly OIXV01 (sample SAMEA3888893, study PRJEB22519) | human gut metagenome | biome: human gut; feature: human-associated habitat; material: faeces | place: Denmark | collected 2010
GAATATTAGGAATGGTTCATTCAAAAACAGAAAGTGAGGAAAAGAATGAATAAGCAAGGAGGATTTGCTATGAGTGGATTGGCTATTTTGGGTGTCTGTCTGGTGCTGATTGGTTTTTTGACCATTGGCTACGGCGGTGTAACAGTTGGTTTTAATTTTAGTTTGGATTTTCAGTCATTCTTAGTCGGAGGTCTCATCCTTGTCCTAATTGGAGCAGCTTTGATTCCGGGATTGCCAGTAGTTGCGAAGCTGACGGCGCTGGCTTTAGCAACGTTGTCATTGCTGATGTATATTCACATGATGCCGGATTTGGAGTTTATGCTTATGCTCATCTCAGATGTCGTGGTTTTAGGCTTTGCGGCTTGGTTTGCCATCCTTTTTTTAAGAAAGTAGGTGATGAAGATGATTGTAGTTTATGATTCTAATACTGGTGTTGGTAAACGATTTGCAGAATCACTGGGCTATCCGACCCAGAGCATCAAGGAGAAACTAGAAGAGCCCTGTATTCTCATTACTCGAAATGCTGGTGCTGGGAAAATTCCTTGGTCTACCAAACGCTTTATCAAGAAACATCCTGGGCTGATTAAAGGTTTTGTTAACAATGGTGACTCTGTTAAACATGGCCGGACCTTCTGTGGGGCGACTACCTTGATTATCGAAAAATATGGGCTCCAGCATATCTGTGATATTGACCGAGGCGGTAGCCCAGAAGATGTCAAGGCTGTGCAGGAGTTTTTGGCGGAGTGCTAGTCTCAACAAGCTTTGCCTAAATGGAGAACTCCTATGTCTAGGTCCAAGAAAATTGGGGCATCTGACTGGCTCTGATTTCCGTTCTTATCCTAAGGGATCGAGGGCTTGCATAGAAATAGTACGACACCTCAGATAAGGCGGAAAGAAAATCTTCCAAACAAAAAGAACCAAGTAAGAAACAGGTTAATGCAACTTCAAGTTTGGAAGAACACGGATTGATTGGACAAAAAGTGCTGAAAGCAGAAAAATTTAGACTCTTTTGTATAAAATTCGTTTCTTCTTCTTCTGCAACTTGTTAAGAGATTTCTTCCGGTTGCTAACGCTGGGTAGCCACTTGCTGAAAATCTCTTGTTTTTGTTTCAGAATTCTCTATAATAATTGTCAAATAGAAAAAGGAGGCAAGAAACATGATGAAAACAAAGATACAAGAGAAACTGAAGTCAGGCTTGGAGGTGGATGATTTTCAAAAAGATGGAGACATCTACCTGGCTCTGAATCCAGACTATATCTCTGGCGACAATGCCAAGTATATGACTATGTATAATCGCTTTGCTCGCTGGTATGATTTGAGCGAAAAATGGCTGGGTGGCCTTCTTTATGGAAAGGCAGTCGATAAGCTGAGAAGGGAGCTAATGGCAGAAATAGAATGGAAGGACCATCTGTCAGTTCTTTATGTTTCTATTGGAACAGGCCATGATCTATGCTATATTCCTAAGGATGTTGATCTGAAAAGCTTAGACTTTTTTGGAGCGGATATTTCTATAGGCATGTTGAAGAAATGCCAAAAATCTTGCTCCAAGAAGACCAACCTGCAACTCTTTCAGGCCTGTGCGGAGGATCTGCCCTTTGCGGATAATAGTTTTGATATCGTCTATCATATCGGTGGAATCAATTTCTTTAGCGATAAGGCCAAGGCCATGCAGGAGATGCTCCGGGTGGCGAAACCAGGGACTAAGATTATGATTTCTGATGAGACGGCAGACTATGTAGAACAACAGTATAAAAAGAACCATTTCAGCAAGGACTATTTTAAGGACGCTACTGTTGATCTTGGAGAAATTGAGGCGGCAGTTCCAGCAGGAGTCAAAGAGAAGGAATTGAAATTCCTCTGGGATGGTAAATTCTACGCCTTGACTTTTAGGAAATAAATCAGAAGAACCGGACTTTGTTTCCGGTTTTTTGTGGTATGTCAGACACAAAAAAGTAAGAAAAGATTGGATTTGGTAGCGCCGGATTTAATTTGAAAGTTAATGTAATTATTTGTTCAATGCTAGCAAGTTAATGAAAATTGAATGAATATTAAAAAAAGACTGATTACGTATGGTCTTTTTATTGATAGTATGGTAGAATGAAGGCGTAATGTATCTATAAAAAATGTTTACTTTTTTGTAAAGGTAAACACTGATAAGATGGGGAAACCAGTTAGTATACAATTACATTGTACATTCAAAACTGAATATTATGAGAAAGGAAGATTGCATGAACAAAAGAATTAGAACTTGGCTTCACGTCATTATTCTTTGTTTGGGAGTGGTTTTACCATCATTAACTCCTCTTGCCCAAGTGCAGGCGGCCGAATTTAATGATGTCATTACTGAGATGAGTCTCAAAAATTCTTCTGGAGGAGACTTAACACAAGGGCTTGATATTTGGCAAGATTTCCGCGTTTACGCAAAATTTGTATTGCCTGATAACCAAGTACATCAAGGAGATACGACGACAATCACCTTGCCACCAGAGTATGCTTTTGCGAACTCTTCAGCTATTGAGCTTAAGGACGAGTCAGGTAATCTTGTTGCAAATGGATTTTTGGATTCTGCAAACAAAACGATTACCTTAACATATACAAATTATGTTGAGCAAAAATCTGGTGTCCGTGGAGAATTTTTCTTCTATGCTCGAGTTGACCATGATGTAGTGAGTCAAGAAGGTGACTTGAATGCTGGATTTACAATAGGAACACGGACCTTAGTTCCAGGGACTGTTCATTATAATGGACCTCCTAAACAGTATGACTCTAAGATTGAAAAGAGTTCCTTCCAGTATAAGGATGACGAGAAAAATGTTATTCGTTACAATATTACTGTAAACCGCAATATGGCCAACTACAGTGATATAACCATCAAGGATGCGTTCTCATCTCCAAATTTCACCTTCTTACCAGATACTTTTCGTATTTATAAAGTAGATTGGCGTTGGAATAACGGAGATTGGAAATGGTCTAATGCTCAGGATATGACAGAAACATTTAAGAAACAAATGACTGTAAATCCGGGCGGAGATGGATTTACTTTACCTCTAGGAGATACTAATGGCTTTGGTTATATGATTGAATATAGGGCTAAAGCAAATTATGATTTAGTTGATGGCGAAAAAATTACGAACGTAGCCAAGATGAATTATAATGGTGGTCTGACTGAACAATCAACTAGCACTCGAACCTATCAGATCGCTGGTGGTGTGGCTGAAGGATATGTATTCTCTATTAAGATCCATAAGGTAAATGAGGCAGGTGAAAATCTTCAAGGTGCTGAATTTGAAGTGGTTCGTGACAGTACTGGAGCAGTAGTTGGCAAGTTGACAACAGATGATGATGGTAATGCGAGCGTAGGAGAGTTGTTGAGAGACAACTATACCATCCGGGAAGTGACAGCGCCAGAAGGATATGACAAATCAACTGAGGAAATCAAGATTGGTTCACAAGATTTCGGAACTGATAAATCGGTATCTCGTGATATTGTCAACAAGAAGACACCAACTGAAAAAGCGATTACTTTCAGTAAAGTAAACCTTGGTGGTACTGAAATCGCAGGTGCTCAAATTAAGATCTACAAGGGCGATAAGGCAGAAGGCACAGCAGTAGAAAGCTGGACATCTGAAGCTGGTAAGTCTAAAGAATTGAACTTAGCACCAGGTACATACACTTTCCATGAGGAAGCAGCTCCAACAGGTTACCTCAAGGTGACTGACATCACATTCCAAGTCAAAACAGACGGCACAGTGGAAGTGACCAATGTTGGTGAGAAAGACTCTAAAGGTGAAGATAACAAGGTCGTTACCAACGGTTCAACTGTGACTGTAACCGATAAAGACGATGACAGTCCCAAAGCGATTACTTTCAGTAAAGTAAACCTTGGTGGTACTGAGATTGCTGGTGCAGAGATCAAGATCTTCAAAGGCGATAAGGCAGAAGGCCAAGCTGTAGAAAGCTGGACATCAGAAGCTGGTAAGTCTAAAGATCTCAACTTGGCTCCAGGTACTTACACCTTCCATGAGGAAGCAGCTCCAACAGGTTACCTCAAGGTGACTGACATCACTTTCCAAGTCAAACATGACGGTACAGTGGAAGTGACAAACGTTGGTGAAAAAGACTCTAAGGGTGAAGACAACAAGGTCGTAACCGATGGTTCTAAAGTAACTGTAACCGATAAAGATGATGATCTTCCACGTAAGATTACCTTCAGCAAGGTTAGCCTTGGTGGAGAAGAAATCGCAGGTGCTCAAATTAAGATCTACAAGGGCGACAAGGCAGAAGGCCAAGCTGTAGAAAACTGGACTTCAGAAGTTGGTAAGTCTAAAGATCTCAACTTGGCACCAGGTACTTACACCTTCCATGAGGAAGCAGCGCCAACCGGTTACCTCAAAGTAACGGATATTACTTTCCAAGTCAAACATGACGGCACAGTGGAAGTGACCAATGTTGGAGAAAAAGACTCTAAGGGTGAAGACAACAAGGTCGTAACCGATGGTTCCAAAGTAACTGTAACCGATAAAGACGACGATCTTCCACGTAAGGTAACTTTCAGTAAGATCAACCAATACGGTACCGAAATTGGTAGTGCACAAATTCAAATTTTCCGAGGCAACGAGGCAACTGGTAATCCTGTAGCAGAATGGACTTCAGAAGTAAACAAATCACATGATTTAGAATTAGCTCCTGGAGTATATACTTTCCATGAAGCGACAGCCCCAGCTGGTTACCTAGCTGTTAAAGATATCACTTTCCAAGTGAACTTCGACGGAACGATAACAATTTTGAACGCTAATGGAAACACAGTAGAGTACAAGGATGGGAAGTTAGTAGTAACAGACCAAAGTATTCCAACAATTCCAAGTGTCCCAAATCAACCGAAAAAACCAAACAAACCAAATAAACCTGATAAACCAGATAATAAAGATCCTAAAGATCCAGGCAATGGAAAACCAAAGGATCCGGATAAGAAAAATCCTAAAGATCCTGGTAAGACAAATCCAAAAGATTCAGAAAAACCACAAGAAAAAGATGAGACTAAGAAAACTTTACCATTAACAGGTACAGAGCTTAGCTTTACACTTCTTGCCCTTGGTTTAACTATGATTGTTGGATGGGGAGTTTATTACGGGACTCGTTTTAAAAACTAAAACAAGAAACAAGTGTCAATGAAAATTGACGCTTGTTTTTTTTATGTTTTGTACTTTTTATCAGAAATAAGTGACAGAACTGAACAGATAAAAATTGCTGATAACTGAAGAAAATTCTATGATTCTCCTAATTTTAGAAAAATCACTCATAAATATGAAAACGGCTTCATTTGTATTGAGATTATGCAACTTGTTTTATAAAATAAGGTGAAGAAAACTATAGAAATAGCTTGCTTCTGTAAAAATGGAAGCGGTTACTCGGTGGAGGACCTTATGGAAAAAGGATATTGGAATCGTAAAAGAGTCTATAGCATCCGGAAATTTACTGTTGGTGCATGCTCAGTGCTTATTGGGACTTGTGCAGTTTTGTTTGGCGCTAGTCTTTCTGCAGGAAACCCTGTTTATGCGGAAGAAGTGGCCGTTAACGCTAGTGCTGAAAGCGTCAAAGAAGAAGGAAAGATTGAGGAAGAGCACTCTGATAAGGCAGTTTCCACTAGTGAATCATCTGAGACTGCAGATGCTAGTCCAACTCTTTCAACACAGGAAACTTTTCCAGAGAAAACAGAAGAGAATTCACCTAGTCCTAAGGTAGAAAAAGAGTTTTCTGAATCAGTAAAGAGTGAAGCAAAAGAAACTAGCGAGTCCTCTGCCCAAGAAGGATCAGAAAAGGATAAGGTGAAATCTGTTACTGAGGAGGAAGTGAGTCAAATGATTGAGGATAGAAAGGTCAATTTTAATCAGAACTGGCACTTTAAATTAAACGCAAATGCTAAGGAAGCAGTAAAAGAAGAAGCTGACGTGACTTCATGGAAAAAATTAGACTTACCTCATGACTGGAGTATCCACTTTGACTTTGATCATGACTCTCCTGCACAAAATGAAGGTGGGCAGCTTAATGGTGGAGATGCTTGGTATCGCAAGCCCCTTAAATTAGATGAAAAAGATTTAGATAAAAATGTTCGCCTGACCTTTGATGGGGTCTATATGGATTCGCAAGTCTATGTGAATGGCCAGCTGGTCGGTCATTATCCAAATGGCTATAATCAATTTTCATACGATATTACAAACTATCTTCACAAAGATGGCCGGGAAAATATCATTGCTGTTCATGTGATTAACAAGCAACCAAGTAGTCGTTGGTATTCAGGAAGCGGAATCTACCGTGATGTTTCTCTTCTTATTAGAGATAAGGTTCATGTCCAAAAGAACGGAACAACTATCTTGACTCCTCAGTTAGAAAGTCAAAAAGATGGAAAGGTAGACACCCTTGTTAGCAGTAAGATTGCTAATACTGATGATAAAGATCATGAAATCACAGCTGAATATCAAATTGTGAGACGAGGTGGAGAAGCTGTAACAGAAGTGATTCGTACTGCCAGTCAAAAACTGAAAGCTCATGAGACTAGTACAATTCAGACAAAGCTACAAGTTGAAAGACCAGAACTGTGGACTGTGCTGAATGATAAGCCTGCCTTGTATGAGCTAGTAACACGGATTTATCGTGATGGTCAGCTTGTTGACGCTAAGAAAGACTTGTTTGGTTATCGCTATTATAACTGGACTCCTAATGAAGGTTTCTCTTTGAATGGTCAGAGAATCAAATTTCACGGGGTTTCCTTGCACCATGATCACGGAGCCCTAGGAGCAGAAGAAAACTATAAGGCTGAGTACCGTCGTCTCAAGCAAATGAAGGAAATGGGGGTTAATTCAATTCGTACGACCCATAATCCTGCTAGTGAACAGACTTTGCGGATTGCGGCAGAGTTAGGATTGCTAGTCCAAGAAGAGGCTTTTGATACTTGGTATGGAGGCAAGAAGCCGTACGATTACGGTCGTTTCTTTGAAAAAGACGCCACTCACCCAGAGGCCAAAAAGGGCGAAAAATGGTCTGATTATGACTTGCGGACAATGGTAGAAAGAGGTAAAAATAACCCTGCCATCGTCATGTGGTCTATCGGAAATGAAATCGGTGAGGCTAATGGAGATGCTCATTCTTTAGCGACTGTTAAACGTCTGGTCAAGGTTATTAAGTCAGTTGATAAAACCCGCTATGTCACGATGGGGGCAGATAAATTCCGCTTCGGTGATGGTAGTGGTGGCCACGAAAAAATCGCTGATGAGCTAGATGCAGTTGGTTTTAACTATTCAGAAGATAATTACAAAGCCTTGCGTGCCAAACATCCAAATTGGTTGATTTATGGTTCTGAAACGTCTTCTGCGACTCGTACACGTGGTAGCTATTTCCATCCAGAGCAAGAATGGGTTGGAAGCAATCAGTCTTGGCGAAACTATGAACAATCGGACTATGGAAATGACCGAGTTGGCTGGGGTAAAACGGCAACAGCTTCTTGGACTTTTGACCGAGATAATGCTGGTTACGCAGGACAATTTATCTGGACTGGAACAGATTATATCGGTGAACCAACTCCTTGGCACAACCAAAACAGCACTCCTGTAAAGAGCTCTTACTTTGGAATAGTGGATACAGCCGGTATTCCTAAAAACGACTATTACCTTTACCAAAGTCAGTGGGTTTCTGCTAAGAAAAAACCAATGGTTCACCTGCTTCCTCACTGGAATTGGGAAGATCAGGAATTAGCAGACAATGTTGCAGATGCTGAAAATAAAATACCAGTCCGTGCATACTCCAATGCTGCTAGTGTTGAATTATTCTTGAACAACCAATCTTTGGGACTCAAAAAATTTAATAAAAAAGAGACAAGTGATGGCCGTAGTTACCAAGAAGGGGCTAATCCTCAAGAACTCTACCTTGAGTGGAAAGTAGCATATCAGCCAGGGATTTTGGAAGCAGTAGCTCGTGATGATCAAGGTAAAGAAATCGCCCGAGATAAGATTGTAACAGCAGGTCAACCTGCAGGTGTACGCTTGGTCAAGGAAGAGCATGCTATTGCAGCAGATGGAAAAGACTTGACCTATATCTACTATGAAATCGTAGACCGTGATGGCAATGTCGTGCCAACTGCTAATAACCTCGTTCGCTTCCAGTTGCATGGGCAAGGTCAACTTGTCGGAGTAGATAATGGCGAGCAGGCTAGTCGTGAACGTTACAAGGAACAAGCAGACGGATCTTGGGTTCGCAAAGCCTTTAACGGGAAAGGGGTTGCCATCGTCAAATCAACAGACCAGGCTGGGAAATTCACCTTAACGGCTCATTCTGATTTATTAAAATCGGACCAGGTGACTATTTTCACTGGAAAGAATGATCAGAAAGACAAGACAGTTTTAGGTACGGAAGTGCCAAAAATCCGAACAGTTTTGGGACAAGCTCCAAACTTGCCAGCGACAGTTCCTTTTGTTTACAGTGACGGAAGTCGGACTGAACAGCCTGTGACTTGGTCACAAGCAGATGTTAGTCATTCAGGCATTGTAACTGTCAAAGGAGAGTCAGATGGCCGTCAGGTAGAAGCGCGAGTTGAAGTTCTAGCCGTTGAAAGAGAGTTACCAGTTATCAAACGAGTAGCACCAGGGACAGATTTGAGTGCTGTAGATAAGTCAGTTGCTCTTGCCTTAACTGATGGGAGTCTTGAACATTATGATGTGGATAAATGGGAAATTGCGCCAGAAGATAAGGAAAAACTTTCTGTCCCAGGTTCCCGCATTCAAATGACTGGGCAACTTGCAGGTACAAAGGTTTCAGCAACCTTACTGGTGACAGATAGTGAAGCAGAAGCACCTGTGAATCCAGCTGTAACTCTTGACGGTGATTCTGTAGCAGGACTAACTAGTCAGAAACCAGTTCATTACCATAGCCTGGCCTACGGATCTCAACTTCCTTTAGTAGCAGCTACTGCTGAAAATGCAGATGTCACAGTTGTTCAAGCTAGTGTTGCAAATGGGTTGCGGGCCAGCATTTATGTTCAACCTAAGGATGGCGGTGCCCTACAGACCTATGCTGTTCAGTTCCTGGAAGAAGCTCCTAAAATTGAACGTTTGAGCTTACAAGTTGAGCAAGCGAATCATTTAAAAGAGGATCAGACTGTTCAATTAACCGTTTTGGCCCATTATCAAGACGGTACTCAGGCGGTCTTACAGGCTGATAAGGTTGCTTTCTCTACAACAGGAGAGGGAGAGCTGGCTGTTCGTAAAGGAATGCTTGAATTACACAAGCCTGGAATTGTCACACTCAAAGCTGAATACGAGGGAGCAGAAGGACAAGTAAACTTGACGATTCAGGCTAATACAGAAAATAAAACGGTTCAATCCGTTCGTCCTGTTAGTGTGGTAACTGATTTGCATCAAGAACCAAATCTTCCAACCACTGTTACTGTTGAGTACGACAAAGGATTCCCTAAAGTTCATAAAGTTACTTGGCAAGCAGTGGCTAAGGAGGAACTTGATCGCTACCATACTTTTGAAGTAGTAGGAAAGGTCGAAGGTATTGATCAAAAAGCCATTGCTAAAGTTTCTGTTGAAGGGATCATTGCAGTCGAAGAAGTCAGTGTTACGACACCAATTGCAGAAGCTCCACACTTGCCAGAGAGTGTACGGACTTACCACTCAAATGGTCAGGTCTCGTCAGCAAAAGTTACTTGGGAGCCTATTGCACCTAGTCAATATCAAAAAGAAGGCGTCTTTACTGTGTCAGGACAGGTGGAAGGAAGTTCTTTACCAACCAAGCTTCATGTACGAGTATCTTCTCAAACAGAAAATGGGGCTAACATCTCTGATCAATGGACAGGTTCAGAATTGCCACTTGCTTTTGCTTCAGATTCTAACCCTAGCGATTTAGTATCTAATGTTAATGATAAAGTGATCTCTTATACGGATCAGCCAGCCAACCGTTGGACTAACTGGAACCGTCGTGAAGAAGATTCGGTAGGGGTTCTCTTTGGAGATTCTGGTATCTTGACTAAACGGTCAGTAGACAATCTAAATGTAGCCTTCCATGAAGATCACGGGGTTGGGGCACCTAAGTCTTATGTGATTGAATATTATGTTGGTAAAGCTACGCCAACAGCTCCAAAAAATCCTAGCTTTGTAGAAAGCGAAGAACATGTCTTTAATGATGATAGCAATTGGAAACCTGTGACCAATCTGAAAGCTCCAGATCAGCTAAAAGCAGGTGAAATGAATCACTTTAACTTTGATAAGGTAGATACCTATGCTGTTCGTATTCGTATGGTGAGAGCAGATGACAAACTTGGAACCTCTATCACAGAAGTTCAAATCTTCTCGAAACAAGTTGCTCCAGCTAAGCAAGCACAGACTAGAATACAGGTGGCGGGACAAGATTTGCCAAACTTTAATCCGGACTTGACGGACTACTATTTAGAAGCTAAGGATGGGAAGGCGGATGTAGTAACCGCAAGCGTCAGCAACAATGGTCTGGCAACTGTTGTACCAAGTGTCCACGAGGGAGATCCCGTTCGTGTTATCGTCAAGGCTGAAAATGGAGATATTCTAGGTGAGTATCGCATCCACTTTACAAATGATAAAGATCTGTTAGCACGTAAACCAATAGCGACAGTAAAACAAGCTCGCCTGCTCCAACTAGGTCAAAATTTAGAGTTGCCAAGCAAGGTCCCTGTTTACTTTACAGGGGAAAAAGACTATGAAGTGAAAGATTTGGCTGTCGAATGGGAACCTGTTCCAGCTGAAAGCTTATCAAAAGCTGGGCAGTTTACTGTTCATGGTCGTCTGGTTGGAAGCGACTTATCTGTCGAGCTAAGAGTCCGAGTGACTGATAAGTTAGGCGAATCTGTATCAGACAATCCTTACTATGATGAAAATAGCAATCAGGCTTTTGCATCTGAGACAAATGATGCTGATCCAGATTCTCATGATCGAGTGGATTATATCAACGACGGGGACCTTGATGAGAGCCGACGTTGGACAAATTGGTCTGCGACACCATCAGCTAATCCAGATGTTTCAGCAGGTGTTATCTTCAAAGAAAACGGTAAGATTGTCGAACGAACAATCAATCAAGCCAAACTGCACTTCTTTGCTGATAGCGGTACAGATGCTCCGTCTAAACTAGTCTTAGAGCGTTATGTTGGCCCAGACTTTGATGTTCCAACCTATTATTCAAACTATCGAGCTTATGAATCCAACCACTTGTTTAACAATCCTGATAACTGGGAGTCCGTTCCTTACAATATGAAGCAAGATATCCAGGCTGGTACAGAACTGACAGCAACCTTTAATGCTGTGAAATCCAAGGCTATGAGATGGAGAATGGATAGAAAAGCGAATAAGAATGGAGTTGCCTTGATTGAGATGACTTTCTTGGCACCAAGTGAGTTGCCTAAAGAAAGTACAAAATCAAAAATCTTGCTTAATGGCAAAGAACTTCCGGACTTCTCTGCGGAGCGCTTAGAATATCAAGTGTCCTATAGTGGTCAACGTCCTAAAGTGACAGTAGAAGAAAATGACCAAGTGGCTTCGACTGTTGTAGATAGTGGAGATAACCGTTTGCCAGTCTTGGTTAGACTTCTGTCTGAGAGTGGTAAGCAGGTTAAGGAATACCGTATTCAATTGACGGAAGAAAAAACTACTGCTGGTAAGGTAGCAGCTGCAGTTCAAGAAGAACTTCCACGTCTAGAAGTCGAAGAAAAAGCACTTCCTTATCAGACATTTGAAAAAGAAGACGCCAATCTCTACCTTGGGGAAACCCGTGTAGAAGAAGAGGGGCAAAATGGTAAGGAAAGAATCTTTACTGAAGTTGCTTCAGACGGTCAGCGAGCAGAAAAACTACGAGAAGTGGTTCAAGCTCCTATCAATCGTGTCCTGCTTGTCGGTACTAAGAAAGGAACAGCTCTTCCAGAAGATGATATCAAAGATTTGGTTCTCTATAGACCAGAGCTTCTGATAGAGGAAGAAGAGGTTGATTTCCAAGTGCAAGAGCGAAAGAATCATATGCTTCCAGCTGGTCAAACGCGTATCATCCAAGAAGGCCGTAAAGGTATTCGTGTGAACTTAGTCGAACTTGAAAATGGCAAGCGCACTCTTAAAGAAAGCTACAATAAATTAGAAGCACAAGATCAGATTCTAGAAGTGGGAACTGCCCTTTCAGAAGAGAAAACAAAGTCACAAGATACTTATAAAGCTAATTCACAAACTTCTGGGCAAGACAAAGATCAGATTATAGAAGAAAAAGTTCAAGTCACCAAAGCTGTGAAAGAAGATCATACAGAAGCTAAATCTGAAGAAGTGAAGCTTCAAGAAGCAAAAGTCAAATCAACCGAAAAAGGTTACTTACCGAATACAGGAAGTCAGTCCGATCAAGCAGCGATAACCACGGGCTTAGCTCTATTGGGCTTAGGCACGGGTCTCGCAGCAAGGAAACGTAGAAAAGAAGACTGAGATTCAATGATAAGGTAAGAGGACAGTTAGTTGAACCAGACGAAGAGATCAGGGAGTAGTCCCTGATCTTTTTTGTACCATTAAGATCTTTCTAACAGGCTGATTCTAGCAAGATAAGCTTCATATTGTCTTCTTGTGTTGAAAGATGACAAAATTGTAAGCTTTAAAAGCCCAAATGAAAGGTTAAGTTATGGAAGCGAGTTTAAAAAAGCAGTATCCTTATAAGTGTAAAGGAAAGGGAAAGAAAGTTTCCCTTGATAAAAGCAAATGTTATAAAGGAGGCCTAATATGAAAACGAAACTTTTTAACCAAGACAAACGTCCTCTAAAAGCACAAAAGATTTCTAAAGAAGAAATCGAGAAGACTCGCTTAGGCTGTGCCTCTAGTCAATATTACTTCTGGTTGCAGTATAGTCATTAAGGAATATCCAGTTCCAACTTCTATAAAGAGAAAGTTTATCAAAACTTTCTCTTTATACGATTAAAAATCAAAGATGACAAAAATGTAAGATTAGAGGTAAGATTGTAAGGTTAGGTTATGGAAA
>OIXV01002956.1_pt1 | contig 13014 bp, 10 predicted proteins | sample 1587771 | NCBI WGS metagenome assembly OIXV01 (sample SAMEA3888893, study PRJEB22519) | human gut metagenome | biome: human gut; feature: human-associated habitat; material: faeces | place: Denmark | collected 2010
TGTGTTAAATGTTAAAAAAGCGGCAAGAAAAATAGCAGACCTACACACTTTTTTATGATTAACACACAAAGTTTGCAAAAATTTCTTAATGTAGCAACTTTTTCCACACTTTTTTTCAAATCTTTCAAAACGCCCCCCAAATAACACAATTTTTTGTAATTTTGTCACCCGCCCCCACGGAGTCCACCGAGGCCTCACACAGATCCCAATCCCACGGAGGCCTCACACAGATCCCACTCACGGATTATTTTTAAAAATGTCCAATCCGTCCGATTTGTCCGATAGGTCTGATTTGTCCGAAGGGTCCAAAAGATAAGTCCGTGAGAGCGAGAGCAATGTGCCCCCATCGGAGCCCACACAAGTCCACACACGCAGAATCATCTGTGAGATTTCCCACCCACAAAGCGATACTGTGGGATCTGTGAGATCCGTGTGAGCCCAAAAAGTGAGATCCGTGTGAGCCCAAAAGCAAAGTGGAATCCGTGCGAGCCAGCCCACACGCAGAACCATCTGTGAGATTTCCCACCCACAAAGCAATAGAGTGGGATCCGTGTGAGCAAAAAAAAACGAGATCCGTGTGAGCCATAAGAAGCCTGTGAGCCCAAGCATTAATTAAGTTATGAATCAAACAGTTTCACCCATATTATTGCTCCAGAAGCAGCGTGCGCTGCTGCAAATGGAGTATGACTCCGAAAAGGAAGAGTTTCGCCGACAGACCGAAACGCTGGGCGTGCGGCGCAAAGTGAAGCGTGGCGACTGCTGGTTGCCGCTCCGCATTGGCCGCTCCTACTACAATTCGCTCAACCAACTGGTGGTGGAGGTGTTTCGCACCGCCGACACCGATGTGGAACACAACTTCGAGTTTGGCCGACAGGTGATGTTTTTCCACATCGACGCGAACGACGAAATCCGCTACTTTTCGTTTTCTGCCACAGTGAGTTATGCCGAGGCAGAGCGCATGGTGGTGGCAATCCCCGACGCCGGGTGCGTGGCGCAACTGCAAGGTGCGAATCAGGTGGGCGTGCAACTGTCGTTCGACGAAACCACCTACCGCCTGATGATGGACGCGCTGGAGCGTGTGATGCGTGCCAAGGGCAACCGTCTGGCGCATCTGCGCGACATATTCTACAACCCTTCCACGACGGAGAAATTCACCTTCGCCCCAATGCGTTTCCCATGGCTCAACCCCACACAGGAGCACGCCGTGAACGAGGTGCTGCTGGCTAAAGATGTGGCGATTGTGCATGGCCCGCCAGGCACCGGCAAAACCACCACCCTGGTGGAGGCTATTTTCGAGACGCTGCGCCGTGAAAATCAGGTGATGGTGTGCGCGCAGAGCAATATGGCTGTTGACTGGATTAGCGAGCGGCTGGTGGACCGTGGCGTGGAGGTGCTGCGCATCGGCAACCCCACGAAAGTGAACGACAAGATGCTCTCGTTCACCTACGAGCGCCGCTTTGAGTCGCACCCCGACTACCCCAGCCTGTGGGCGCTCCGCAAGGCCATACGTGAAATGCAGGGCAAAAGAAAGCGTGGCGACCACGGCTATCACGATAAACTCGACCGCCTGAAAAGCCGCGCCACCGAACTTGAGGTGCGCATCAATGCCGCGCTCTTTGGCAATGCGCGCGTGATTGCATGCACTCTGGCAGGAAGCGCCAGCCGTGTGCTGAGCGGCATGAAGTTTGCCACCCTATTTATCGACGAGGCGGCGCAAGCCCTGGAGGCGGCGTGCTGGATAGCCATCAGGAAGGCTAACCGTGTGATTCTTGCCGGCGACCACCAGCAACTCCCACCCACCGTCAAGAGCATCAAGGCGCTGAAGGGCGGACTCGGCACCACGCTGATGGAGCGCATTGTGAAAAGCAATCCGCAAGTGGTGACGCTGCTGAAAATGCAATACCGCATGAACGACGAGATTATGCGTTTTTCAAGCGAGTGGTTCTATCACGGGCAAGTGCAGAGCGCGCCCGAAGTGAAGTACCGCAGCATTCTCGACTTCGACACCCCAATGGTGTGGATTGACACCTCCGACAAGGACTTCAAGGAGCAATTCGTGGGCGAGAGTTTCGGACGCATCAACAAAGACGAGGCGATTCTCACCCTGCAAACGCTTCAAGAATATTTCACCAAAATCGGGCGTGAACATGTGCTCAACGAGCGCATCGATGTGGGCATCATTTCGCCCTACCGCGCGCAGGTGCAGTTTTTGCGTAAAATGGTGAGATCAACCGAGTTTTTCAAGCCTTACCGACACCTGATTTCGGTCAACACCGTAGATGGATTTCAGGGGCAGGAGCGCGACGTGATTCTCATCAGCCTCGTGCGCGCCAACGACAACGGCGAAATCGGCTTCTTGCGCGACCTCCGACGCATGAACGTGGCTATCACGCGCGCCCGCATGAAACTCATCATTCTCGGCGACGCCTCCACCCTCACCCGCCACCCCTTCTACGCTCGCCTCCACTCCCACATCCAAGAAATCAGAAATTAGAAATTAGAGGAATTGGTGGGGGGATAAAAAAAGGTGGGGGATTTGTTGGTAAGTGGGGAAAAAGCATTACTTTCGTGGATAATTTAAAAATATGTGTTCAGGAATGGGGAAGGTGTTGGAAATATTGAGGAATTGGACGCTGCCGGTGGCTATTACAGGCGGCGCGGCGGTGTATTATCTGTTTGCGTTGATACCTGCGTTTGATGGGTTTGCGCGGGCGGCGAGCCCTGTGTTCGACGAGGTGCTGCCGTGGTTCCTTTTCGTGATTCTGTTCACCACTTTTCTGAAGATTGACTATAAAAAACTGCGCCTTGCCAAGTGGCACTTTTGGGTGAGCGCCACGCAACTGTTCGTGGTGCTGATGCTGGTGGGGTGTATTCTGTATTTTAAAATCGTTGGCTTCGACCTGGTGCTCATGGAGTGTATTCTGGTGTGTGTGATCGGGCCGTGCGCGGCGGCTTCGAGCGTGGTGACTGCCAAACTGGGCGGCAGCCTTGAGTCGATGACCACCTACACTTTCGTGTCGAATGTGCTCACCGCCATCATGATTCCGCTGTTTTTCCCTCTCGTTGACCAACGAGTGGAAATGAGTTTCGGCGCAGCCTTTCTGATGATTATGTGGAAGGTGTGCGTGATTTTGGTGGTGCCGATGGGGCTGGCATACGTGGTGAAACACCTGCTCCCAAAAGTGCAGCAATGGCTCATTTCCATCACCGACCTCTCGTTCTACCTGTGGGGGTGCTCACTGGCTATCGTTACGGGCATCACGTTCCGCAACATCAGCAACTCGCACGCTCCTTTGTCGCTGCTTGCCGCCATTGCCGTGGTAAGTTTTGTGATATGCGTGATTCAATTTTCGGTGGGGCGCAACATTGGCCGATTTTTCGGCAGCACCGTGGAAAGCGGACAAGCGTTAGGACAGAAAAACACAGCATTTGCCATCTGGGTGTCGAGTGCCTACATCAACCCCCTCGCCGCCGTAGGCCCCGGCTGCTACATCATCTGGCAAAACGCCATCAACAGCCTCGAACTCTACCACCACCGCAAAAATCCAAACAAATAAGGCAAACACCAGTATGTCAATGCTATAGCATTGACATTGAGGGGGAAAATTATGGGAGCATTTTTTGGAGGGTGTAGATGGATTCGCGGCCGGTGTTCATGAGCAGGTCGAGGATGCTGAGGCCCGGTTGGAAGCCGTGGCGCGATGCCCACACTTGGTAGTAAGGCACGTCGGTAATGGGTAGCGTGTCGGGCTTTTTTCCGCCAATCAGGCTGCGCAGGTCGGTGGCCTCCGCTGCTATTTCGGGGGTAATCGGCTTGGTTTCAATCTCGATAGGGAGGTCGAGAAAATCGATAATCAGATTTTGCAAAGCGGTATTAAATTCAAGCAGCGAAGTTTGTTCGCCGCCAATGATGCTGTGCAGGTCGTCGGCAATGTAATCGAAATAGGGCGACTTTCCGTAAGCCGAATAGAGCGCGCCCCAATGCAAATGTCGCCAGTTGCCGTGCTCGGAAATGCGCACGTCGCGCATACGCACAGGCATAGCGTTGGTGGTGCCATCGAGGGCGATGGTGAGGCGTTGTGTGCCGTTGGGGCCGTCCACCAAGTAGCGGTGGTGGCTGTGGCGCAGCGGCAAACGTCGCTCGTCAGGGTCGATAATCACCTTGCCAGCCTGAAGCATAGCGGCATAGCAGCGCACACTTCCTGCCGCCATACTGCCCATTATGATTGTGGAACTTTGCATTATCATTGTGGGTACATTGCGCCGCTTCTTTGCCTCTTACCTCTTGCATCTTCCTCACACAGATCTCACGGATCTCGCAGAATATTTTTTCATCAGATGAATCAGACAATTTTATAAAAAACCAATTCGTGAGATCTGTGGGATCTGTGTGAGGTAAGAGGCAAAGAGGCGGCGTGGGAATTTACTTCTTATCGGGGTTTGCGGATTTGAAGATGCGGTCCCAGCGAATGCTTTGCAGCAATGGCTTATCGGGGTCGAACGAGATAATCACAAACATTGGAGTGCCGATGATGTGGTCTTCTGGCACGAAGCCCCAGTAGCGCGAGTCGCTCGAATTGTCGCGGTTGTCGCCCATCATCCAGTAGTAGTCCATCTTAAAGGTGTAAGTCTTCGTCTCCTTGCCGTTGATGTAGATTTTTCCGCCTTTCACGTCCACTTCGTTGCCCTCGTAATTCTTGATACAGCGAATGTAGTAAGGCAGTTTTTGCAACGTAAGGTTGAGCGTAGCGCCCTTCTTTGGAATCCACAGTGGGCCGTAGTCGTTGTGTGTCCACGACTTCTTCACGCCAATAGGATAGGTGAGCAGCGAATCCATCGGATTGCTCTCCTCCACATCAAGGAAACGCACTTTCTTCACATAAGGCTGCGCCTTAATCTCCTTCATGGCACTCTTGGTCAGCGGCATCGCATACCACAGTTCATTGCCATAAGGCGACTGTCCTGCACCCAAAGAGCGAGCCTCGTTGCTGATTTTCAACTCATCGAGCAACGCCTCGGAAATGGGCGTGCCGTCGGTTTCGATAATATAGTTGCGCTGCATATTCTCAGGTTCGGCAAGCGCCTTGCCATTGATATACACGGTGCCGTTTTTCATTGAGAGGGTTTCGCCTGGCAAACCGATGCAACGCTTCACATAAGCATCGCGGCGGTCAACTGGGCGATATTTCACCTTGCCATATTGCGATGGGTTAGCCCACACTGCCTCACGGCCGTAGGTGAAGCACAGAGTGTAGTAGTCGGGGTTAGGCATATTCACTGCCACGGTGTCGCCAGCAGGGAAGTTAAACACCACAATGTCGCCACGCTCCACGTTGCGCACGCCTTTCAAGCGGTGGTATTCCCATTGTGGCGATTCGATATAACTGTCGAAACCACCGGGAAGCGTGTTTTGCGCCAATGGGAAGTGGAGAGGAGTTTGTGGCACTCGTGGGCCATACACCATCTTGTTCACCCACAGGTAGTCGCCAGTGAGCAGCGTCTTTTCAAGCGACGACGATGGAATTTGATAGTTTTGTCCCACAAAAAGGAAAAGGAAATACACCAGCACAAGGGCATACATAATGGCATCGACCCAGCCCATCACCATGCGCACAATGGGGTTTTCGGAGAATTTCCACCAGTTCCAAGGCACGAATTTAGTGATGTAGATGTCGAAAAGCAGGAACCAGAACACCAGCACCCACCAACTGCCCAGCCAAGCCACCCAGCCAAAGAACAGGGCGGAAACAATGCCGAAGCGAATCCAGCGACTTTTGTTGATACGGTCAAGGCGTTCCTTCAGCGAACCAGTCTGCTTCACAGGCATTTCCTTAACTTCTTCTTTATCTTTGTCTTTACCGAAAAAACTCATACGAATAATAAACTTATGTGTTGATATGATTGATTAAGATGCAAATTTAGCACAAAAAGTTCAGTATATCAGCAACACACCCAATAATTTTGTTTTGAAGTCAACGGGTCAACAGGTCAACAAGCCTCACACAGGTTCAACGAGATTCAACAAAAAAGCAGATTCACGGAATCCGTAGCAATATAATACTGAATATATTGTGATTCGTGGTAGAAAAGGCGGCCACAAATTCGCACAAATTTTTACGAATTATTTTTGCTTCATTTGAGGCGTTAAAACCAAAAACGCTTAGCGTTAGGAACACACCCTTGCTATTCCCTCGCCAATGCTTATGCACAAGCATAAGCATTTCACACATTTTGGTTGGTGTTTTTGCGGTAGAATGTTTTTGTGGGGTAGGAGGGAATTAGTCGAAGCAGTATTCTACGGAGCAGAGGGGGTAGTTTTGCATCCACGACTGCTCTACGTAGGGTTTCATTGAAAGTCGAACTCCTTTAATTCCTGGGTAGAGCGTGTTGCAGAAGGTGGACAGTGATTTTGAGTGAACGTTGTCCTCTGCCTTAACCTCTACCGGTATTACACGCACTCCGCTTTGTATCAGAAAATCAATCTCACATTTTGAATCACTTTTGCTCCAATAGTAGATGTGCAAATTTTGATTGCATTTCAACTGTTGTGCAACAAACGATTCGGTATAAGCCCCCTTATATTCTTTGAAAATATCATTACTCGTGAGCACAAGTGCCTGTGGTGCTTCTGCCAAGCACCCCAACAGTCCACAATCACACAAGAAGAGTTTAAACGCACCAAAATCCTCATACACTTTCAACGGAATGGATGGTTTTGATGCCATGTGAATTTTCAGCACAATACCAGCATCGACAAGCCATTGGATAGCCATTTCAAACTCCTTTGCACGAGCACCCTTCTTCAGCGATCCATACACAAATTTCTTGTTTTCCTTTGCTAATTGTGAAGGAATGGAGTCAAGCACCATGTTGATACGAGGAATATCGTTTTTAGGTGCGTGTTTGCTCACATCATTGCGATATGCGGAGAGTATGTTTTGCTGGATTTCCCTTATTTTTTTCAAGTTTTTTTCTGCCACAAACGACGAAACCGCTTCAGGCATACCTCCCACAAAATAGTATTGGCGTAGCAATTCCTCATAAGAGGGCAAAAGCCCACTCAGCACGTCCCATCGCTTCGATTCCAGCAAAGCCACTTTCTCTTTCTCGCCAAGAGCAAGCAAAAACTCGGAAAAACTCATAGGATAGAGCGTGAGTATATCCACTTTTCCCACAGGGAAAGAAACGCCTTCGTGAATTGCAATGCCTAACAGCGAGCCTGCCGCCATCACATGCAGTTGGGGCATATCCTCACAGAAGTATTTCAGCGACTCCAAACCTTTGGGTACTTCCTGTACTTCATCGAAGATAACGAGCGTTTGCCCAACCTCAATTTTCACCTCGGAATGTGCCTGAAGGAAAAGCAATATGCGCTCCACATCATAGTCCATATCAAATAGTGATGAAGCCCATGCGTCTTTCTCAAAATTCACATACACGCACGACTTAAATTCACTTTTTCCAAAGTGCTTCATTAACCAAGTCTTGCCTACTTGTCGGGCACCTTGCAGAATCAATGGCTTGCGTGAATTGCTCGCTTTCCATTGGAGTAAATCGCTGTATAATTTTCGGTACATTTTGTTGGCGTTTTGTTCGTTTTTGCAAAAATACACATCATCAGGGTAATAGCAAAGTTTTTTACACTTTTTCTGCCGAGTATTGTGGTGAAAGTTACATTTTTTCTGCCGAGTATTTGTGGATTCTTTACACTTTTTGTGCCGAATATTGGGGTGGAGATTACATTTTTTCTGCCGAATGTGCGGGGGGTGTGGGGGTGTGAGTTTTGATGAAGGGGTGGGGGAAATGGGTGGGGTGAGTGGGGGAAATGGTTTTTTTCGGTGCTTTGTGGTGGTGAAAATTGGGTGTGAGTGACGGAAAATCACTAACTTTGCACCAAAATTCAAATTATAATTAGACAACGATGAGTGAAAATTTTGAAATGGTGGCCAAAACTTTCCAGGGATTGGAAGGTGTGTTGAGCGACGAGCTGCAGGCACTTGGGGCTCAGGAAGTGACTCAAGGTAAGCGTATGGTGTCGTTTAAGGGCAATCTCGAAACGATGTATAAGGCTAATTTCTGTTGCCGCACAGCATTACGCATTCTTAAACCAATCTACAAATTCCGTTCCACCGATGCCGACGACCTCTATGAGCAAGTTCGCAAATTTGAATGGGACACAGTTTTAAGCACCGACAAAACTTTCGCTATCGACACCACCGTGTTTAGCGATGTGTTCCGTCATTCTCGCTTTGTCACCTATCGCGTGAAAGATGCCATCGTTGACTATTTCCAGGAAAAGGTGGGCAAGCGTCCCTCTATCCGTGTGTCGGCTGCTGATTTCGTGCTGAATGTGCACATTTCTGCCGACGAGGTGACCATTTCTCTCGACTCGTCGGGCGCGCCTCTCTATAAGCGTGGCTGGCGTGTGGCTCAAACCGAAGCGCCTATCAATGAAGTGCTTGCCGCTGGTATCATTAAACTGAGTGGTTGGGACGGTCAGTGCAACTTCGTGGACCCTATGTGTGGTTCTGGCACATTCCTGGTGGAGGCTGCTATGATTGCCGCCAACATCAACCCTGGCGTGTATCGCAAGGAGTTCGCTTTCCAAAACTGGAGCGACTACGATGCCGAACTTTTCGACTCTATCTATAACGACGACAGCCAAGAGCGTGAATTTAAATACAAAATCTACGGCTCCGATGTGGCTGTGCAGGCTATCGCCATTGCCGAATCCAACATCAAGAGTGCTGGCGTGAGCAAGATGATTGAACTGAAGCAGCGCGCACTCGCCGACTGGGAAGAAGCACCTGAAAAGGGCGTGGTGGTGACCAACCCTCCTTACGGCGAACGCTTGAAATATCAAGACATCAACGAACTCTACGAAACTTTGGGCAAGAAACTCAAATTCGTGTTCAAGGGCTACGACGCATGGGTGATTTCGTATGGCGAACTCACCGACCTCATCGGTTTGCGTCCATCGGTCAACTATCCGCTGCTCAATGGCGACTTGGAATGCGAATTGCGTGAATACAAGATTTTCGACGGCTCATACAAGGACATGAAGGCTGAAGGCGGCTCGATTCGCAACGAGGGCTTCCGTGCTGCCGACAAAGACCGTGGCCAGCATCGCCCACGATTTGAGGAAACTTTCAAAAAGCGTGATGGCGAATCAGATGGTGCGCCAAGAGAACGCCGCCCACGCCGTGACGATGGCGACCGTCCACGCCGCAGTTTCGGAGCGCGCCGCGATGATGATCGCTCACGCCGCGGTTTCGGCCCACGCCGCGCCGACGACACTCGCATGGGTCGCAACGAATACTTCCACAGCGCCAAGCACGCCGATATGGTGGTGCGCCACCAAGAGCCCACTTTGGGCAAGGAGAACGAGCGCCCTATCATTCATGGCCGCCGCAACGGCTGGAAGCGTCGTGAGGAATAATTTTTCATAGAGCGATCTATACACAACACAATCATATTGATTTATCACAACATCATGAAGCAAAAAATCTTGCTGCTGGGCTCAGGTGGCCGCGAATGTGCCATCGCATGGAAATTGAGCCAGAGTGAACTTCTCGACAGTCTTTACATTGCTCCAGGCAATGCCGGCACTGCGCAGTATGGCACCAATGTGCCACTTTCACCTATGGACTTCGACGCTGTGGGAAAGTTTGCCGCCGACAATGGCATCACCATGCTGGTGGTGGGCAATGAAGACCCACTGGTGGCTGGCATCACCGACTATTTCAAAGCCAACGAGGCGTTGAAGGGCGTGAAGGTGATTGGCCCATCGAAAGCCGGCGCACAACTCGAAGGCAGCAAAGACTTTGCCAAGGGATTCATGGCGCGCCACCACATTCCTACCGCAGCCTATCTGAGCGTGACAGCCGACAACATAGAAGAGGGCTTCGCCTTCCTCGAAAGCCAAAAGGCACCCTATGTGCTGAAAGCCGATGGTTTGGCAGCCGGCAAGGGCGTGCTGATTATCGACTCGCTCGACGAGGCAAAGAGCGAACTCCGCCAGATGCTGGGTGGCATGTTTGGCGCATCAAGCGCTACCGTGGTGATTGAGCAGTTTCTTTCGGGCATTGAATGTTCGGTGTTTGCACTCACCGATGGCGAGCACTACCAGTTGCTCCCTGTGGCTAAAGACTACAAGCGCATCGGTGAAGGCGACAAGGGCCTCAACACTGGCGGTATGGGCTCGGTTTCGCCTGTAAGTTTTGCCGACGACGCTTTTATGGCAAAGGTGAAAACCCGCATCGTGGAGCCCACCATCGCAGGACTAAAGCAAGAGAATCTACCTTACACTGGCTTTGTGTTCTTCGGTTTGATTAACGTGGACGGCGACCCATACGTGATTGAATACAACTGCCGCATGGGCGACCCCGAAACCGAAGTGGTGATGCCTCGCCTGAAATCCGACCTCGTGGCTCTGCTCGAAGCCGCTGCCGACGGCACACTCGACAAGGCGGCAGTGGAAATCGACCCACGCTATGCCGTGACCGTGATGATGGTGAGCGGCGGCTATCCCGAAGCCTACGAAAAAGGCAAGGTGATTGAAGGGCTCGACGCTGTGGAAGGCAGTGTGGTGTTCCACGCTGGCACTGCACGCAACGCCGAGGGACAGATAATCACCTCTGGCGGCCGTGTGCTGGCAGTCACCAGTTATGGCGAGAGCAAAGACGCTGCCCTCGCTCAATCATTTGCCAATATCAAAAACATCAAGTTCGACAAGAGTTACTTCCGTAGCGACATCGGCTTCGACCTCAAATAATAGCAATATACCCCGTTAATCCACACCCACCGACAAGACATGGCATACAGAGAGGAAAGGATAAACGAATTTTTCAATTCCCGTGGCTTGATGATAGTCATGGGACTTGTGTATGTGGTGGTGTCGTATTTCGCATTCGCGTCGGGGCGATTCAATGCTTCGATTGCGAGTGGCAACGGTGTGTTTTTCAACGACATCGACCGCTTGCTTGGGCACCCTTTGGCTTCCTACGGCCTGAACACGGCTTGTGTGCTTGCCATTATCACCCTCACGGTGCTGCTCAACAAGACCTACACCTTCATTCGTGAAGTCACGTTTATCTTCGGATCCACATTCTTGGCGTTGCAGTTGGCGTGTCCGTATGCGTGCACGCAGTTCTGCACTGGCACAGGGCTTTGCTTGCTCACGCTGGTGGTGCAACTCTACATGTTTTCCACCTATCAGCAGAAGCAAGTGGCGCAGCAGAAGATATTTCTCGTGTTTTTCCTGGTGGCATTGTGCAGCATGTTCCAATATGCGTTTTTAGCGCTTGTAGTGCCGTTTTTCATCGGATTTCTACAGATGCGCGCCATCAATTTCCGAGGTGTGTTGGCTGCCTTGTTCGGGCTTATCACCCCATTTTGGCTTGCTATCGGCTTGGGGCTTATCGCCCCCGCCACAGCCCTGCTGCCTGCCTACGGACAGGCGCTTGAGGTGCTCACCGAGCAGCAAATCCCAGCCATTCTTATCGGGCTTGCGCTTGTGGGCGTGTTCACGTTTGTGTTCATGACCATCAATGTGATGAAAATCATGTCGTATCGCCTGCAACTGCGCGTTTACAATTCGTTCTACTTGGTGCTTGCGCTGTTTTCGCTCATCATGATGGGTGTGGACTACCGCAACTTCTTCGTGTATCTGGCGCTGCTCAACTACTGCTTCTCCATTCAGGTGGCACAAGCCTACACCATACACTCAAAAATCTCGCGTCGCTACATATTTATGATTCTTTTCATGCTCACATGTGCCGCAAGCCATGTGGCGTATTACTTCCTGTAGAAAAAATGAAAATCGTAGTTGAAAACCACATTCCCTACATTGCTCACCTGCTTGAGCCTTACGCCCAAGTGCTTTATCTCGAAACTTCCGACATCACCGCCTCTGCGCTCAAAGATGCCGATGTGCTCATCACGCGCACACGCACACGCTGCGATGAGGCACTGCTTTCGGGAAGCCGTGTGCGAATGATTGGCACAGCCACGATTGGCACCGACCACATCGATCTTGACTACTGCCGCCGAGCTGGCATCAAGGTGGTGAACGCTCCGGGGTGCAACGCTCCTGCCGTGGCGCAATGGGTGCTCAGCACCGTGGGATATTGGTTGCAAAAGGAAGGCACCGCACAGCCACGCGGCTTGGTGATGGGTGTGGTAGGCGTTGGGCATGTGGGCTCTATCGTGGCACGATGGGCAAAGCAAATGGGCTTTGAGGTGCTGCTCTGCGACCCACCACGCGCCCAAAAAGAGGGTGCGGCAGCGTTCTCCACCATCGAGGAAGTGAAGGCGAAAAGCCATATCATCACATTTCACACGCCACTCTACCGCGAGGGCGAACTCTCCACTTTCCACATTTGCGACGAGCAATTCTTGGCAGAAGCGCCTAATTTGCGCCTGCTGATGAACGCCGCTCGCGGTCCCATTTGCGACAACCAGGCATTGGCGCATTGGCACGGCGATGTGGCTATCGACTGTTGGGAACACGAACCCGAAATCAACCTCCCACTCCTTGAAAAGGCATTTGTGGCCACCCCACACATTGCCGGATATTCAGCCGATGGCAAGCGCAGAGGTACCGCCATGGTGGTGGAGGCACTGAACGCAGAGTTTGGCTGGCACGCCAGTCCTCTCGCTGCCGAAGCACCGTATGGAGGCGTGGAAACCGCCACCCTACAAGGTGTGATGAGCAGCTACAATCCCCTCACCCCCGACACCGCCGCCCTCAAGTCCAACCCCACCCCCACCAACTTCGAACACCTCCGCAACCACTACTCCCTCCGCCCCGAACTCCTCTAACCCCACCCCCCACAAGAAAAACGACACCATAACGTAGGGACATGCCTTCGGCATGTTTCGGTGCAATCAGCAATGTACCCCTTTTATTGGTTCAGTGGAAAAATACTGGGGGACTGAAACAAAAACATAAAAAACCTCTCGCCTTCGGCGAAAAAAACCGGTAGGGACGTGATACTTCACGTCCGCCCATAA
>OIXV01002961.1_pt1 | contig 13005 bp, 11 predicted proteins | sample 1587771 | NCBI WGS metagenome assembly OIXV01 (sample SAMEA3888893, study PRJEB22519) | human gut metagenome | biome: human gut; feature: human-associated habitat; material: faeces | place: Denmark | collected 2010
AGATTATTTGCCTGTATCAATTTTGCGAGGTACCATAATTATGCAAACGCTATCATAAAATCATGTTTTTGATTATCTAGAAAGAAGGCTTTAGTATGGAAAAAGTTTATCAAGCTGGAACGAATGAAGGACTTATCGATTTTATTAATATAGAAGATTTAGAACTTGCTGCAACACAAGTCATTCCTAACGGTGGATATGGGTATATCAGCAGTGGAGCAGGAGATCTTTTTACGTATCGAGAAAATGAAAAGGCTTTTAACCACCGATTGATCATTCCTCATGTCTTAAAAGATGTAGAATTGCCTGATACAACGACCGGTTTTTCGGGTGAAACATTAACGGCACCGATCATCATGGCGCCAGTAGCAGCCCATGGATTGGCTCACGAACAGGCGGAAAGAGCTTCTGCAAAAGGAGTGGCAGAGTTTGAGACTATCTATACAGCAAGTTCATATGCTTCCTGTACATTAGAAGAAATCAGGAAAGCGGGCGGAAATACCGCACCACAGTGGTTCCAATTTTATATGAGTAAAGATGATGGTATCAATACAGATATCTTAGAAATGGCCAAACGCAATGGCGCTAAAGCTATCGTCTTGACAGCGGATGCAACAGTTGGCGGTAATCGTGAAACAGATCGACGAAACGGATTTACCTTCCCTTTGCCAATGCCGATCGTTCAAGCATATCAATCAGGGGTAGGGCAAACGATGGATGCCGTTTATAAATCGTCTAAACAAAAACTGAGTCCTAAAGATATCGAGTTTATCACTACCCATTCAGATCTACCAGTGTATGTCAAAGGTGTCCAATCAGAAGAAGATGTCTATCGTTCACTTGATTCGGGTGCGCAAGGTATCTGGGTATCGAACCATGGAGGAAGACAATTAGATGGTGGTCCTGCTTCCTTTGACTCTTTACAATATGTGGCTGAAGCAGTGGATAAACGTGTACCAATCGTCTTTGATAGTGGTGTTCGTCGCGGGCAGCACGTTTTTAAAGCAATTGCCTCAGGTGCGGATCTAGTTGCCATTGGAAGACCTGCTATATACGGATTAGCCCTTGGAGGAAGTACAGGGATCAAACAAGTATTTGATTTCTTCAAAAGAGAACTTGAAATGGTCATGCAATTAGCAGGTACGCAAACGGTAGAAGACATCAAAAAGGCGAAATTGAGGGAGAATCGGTTTATTTAAGTACGTATAGAAAAAATATTGATTGAGCGAAAGAATGACATTGAACTGATATGTTCGTGTTTCTTTCGCTTTTTTGTAGTAAGTACTGTTTATTTAGTAATAGGGGGCAAGATTTACTTTTTCCAATAAGAGAATAGCTGTGAAATATACATATTCGTAAAACGTTGACTATTCTATATTGTAAAATATTAAATAAAAATTCTGTCATATCAAGAATATTAACTTATCCAAAAAATTGCGTGAGCATAATATTCCATTAAAAATTTATCAAGTGATAAAATAAATTTATCGATCGATCATTTTTTAAGGGGGGATTAGATGTTTTTAGCATTAAATGAAATTGTTCATTCAAAATTACGCTATGCTTTAGTAGCTGGAGTCATGTTTTTGATTGCTTACCTTGTCTTTTTTTTAACAGGATTAGCTTATGGGTTGGCACAAGATAATCGTACGGCAGTGGATAAATGGGAAGCCGATTATATCGTTTTATCCAAAGATTCTAACACCAATCTTGGGATGTCGATGATCACGAAAAAGACAGCCGAAGAAGTGAAAGGTGGAGAAGTTGCGTACTTAGCGCAAACACCTGGAGTAGTAACTAGCAAGGACAATAAAGATGCGGGTAAGATCAATGTGAGTTTTTTTGGTATCGATCCAAGTCAATTCTTAATGCCGAAGCTTGTGGAAGGAAAAGAATTTTCTGGAAACGATGAAGCAGTTGGGGATATCAGTTTGAAGGAAGAATATGGACTGAAGATTGGCGATACGGTCAAACTTTCTGGAAGTGATAAGACATTTAAGCTGACAGGTTTTACAGAAAATGCCAAATTCAATGTTTCACCAGTCTTATATACGACTCTTGATGCGTATCAAGAGATTCGTTTTGAAAAAACAGATACTAGTGAAAATGCGCGAATCAACGCTGTAGTGGTTAGGGGCAGTGTCGATAAAATGCCTGATGATCTCGAAAAAATCAGTATTGCAAAATTCATCAATGAATTGCCTGGATACAATGCACAAGTATTGACTTTTGGCTTTATGATCGGCTTTTTGATCGTGATTGCAGCAATCGTGATTGGTATTTTTATTTATGTGTTAACGATGCAAAAAATCAATATTTTTGGTGTACTAAAAGCGCAAGGGATCACCGGTGGTTTTATTGCACGTTCGGTAGTAGCGCAAACATTTTTACTTTCAGTTTTTGGTGTTGCTCTGGGATTGCTGGGAACAGTAGGAACTTCCTTGGTGTTACCAGATACCGTACCTTTCCAAAGTAATTGGCTTTTCTTTGGAGTGATCAGTGTCTTGATGTTAGTAGTCGCTGTTTTAGGCGCGCTATTCTCAGTTCGGACGATCGTAAAAATCGATCCACTAAAGGCGATTGGATAGGAGGAAAATAAAAATGGCAGCAATTGAATTTAAAGAAGTGGAAAAGAGTTTTCAAGATGGCGATCAGATCGTCCACGCACTGAAAAAAACGAATGTGCGTATTGAAAAAGGCGAATTCGTCGCAATCATTGGACCTTCTGGATCAGGAAAGAGTACATTTTTAACCATGGCTGGTGGATTACAGACGCCTAGTAAAGGCTCTGTACTGATCAATGGGGAAGAGTTCAGTAATCAGCCTGAAAGTAAACGGGTGAAACTTCGTTTTAAAGAGATTGGTTTCATTTTACAAGCTTCAAACTTGGTTCCGTTTCTAACGGTGAAAAAACAGCTGATTTTGGTGGATAAAGTGAAACATGAGAAACGACAAGAGAAAGCTAACGAATTGTTTGAACAGCTAGGGGTCGACAGTTTGGTCAATAAATACCCAGAAGAACTGTCGGGTGGCGAACGACAAAGAGTAGCGATTGCAAGGGCTTTGTATAACGATCCTTCAATCATTTTGGCGGATGAACCTACAGCTAGCTTAGATTCTGAAAAAGCGAGAGAAGTAGTCGATATACTCGCGAAAGAGTCAAAAGAAAAAAATAAAGCGATCATTATGGTCACACATGATACAAGACTTATTGACAAATGTGATAAAGTCTTTATGATGGAAGATGGTGTTTTTAAAGAAAAAACAGACTAAGCCTGAAAAGAGGGTGTGCATATGGTTCATCGCTACAATAAAGATACGCAAGAAAAGATTTTGAAGGAAGCCAATCGCTTGTTTATGTCAAAGGGATATCTGGGTACTTCAACCAGGGAGATAGCCCAGAGAGCCGGAATCACTCAACCGAACTTGTATCATTATTTTAGTGATAAAGAAAAATTATACAAAGCAGTTCTTGAAGAACATCTGACGACAGTCGGTCAAGATTTAAGAAAAATCTCAGAAACAAGCGATGTGACCTTTCAGCAAACATTGACAGCGATGGCGAGGTATTTGATTGACAGTCATTTGGTCGATCTATTCATGATGCTCCATGATTTGAAACAAAATATCTCAAGCGAAACGAGAAACCATCTTTTTGCGTTATGGAAGCAAAATTATCGTGAACCTTTTGAAGTCATTTTTTCAAAGAACCGAGAAGCGCTTCGAGAAAATGTCACACAAGAAATTGCAGCCAGACATTTCTTTTTGATCCTCTCCCCATATATCACACAAGCAGGCAACTCTGTTGAAAAGTCCATGACTGTGGAACAGTTGATCGACTTATATTTACACGGCGTGATCAGTGAATAGTTGTGCTGAACAAAAAATTTAACAGCAACCAGCGGATCATCGTGAGGCACACGATGAAGGGATGAGACAATTCCTTCATACGTGTGTCTTTTTTGACTAAAAATTCAATTTAAGTTGTCTTTAAGCTTAACATCGTATTGTTTGCTTCACGAGGTGAAAGAACATGAAGAAAGTGATTCTGATTCTTTTTATTGGGTTACTCGGTGTGATAGCGAGCAATGAATCCAACTTTTTTGATAAACAAACAGCTGCAGAAGAAGCAAGTACTAGTCAAGAAAAGGCCACGCAAGCTGCAACAAAGAGTTCGACAGAAACAAAAACAATGGTAAAAATTGGAAAAGAAGATAGCACGCTATATGCAGACGCTGCGTTGACAACCCCATTAACAGTAGTCAATGGTGGGGAGCTTACCACTTATCTCACCCAAAAAAATGATGCGTATCAAGTAACCACCAATGACGGAACGACGGGATATCTAGCTTTGACAAATGGGAGCATAGTGGAAAAAACAGTGCAGGAGACCCCAACAGACTTATCTGATGCGGTGATCGTAATCGATCCAGGTCACGGAGGAAGTGATACGGGCGCGTTGAGTACCAACGAAGAAATAGAAGAAAAAACGATTACTTTGAGTACAGCTAAGAAAGTAAAGAAAGAACTTGAAGCAACAGGTGCTACGGTTTATCTTACCCGAACTAGTGATACATTTGTACAGCTAGGAGATATCTGTACGTATAGTGAAGCAAAAAAAGCGGATATTTTTATTAGTCTGCATGCCGATTCTACAGAGTATGCCAATGAGGCAACAGGAATCACGACGTACTACTATTATCAAGAGAACGAAAAATTAGCCCAGACAGTTTCGGATTCATTTGACGATTTGCCGCTTGCCTCAAGAGGCATTGCAACAGGCAATTATCAGGTCTTACGGGAAAATCTTCAACCTGCGCTCTTAGTAGAGATGGGGTACATGAATAATGATGCTGATCTAGCAGAAATGACGACTTCTTCCTATCAACAACAACTAGCAGAAAGTTTAACTGAAGCGTTACGCGATTATTTTGAACTTCAAGGTTGAGCAGCTTCGTATGCTGTATTTAAAAAAAGAAAAAAAGCGTGGGACAAAAGTAAGAAATACTTTTGTCCCATTCTTTAAAAACGAATAAACGGTGGGAGCAGAAGCAACTCCCTCGGAAATAAGCCGAAATTCACAAAATTTGACAAGAGATTTTCGTTGATTCCTTCTTATTTCTAGGAGTTAAACACTTCTGTCCCCGCCTTTTTTTTATAATTTCTCAAAGCTAAACGGCTTTTGTTTCGACCTCTTTGATTTGTGAAGATCAGCCCATCAATCTTTTGGCTTTTTCTGTATTGGCAAAGTGAAGTTTGGCGTAATTTTCCAGTAAAGGTAACCCGCCTTTTTGTAAAATCTTAGCGGCTACGTGATCAGATTTTGTGCCAGCACCAGAAGGCAGTGTAAAACCTAGTTCTGCAGATGCTTTATCGAGTTCTTCTAAAAAACTCGCGCGACTGATGATAGAGGCAGCTGCTACAGCTAGATGGTATTGTTCCCCTTTAGTAACGAAATAAAGTTTTTCTTGGATTTGATTTTTTTCTGACTGTACATATTTTTTAAAGTTTGCTTCTGGCGTGAACTGATCGATCAAAATAGCATCAGGTTTAGTGGGTGCTATTTTTTGCAACAACAAATGGATTGCTTGATTGTGCAAAGCGACCTTCATCCGGACTGCATTATACTTTGGCTGGATCTCATTGTATTTCTTCGGGGATAAAACAAGTAGCTGATAGGGTATCGTTTCTTTTAGTATCTTCGCTAATTGAACGATCTGTGGATCTTTCATTTCTTTTGAATCGCGCACACCTAATTTTTTCAATAAATCAAGTTTTGTTTTGTCGACATATGCGGCACAGACGGTCAGCGGGCCAAAGTAACTCCCATTGCCGACTTCATCACTTCCTAGGACGGATAAATGAGGAAGATCAGGTGGCAAATCAGTACTTTTGCTATTTTTTTTGGCTGCTGATTGGGCTTCACCCCAAAGACCAGCTTCTTTTTCTGCATTTGTGCCTTGAAACATGACTTTCCCAGAAGTATAAGCAGTGATCGTGGTGCCGTTTTTTTGGGCTACAAAAGATGTATAAGGAACTTTTTTTGGTAATAAAAAAGTTGAATAAGCTTGTTTCATTTTTTCGATCTGTTTAGCAGTTGTTTTTATAATTACGTTACTCATGGTGCCTCCAATTTATTGACATTGTCCAATATAGTTTGCTCTCCATACATTCTAAACATAAGAATAGTAGGAGACATAGCATTTTTTTTTAGTTTATCATATAATGATAAAGTAAATTAAAGAAATGTGTGTACAGCTGTTAAATCATTAACTTCATGGTACACTAGATAATAATTTTATCAATAGGGGGAAATGATTCGGATGGCGCACGAAAAAACACGCTATAAAGCAGTGATTGCCGACCAAACTTACACGATCATTGGACGTGAAACGAAACATCACATGGATATCGTGACAAATTTGATCAATGAACAATTAGCAGAATTGAAGGAATTGTCACCTCAAATCGATAACGAACAAGCAGCTATTTTGATGGCTGTCAATGCGCTCTCGGATCAATTGAAAAAACAAGAAAAAAATTTAGAACTTGAAAAAGAAGTGGCAAACTTAAAGAAAAAAATGATTAAATTTACCGAAATGGAGAACCGGATCAAACGGATCGAAGCAATTGAAAATGAAGCTCGAGAAGTTTTGAAAGAAAACGGACAACCTGACCGTGAAATCAAAAATCATATGGAAGCACAACAAATCTTGAATGAAAAAAGAAAAGGCCAAATCAAACAAAAATCTTCAAATTAACGAGGAGAAAGGAACGTGGCATGTTAAGTTTATTGATTTTATTTATTTTGCTGATTGCGTTTTTTTCAGGGGCCAGGCGAGGTTTTGCTATGCAAGTGGTTTATACGATAGGCTATGTACTATCGTTTTTTGCGGCCCAGCATTTTTACAAACAGTTAGCGGATCATTTAGAGTTATATATTCCTTATCCAGCAGTGACTTCTACATCTAAAATGGTCTTTTTTGATCAAGCGATCTCTTTTAGATTAGATGAGGCTTTTTATGCAGGGGTGGCCTTCTTGCTGATTCTATTGGCGGGTGCATTGATCACTCGCTTCATCGGGATTTTTGCTCACAGTTTGACCTATGTCCCTGTGTTGAGGCAAGTAGACTGGCTAGCAGGCGGTGTGCTGTCTGTTGTGGTTGCTTATGTGACTATTTTCTTGCTTTTGAGCTTATTGACTCTTGTTCCAGTAGATTTTATCCAAAATCAATTTAGTGGAAATAGTCTTGCACGCTTTATTGTTGAGAAGACACCGCTATTGAGTGACAAAATCCATGATTTATGGGTAACGAATATCATCAATCAATAGGATTGATGAAACAAAACGATTGAAAAGAGGTTGTGACAGGATGGCAGAAGCGAAAGAGCTGATGCGAAGAGTTACAACTTTTTTTAGTGAAAGATAAGGTGATAAAGTGAATAACCGAATCCTTGAAACATTAGAATTTGAAAAAGTAAAACAGCTTGTCCGTCAATATTTAGTGACAGCTCAAGGACAAGAAGAACTAGTGAAATTAGTTCCTGTTAATCAGAAAGAACACATCACGGATTGGTTGGCTGAAACAGAGGACGGATTGAAAGTCCAACGTTTACGTGGAGGCATCCCGATACCAAAATTGGAAAACATCCGACCACATATGAAACGGATCGAAATCGGTGCAGATTTGAATGGGGTTGAATTAGCGGAAGTTTCTCGTGTGTTATCAACAACTAGTGAATTGAAACGATTCATTGATGATCTAGCTGACAGCGAAATCGACTTCTATCGTTTGTATTTTTGGGCTGACCAGCTAGTTACGATCCCGGTTTTAAGCCGTCGACTAAAAGAAGCAATCGATGAAGATGGCAGAGTGACAGATGATGCTTCACCAGAACTAAAAAGTATCCGTCAAAACATTCGTCGCAGCGAACAAACGGTTAGAGAGCAATTAGATGGCATCGTTCGAGGGAAAAACGCGAAATATTTGAGTGATGCAATCATCACGATGCGAAATGATCGCTATGTTATTCCAGTAAAACAAGAATATCGTGGTGTGTTTGGTGGCGTAGTCCATGACCAAAGTGCTTCTGGTCAAACTTTATTTGTTGAGCCAAAACAAATCGTTGACTTGAACAACCGGTTAAGACAGTACCAGATTGCTGAACGTAATGAGGTCCAACGAATATTAAGTGAATTGTCAGCAGAGCTTGTTCCTCATCGTCATGAGATCATCCATAACGCATATGTTATTGGAAAAATGGATATAATGAATGCCAAAGCTCGCTTTGGGAAAGAATTAAAAGCAATTGTTCCGACAATCAGCGAAGAGAACCATGTTGTGCTCAAACAAGCACGGCATCCATTGATCGACCAAGAGAAAGTTGTGGCTAATGACATTACGATCGGTGAGAATTATCAAGCAATCGTCATCACTGGTCCAAATACAGGTGGGAAAACCATCACGTTAAAAACGCTTGGCTTACTTCAATTGATGGGGCAGGCTGGACTGCCGATCCCTGTAGGTGAAGATAGCCAGATCGGAATTTTTGAAGAAGTATTTGCCGATATCGGAGATGAGCAGTCGATCGAACAAAGTTTATCGACTTTTTCTTCTCATATGACCAATACAGTGGATATCTTAGCGAAAGTAAACGAAAAAAGTTTAGTTTTATTTGATGAGTTAGGTGCCGGAACAGACCCGCAAGAAGGAGCAGCATTAGCTATCGCTATCCTAGATGATCTAGGGAAAAAATCAGCTTATGTCATGGCAACGACTCATTATCCAGAGTTGAAAGTGTATGGTTATAATCGTGCCAATACAATCAATGCAAGTATGGAGTTTGATGTGGATACTTTGAGCCCAACATATCGCTTACTGATCGGTGTTCCAGGTCGAAGTAACGCATTTGAGATTTCGAGTCGGTTAGGACTAGATCAAGATGTGATCAATGAAGCAAAACAATTGATGAATGATGAAAGCCAAGATTTGAATGAAATGATTTCTGATTTAGAAAGTCGTCGTAAAATGGCTGAAACAGAATACTTGGAAATGCGTCATTATGTTGATGAGGCACAGAGTTTGTATGAAAATCTAAAAGATGCGTATAGTTATTTCTTTGAAGAACGGGAAAAAGAACTAGAAAAAGCGAAGAAAAAAGCAAATGATCTGGTGGCGGAAGCAGAAGAAAAAGCCGATCACATCATCGCAGATATCCGAAAAATGCAACAACAGATCGGACAAGGAAATGTGAAAGAGCATCAATTGATTGATGCGAAAACACAATTAGCAAACTTACACCAAGAAGAACAATTGAAGAAAAATAAAGTATTGAAAAAGGCAAAGGAACAAAAGACGCTCAAACCTGGAGATGAAGTACTTGTAACGACTTATGGACAGCGAGGAACGTTGTTGCGTAAAAACGGGGATCAATGGCAAGTGGAGATCGGTATCTTGAAGATGAATGTTTCTGAAAGTGAATTGATGCCAGTAGCTCCGCAAAAAGAACCAACACAAAGAGTGGTGCATACAGTAAGATCAGAATCTGCCAGTCATGTGGCGAATCAACTAGATCTTCGTGGAAAACGTTATGAAGAAGCACTGACTGAAGTGGATCAATACCTTGATGCAGCGATCTTGGCTGGGTATCCTCAAGTCACTATTGTCCATGGTAAAGGAACAGGAGCACTGCGCAAAGGGATCACGGACTATCTAAAAAATCATCGAAGTGTAAAAAGCTATGAATTTGCTCCCGCTAATCAAGGTGGGAATGGAGCAACGATCGTTAAGTTTAAATAAAACTTACTTAATGTAAGCAGAATGCTCGTTTCTGGAAAAGAAAAATGCTATAATACCATCAGACTAAAAAATGGAGGTCTTTTATATGTCACAAGTAGTTACAGATACGACATTTAACGAAGAAACAGACAAAGGCTTAGTATTGGTTGACTTTTGGGCAACTTGGTGTGGACCTTGTCGCATGCAAGCACCAATTTTGGATCAATTAGCAGAAGAATACGATGAAGATGAATTCAGAATCGTAAAAATGGATGTAGATGAAAATCCGCAAACACCACAAGAATTTGGGATCATGAGTATTCCAACGTTATTGTTGAAAAAAGATGGACAAGTAGTTGAAAAAGCGATTGGTGTTCATACGAAAGAACAATTACGTCAAATGATCAGTCAACATTTATAGAATGAACAACCTTATTTATAAGGTCGCGAAAAGTAGTTACAAGGTTTAAAAAGAGGTCCTTAATTCGGATTTAGAGGGTGAGACAAAAAGTGATGTTTACTTTTGTCTCGCCCTCCTCTTTTTGCGTAGTGTCTTAATGTAGACTATTTTTGTAAAATATTATTGTCAAAATAAATGACAGTGAAACAACGAATTTATCAATCATGTTATAATGAATACAATGAAATCTGAAAGGAAGTATACAATGAATGAACGCATCAAAAACAAATTAGCTTTACTTCCTGATCAACCAGGCTGCTATTTGATGAAAGATAAAAATGGAACGATTATTTATGTGGGAAAAGCAAAAATCCTAAAGAATCGTGTTCGTTCTTATTTTACAGGTAGCCACAATACCAAAACAGAACGATTAGTTAGTGAGATCGTAGACTTTGAATATATCGTGACTGAATCAAATATCGAAGCCTTGCTTTTAGAGATCAACTTGATCAAGAAGAACGATCCTAAATATAATATCATGCTAAAGGATGACAAGACGTATCCTTTTTTAAAAATCACCAATGAAAAATACCCACGTTTGGTGATCACACGTAAAGTATTGAAGGATAAGGCGTTTTATTTTGGACCGTATCCCGATGTAGGGGCTGCGAACGAAACAAAGAAAATTCTTGATCGTTTGTTTCCTTTACGTAAATGTAAGCCAAGTCAGACAAAAGAACCTTGTTTGTATTATCATTTAGGTCAATGTTTATGTCCGTATTACTTTGATGTTGATCCTAAGGTATACACGAAAATCGTCGATGAAGTAAAAGGATTTTTGAATGGCGGACATGAAAAAGTCGAGTCAGAGATCCACCAAAAAATGATGCAGGCTGCCGAAAATATGGAATTTGAAAAAGCGGCAGAATATCGCGATCAGATCCGAGCAATCGAAACGATCATGACAAGACAGAAAATGACGAACACCGATCTAGTTGACCGAGATGTATTTGGTTATGCCATCGATAAAGGCTGGATGTGTGTCCAAGTATTTTTTGTGAGACAAGGAAAATTGATTGAACGTGACGTTTCTATCTTTCCTTTTTACAATGAAGCGGAAGAAGACTTTTTAACGTATATCGGTCAATTCTATCAAGAAAATGAACATTTCATCCCCAAGGAAGTCTTGATCCCTGATACGATAGACCAGTTAAGCGTGGAAGCTCTATTAGATACCAAAGTGTTACAGCCAAAAAGAGGCGAAAAGAAAAAACTAGTGGAACTTGCCAATAAAAATGCAGCAGTTGCCTTAAATGAACGATTTGATTTGATTGCGCGAAAACAGGAACGAACGATTGGCGCCGTGGAACGGTTAGGAAATGCAATGAACATCCCTACACCAACACGTATCGAATCTTTCGATAATTCAAATATCATGGGAACAAATCCAGTTGCTGCGATGGTCGTATTTATTGACGGGAAACCAGCAAAAAAGGAATACCGCAAATATAAGATCAAAACAGTGAAGGGACCTGATGACTATGCCTCCATGAGGGAAGTTATCTATCGTCGGTATGCACGTGTGATCCGTGAAGGCTTGCCTTTGCCTGATTTGATCTTGATCGATGGGGGAAAAGGTCAAGTCGATGTTGCAAAAGATGTGCTGGAGAACCAGTTAGGTATCGATATTCCCGTAGCAGGAATGGCCAAAAATGAAAAGCATAAAACGAATGAATTACTTTTTGGTTCAGATCTAGCTGTCGTTCCATTGGAAAGAAATTCACCTGAGTTCTTTTTATTGCAACGAGTACAAGATGAAGTCCATCGATTTGCAATCACGTTCCACCGACAACTTCGTAGTAAAAATAGTTTTGCTTCTCGCTTAGATGAAATCGAAGGATTAGGACCAAAACGGAAAAAAACTCTTTTGAAAGAATTCAAATCTCTAAAAAATATTACAGCAGCAACAGTTGGAGAACTTCAACAAATCGGCTTACCTAAAAATGTCGCACAAAATGTTTTTGACAAATTACATGAAAACTAACAGAGGACGCTTTACAAACACTGTAAAGTGTCCTATGATTTTTTTATGAGAAAAATGAAAAATATTCTGATTTCCCTATCTGTTCTGGCGGTTGGTATTTCGGTTACAGTGTGGGGGATCAGCTACATGGGTGATAACGGAAAGAATCCGGATAGCCCTACCATCCAAACAGAAACAGAGACGGAAATGCTGACTGAAAAGGAAACGGAATACATCTTTGCTGAAGAATACCGGGAATCCAAGGTGGATGAAAAAATTATCCCAAATGCGATAGAGGTATCGGACGACAAGGGGCACGTGTATTTTGTCTATGAATACGATGATCAGAGCAGAAACATGGTTGTCGGAGAGTATGGGGAGATTGGAAAGTATCCGTCCCAGATCTGCTTTATTGGAAACGACGGTGTAGAGCGGATTATGGAAAAGCATTCTTACCAGTATAATGATGATGGGATGGTTATCGCAGAAGAATGCTACGCGGATGAAGACCTTTATGATGACAAGGATTCCTTTATTCCTGTTTCCGGAACAGAGTTTACCTATTATGAAGGCAGGATGGCAAAAGAAATCGATTACATCTATGATTACCAAGGCGTCAAAAAGCCATCAAGCACTTATGAATTTTATTATGATGGGAATGGATTTCTCTCTCGGATGGATGTTTTAGATGGAAATGGGCTGCTTTCTTATTACGAAGAAGTTACCTGTAATACAAATAGATCGCCGGCGGTCATCCGGCAGTATACTTTTGACGGGATACTCATGGGAATCAAGGAGTATAG
>OIXV01002964.1_pt1 | contig 12996 bp, 9 predicted proteins | sample 1587771 | NCBI WGS metagenome assembly OIXV01 (sample SAMEA3888893, study PRJEB22519) | human gut metagenome | biome: human gut; feature: human-associated habitat; material: faeces | place: Denmark | collected 2010
GCCGTGCCGCAGCCGCCGGAGCGGTGCTTAAGCCGCAAGGCGGGAATTGTGCGGTATTGCCTCAGATAAATTTGCCGGTCTGGCTGGCGGGGGTGTGGCGGATAACGTCCGGCGTGCCGGCGGCCACCACCGTGCCGCCCTGGGCACCGCCGCCCGGGCCCATATCAATGATGTAGTCTGCGTTGCGGATCACATCCAGGTCATGCTCAATGACGATTACGGTGGCGCCGTGCTCGATCAGGGTCTGGAACACGCCGAGCAGAACCTGCACATCGGCGGGGTGCAGGCCGATGGTGGGCTCATCAAAGACAAACAGAGAGTCCGACTGGGCTTTGCCCATCTCGCTGGCCAGCTTCAGGCGCTGGGCCTCGCCGCCGGAAAGGCCGGGCGTTTCCTCGCCAAGGGTCAGGTAGCCAAGGCCGAGTTCCTGTAAAACAGTCAGCCGCTGGCGCACCACCGGCCAGTCGGCACAGGCGGTCAGGGCAGTGTTCACATCCATATCCATCAGCTGCGGCAGGGAATATCTGGTTCCGGACTTGCTGGTGTAAAAAATCTGCCCGGCCTCCTTGGCATAGCGGGAACCGCGGCATTCGGGGCAGGGAATCTCCACATCCGGCAAAAACTGTACATCCAGACTGATGCTGCCGGTGCCATCGCACACGGGGCAGCGCAGCTTGCCCGTGTTGTAGGAAAAATCGCCCGCTTTATACCCGGCCTGCCTGGCATCCGGGGTGGCGGCAAACTTTTTGCGCAGCTCATCATGCACATTGGCATAGGTGGCCACGGTGGAGCGCACATTGATGCCAATGGGTGCGGCATCGATCAGCTTGACCTGGGTGATGCCGTCCGGCACAATAGAGCGTACATGCTCCGGCAGCTTTTGGCCGTGGATGGCGGCGTTCAGGCCGGGAACCAGGCTTTCCAGCACAAGGGTGGTCTTGCCGGAGCCGGAAACCCCGGTCACCACAGTCAGCCGCCCCTTGGGAATTTCGATGTCCAGCGGCTTTACGGTGTGGATGGCGTTGGTGGAAAGCTGAATGCGCCCCAGCGTGAACAACTCGCTTTGCGGGGCCTGGGGTCGCAGACACTGCGCTTTGCCTGCCAGGAACGGCCCAATGCGGGAAGCAGCGTTTGCTTCAATGGCCGGGATGCTGCCCTGGGCAATCACCTGGCCGCCGCCCGCACCGGCCTGCGGCCCCATCTCAATCAGCCAATCGGCTTCGGATAGAATCTGGGTATCATGGTCCACCAGAATGACCGAGTTGCCGTCGTGGATCAGGTCCTGCATCACGCCGGTCAGGCCGGTGATGTTGGCGGGGTGCAGCCCAATAGAGGGTTCATCCAGCACATACAGAACGCCGGTAGTGCGGTTGCGCACCGCGCGGGCCAGCTGCATACGCTGGCGCTCGCCGGTGGAAAGGGTAGCCGCGGCGCGGTCCAACGCCAGGTAGCCCAGCCCCAGGTCCATCAGCCGCTTGGCCACCGTTTGGAACGATTCACAGATGCTCTGCGCCATGGGGCGCATTTCTTCCGGCAGTGCGGCGGGAATCCCGCTTACCCAGGCAACCAGGTCGGAAAGGGTCATGCGGCAGGCTTCATCCAGCGGGATACCCTGCAGCCTGGGCGCGCGGGCTGCAGCGCACAGCCGGGAACCGCCGCAGTCCGGGCAGATATCCTGACGCAAAAACTTTTCCACCCGCTTCATGCCTTTTTCGTCCTTGACTTTGGAGAGTGCGTTTTCCACCGTGCGTACGGCGCTGTAATAGGTGAAATCCAGTTCCCCGGCCTGCTCGCTGTTTTTGGAGTAGTAGAAAATGTGCTTCTTCTCAGCCGGGCCGTCATAGACGATCTCTTTCTCCACATCGGTCAGGTCGCGGAACGGCACATCGGTGCGCACCCCCATGGCGCGACAGACATCGGTCATCAGCGACCACATCAAAGAGTTCCAGGGGGCCACAGCGCCCTCGTTAATGGTCAGGCTTTCGTCCGGCACAAGGGTGGCGCGGTCAACGGTCTGTACGGTGCCGGTGCCGCCGCAGGTGCGGCAGGCACCCTGGCTGTTAAAGGCAAGCTCTTCCGCCGAAGGGGCGTAAAAGCGGGCCCCACATTCGGGGCAGATCAGCTCCTGCCCGGCGGCCACGGCCAGGGTGGGCGCAAGATAATGCCCGTTGGGGCAGCGGTGGCTGGCAAGGCGGGAATACATCAGCCGCAGGCTGTTCAGCAGCTCGGTGCCGGTGCCAAAGGTGCTGCGGATGCCCGGCACCCCCGGCCGCTGGTGCAGCGCCAACGCGGCGGGAACATACAGAACCTCGTCCACATCAGCTTTGGGGGCCTGGGTCATGCGGCGGCGCGTGTAGGTGGAAAGTGCGTCCAGATACCGGCGCGAACCTTCGGCATACAGCACGCCCAGCGCCAGCGAAGATTTGCCGGAACCGGATACACCCGCAATGCCGACGATTTTGTTCAGTGGCACATCGACATCAATATTTTTTAGATTGTGTACCCGTGCCCCGCGGATCTCAATATGATCGACCATACAAACAGCAGCCCCCTGTTGGATTTATTATAAAACCATTATACCACAGGGGTGCAACAAAACAAAAAAGCGGTGCCCCGCCCTGACCGATTGGGGTCAAGGGCGGGGCACCGCTGAGACTTATTCAGTTATGCCGCAAAGGCAGATCGGTTATTCACCAATTTCAACGCGGGTCACATCAGGTTCCTTCTTGGGAGCTTCCTTCGGGAAGGTCAACTCCAGGATGCCATCGGTGAACTTGGCGCTGACATCCTTAGGCTGCAGGTCGGTGCCAACATAGAAGCTGCGGCTGCAGGCGCCGGTGTAACGCTCCTGGCGGATATACTTGCCTTCGGGGGCCTTTTCGTCTTTATCCAGGCCCTTGGCGGCGCTGATGGTCAGGTAGCCGTTTTTCAGCTCAATGTGGATCTCATCCTTCTTGAAGCCCGGCAGATCAATGGCCAGCTCATAGTTGGTATCGGTCTCGCGGATATCGGTCTTCATCAGGTTGCGTGCATGCTTGCCGTACAGCGGGCTGCGTGCGTTCATCATACCAAAGGAATCGTCAAAGAAATCATCAAAAAGATTTTCACCAAAAACAGTCGGCAACATAAGTCATAACCTCACTTTGTAAAAATCTGGAATTTTATTTGGTGCCTCTCCGGGAAGTCTGACGCTTCCCGAGCCTTGCGGCTCCTTGGCGGTGTTTCCCGGAATGCTCTTGCGTTCCGCACCCCCTCTTTCAAGGTACGCCTTTATTATAACCCTAAAATTAGCACTGTCAATAGCAGAGTGCTAATGTTTACAACCTATGCAATGATTGTTCACAAAATATATAATATTGGGAAATGACGGAAAAAGCCGGCACAAAATAAGACGAACGTTCGATATAAAACCATGGTACGATAAAGTGAGAAACAATGCGAGATTTTGGATGACATAAGAAATTGGCAGGGAAACTATTCGATAAACAAGGCTGTGACAACGTAAGGCGGGGAGAAACAGCGGAATAAGGCTGCCGGACTGGGCCGTCCGCTGCCCGGCATGACCCAGTGGTGCGGGGGAAAAGCTGTAATTTTGAAGTTATTTAGCCCAAAGGACAATTTGACGGAAAAAAAGAAAGCAAAAACGGGGATGCGAGATGAAAAACGAAGAAACAGCTTAATAGAATAAGGCAATCGGCGGCAAAAATCTCCCTGATGCCGACAAAAAGTGCTTGCAAAATTTTGGCTGTATGCTATAATCAGAACAATCCAAACACGGAGCAAGGACAACGGGGTCCGCAGTGCAAAAGCTGCGGATCCCGTTCTGATTCCGGAGACAAAAGCATAAAAAGAACAAAAGAGATTTTGCTTTTGCACAAAGGCGTGCGGCACCCGCTTGACGGCGGGGCTGCGCGCTTTTTGTTTGGTCAGGAGATATCTGAGAGAAGAAAGCAGAACGAACATGAAAGAAAGAGGGGCTTACGATGAAAAAGGCAACACGGGTTCTTTCTCTTACCATGGCGGCAGCGATGGCGGCAGGCGTTTTGGGCGGCTGTTCTTCCAGCGCACAGGGCGGCACAGCCAGCACGGCAGATACTTCCAGTGCCGCTTCCACCACAGCATCCAGCGCGGACAGCGGTAATGTGATCCGCGTTGGTGTGGTCTGCTCCATGACCGGCGGCTCCGCTATTTACGGCGAGGGTGCCCAGAACGCGGTGGATATGGCTGTGGAGGAGATCAACTCCGGCGATTCCGGCTACACGGTCGAGATCGTCAACGGCGGCAAGGTGGCTGACGATGCCAAGGACGCCAAGCAGGCCATGAACGCTTACAACAAGGTCATGGCAGATTCCCCGGCCGCTATCGTGGGCAGCTTCTTCTCTTCCGTTACACTGCCTATGGCGACCCAGGCTGCCAATGACGGAATGCTGCTGCTGGCAACCGGCGCTACCAACGTGGATGTGACCCAGAAAGGCTCCACGATCTTCCGTAACTGCTTCATTGACCCGTATCAGGGCAAGATGGCCGCCCTGTTTGTTAAGAGCAAGGGATTCAGCAAGGTAGCCGTGATTTATGCCAAGGATGATGACTATTCCAACGGCCTGAAGGACGCTTTTGTAGAAAATTGCGAGGCCAACGGCATTGAAATTACCTATACCGGCGAGTGCATGAGCACTGATACTGACTTTTCCTCCCAGGCAGCACAGGCCGTGGCTTCCGGCGCAGAGTTTTTGTATTATCCCTGCTTCCTGGATACGGTACCGCTGTTTGTAGGCGCAGCGCGCAACGCGGGCTTTACCGGTACCATCATGGGCGGCGATGCCTGGGATGGCGCGGATACCACCGGCCTGGAAGACAAGTTTGATGACTGCTACTTTACCAACCACTACTCCAGCGAGGATACCGCCCCCGCCGTTCAGAACTTTGTGCAGAAGTACACCGAAAAGTACGGCACCGAAAGCCTGAACGCCTGCGCGGCCCTGTACTATGACGCCATCTACATGCTGTTGCAAGCTGCCGAGAATGGCGGCGGCACCGATACCGCAAGCCTGGTAAAAGGCATGACCGGTATGGAGTTTACCGGCGTTGGCGGCAAGATCAAGCTGGACGAAAACGGCGACGCCATCAAGAGCATTGCATTCAACACCTTTGTTGACGGCAAGGTCAAGTGGTCTGAGACGCTGGATTCCGATGGCAACCTGGTTTCCTCCGCTGAGTAAAGGCAACACCGCACAATTCCCGCCTAACGGCTCAAGCACCGCTCCGGCGGCCGCGGCACGGCATCTGCGTTGCCAAAATGCTCGATAATGTCGGGTTGCGGTACCCGCATCGTGCTTCGGGGGCAAAAGCCCCTCGCACTCTGCGACCGCTGCCCCTGCTTCGGTTCGCTGTTTCCGCCACTGGCGGCGCTCACCTTTGCAGCATCCAGTATTATCTGCGCTTTTGGCTTGGCAGCTGCCGCACCTCGCTCGCCGTATCGGCACTTAGAATTATGCGGTATTGCCTAAAGTTTCATGCCGCTGCGGCGGCCGGAAAAGGGGTACAGGAAAAATGAATTTTGTTTTTATTTCACCGCATTTCCCGGAAAATTACTGGAATTTTTGTGACCGCCTGCGTGCCAATGGCGTAAATGTGCTTGGCATTGGCGATGCCCCTTACGAAACGCTGCCCGCCCTGCTCAAAAGCGCACTGACCGAGTATTACCGTGTGGACAACATGGAAAACTATGATGAAATGCTGCGCGCCATGGGCTTTTTCACTTTCAAGTATGGCAAGATCGACTGGGTAGAAAGCAACAATGAATATTGGCTGGAACAGGATGCCCGCCTGCGGACAGATTTTAATATCACCACCGGTATTAAATCCGCTGAGATCGAAAAGTTTAAGCGCAAATCCGTGATGAAAACCTACTACCAGAAAGCCGGTATCCCCACCGCCCGCTGGTGTGTGACGGCAGATGTAACGGAGGCCCAGGCTTTCGCCAAAACTGTCGGCTGGCCCGTCATTGCCAAGCCAGATAACGGCGTGGGGGCAAACGGCACCCATAAGTTCAAGAATAAAACCGAGTTGAACAAATTTTTCCAGCAGGAGGGCCCCAATGCGGCCAACTATATCCTGGAAGAATTTGTGGATGGTGAGATCGTGACCTTTGACGGCGTGGCCGATGCCAATGCCGAGCCGATCTATGCCGCCAGCCATGTTACGCCGGACAGCATCATGGAGATTGCCCATGGCAAAAAGCCGATGTGGTACTATGTTGCACCGGAAATCAGCCCCGAACTGCGCAAAATGGGCGAAGCTGCCCTGAAAGCCTTTGGTGCCAAAAGCCGCTTTTTCCACCTGGAATTTTTCCGCCTGAAAACCGCCAAGCCCAGTCTGGGCAATGCGGGGGATATCCTGGGGCTGGAAGTCAACATGCGCCCGGCTGGCGGCTATACGGTGGATATGCTCAACTATGCCGGCGGGCTGGACCTGTACCAGATTTGGGCCGATATGGTGGCATTCGGCGCTGCGCACCATCCGCTGGCGCGTTACCACCGCTACTGCTGCTGTGCGGGCCGCCACGATGAACTGCGCTACCGCATGCCGCATGAGGAGCTGCTGAAAAAGTACCGCTCCTGCCTGAACGCGGCTCCGCGCCTGCCGGAAGTTCTGGCCCGCGAAATGGGGGACCAGCTGTACATTGCCAGCTTTGAGGACGAAGCCGCCATGCAGGCGTTCCGCCGCGATGCCCTGGCCCGCCCGCGCGAATAACAACAGGCAAAAATAGAGCGGACAAATCGGACAAAATCGAACATCTTGTGAATTTTATCCGCACAAATTGTAACATCTTGTAGTAAGCACTTGCTATTTACAGCCAAACCAGATACAATATATTCTGTATTTTTGGAGCCAGAAATAAGAGCTGCTACCCCCGTGAAGGGCAAAGCGGTTCCTATTGGGCAGAAGGAGCACCACGGTGGAACAGGTATTTTTCATCAACCCCGTTGCAGGAAAACGGGATGCAAGCGCAGAGCTTGTGCCCCGGATCCAGGCGGCGGCCCGCCAGCTCCAGCTGCCCCAGCCTCAAATTGTTGTCACACAGTATGCCGGTCAGGCCCGCGAAGCAGCCCACCGGTATGCGGCATCCGGTACCCCGGCGGCGCTGTATGCCTGCGGTGGAGATGGAACGCTGAACGAGCTGGTTCAGGGCGCGGCAGGCAGCGCGAATGTAGCGGTCGGCTGTGTGCCCTGCGGCAGCGGGAACGACTATGTGCGCAACTTCGGCGCGGCGGGCCAAGCGCCTTTTTTAGATTTTGCCGCCCAGCTGCAGGCACAGTCCTGCCGGGTGGACCTGCTGCAAACATCCCTTGGTATCGGAATCGATATCTGCGCCGCCGGGCTGGACGCTCAGGTGGCATATGGCATCCCAAAATTCCGGCGGCTGCCGGGATGTGGGGGAACAGCAGCCTATACGCTCTCGATTCTACAGGCTATGCTCAGCCGCTTCGGCCACAAGCTGCGCGTTGCGATCGACGGCAAAGAGTATACCGGTACTTATATGATGGCGGCCATCTGTAATGGCGGCTATTACGGCGGCGGTTATCAAGCTGCGCCCTATGCAGCCATGGATGACGGCCTGCTCGATATTGTGCTGGTCAAACCCATCTCCCGCATTCAGGTTGCGGGAATTTTGGCCAAATACAAAGCCGGGCGGCACATGCAGGATGCCGATACCATCGTGCCGGAGTTCCGCAGCTTTATGACCTTTTACCGTGCCCGCAGCGTGGAAATGCAGGTGCTGGACAACCGCCCCATCATTGCCACAATTGATGGCGAGTGTGCCCCGGTGATGGAGTTGAAAGCGGAAGTTCTGCCATCTGCGTTGAATGTGCTGCTGCCGCGGCCTGCCTGCGGCCGCGCGGTCATCCGTGGGCTGCACGAATGCCCGATGCAGGCAAAAGCAAAATAAAACCATGGCAAACGCGCCAGAACAAAGCGCTGATTGCCGTACTTGAAATAAAATCCGCGGCCAGTTGGCCCGGGGAGGGAAAGATATGTCAGAAGCAAAAGTAAGGGTTCGTGTGGCCCATAACGCCATGCACCTGCCGGTGGTTGCACTGCGCGGGCTGGTGGTGTTCCCCAATAATGTGGTCCACTTTGAGGTGGGCCGCCAGAAGTCCATTGCCGCCATCGAGGCTGCCATGCACGCCAACAGCAATATTTTTCTGATTGCACAAAAGGATATGGAGACCGAGGAGCCCACTGCCCAGGATCTGTATGCCTATGGCGTCATTTCGGAAATTAAGCAGGTACTGCGTGTATCCGAAGATCTGGTCAAGGTACTGGTAGAAGGAAAGTCCCGTGCTAAACTGCTGGACTTGGATGCCAGTGGCAAATACCTGCAGGCTGATGTCCGCCCCGCTCCCGTGCGCGGTGTGGCACCAGATAAGCGCACCCAGACCGAGGCGTTGGTTCGCAGCCTGAAAGAGTGCTTTGAGGAGTATCTCTCCTACAGCCCGCAAATCTCCAAGGATGTGGTGTATAACATCGTCTCCTCGGATAATCCGCTCTACCTGAGCGAATATATGCCGGCCAACCTGCTGCTGAAATATGAGGACAAGCAGACCATTCTGCAGGAAAATTCCATCCCAAGCCGGTTGGAAAAGCTCCTGCTTGTGATGCGCCAGGAATGTGAAGTGCTGGCCATTGAGAAAGAACTGGACGATAAAGTGAACGTCCAGATGGATAAAAACCAGCGCGATTACTACCTGCGAGAACAGATGCACATCATCAGCGAAGAACTGGGCGATGCCGAGGATACCCGTGCCGAAGCGGAAAAGTATGCCCAGAAGATTCAGGACCTGCACCTGGATGCCGCCAGTGAGGAAAAGCTGCTGAAAGAATGCGAGCGCCTTGGCAAAATGGCCGGCAACCAGGCTGAGATCAGCGTGATTCGCAGCTATCTGGATACCGTCATCGGCCTGCCCTGGCACACCTTTACCAAGGATGATCTGAACCAGGCCCATGCCCGCAAGGTGCTGGACCATGACCACTATGGTCTGGAAAAGGTCAAGGAGCGCATTCTGGAAATTCTGGCCGTCCGCCAACTCAATACGGATGTCAAGGGCCAGATCATCTGCCTGGTCGGCCCTCCGGGTGTCGGCAAAACCTCCATTGCGCGCTCCGTTGCCGCCTGCATGGACCGCAACTTTGCCCGCATGAGCCTTGGCGGCGTGCATGACGAAGCCGAGATCCGCGGCCACCGCCGTACATACATCGGCGCAATGCCCGGCCGCATTATCAGCGCCATCAATACCGCCAAGTCCTCCAACCCGGTCATCCTGCTGGATGAGATCGACAAGCTGGCGGGGGACTACCGCGGCGATCCTTCCAGCGCCCTGCTGGAAGTGCTGGACCCTGAACAGAACAAGACTTTTAAGGATAACTATCTTGATATCCCGTTTGACCTCAGCAACGTGCTGTTCATTACCACCGCCAACGATGCTTCCCACATTCCCGGCCCGCTGTATGACCGTATGGATGTGATTGAACTGCCCAGCTATACCCGCGTGGAAAAGTTCAACATCGCCCGCCGCCATCTGCTGCCCAAACAGCTCAAAAATAACGGCCTGGAATCCCGCGTTACCATGGCCCCAGCGGCGCTGTATGAGATCATTGACGGCTACACCCGCGAAGCCGGCGTGCGTACTCTGGAGCGCACCATCACCGCCGTGCTGCGCAAGTGCGCTCAAAAGATCGCCGCAGGGGAGAAAGATAAGATCAATGTTACCCCTGCCATGGTCAAAGCAATGCTCGGTCCCGAAAAGGTCAAGCCGACCTTTATTTCCCGCACCGATGCTGTTGGCATTGCCAACGGCCTGGCCTGGACCAGCGTGGGCGGAGAGATGCTTCCCATCGAAGTTTCCATCATCCCCAACGGATCCGGCAAGGTGGAGATCACCGGCAGCCTGGGTGATGTAATGAAAGAGAGCGCTCACCTGGCATTGACCTATGCCCGCGTACATGCCGAAACCTACCACATTGCGCCGGATAAGTTCAAGAACACCGATATCCATATCCATGCCCCCGAAGGCGCTGTACCCAAGGACGGCCCCTCCGCCGGTGTCACCCTGACCACCGCGCTGATTTCTGCGTTGTCCGAGATCCCAGTCCGCCACGACCTTGCTATGACGGGCGAAATCACCCTGCACGGCAATGTTCTGCCCATCGGCGGCCTGAAAGAAAAGAGCATGGCAGCCTTCCGCGAGGGCATTTCCACCGTGCTCATCCCTGAAGCCAACAAGCCCGACCTGTACGAGGTGGATGAGGAGGTCAAAAAGGCCGTCAAGTTCATCCCCGTCAGTGACCTTTCTCAGGTGCTCAAACATGCACTCATCCTGCCCGCAGCATCCGCTGCCCACAAACGCACAATGCCGCAGGCTACCCAGCTGATCGCAACCGAGCAGAGCACCGCCAAGGAACCTGCTGCCGTGATGTGACCAACGCGGAAAAGCCGGAAAAGGGAGTTGTATTTATGAATTATAATCGCAGTGAATTTCAGGCATCCTATGGCCTTTCCAGCCAGCTGCCGGAAAGCGACCGCCCGGAATTTGTCTTTTCCGGCCGTTCCAACGTGGGCAAATCCAGCCTGATCAACAGGTTGTGCAACCGCAAAAATCTGGCGCGCGTCAGCGCAACGCCGGGCAAAACGGCAACCATCAACTTTTACCGTGTGGATACCGCCTATTTTGTGGACCTGCCCGGCTATGGTTACGCCAAGGTGTCCAATGCGGACCGTGAGCGCTGGGACGAGCTGATCAACAGCTATTTTGAAGCGGACCGCGCGCTGAATGTGCTGGTGCAGCTGCTGGACAGCCGCCATGCCCCCAGCGCGGACGATGTGCAGATGATGGAATACCTGCACTTCCACCGGATTCCCTTTGTTGTGGCGCTGACCAAGGCGGATAAGCTCAAAAAATCTGAGATGACCGCCCAGCTGGAAGAGTTCCGCATCACCTGCGCCCCCTATGGCTGCAAGCAGGTGTTTTTGACCAGCGCCGAAAAGGGGACCGGGGTCGAAGAACTGCGCCAGTATCTGGATGCCTGCCTGGCACCGGAGGCCTAAACCATGGCGTATCAGGAATTTGCCTATTTTTATGACGAGTTCAACGGCGCAGCCGATTATGATGCGCTGTTCGCCTATGTGACCGGGGAGCTGAAAGCCCACGGCATCCAGGATGGCATTGTGGCAGATTTCGGCTGCGGCACCGGCGAGCTGACCCTGATGCTGGCCCAGGCTGGGTACGATATGATCGGCATTGACGTTTCGGAAGAGATGCTCAGCGTCCTGCGGGACAAAGCCGATGCCCTTGGCCTGCCGCTGACCAACCCCATGCTGCTGTGCCAGGACCTTTTGCAGCTGGACCTGTACGGGACCATCCGCGCCGCGGTTTCCACTTTCGATACCTATAACCACATCGGTCCGCTGGAAAACTTTGAAAAGGCCATCGCAAAAGCCGCGTTCTTTATGGAAAAAGACGGCGTTTTTGTGTTTGACCTGAACACACCCTATAAGCATGAAAAAGTGCTTTCCGGCCAGACTTTTGATTTTGATGAGGATGACGCCGCCTGCCGCTGGAGCAACCGCTATGACCCACAGACAGGTCGCGTAGACCTCAGCATTGATATCCACTATAAAGATACCGGGGAAGACTTCCATGAATCTTTCTCGGAATACAGCTACCCGCTTGATACCGTCAAAGCGCTGCTAACCAGATACGGCTTTGACCCGGTCAAAATTGCCGATGGCGAAAGCTTTGGCCCTGTCCGGCCGGACAGCCAGCGTTGGATCATCACGGCAGTCAAGCAGTATACACAGGAAGCAGACGGCACCCCGGCCTAACCGCCGCACCCCTGCTTCGGGAGGTCATTGATTCTATGTGTGAAACAAAAAATGAAAACAGTAGCAACCTGCTGCGCGGCATTTCGGAAAACGGTGGCATCCTGTTCTATGGCATTGATTCCACCGCCATTGTGCGCCGAATGGAGCAGCTGCACAAAACCAGCGCCGTTACCACCGCAGCCCTGGGCCGCCTGCTGACCGGTGTTGCTATGATGGGCCAGATGCTCAAATCGGATTCTGATTCTGTCACCGTACAGATCAAGGGCGGCGGCCCGGCGGGCCGTATTCTGGCCGTTTCCAACGGCGCGGGCGATGTAAAAGGCTATGTCGAAAACTCCATCGTGGAGCTGCCCCCGCGCGCGGACGGCCACCTGAACGTCGGCGCTGCCGTGGGTAAGGATGGCACGCTGGATGTGATCCGCGACCTTGGTATGCGGGAACCCTATATCGGCCAGGTGCCGCTGGTTTCCGGTGAGATTGCCGAGGATATCACCAACTATTTTGCCATCAGTGAGCAGACACCAACGGTCTGCGCGCTGGGCGTTCTGGTCAACCCGGATCTGACGGTGCAGTGCGCGGGCGGTTTTATCGTGCAGCTCATGCCCGGCGCAACCGAGGATGAGATCACCCGCCTGGAAAAGAATATCGGCGCAATGCCCGGCGTTACCACCCTGCTGCAGCAGGGTAAAAGTATTCCCGATATCCTGAATATGGCGCTGGACGGCTTTAACCCCGAACTGCTGGATTCCACCCGCATTGACTATTGCTGTGATTGCAGCCTGGACCGCGTGGAGCGCACCATCCGCAGCCTTGGCAAAAAAGAGGTGGAAAAACTGCGCGATGAAGACCCCATTGCCGAGGTCAACTGCCAGTTTTGCGGCAAACAGTACAAAGTAGACCTGAATGACCTGCTGAAAAACTGGCCGGACACCGTAGAAAAGCAGTAAACGTATGACTTTTTGAAAAAATAGGCGAAAAAAGCTTGACTTTTTACATCGAATGCCATATAATAGCATTCGTCGCCCGGAGAGAGCGCGACAAAACCAAACTCTCCACCATGCGGCCGTAGCTCATCTGGTAGAGCGCCACCTTGCCAAGGTGGAGGTAGCGAG
>OIXV01002973.1_pt1 | contig 12974 bp, 10 predicted proteins | sample 1587771 | NCBI WGS metagenome assembly OIXV01 (sample SAMEA3888893, study PRJEB22519) | human gut metagenome | biome: human gut; feature: human-associated habitat; material: faeces | place: Denmark | collected 2010
TAAGAAGTACGGCCTCAAAGCCGCCCGTCGCGCACCTCAGTTCAGCAAGCGCTGAGCTTACGAAGAGACTGCTTCCAAAGCCTTGGAGCGTCAAGGCTGCATAGGACAGGCAGCAAGCCTGCCTCCCATTGGAACAAAAAACGGCGTGACCGCATGGTCACGCCGTTTTTCTGTGTTCTGCTTTACGCTGCCGGGACAGCCTTAGCCACGCTGTAAGCCTGCAGGATGCTGCCCTCGCCCTCGGCATACTTCACCGTCACCGTGTCGCCCACGTTGAGGATCACGGCCTCCGGAGCCTCGGCGGCGGAGATGGTGTAGTACACCGTGCCGTCGGAGAGCTGGAGGTAGTACCAGGTGTTGCCGTCCATAACGGCGCTGCGGAGGTCAGCGATGACGCCGGTGACCTCCCCCTGATCCGAAGCGGAGGGCTCCGTATCCGCCGGGTCAATGAGGTTATACCGGGCCAGCATCTGGCGATAGTTGCTCTCGCATTCCGCCACGCTGCCGCCGGTGGCCACGATCTGGTACTGGCTGACGTTGACCATGGCGTACATCTTCACCAGACCGGCGTCCTTCAGCGCCATGAAGTAGCTGGGCTGATCTGCGATGTTCAGCAGCAGAGGGAAGGTGGCGGTGTAGTTCATCTGCTGCACCTGCCCCCGTGCCGAATCCATGGCGGAGTACTCCTCGGCGCCGGCCACGGAGTAAAAACGTGTCTCCTTGGTGCGCTGGTTGGAGAGGATGAAGCCGATGTTGGACTGATCCGACACCACCGACGTGATGCCGGTGTACATATACACGTCGTCTCCGATGGCGATGTAGTTATAGCCATCGGTGGTAACGGTGACATCCCGCTGGCCGAACAGGGAGTTGATGAAGCCGTGGATATAGGTGCCGTGGTAGTCGTACTGCTGGACGATGAGATCCGCCGTGTAGACGTGATCCACCCAGTCCGGCACATCCTTGGCGTCATAGTACTGATGCTCCCCGGTGACGGCGTTCACCAGCACGGCCCCGTTGATGTCCGTGCCGCCAAAGAGCCCGATGGTTTTTCGGATCCGGGGGCAGACCCAATAGGGATTGCCGTCCTCGTCGATCTCGAAGGCCGGCTTGTCAAAGATATAGGTGGGGTAGTGGAACTGCAGATAGCGATAGAGGTTGCGGCCGAAGTGCTCGGCGGTGGTGTAGCGGATGCCCTGCTCCAGACGCACCACCTCCACATTCTGGGTCACCATGTCGATGATGAGATAGGCGGGCAGACCCTGAGAGCGGTTGTTGAACCACTTGATCCAGTCCCCGTACCGCAGGGGCGTCACCCGCACCGGGCGGCCCTTGTAGTTGATTTGCGTGTACTCCTCCGCCACCTCGAACTGGGACACCATGTCCGACAGCTCACCCAGCTTGCGGTTGCCCAGCTTCTCGGCGGAGTCCTTGTCCAGCATGGGGATCTGGTCATAGCTGATCTCCTCCACCTCGGTGGCGAAGTCGCCGGTCTCCACCGTCAGCAGATCCCGGTAGGCCCCGGCCCGGATCACCTGCCAGCCCACGATACCACCCACGATGGCCACGGCCACCAGCGCCACGGCTATTATCATGGGGATGCGGCACTGCTTCTTCACGAAGCCAAAGTAGCCCTTGGCCCCGCTGCCCTGAAACCCGGAGGTCAGCACGGCGCAGCCGCAGTACACAGCGCAGCACAGCAGCATGAAGAAATAGAACTCCTCCGCCTGCAAATTGATGGGCGGCAGCACCACATAGAAGTACACCGCCGCAAAGATCAGCGTCACCGCCAGATTGATGAGGGTGCGGCTCAGGGGCGTGCCGATGGCCTTGCGCTCCTTGTTGGGCCGTGGAGGCCGCTTCCCGAAGGGACTCTGCTTGCCGCCGAAGCCCTGAAAATTGGGGTCGTTCCAGTTGGTGTTCATAAATGCTCCTTTCAGGAAACAGGCTGCGGCCGGTCTCCTCTGTCATATTCTGCAACTACTTGTAATATTATAAGAAAAGTATACGAATCGTATTCATCAAACCACCTGAAACAGATAGAATTTCAGGTAATTGGTCTCCTCCACGCCCCACAGAATGGGGTGGTCGCAGCACTGCTGCCGGGCCTCGATCTGCCGCAGCTGCACCCCGGCGTCCTTGGCCGCCGAGCGCAGCATCTTCAAAAACAGCTCCTCCGTGGCGAAGTGGCTGCAGGAGCAGGTGGCCAGATAGCCGCCCCGTGGCAGGAGCCGCATGGCCCGGTAGTTGATCTCCTTATAGCCGGTCATGGCCCGCTGGGCGGTCTTGCGGCTCTTGGTGAAGGCCGGGGGATCCAGAATGATGAAGTCGTACCGCTTGGGCTGTTGCTCCAGTTGGGGAAGCAGGTCGAACACATTGGCCGCCACGCACTCCATCACGTCGGAAAGCCCGTTGCGCCGGGCGTTTTCCCTGGCACACGCCACGGCGAACTCCGACACGTCCACCGCCGTGACGTGCTTGGCTCCGCCCCGTGCAGCGTTCAGGGCAAAGGAGCCGGTGTGGGTGAAGCAGTCCAGCACCGTCCGGCCACGGGCCAGCTTGGCCACCGCCTGCCGGTTGTACTTCTGATCCAGAAAGAAGCCGGTTTTTTGCCCGTTTTCAAAGTCCACGGTGTAGCGGATGCCGTTTTCCTCAATATCCACCGCTGTAAAGTCCGGAGCCTTTTCACCGTCCACAGGATGCCAGCCCTTGCCCTGCTCCATGCCCTCCAGATCACGGATGGCCACGTCGTTGCGCTCATATACACCCACCACGTCCTGTCCGTCGGAGCGCAGCACCTCCAGCAGCAGGGAGAAAAGCTCCTCCTTGATGAGCTCCATGCCCAGACACAGCACCTGTGCCACCAGCACACTCTCGAACCGGTCCACCGTCAGACCGGGGAAGCCGTCGGCCTCCCCGAAGATCATCCGGCAGCAGCGGCTATCCTCCGGCCCCATGACGGTCTTGCGATAGTCCCATGCGTACTGGATGCGCCGCCGCCAGAAGGCCCGGTCGAACCGGTCGTTGGGGTTCCGGGACAGCACCCGTACCCGGATGCGGGAGCGGCTGTTGAAAAAGCCGCAGCCCAGCCAACTGCCCCGGCGGCTGATGACGTCCACCAGCTGTCCGTCGGACACGGGGCCGCTGAGTCCCGTGACCTCCCCCTCATAGACCCATGGGTGTCCGCCCACCAGAGCGGCCTCCCCCTTGGGGGTGATGGTGATCTGCGGATAGGGACGCTGCGCTTTCATAGCGGCCACCTGCTTTCTGTCAAGGTTTCTTCATTATATCACAGCTTTCTGCCGCCGTAAACACCGCCTCCCACGGAAAAATCCGCCGGATTCCATTTCCCGACAGCTTTTCCCGCCGCCGGTGGCTACAATAGGGGAAAAAGGAGGGCTTGTCCATGAAGTTTTACCTCCCGCTGCCCGGCAGACGGCTCCGCCGCATCCTGACGCTGCTGGGGCAGGCGGCGCTCTGCTGCGTCCTCACCGCTGCCCGGCTGGGAGGACTGTACGCCCCCTTCAGTCTGGCGGCGGCCGCCGCCGCAGGGCCGGGTCTGCCGGGCCTGCTTTCCCTGTTGGGTGTTACCGGCGGAGCGCTGCTGTTTCTGGATTTTCAACCGGGGCTGCGCCATGCCGCCGCTGCCGTGCTGCTCTTTGCCGCCCAGACGGCCTTCTGTGATACGAAGCTCTACCGCCGCCCCGCCTTCCGGCCCCTGACGGCGGCCCTCTCCCAGCTGCTGATCCAGTCGGTGTACCTGCTGTACCGCCCCCTGAGCCAGTGGGTGCTGTGCCTGACAGCCTCGGCGCTGCTGGCGGCAGCCACGGCCCTGCTGACCGCCCACGGCACGACCCTCCGGCAAAAGGGACTGCTGTACGCCGCCGCCCTGTCGTTGGCACTGGTACCGGTGACGGTAGAGGGTCTGTTCTCCGTGGGGAAAGCCCTGCTGATGGCGGAACTGCTGCTCCTCTCCCGCCGTCTGCCGCCCCTGACGGTGGGATTGGCGGGGGCCTGTGCGGGCCTTGCGGCGGATCTGGTGCCGGAGACCCCGGCGCTGCTGCTGACGGTGGCCTACGGCTGCGGCGGAGCGTTGGCTGCCTTCTATGGCCGTCTGCCCCGCATCCTCCCGGCGGCGGCCTTTTCTCTGCCCATCATGACCCTTGCGGTGCTGTTGGATGCCGGCCCGCCCCGACAGCTGCTGCTGTCATGTCTGGCGGGCGGTGCGGCCTATCTGCTGCTGCCCCGGCGCTGGCTGCCTCCCTGCGCAGAGCGTGCCGCCCGGGCGGATGCACCCGGAGAGACGGCAAAGCCCCGCCGGCTGGAGCAGTCCGCTGCGGCTCTGCGCTCCCTGTACGACAGCTTCTTCCGGGACACGGCCCCGGCCCCGCCGGAGAATCCCTCGGTGATCTTCGATCGGGCGGCGGAGCAGGTGTGCCGCTCCTGCGTCCTGTGCGCCATCTGTTGGCAGCAGAACTATAACGCCACCTACAATGCCTTCAACGATGCCTGCCCGGCGCTGCTGCGCCGCGGCACGGCCCAGCCGGAGGATTTCCCCCTGTACTTCACCGCCCGGTGCGTCCATCTGCGGGAGTTTGTCACCGCCGTCAACGGGGAGCTGCGGCTGTTCCTCCTGCGCCGCCAGTACCATCGACAGCTGACCTGCTCCCGCCGTCAGGCCCAGGAGCAGTACGCCCAGATGGGGGATCTGCTGGCGGCAGCGGCCCACGCCCCGGCGGAGGAGCCCACCGGCCCCGTGGGCTATCGAGTGTCCTCGGCCCTGCGTCCCAAGGAGGGACAGCAGCTGTGCGGCGACCAGCTGGCCACGGTGGAGACCGGCGGGATGCTGTACCTCCTGCTCTCCGACGGCATGGGCAGCGGCCCGGAGGCCCACCGGGAGGCGGCGCTGACGGTGCGGCTGCTGGAGCAGTTCCTGCGGGCGGGCATTGAAGCGGCTCCGGCCCTCAAGACCCTGAACTCGGCGCTGGCCCTGCGGGGGGAGACCGGCGGGGCCTTCACCACCATCGATCTTTTGGCTCTGCGCCGCTCCACCGGCGAGGCCACCCTCTATAAATACGGCGCTGCGCCCTCCTATCTCAAGCACACCGCTCACGTTACCCGCTTCACCGCCCATTCCCTTCCGGCGGGACTGCAGGCCACGACGGAGCCGCCGGAGGTCACTCGGCTGGCCCTCCCGGCAGGCAGCTATTTTGTCATGATCTCCGACGGCATCGCCGACGAGAACAGCGACGAGTGGCTGCAAAATCTGCTGGTGGGGTGGAACGGCACTGACGTCCACGCCCTGACGGCACTGATCCTTTCGGAATCCCGCAGCCGCAGGGGACTGGAGGATGACTGCGCCGTGCTGGCGGTACACCTGCCCCTGCCGGGAGAAAACCACCCCCGGCAGGTATAACCGCCGCCGGCGCCGGAAATACTCTATCTGTCAAACATCACCGGACAGAGGAGGGCGTGGCCTTGGTAAAAGGTATTTCCAGACGGGTGATCGTGGTGGAGTCCCCCGATCCCCATATTTTCGAGCAGGCGATCTTTATTCTCAGCAACGACGCCGCAGGCGGCGGCGTCTCATCCCAGCAGGTGGTGGAGCAGGCGGTCCGCATCGCCAAGAGCTACGCCCGCACCCACGGGGCTCCGCCCCGGCGCAGACGGCTCACCACATGGATGGCGGCGCTGCTGGGCGGCGGCGTCATCGGTCTGCTGTGGCTGGTGCTGACCCTCGTCTGAGGGACGGCGTTTTCAATGCTTTATCCATTTTTTCTCCTCACTTGGGGCGGACAGCTGACTGTCCGCCTCCCTTTTTTGCCCTGTTAGTCTGCACCGGAGCGCAAAAAAATACTCCGGCAGGACACACCCAGTGTCCCGCCGGAGTAAACGCCTTATTCGTCTCCGAACCGGAGGATATCCTGCGCCACAGGCTGGTAAAACAGCCGCTCCACCTCCGAAAATTCACGGGTCTGCCCCATGATCCACATGAGCTTGGCCACGGCGGCCTCGGTGGTCATGTCGTAGGCCTCCAGCAGCCGGAGGGTGCTCTTCAGGTGTCCCCCCACATGGTACACCATCAGGTCGCTGCCCTCGTTGGGGACCTGCGTGGTCATGACCACCAGCTTGCCCCGCTCCACCCCACGGCGCACCACGTCATACAGGTGTCCGCCGTCGTATTCCGGCAGACCGCCTACGCCGAAGCTCTCGATGATGAGGCCGTCGTAGCGGTCCAGCATGAACTCCGCCAGTGCATCCTCCGTGCCGGGGATCAGCTTCAGCAGCCCCACATTGGGATCCAGCCGGTCATAGAACAGGGGCCGTGGCCGGCTCTCACAACGGATGTATTGCAGCAGATGCTCGTCCTGCACCACCGCCAGATCGGGGTAGTTGACACTGGAGAAGGCCCGGAAGCTCTTGGAGTAGGTCTTGCGGGCACGGGTCCCCAGAATGACCCGGCCGTTAAAGACGATCTGCACGCCGCCGCAGCCCCGGCAGGCGTAGAGAAAGGCATCGGTAAGATTGCGTTTGGAGTCGGTGCCGTCGAACCAGATGGGCTTCTGGGCACCGGTGAGGATGATGGGCTTGGGGCTGTCCTGAACCAGATAGCTCAGGGCCGCCGCCGTATAGGCCATGGTGTCCGTGCCGTGGCTGATGACGAAGCCGTCGTACTCGTCGTAGTGCTCCCGGATAGCTTGGGCCGTCCCCAGCCAGTGGGTGGGATGGATGCTGGTGCTGTCCAGACTGTACAGCTGGATGCAGTCCACATGGCACAGCTGGGCGATGCGGGGGAGATAGGCCAGCAGCTGGTGGGTGTTCAGCTCCGGTGTCAGGCCCTCCGGCGTCATCTCCGAGGCGATGGTGCCGCCGGTGCCGATCATGAGGATCTTTTTCATGGGGCGGGCTCCTCTCTCACGGCCTGCGCCGTGGGCAGTAAATTGAAAGGGCTTTACAGCTCCCGGTTTTCCAGCGCCGCCAAGCCGAATCGGGCGGCCTGCAGCAGCCGGGGCTTCTCCTCCTCCGGAGCAGCGTCGTACCTCTGGCGCAGATCCCGGAGGAACAACCCCCGCAGGGTGTCCTCTCCGCAGTGCTCCCACAGATCCCGGCAGCGGGTGGTGCGGTCCTGCAGCTCCAGATAGAAGCAGTCCGGGGACAGGGCGTCATAGAGGGCGTCCAGCCGGGGCGGCTCCTCCGTCTCGCCGGTGAGCACCATGCGGAAAATGTCCGTCTCCGGGTGAGGGGGCAGCTCCCGGCGCAGGGCCTCCAGCGGATCTGTGCCGGTGACGTCCGCCGTCAGCCACTGATACCGGCGGCGGGCGAAGGGGACGAAGGTGAGCTTCACCTGTCCCGGTTCCACGGTACCGGTGAGGAAGCCCTTGTCCCCCAGCTCGTCGAAGCCCCGGCCCTCCGGACAGCCCGGATAGGCCCAGAAGGTGCGCCCTGCCTGCTGCACGCCGCCAAAGGCATGGACGTGGCCCAGCGCCAGATAGTCGGCGCCGCTCTGCTCCACGTCCTTCAGGGTCATGGCCCGGTAGCGGCTGTCCCGCACACCCACCTCTCCATGGAGCAGCAGGATGCGGGCCAGCCCCTCATCCTCCGGGCCAAGAGAGCCGGGGATCCCGGCGGGAGCGTCGGGGGAGGTGAAGGCGGCTCCGTATACTACGCAGCCGTACTGAGGGAAGGGGAGCCGCTGGAGCCGCTCCTCCCGGAAGATGTGGACGTTTTCCGGCCACAGCAGCCGGGCGTAGGGGCTGGAGGCAGCGTAGAAGTCGTGGTTGCCGGGGGCGATGACGGCGTGGCCCCGGAAGCGGGCCAGCGACCGGGCCAGCTCCTGTGCCGTCTGGCCGTAGAGCTGGTCGGAGTCAAAGAGATCCCCGGCCAGCAGCAGCAGCTCCACGCCGTGGTCATTGGCGTAGTCCACCAGCCGGTCTGTTAACTGGCGGGCTTCCTGACGGCGCAGCCGGGCCTTCTCCTCCGGCAGGGCGGTAAAGGCGCTGTCCAGATGGAAGTCCGCCGTGTGTAGAATTTTTGCCATAGCGTCCTCCTTTTATGCCTCCTGCCAGCCACGGCAGAGGTCTACCCATCGGCAGAACCGCTCTCCGCAGCAGCGCTCCAGCTCCGGGCAGGTCAGCTCGATGGCAGAGGCGGCGCTGCCCACGGCGGGGAACACCGTCTCAAACCGCCGCAAAGACTCGTCCAGATACACGGACACGTCCTCCGGCAGGGCGAAGGGGCATACGCCGCCCACGGCGTGGCCGATGCGCTCCACGGCCTCCTCCGGCGTCAGCATTTTGGCCTTGACGCCGAAAAAGTGCTTGTATTTGCTGTTATCGATGCGGGCGTCCCCGGCGGCCACCACCAGAATGGGCCGCTCTCCCACCTTGAAGCTGAGGGTCTTGGCGATGCGGGCGGGGGCCACCCCCAGAGCGGCGGCGGCCAGCTCCACCGTGGCGCTGGAGACCTCCAGCTCCCGGATGCGCTGGGTCACCCCATAGGGCGTCAGGTACGCCCGGACCTTTTCAACAGACATGGCTCATTTCTCCTATGTGACAGAACCTGCGGAACGGGTCCTGTGTGACAGCTTCTATGTGACGGATTTTGCGTGACAAATGCCGGGCCGTCAGCGGATATCCACCCGCTCCACCGCTGTACACAGGCCCGTGGCGCTGTCCAGCGTGAAGAGCGCCCCCTGAGCCTTGCAGGGGCCGGAGGCGGGGCGGAAGCGACCCGGCAGACCGCCTAAGAACATCTCCACCGACTGCTGGGGCTGGATGCCCAGCACCGACTCCACGGCACCGGTCATGCCCAGATCCGTCAGGTAGCCGGTACCCTTGGGGAACACCCGCTGGTCGGCGGTGGGGACGTGGGTGTGGGTCCCCCACAGGGCGGAGACCCGGCCGTCCAGATAGTAGGCCATGGCCAGCTTTTCGCTGGTGGCCTGAGCGTGAAAATCCACCACCGTGAAGGTGGGAGCGTCCGGCTCTGCCAGCAGGCGGTCCGCTGTGGTAAAGGGGTTATCGCTGCCCCATGACAGATCGCAGCGGCCGATGAGGGAGATGACCCGGATGCGGAAGCGGCCGCAGTCGTAGACTCCCACGCCACGGCCCGGCGTGCGGGGGGAAAAGTTGGCAGGCCGCAGGATGTAGGGACTGTCCTCCAAATAGTCAGCGATCTGCATTTTGCCCCAGGTGTGGTTGCCCAGCGTGATGACATCGGCGCCGGCGGCGAAGAGATCCTCCGCCTGATCCGGGGTCAGCCCCACGCCGGAGACGTTCTCCCCGTTGACCACGGTGAAGTCCACGCCGTGGACCTTCTGAAAGGGGCGCAGAGTACGGGCCAGATGGCGGGTGCCATCCTCGCTGGTAACATCTCCCAGTGCCAGCACACGAAATTCCATAGGGTATCCTCCCGGTGAATTGGTACATTCTGCGGACAAAAGTGGACATGGTAACTGGACATGGCTCTGTCCGCTGACAGTCCTATTATACCACAAAACTGTCAGGGCGCAACGTCTTATTCCCGGCCGGAGATGATAGGGCTTATTTCCAGCCAAGGATGCAGAGGATCATCCCCGGCCGAGACTGCGAAGGATCATTCCCAACCGCCTGCTCATAGGCGGCGATGTCGTCGGCGCAGAATACGCCGTCGGTGTTCGGATCCGTCAGGTCCCCCAGCGTGGTATAGTAGGCGGTCATATAGCGGTGAAGCGCCTGCTGCTGGCCGTCGGTGAGGGGAAAATCATCGGTATCGATAGAACCACTGACGGCGACGGGAGCGGCGGGGGCAGCGGCGGTGCTGTCCCACGGGGCGGCTTCCGATGAGGCGTCTTCCGACGGGGCGGCCTCCTGAATGGCTGTGCTGCTATCGACACCATCCTTTTCGGCGGAGGCATGGAGCATTGGATACAGGGCGATGGCCGGCAGCTACAGCAGCAGGGCCGGCGAAAGAATGAGCGGAATACGTTTCATGGCAGAGTCCTCGATTTTTCGGGTTTTGAGGACGGGATACCACCGCTTCCTAAAGCAAAGTTAAAGGGCATAAAGAAACGGCGCACCACTGCTGCGGTGCGCCGTTGGGGATGAACCGTATGGAAGGATGTTTACTTGGCGTATTCCACAGCCTTGGTCTCACGCAGCACGTGAACTTTGATCTGGCCGGGATACTCCAGCTCGTTTTCGATGCGGTGGGCCAGCTCACGGGCCAGGATCACCATCTGATCCTCAGAGACCTGTTCGGGCTTCACCATGACACGAACCTCACGGCCCGCCTGAATGGCGTAGCTCTTCTCCACGCCGGGATAGCTGCTGGTGATCTCCTCCAGCTTCTCCAGACGCTTGATATAGTTCTCCAGATTCTCACGGCGTGCGCCGGGCCGGGCGGCGGAAATGGCATCGGCTGCCTGCACCAGACAGGCCACCAGCGTCTTGCACTCCACGTCGCCGTGGTGGGCCTGAATGGCGTGGAGGACGTCCTCCTTCTCCCGGTACTTCCGGCAGAACTCCACGCCCAAGGAGACGTGGGTACCCTCCATCTCATGGTCCACGGCCTTGCCGATATCGTGCAGCAGACCGGCACGCTTGGCAGTCTGGACGTCGGCGCCCAGCTCCGCCGCCATCATACCGGCGATGTGGCTGACCTCGATGGAGTGCTGCAGCACGTTCTGGCCGTAGCTGGTGCGGTAGTGCAGGCGGCCCAGCAGCTTCTGCAGCTCCGGGTGGATGCCCCGGACGCCGGTCTCCAGCACGGCCCGCTCACCCTCGGAGCGGATGACGGCGTCCACCTCACGGCGGGCCTTCTCCACCATCTCCTCGATGTGGGTGGGATGGATGCGGCCGTCGGCAATGAGCTTCTCCAGAGCCAGACGGGCGACCTCGCGCCGCACCGGCTCGAAGCAGGAGACGGTGATGGCCTCCGGCGTGTCGTCGATGATGAGATCGGCGCCGGTAAGGGTCTCCAGCGTCCGGATGTTGCGGCCTTCCCGGCCGATGATGCGGCCCTTCATCTCGTCATTGGGCAGGGGAACCACACTGACGGTGATCTCGGCCACATGGTCGGCGGCGCACCGCTGGATGGCGGTGGCCACAATCTCACGAGCCCGCTGGTCGGCCTCTTCCTTGGCGCGGGCCTCGATCTCCTTGATCTTGATGGCAGTCTCGTGGGTGACATCCGACTCCACCTGAGCGATCAGGTAATCCTTGGCCTCATCGGCGGTGAAGCCGGAGATGCGCTCCAGCATCTCCATCTGGCTGTGCTTAATGTTTTTGATCTCCTCCGCAGCCTTGTCGGCGGCGGCGTGTTTTGCGGTGAGAGCTTCCTCTTTCTTCTCGATGGAATCCATCTTGTGATCGAGGTTTTCCTCCTTCTGCTGCAGTCGGCGCTCCTGCTTCTGCAGGTCGGCACGGCGCTCCTTGACCTCTCTCTCGTATTCGCTGCGGTTTTTCAAAATCTCTTCTTTGGCTTCAAGAAGTGCTTCTCTCTTTTTATTTTCGGAACTCTTGATGGCTTCGTTGATAATGCGGGTGGCTTCTTCCTCCGCACTGGAGATTTCTCTTTCCGCTACGCTTTTGCGATAGCGAATACCGAGGAGGAAAAAGATCACCGCCGCAACGACGAAGGCAGCAACGGATACGATCCAGCCGATTGTCGTCATGACAGATATTCCTCCTATGTTGTTTTAACGTATGAAAACGGATAGCTCCGTTCAGGGCAGAAAATAACCGAAGATCCCCCTTGAATCTCCGATGATAATCTTCCTAATAGTTTAATCGAATTGTGCAAAACTGTCAAGAGAAAAACCACATTCTGTTTATTATTTTCGCAGGTCGCCGGGGAGATTTTGCCGATGTCTTACGACAGGCGGATAAAGGGGGCGCTGACGTAGCCCAGATGCTCCCCGTGGGACACCACGTACCAGTCCTGATAGCGGCCGTATACCGTCACGCCGTCGCCGTCGGGGAGCCGGGCCGTTACCGGGGAGGTGAGGGAGGGGCCGGAGCGGAGGTTCACCGGGCCGCCGGAGACGGTGGATACCTGACCCGGCTGGGGAGTGGGGGCGGTGTAGGGCAGGCCAAAGTACTCCGTGAGGCTCAGCACCAGGTTGGCGGCGATGCGGGGGATATTCTCCTGGATCCACAGGGCATCGTCGGGGTTATCGTGGTAGCCAAGCTCCAACAGCACCGAGGGGAACCGGGGCTGGCGTACCTCTCCCAGAGAGGTGGTGGCCCGTGTGGACACCTTCTCCGGCAGGGGGTAGATGTCCCGGAGGTTTTCCACGAACAGCTCCGCCGCCCGGCGGCCCGCCTCCCTCCCCTTTCCGGGGCACTGTTTTTCCTATTATACGGCATGTTGCCCCAAAGCGCAAACATCTGTTTGGCCGCGGCACCTTTTCCGGCCTCCCCCCTCCGAGCGCCGCCTCTGTACACAAAGCGCCCCCGCCGGACTTTTCTGCCCGGCGGGGGCGCTGTCTCTTATTTAGAGCTGCCGTCTCAGATGGACAGCGCCGCATCCAGGGCGTCTCCGGTGGCCCGGACGGCATTTCCAGGGGCGCTGGCCGCCTCGCCCACCACCAGGACCTGGGGCACAAAAGCGGCGATACGCTCCCTCAGCTCCTCCCGGCTGCGGGTCCCCATGGCCAGCACCACGCTGTCATATCCCCGAAGGGAGCCCTCTGTCCCGTCGGCCAGGACATAATCCACCCCGTCGGGGTAGAACCGCTCCACCCGGGCGCCGGTGCGCACCAGCACCTGGGATTCCCGGAGGTTTTTCAACAGACAGCGGCGGTGCTCCGGCCGCACATCGGAGGCAATGTCCTCTTTCATCTCCACCACCGCCACCCGGTGGCCCCGCTCGCCCAGGAACTCGGCGGCCTCACAGCCGATCATGCCGCCGCCCACCACCAGGACCCCGGCGCCCACCACTGCCCTGCCCTCCAGCATGTCCTGGGCGGTGACGAAGCCGCAGCTGTCCAGTCC
>OIXV01002982.1_pt1 | contig 12953 bp, 10 predicted proteins | sample 1587771 | NCBI WGS metagenome assembly OIXV01 (sample SAMEA3888893, study PRJEB22519) | human gut metagenome | biome: human gut; feature: human-associated habitat; material: faeces | place: Denmark | collected 2010
ACAACAAATTTTCCGAGCCGGTGGAGGGCGTTTTGGAGTCGTTCAGCCTTCCGGGGAAAACGGAGGTGGATCCCACCTCCATTATGGCGATCTTCTACTATATTCTATTCGGCATGATGCTTTCCGATGCGGGCTACGGACTTGTGATGGTCCTTGGCTGCGGCATCATCTTACACAAGTTCAAAAACATGGAAGAAGGTCTGCGCAAGACGCTGACAATGTTCCTCTATTGCGGTATTTCCACGATATTCTGGGGCATTTTGTTCGGCAGCTTCTTCGGTGACGCAATCACCGTTATCGCAAAGACATTCTTCAACACCGATATCGTGATACCACCCTTGTGGTTCACGCCGGTCGATGAACCGATGCGGCTGTTGCTGTTCTCGTTCCTCGTCGGCATCATCCACCTGTTCGCCGGCCTCGGCGCACAGTTCTACCAGCTTGCAAAACAGGGCAAGTGGCTGGACGCGATCTATGACGTTGTGTTCTGGTATCTGCTCGTCGGCGGCGCGATTATTTATCTGCTTTCCATGCAGATGTTCGCCGACATGGTGGCGCTTTCCTTTACGCTGCCGGCATCGGTGGGCACCGCGGGCATTATTGCGGCAGGCATCGGCGCGGTAGGCATTGTGCTCACTTCGGGCCGCAGCTCCAAGAGCATCGGCAAGCGCTTCTTAAAAGGTCTTTACGGGCTGTACGGTGTTTCGAGCTATTTAAGCGACATTCTCTCTTACTCGAGACTTTTGGCTCTCGGCCTTGCAACCGGCGTTATCGCTTCGGTCTTCAATCAGATGGGCGCCATGCCCGGCAACAACCCGCTCGGCGTGATTATCTTTATTTTCGCCTTTGTAGTGGGACACACGCTGAATATCGGCATCAATGTGCTCGGCGCGTATGTGCACACGAACCGCTTACAGTTTGTTGAGTTCTTCGGCAAATTCTTTGAGGGCGGCGGACGCAAATTCGCACCGTTCACCACCAAAACCAAATATTTCAAAATTACGGAGGAAAAGTAACATGGATAAGTTCGATATCAACTCTCTCGGCATTGTTCTCGCGCTTGTCGGCGCAGTTCTGGCAGCACTTCTCGGCGGCATCGGTTCCGCCATCGGCGTAGGCATGACCGGTCAGGCAGCCGCAGGCGTCGTTTCGGAAAATCCCCCGCTGTTCGGTAAAGTCCTTATTCTTCAGCTTCTGCCGGGCACGCAGGGCATCTACGGCCTGCTCATCGCCTTCCTCACGCTGACGAACATCGGTGTTCTGGGCGGCAGCGCAGACATCTCCTTTGCAAAGGGCCTTCTCTATCTTGCAGCCTGCATGCCGATGGCCGTGATCGGTCTCATCTCCGCAAAGCAGCAGGCAAAGGCAGCCGTTTCTTCCATCGCACTCGTTGCAAAGCGCCCGGATCAGTTCGGTAAAGCCATGATCTTCCCAGCCATGGTTGAGACTTATGCGGTTCTGGCTCTGCTCGTTTCCCTGCTGGCTGTTGCAAACATCGGCGGCATCGCCATCTGATGATCCACTCCCAAAAATCCAAAAAAGAAAGGAAGAGGATCAATCCATGGCAACAGGACTGGACAGAATTATAGAACAGATCCTTGCGGATGCCGAAGCGAAAGCGGCGGAACAGGTTGCCGCTGCGGAAGAAGAAGCAAAAAAGACGCTTGCAGACGCTGCCGCCGAGGCAGAACAGAAAGCAAATGTCCTGCTTGCGGACAGTGAAAAGGTCGGCGCGGACATTAAAGCCCGTGCGGCTTCGACCGCGGAATTCACACGCCGCCGCACCGTGCTTGCCGCAAAGCAGAACGCCATTCGCGATGTAATCGCGGCGGCACAGAAAGAGTTGCACGATCTGCCGGATGACGAATACTTCAGCGTGCTTTTAAAGCTTGCGCAGAAAAACGCGCTGCCGGGCGATGCTGAAATGCAGTTAAACGAAAAAGACCTTGCGCGCATGCCGCAGGATTTTTCGGCGCAGCTGAAAGCAGTTGTGCCCGGGACGAACATCACCGTATCGAACACGCCGTGCAATATCCCGGACGGTTTCCTGCTCGTTTACGGCGGCATCGACGTGAACTGCACGTTCGCTTCGCTGTTTGAGGCCGCCGGAGACACATTGCAGGACCTTGCGGGCGGCATGCTCTTTCGCTGAGCCGCCGGCAGAAAAGGTGGTTTAACGAATGGAACAGGAATACATCTATGCTGTGGCGCGCATTAAAGCGCGGGAGCTTTCGCTTTTGACGCAGCAGGATCTGGACAGGCTGATGGCGTGCAAAACGCCGGCAGAGTGCTTCCGTGCACTGGCCGATAAGGGCTGGGGCGCTGGCGGCGAAACCTCTGCCGAGGCGATTTTTGCCGCCGAGGAGGAGAAAACATGGGCGCTCATGCACGAGCTGCTGCCCGACCTCACGCCGTTCAGCGTACTGCTGTATCCCATAGACTTCAACAATATGAAAGCGGCGGTGAAGTGCACCGTCACAAACGCGGAGCCGCACAACGTGTTTATGTCCGGCGGCACCGTGGAGCCGGAAAAAATGCAGCAGGCGGTCAGAGAAAACGACTTCTCCCTTCTGCCGGACTTTATGGCGGAAGCCGCAAAGAAGGCGACGGACGCGCTGCTTACCACGCGCGACGGTCAGCGATGCGACATCATTTTAGACCGCGCATGCCTCACAGCGATCCACAAGACCGGTAAAGAGAGCAAAAACGCGCTGATTACGGCGTTTTCCGAGTTTAAGGTGGCGGCGGCGGACATTAAAATCGCGGCACGCGCTTTGCACACCGGCAAAAGCCGTGCGTTTTTGGAAGAAAGCCTCGCCCCGTGCGATACGCTGGATTTGGAAGAGCTCATTGACGCGGCGTCGAAAGACACGGACACGTTTTACGCGTACCTTTCCCGTACGGACTATGCCGACGGCGTAAAGGCGCTGAAGGACGGCTTCTCCGCGTTTGAAAAATGGTGTGACGACCGCCAGACGGCGCTTGTAAAAGAAATCAGCCGCCAGGATTACTTTACGGTGGCGCCGCTGCTCGGGTATGTTACGGCGCGCCAAAACGAGATTTCTACCGTGCGCATTATTATTTCCGGCAAGCAGAACAACCTGCCGGATGAGCGCATCCGTGCACGTTTGAGAGATCTGTAAAGAAAGAGGGAAACGAAATGTACAGAGCAGCAGTCATCGGAGACCGCGACAGCATTTACGGCTTTGCCGCGCTCGGTCTGGAGGTCTTTCCCGTGACGGATTCGGAGATGGGCTCCAAAACGCTGCGCCGCTTAGCGGAGGGCGAATACGCCGTGATCTACATTACGGAAGCGCTTGCCGCCGAGCTGGAGCACGAGCTAGACCACTTCCGCCTGCAGCCGCTGCCCGCCATCATCCCGATTCCCGGCGTTACGGGCAACACGGGCATGGGCATTAAAATGGTTAAAAAATCCGTGGAGCAGGCAGTCGGCTCCGATATTATCTTTAACGACAACGATTAACGAAACGGGTGACTAAGCACATGAGCCAAGGCACAATCAAAAAAGTAGCCGGTCCGCTCGTAGTTGCAGGCGGTATGCGCGACGCGAACATGTTCGACGTTGTGCGCGTCAGCGACCAGCGACTGATCGGCGAGATCATAGAAATTCACGGAGACGAGGCTTCCATTCAGGTTTACGAGGAGACCTCCGGTCTCGGGCCGGGTGCGCCTGTGGAATCCACCGGCGAGCCGATGAGCGTTGAACTCGGGCCGGGCCTTATCAGCTCCATTTACGACGGTATTCAGCGCCCGCTGACCGCCATTATGGAAATGACGGGCAACAACTTAAAGCGCGGCGTGGAGGTTCCCTCCTTAAAGCGCGATGTAAAATGGAGCTTCACGCCCCTTAAACAGGTAGGCGACGAAGTAGAAGGCGGCGACATTCTCGGCACCGTACAGGAGACTGAGATCGTGCTGCACAAGATTATGGTACCGGCAGGCGTGCGCGGCACAATCCGCTCCATTTCTGCCGGTGAATACACCGTAACGGACACCGTGGCGGTCATTGACACGCCGAACGGCAGCAGTGTGAACGTATCGCTGATGCAGAAGTGGCCTGTCCGCCGCGGCAGACCGTACCAGAAAAAGCTTTCGCCGGATATGCCGCTCATCACCGGCCAGCGCGTTATCGATACGCTGTTCCCGATTGCAAAGGGCGGCGTAGCGGCCGTACCGGGTCCGTTCGGCAGCGGCAAGACCGTTGTGCAGCATCAGCTTGCAAAGTGGGCGGAAGCCGACATCGTTGTGTACATCGGCTGCGGCGAGCGCGGCAACGAGATGACCGACGTTTTGAACGAGTTCCCGGAGCTCGTTGACCCGAAAACCGGGTATTCGCTGATGAAGCGCACCGTGCTCATCGCAAACACGTCTGATATGCCGGTTGCGGCGCGTGAGGCGTCCATTTACACCGGCATCACCATTGCGGAGTATTTCCGTGACATGGGCTATTCCGTAGCCCTCATGGCAGACTCCACCTCCCGCTGGGCGGAGGCACTGCGTGAAATGTCCGGCCGTCTGGAAGAGATGCCGGGCGAAGAAGGCTACCCGGCGTACCTCGGCAGCCGTCTGGCACAGTTCTACGAGCGTGCCGGCCGCGTCATTACGCTCGGCAGCGACAGCCGCGAGGGTGCGCTTTCCGTTATCGGTGCCGTTTCCCCTCCGGGCGGCGATATTTCGGAGCCGGTCTCACAGGCGACGCTGCGTATCGTCAAGGTCTTCTGGGGTCTTGATGCAAACCTTGCGTATAAGCGCCACTTCCCCGCCGTGAACTGGCTGACCTCCTACTCCCTTTATGTGGACACGATGGCGAACTGGTTCAACACGAACGTGGCGGAGGACTGGATGGATCTGCGTGCGCGTTTGATGCGCATTTTGCAGGACGAAGCAGAGCTTGAGGAAATTGTAAAGCTTGTCGGTATGGACGCGCTTTCCGCGCCTGACCGCTTGAAGCTGGAGGCTGCACGCTCCATTCGTGAAGACTTCCTGCACCAGAACGCATTCCATGAGACGGACACGTACACAAGCCTTGAAAAGCAGCACGACATGATGTTGCTGGTCGTTCACTTCTACGACCAGTGCGTTGCGGCGCTCGACAAGGGCGCGAAGGTGGACGACCTCATCGCGCTGCCTGTTCGCGAAAAAATAGGCCGCTTTAAATACACGGCGAATGACCGGGTCTCCGCGGAATACGATGCGATCTGCGCAGAGCTCTCTCAGCAGATTGACAAAGCCATTGAAAACAAGGAGGACTTCTGATGCCAAAGGAATACAGAACCATACAGGAGGTCGCAGGTCCTCTGATGCTCGTAAAGGGCGTTGAAAACGTAACGTATGACGAGCTGGCGGAAATTGAACTTGCAAACGGTGAAAAGCGCCGCTGCAAGGTGCTGGAAATTAACGAGGGCAACGCGTTGGTGCAGCTTTTTGAAAGCTCCACCGGCATCAACCTTTCGAACAGTCGCGTGCGCTTCCTCGGCAGAACGATGGAATTAGGCGTAAGCGAAGACATGCTGGGTCGTATTTTCGACGGCCTCGGCCGCCCCATTGACGACGGCCCGGAGATTTTGCCCGACCGCCGCGACGATATCAACGGTCTGCCGATGAACCCGGCGGCCCGCAACTACCCGCAGGAATTCATCCAGACCGGTGTTTCGGCCATCGACGGTCTGAACACGCTGGTGCGCGGCCAGAAGCTGCCGATCTTCTCCGCTTCCGGTCTGCCCCATGCCCAGCTTGCCGCACAGATCGCACGTCAGGCTAAGGTGCGCGGCACGAACGACTGTGCGAAGAGCTCCTTCTGAAAAGACAGGAAATCCGCATCGTCCGCAAATTCGGTGCGGTTAAAGGAGAGCTTTGTGATATCGGTTTTCAGCACAGCCGCAATGCGGTATTCCCACAGCCCGTCGCTGGTCTGCAGGAGGATTTTGGAATGCTCGGTTCGGAAAGCTTCGTCCGCCATCTTCTGGAGCACAGCGAACATGGTCCCATCGCTCATGTTGTGCCCGTAGACCACAAGGTTCCGGCTTTCCGGGGAACAGTCCCACTGAAAGAAAATGCTTCCGGCAGTACGATGCTCGCCCTTGTAGTTGCGCCGCAAATAGTATTCAGGTTCATCGGCGCTGCTCTGCAGAACAGGGTAATCCACACAGGTGCCGGGGATGGAAATCCAGCCCTGAATATCCGGGTATTCGGCCTGCAGGGCGGAGAGGTTTACAAGGGAGGCTGCCTGTTCTTTCCCAGCCGGTAACTCCCCGGAGGATTCTCCGGGGAGGGGCTGTGCGTATTCTTCCTTCAAATCCTGCGCTTCTTTATTGGTCAGCCCCGGCTGGAGCACCAGAAACCAGAGAAGCCCCAAAAGGCTCAGGGACAAAAGACCGATGCAAAAACCTTTGAAAAAGGTTTTCATTCTTCTGCGCCCTGATCCTCATCGCTGCCACCGGCAGCTTTCCGCTTCTTGCCGGTATGGTGCAGGAAGAGCAAAGCACCGCCGGACAGGGCCGCGAACAGGGCAAGCGCGCCGAGCAGGGCGGGCATCCACGGGTTATCGCCGGTCTGCGGTACGGTAGGCACTTCCGGCACCAGCTTGTTGTGCATCTTGACGGTTGTGGTTTCTCCCGCCTTGATTCCTACGGTCTGGTCATCGGGCAGGATGTACTTTTCGGCGTCCTCGCCAGCTGCTTCAGCTACGGTGTATTCGCCCACACGGAGCTCGACGTTGATTTCGCCGTTCTCATCCGTCTGGAATTCCTGCTCATAGGGGTTGCCCATGAAGTCGGTACCGGTGATTTTGAAGGTGCGGCCCTCGATCTTGTCATCGTCGGCTGTCTTTACCACCTTCAGGGAGCCGGTCTGCGCTTTGTTGAGGAAGCCCACGCCAGCTTCGGTTTCGATCCGCACAACGGCCCCGTTTTCCGTGATGGAGAAGGGGTAATAATTTTCGTCGCGCTGGAAAAATTCCGGGCTTTCCTTCTCATGCAGGAAATAGCTTCCCCACACGAGATCCTTCATCTGATAGAGCCCCGGCTCGGTTTCGGTCATTTCGCCCACCAGCTGATCGATCTCCGCGTCGAATTCCCCGTTGTTGTCCACATCGGCGTAAATCTCAAAGACAGCCCCGGACAGCTTGTTTTCCGGGTAGTCGGCGTCCACCTTGGTGGTTTCGGCAATGCCCTTGATGATCTGGTTTTCGATACGGATTTCAATGGTCTGCCCGTCCTCGGTGATTTCAACCGGGAAGGTTTCTTCCGTCAATACGAAGGCCGCCGGAGGCGCGATTTCCCGCACCAGCCAATTTCCAACCGGTACCTTGTCAAATTCAAAGTACCCGATCTCATTGCTTTCAGTAACTAAAAACGCGGTTTCTTCGGTGAATTCGGTTTCGTCGAAACGGAACAGGCCGATGACAGCACCGCCCAATTCGAAGCCATCCTGATCCACCTTCCAGCCGGAAACCTTGCCGCGCTTTAAGGTGTTTTCAATGGGTTCTCCATCGTTGACCTGAATCTGCACCTTGGCTATATCCTGACCGGCGTATTCAAACACCACCGGGTATTTTTCATCGCTCAAAATGTAGTGCTCGTCGGTGCCGATTTCCTTTACATACAGGGAAGCGCCGCATGGTACGTCTGTTTTAAAGATGGCATTGCCGTTTTCATCGACGCCAATCGTTTCGATCAGCCCGTCTGCCGGGATGGAGGTTCCATCGGCGGCAGTCAGTTCCTCTGCGGCGAACAGGCCGAAGGTGATGTTTTTCCATTCCTCATTCATGCCGATGGAGAAGATTTCGTCCTGCTCCAGCAGCTTCTGGAGGCTGATTTCCACCTTCTGGCGCTCGTTGACAAAACCAACGCTTGCGGAGGTAATCTCCACTTCCTGCCCGGCATAGGACAGGGTAACCTCTTTGGGTTCTGGATCAATTACCATGCCATCCGGCGCGGTGCGCTCCAAAATCTGATAGCGGCCCAAATACAAGGGTTCCGAGGTGGCGGTCCCGTCGCTCCCTGTGGTGAGGGTAGCCGCCAGTTCACCGGCTTTCAGGTGGACGGTACCATCCGGGGTGACGATATCTTCCAATGCGGTGACGTCATAGACAGCGCCCGGCTGGCCCTGCACCTCGTATTGAGGCTGGTACAGCCCGCCTGCTTCTGCCACGTGGCTGAATACCTCGCCCTCTTTGGAAACGGTGATGGTTCCTTTCTGCGCGATATTGTATTTCTCGACCGTAATGACGTCCTGCGTTCCGTCCACCACAAAGGGAACCGGCTCTCCGTCGAACACATATCCCCACGGGCTTTGCTGTTCATACAACTCGTAATTTCCAAACGGAAGAGGTTCCGGCAACATGAGGGTGCCTGTGGAATCCGTCACGAAGGTGTCGATGTCGATGGGGCTGGGGTAGTTCAAGTGCTGCACCACCCACTCGCCGGTATCGGTATTGCGGATTTTGACAGCAGTTCCCGCAAGAGGGATGATTTTTCCGCTTTCCAGATCCTTTTTCTCAAACCGGATGAGGGAAGTAAAGGTGGGGTTATTCAGAATATAATAGTAGGTTTTGCCATGCTTGGAAATGAACACAGAGAAGTCGGGGACAAATTTCTGCCCCTCAGCCCCTGCGGTTTGATGCACCACATACAGGCCGTATGGAAGATCCTTTGACCGGGCAAAACCATAGGAATCGGTGATTAAAAGGTCACGCTCGGTTTCCTTGGCGTTCCCATAGCTGCCTGCACTGGCAAGGTAAACCTGAAACTCCGCGCCTTCCTCCGGCTGCTCGATCTGCACTTCATCGCTGGAGGACGTGGTGGACAAAGGAAGAACAGAGGCTTTGGAGGCAAGGCTGGCAACCGCAGGGACAAGCTGCGGCACAATTGATGCGCTTGGGGCAGGCTCCGGCTCGCTTTCCGGCGCGGGGCTGCTTTCAGAGGACGGTTCCCCGGCAGGCTCTGCCGGGGCTTCGGATTCCGCGCTTGCTTCCGGCTGGCTGGAGGAAGCAGCTTCATCTTCCGGCACAGGGGTGGATTCCGGGATTTCCGAAGAACTGGAGTCGGGCGCTTCCGACTGCGGGACCGGTTCTTCCTGTTCCGGGGTGGCAGGCTGATCCGTATGCTTGGTGATGGCGATGCTGCCGAGAATGACGTCCTCTGTGGCAGTCATGGGGATGCTGTTGTTCTCCAAGGTGAAATTGCCCGGTTCCGCGCCTACCGGGTAGACGGTTTCGTCCAGCAGGTACCCCTCGCTGGGGGAAATTTCACGGATGCTGTAATCCGGTCCGCAGGGGTATTCCTTGGTGGTAAATTTGCCCCCGTTCGCCGTGGTGTAGGTATCCAGCAGGGTTTCGCCTTTGAACAGCCCGTACACAGCGCCATCCAAAGTGGCGTCGCCCTGCGCTTCATATTCGGTACTTCTCGGCTTGTTATGGCCGGAATCTTTTTTCTCCATCTCCACGGTGAATTTCTTCAGGATATTGGAAAAGCTCACGCTGGAGGTCTGGCCGGGGTAGATGGTCACCTGCTGGGAAGCAGGCTGGACGTATTTGTCCGGGGCCTTTTCGGTTACGGTGTAGTTTCCAGCTTGGAGGTTATCCACCTTAATGGTGCCATCCGGCCCCGTTACCACGTCTTTTTCGACGCCGTTGCCGGAGATGTGGAACGGGATTCCCTCGACCTTGCCATCCTCGGAGGTTTTCACAAGCTGCAGGGCGCCTGCCTTGATTTCAAGGGAAAAGCAGCATTTCACCGGCTCGGCGGAGCCTTCCACATCGAAGGTGACCACGTTCTGGTATTCGTCCCGCAGCCAGTATTTCGTGCCGCCTGTGACCACGCCGGGAACAGAGGAAGGCAGCCGCTTTTCGGCGGTAATGGTACCGAATTCGGTTTCGGAGGTGGAGACGTGCAGTTCATTGCCACTGACGGAAAAATCCACGCCCGGATAGCTGACAGCGAAATTCCCCAGCACATTGTTCTCATCCACCAGCGTGGTTTCGTTTTTCCCATTGCTCTCGTTGTATTTGAGGGCGTGGGTATATGCCCCGACCGCGCTTGGATCATCGGTGGCAAAGGACGGGATGGTGTGGTAATTCACGACGTTCTCCCGAAGCTGATAGAAGATGGGCTTCGCGGCGGGGCTGTTGACGGTAAATTCATTGACGATCTGCGTTTCGTACCCGGTCCCCAATTGCTCGTGGGCAATCAGCCAGATGAGGATTTGGGTGGCAATGTACTCGTCGATGGCGCTGCCGCCGTATTTTGTTCCGGTTTCCACGTTGTAGCCCAAGGTCAGGGCGGTGTTGATCATGGATTTCTGCTCGGCGGTAAAAGCGGCGTAATCGTCCGACTGGTCATAACCGATACCCGTGTGTACGCCTACACTGAACTGGATGCAGTAGGCAGTGCGGAAGGCTTTCAGGTCGTTGATCCGCAGCTCGGTGAACTTATTGGAACTGTAGCCGCCAAACGGGGCGGGAAGATTGGAACTGAGGGAATACCCTCTGGTGTTATGGTCGATCATGGAGATGTACCCGTCGTAATCGTAGGAGGCGGCAAAGGCGCTGCTTGGCATAACGCCAATACAGAGCAGTACCGCCATCATCAGGGACAGCAGCCGTTTTAGATGTTTTTTCATGCGATTCTCCTTATTCGTAAAATACAAAAAGGCCCCCGCAGGATGGAGAGAAAATTCTCCATCCCACGGGGGCCAGTGTTCAGATTATCGTTCTTCGCCGTGTTTCCGGCGGTGGTGTTTTTTATGGGGGATTTCTTTTTTTGGCAGTTCCTTCTGAGTGAGCCGGACCGCTTCCAGAACAGGGGCGGTTTCGATCCCGTTCTGCCGGCAGCCGTTCAGGATTCCTTCCAGATAGGCTTTGGAGGGCATGGCGGGGGTATCCTTGTACGGGCTGTTCATGGTGTAAGCCATGATTTCATGCCTGATCCCATCCTGATCTATTACCACAACAGGTTCTTTCCCGTACAGGTAGGGAAAGCCCTCGTAATGGTCCAGATGCCGTTCATCCCGTTCGGAGATCCGCCAGAGGACACCGTCCACATAGCTTCCTTCTTCCGGCAGGATAGTGGCGACGCCATTCCCGCCGCCGTTCATGCAAAAGGCAAGGCGGTACCCTTCCAGCCGGACGGTATCCACCACTTCCGCATCGGGGCAGCGGAAGGCCATCTGGTTTAGGTTCATATTGCTTCCATAGGCAAAATACAGCAGTGTACCAGTTGGCTTTTTGAAATTTTCGGTTTTCATCACCTCCAGTGTTATCGTTCTTGGTTTCGGCGGTTTTGCAGGCTGGGGTATTGGGCTTTGTCATACCGCCATGCCCGGTCGCCGGGGAGGTTCGAGAGCAGATGTTCCCGCACATTTTTGTATTCCGGCCCGATGAGGCCCAGCCGTAAAAGGAAGGTGCGGAAGGTAAAGGCGGGGTTTTCGCTGATCTCGGTTTTCCGCATCACCGTCCGGCTCTGGTTGATGGCCAGCGCGGAGATGGCCAGCGCCAGCGTGATATTTGCCCTGACTTTTCCTGCATGGAGGGTGCTTTCAAAACAGCGCCATTCCAAGGTGCTGCGATAGAACACCGAATGCAGGTTCAGGGCGTAATATCTCGTCCAGTTGTAATGTTCGTAGCTTTCATCCCGCCCGCCGTACCATTCCCGCTTGAGGCGTTCCATGGTGGTATTGGTGGGAAGCTTGCGGATTTTTTCCAGCATGGGTTCCCGCACCTTCTGGCACCAGCGTTCCACCCGGTGTTCATTGACATTGAGGGCTTTGAACAGGATGTCCTCTTTGGAATACATGATGGAGAGGGCGTTTTTCAGGCTCTGTGGGGTATGCTTGGAGGCGTCCACATGGACGTGCATCCCGCAGCTTCCGTTCACGACAGCCCCCGCATGGCGCAGGGCGCGGACAACCTCCTGCAGCTTTCCCATTTCGCTGTATTCCAGCTTGGGGGAATTCATCTCCACCTTGTAGGTGCCATCGCTTATGGGAAGCTGCTGCCGCCCGATCCGATGAGAAGCATGGATGCTGGAGTCGTAGACAAACCGCCACTTTTTGCCCTCGTTGTCTATAACCTCCCACGGATCGTAGGTGCGGGATTCATGTGTCTGGCGGGCCATGGTACCGAACAGGGAAGCCACCGCTTCCGCTGCTTTCTGGCGGGTTAGCCCCGTCATCTCAATCTCGCAGCCGAAGTATTGGTCTTTTAAATCAATCGATGGCGGTCACCTCCCGATGGGCGGCGGCAAGCCGTTTCCCGATGGCTTCCACCACTGTAACGGTCACGCCGTTTCCTGCCTGCTTGTATAGCTGGGCGTCGGATTGGAGAGGCAAAACGATATCAATCCGTTCATCTGCCCATCCCTGCAGCCGCAGGCATTCCCTTGGCGTCAGGCGGCGGATGCGCTTGAGCGGCTCCAAGGTGCCTTGGTCGCTGCTGGCGGTGAGGGTATGGGCGATTTTTCGTCCAACCCTGCCGCGCCGGGTATTTTTCTGAGCAAACGCCAGATTGATGCTGTCGCCGGGATACGCCATTTTGTACCCCTTTTTTGTATTCTCCCTGATGGGCAGGCCCACCTCATACAAACCGGTTTTCCCGCCGAATCCGCCCGTCTGCGCCGCGAGGGTGCAGCTTACCCCTTCCGGGGAGTAGACTCGCTCTCCCTGCGCGCCGGGGCGGATTTGTATAAGAGATGTGCCTGCTGTTTCGGTGAAAGGAAATACTTTTCCTCTGCATCTTTTATTAAGATATCCGATAAGGTACACCCTTTTTCGGGATTGGGGGACTCCGAAATCCTTGCTGTTGAGCACCTGCCATTCCAGACCATACCCCAATCCGTCCAGCGCATGGAGGATGGCCGCAAATGTCCTGCCCCCGTCATGGTTAAGCAGTCCGGGAACATTTTCAAGCAGCAGATACGCAGGTCTTTTTGCCGCAG
>OIXV01002987.1_pt1 | contig 12941 bp, 12 predicted proteins | sample 1587771 | NCBI WGS metagenome assembly OIXV01 (sample SAMEA3888893, study PRJEB22519) | human gut metagenome | biome: human gut; feature: human-associated habitat; material: faeces | place: Denmark | collected 2010
TAGCCCGCTTCAATAAATGTGTAGTTAGTCGATCGTAATCAAGCTGAGATATCTGGATTTGCAATGGTTCTATACTTTCCATTGATCCTAGGGAAAATTTATTTAGAAGAATATCTTGACGATCAATCTTAGAACTCAACGCCAGAATGCATATATCTTCAAGCTCAAAACAAAGATTTAGTACACTATTATAGATTGCATCATCAAAGATTACAAAACACTTTTTTGCTTTAGTAAATGAAGTGCTGAAAAGTAATTCGCTTACTGCTTCTTTGACGATGTGTTCGTACACAAAAGAGAACGCATGACTCTGAAAATCAAAAGACTGCAATCTATTGTTCATCCCCTTCCCCTTTCTACTGCCTTTAAGACAAAAATAGATAATCTGCACCTTAAAAAACTGAGACAAGCTATAATTAAAGATGACACATCCATGCATTACATGGGAGTTTAAAAATGACCATATCAAAAAGTGATGTTTTTTTTCCCGTAGTGTTGGAAAATTTCCTTAGTGAACATCATTGCAAATTATTAACTCGTTGGATGCTACGTGAAGCTATTCATACAAGAAGACCAAAGGGAGATTCCCAAGTTTCAAAATGTATTTCGTTTCCCCAGCCAATCTTTCAAGAGGGACTATTACACCAGTATGGCTCTAAGCTGTCGTCAACTCTAAACTTGCAACTGAGCCCATCTTATGTGTATGCGAGACTTTACCTCTATGGGGCCTTTTTACCAAAGCATACTGATAGAAAAGAATGTGAGTTGACCGTATCTATTTGCCTTGATAGTTCGACCAAACGCAGTTGGCCATTATATATAGAAATTTGCCCTGGCAAAATTTTAGAGGTTTTACTCGCGACTAATTCAGCCGTTGTTTTTGACGGCAGAAGATTTTCGCACTGGAGAAACCAACTAGAGCAGGATTGGAACTCTCAACTTTTCCTGCACTACTACATCAAATAGTGAAGGTGCTGATACCGCTCGTTGCACCAGCACTCTGACAAAAATGAAATTTAATCACCTGGCGTGCTGGGATTACAAGGTGCGCTAGGTCCACGAATGGTTGATCCCGGAGTACTAGGATAGCAAGGTTGATTGGGCCCGCGCGTAATGTCTCCGGGAGTACTAGGATTACATACTGGCGTACCTGGAGTAGCCTCAGGACTAGTATTGTGAGAAATGACGCTCATCTGTTGAATGTCCACTTCACTTATCCAAACACCATCATCTAAATCAGACCATATAGAAGCACACACATATGCTTCGTCAAAAGATAATTTCAAGTTTTTTTCAACTGCCATTTCTTGTATTAATTGAGCAATTATTTCTCGGGCCCTAGATAAAAATTGCTCTTTAAACAATAAATCAGATTTAAGTAGCTGGGAGATTTTTTCGGCATCTTGTAAAGACATAGATTTCTCCACAAAAATTTTGATTGTAAAAATGTTAGCGAAAGGCAGCCTTGTTACCATTCAACTTTAGCTCAACCTAACGTTCTTGCAAATTTTAGACTTTGTAACGTCCCGTTTCACTCGTAGCGTTTAACGAACATTCAACTTTGTCTTCCTTAGACATTTCTACCGAGCCACTAATTAAACAATCCCAGTGAGCTTTGATAGCCTCATCCCCCGCCAGTTCGTCCGGTGGAACGTCATCGCATTCTATCGATTGCTGAATCAACATTTAGCGGTAAGGCTGAACAACGCGCTTAGGGAGGTTTGCTACAATTTCCATCACTTGCTTAATGTCCTGCTTGGTGTATACCGTTACATCAGTTTCCCCCACAAAACAGTTAGCAACACTTCCATTTATCGCCCATTTGCCATTGAGATCAATTTCGTCCAGTTATCACCAGCATCGCAACCTCTGTGATGCTTTGGCTTTCATGTCATCATCACGATAGTCATAGCGCGTCGTCGTGGATATGTTGCTGTGACCTGCCAACTGGCGGACGGTGTTGATATCCACGCCCTGCTCCAGTAAACGGGTGATGAAGGTGCGCCGCATATCATGCGGGGTAAAACGTGCTATGCCTGCCGTTTGCTGTAACTCAGCCAGGATACCCGTTAACCCGGTTGTTGTCAGAGGTTGGGTGGCGGTCTTCCCGTTGCGCTGAATACGGCTGAACAGTGCGTTTTCAGCTTCGTTTGCGCTGACTTTAACCCATGCGCGGATGGCCTTATCCACTGCATCCGCCACATGAATTTCACGGTATTTACGCCCCTTCCCCTGCCTCACCGTCAGGATGCCATTGTCATAGTCCCGGCGCTCAAGTTTGACCAGTTCCCCGGCCCGCAGGCCTGTTCCGCAAAGTGTCAGCACAATGGCGGTATCACGACAGCGCCGTACCGTCTGCGGATGCTGTTTTGCAGCCTGAATCAGTGCCCGGATTTCCTGCTTGTCTAACGCCCTTCCCTTCCGCTGGATATCGCCACTTACGCGCTTCACTGACCGGATACGCGCCAGCGTATCGGCATCTAGTATTTATTAACTGCTATTATGCAAGCTTTTTGCGCTTGTTATGATTAAGTAGTATACTTAATGAGCTAGGAACGATTCATCACACTGTTGAACTTAGGCTACCAACCAATTTTCAACTCATGCGCCTTATGATCTTCACTAGATCATTGGCGCATCCCCCCTCACATCACTACTATTATGTATTTTTTCTAGATAATCAGCCCACACCTGCAACCACTTCCGGCACTCAGCATCATACTTATACAAATTATAAATCCCTTCAACACCGCCACGTGTATGCCCTAATACGGCCTCTGCTACCTCATTTGGACACTGCAAACGAGATAACCCCGTTCGTACTGTACGACGCAGATCGTGCGGCGTCCAATGAGGTATATTAAGCATTTGGCCGCTTTCACGTAAACGCCATGAGTTTTCAGTTAGATACTTCTGCTGGATTGGCTTCTTAGTGGCTTGCGAAGGAAACAGATATTTGTCGGAGGTAAGTCGTAGTATTTTGAGAAAGTCGATTGCCTGATCAGATAACTGTACGTAGCGCTCTATCCCTGTTTTAGTTTCTCGTAGATGAATAGTGCCTTTTTCAAGATCAACATCCTTCCATGCCATATTGCAGACTTCACCGGTACGACACCCGGTCCAGAGAGTCAGACGTAACACGTTTTTGATCGTTGGCGTGTAAGCCGAACCCGGAAGCCATTTAAGGAATTTTGCAAGCTCGTCCTCGCTCAGTACTCGTGTTCCACGTCCGTTTGTGAGCTTGATTCTTGTCTGTCGTAAGCTGGATTTTGCTAACAACGCTGGATTCGCAAAACTGTCATCAAAGCGCCCGAGGCCAATTGCAAATTCATATGCAAGTGAAAGCTCCCTCAGTACATTCCCTGCCTGTACGGTTGCACCTCGAGCTACAATGCCATTGATTAAATTAATGACATCCTGGCGCGTAATCTCAGCAGCATTCCGGCTTCCTAAGCTTTTAACAGCGTCACCATAGAGAGTACGACGAACCTCAGCCTGCCCTTTAGGCTTTCTGGCACCGGGTATGATCTTTCCGTCCTTCGTTTTACGATCCTCAATACGTTCAGTAAGATACAATTCAACTAATCCCTGTACGGTCAATTCAGGGATCTTAGATTGTTCAGCTTCAATCGCACGCTGGAGCTTATCTTTTTTGAGTTCAGTCGCAGGGCACCGACCTTCCTGTCGGAGGAGCTTTAATTCGTGGAGTTTAAGACGTGCAGCGGCGAGAGAAGTCTGCGGGAAGTTACCAATTTTAACCTGAGCAAGCTTGCCAGTCAGAGAACTTGTGTAACGGTAGAAAAAAGACTTAACCCCAGTTGCACCACAGGAGACACGTAAGCCACGATTTTCGCCTACATCAGCCTTATCTTTGTCGCCAGGCTTCATCATTTCTACCGCTTTAAACGAAAGTGGCTTTCCCTCTTGTTTTCCTGCCATAAAGACTCCGTTATCATGCACCTTATGCAGTCATGAACATAAATGCAGGATTTCATGATATTCGATGAGACACCGTGAAACTTAATGATAACAATAAAAATCACTAACTCATTAAAAATTAAGAAAATGGACATCACAAACCGATGAGTACAATAGAAAATTTAGACTCTCACACCCCAATGATGCAGCAGTATCTGAAGCTGAAGGCTCAGCATCCGGAGATCCTGCTGTTCTATCGTATGGGCGACTTTTATGAGCTGTTTTATGATGATGCCAAACGGGCCTCTCAGCTGCTCGATATCTCGCTGACCAAACGCGGCGCCTCGGCGGGTGAGCCCATTCCTATGGCCGGGATCCCGCACCATGCGGTGGAAAACTATCTCGCCAAACTGGTCAACCAGGGTGAATCGGTGGCCATTTGCGAACAGATTGGCGACCCGGCCACCACCAAAGGTCCGGTCGAGCGTAAAGTGGTGCGTATCGTCACGCCTGGCACTATCAGCGATGAAGCGCTGCTGCAGGAACGTCAGGATAACCTGCTGGCCGCTATCTGGCAGGACAGCAAAGGCTTTGGCTATGCGACGCTGGATATCAGCTCCGGTCGTTTCCGCCTGAGCGAACCGGCCGACCGCGAAACCATGGCCGCCGAGCTGCAGCGTACCAACCCGGCTGAACTGCTGTATGCCGAAGATTTTGCCGAATCGGCGTTGATTGAAGGCCGCCGCGGCCTGCGCCGTCGTCCGCTGTGGGAGTTTGAAATCGACACCGCGCGCCAGCAGCTGAATTTACAGTTTGGCACCCGCGACCTGGTCGGTTTCGGCGTCGAAAATGCGCCGCGCGGTCTCTGTGCCGCCGGCTGCCTGTTGCAATATGTCAAAGATACCCAGCGCACCTCCCTGCCGCATATTCGCTCCATCACCATGGAGCGCCAGCAGGACAGTATTATTATGGACGCGGCAACCCGCCGTAACCTTGAGATTACCCAGAATCTGGCCGGTGGTTTCGACAATACCCTGGCGTCGGTGCTCGACTGCACCGTGACGCCGATGGGCAGCCGGATGCTCAAACGCTGGCTGCATATGCCGGTACGCGACACGGCGGTGCTGGTCGAACGCCAGCAAACCATAGGCGCGCTGCAGGAGCGTTATACCGAACTGCAGCCGGTGCTACGTCAGGTGGGCGATCTGGAACGTATTCTGGCGCGACTGGCGCTGCGCACCGCGCGTCCGCGCGACCTCGCCCGCATGCGTCATGCGTTCCAGCAGCTGCCGATCCTGCGCGAGATGCTGGCTGACGTCAGCTGCGCGCCGGTCCAGCGGCTGCGCGATAAAATGGGCGAGTTCAGCGAACTGCGCGAACTGCTCGAACGCGCAATTATCGACGCGCCGCCGGTGCTGGTGCGCGACGGCGGCGTTATTGCCCCGGGCTACCATGAGGAGCTCGATGAATGGCGCGCGCTGGCGGATGGCGCCACCGACTATCTCGATAAGCTGGAAATTCGCGAACGCGAACGCCTGGGGCTGGACACGCTGAAGGTCGGTTACAATGCCGTGCACGGTTACTACATTCAGATCAGCCGCGGCCAGAGCCAACATGCCCCGATTCACTACGTCCGCCGCCAGACGCTGAAAAACGCCGAGCGCTACATTATTCCGGAACTGAAGGAGTATGAGGACAAAGTACTGACGTCGAAAGGGAAAGCGCTGGCGCTGGAGAAACAGCTCTACGAGCAGCTGTTCGATATGCTGCTACCGCACCTTGCCGACCTTCAGCAAAGCGCCAGCGCGCTGGCGGAACTGGATGTACTGGTTAACCTCGCCGAACGCGCGGAAACCCTGAACTACTGCTGCCCGACCTTCAGCGACAAACCGGGTATTCGCATCAGCGAAGGCCGTCACCCGGTGGTCGAACAGGTGCTGAAGGAGCCGTTCATCGCCAACCCGCTGAGCCTGGCGCCGCAGCGCCGGATGCTGATTATTACCGGCCCGAATATGGGCGGTAAAAGTACCTATATGCGGCAGACCGCGCTGATTGCGCTGCTGGCCTATATCGGCAGCTACGTCCCGGCGGAGAAAGTTGAAATCGGCCCTATCGATCGCATCTTTACCCGCGTCGGCGCGGCAGATGACCTGGCAAGCGGCCGTTCCACCTTCATGGTAGAAATGACCGAAACCGCCAATATTCTGCATAATGCCACCGAACACAGCCTGGTGCTGATGGATGAAATCGGCCGCGGGACCTCCACCTACGACGGTCTGTCGCTGGCGTGGGCCTGCGCCGAAAGTCTGGCCAATAAGATTAAGGCGCTGACCCTTTTTGCCACCCACTACTTCGAACTGACCCAGCTGCCGGAGAAAATGGAAGGCGTGGCGAACGTCCATCTTGATGCGCTGGAACATGGCGATACCATCGCCTTCATGCACAGCGTCCAGGATGGCGCCGCCAGCAAAAGCTACGGTCTGGCGGTTGCCGCACTGGCGGGCGTGCCTAAAGAGGTGATTAAGCGCGCGCGGCAGAAATTACGCGAGCTGGAGAGTATTGCCCCAGGCGTCGCCGCCACGCAGGTCGATGGTACGCAGATGTCGCTGCTCTCCGCCCCGGAAGAGACCTCGCCGGCGGTAGAAGCGCTGGAAAATCTCGACCCGGATTCTCTGACCCCGCGTCAGGCGCTGGAGTGGATTTACCGGCTGAAGAGCCTGGTGTAACGCCTTCTTATTCCGCAAAAGTGACAAAAGGGCAGCCCGTAAAGCGCTGCCCTTTTCGAAAATAAATGGCTGCAAGGCTCATACGCCGGCCTCAGTGGATAGAATTATCTGCCGGGACTTACGTCTAGCCGGATCCTGTCAATGCTCAACGCCAGACAGCCTCAGGCACCCACAGAGATTCTCACTCCGCCGGTCGGCAGAAATTATCAGCTGGAAATCAAACGGAATGATTTTATTATCGATTGCGAGAGGGATCGCCAATACTCAAATGCTATTCACTTTTCCGTCATTTTAATTAATAAATAGTTTTCATTGATGATGCGAAATATAAAAACGGTGCGCTTGAGCGATAAATAACACCATCCGCTTGCGCCCTTCATCCACACGCTCATGACGCAAGAAGAATTAGCCCTGGCGCTCGCGTAAGAAATCAATGAACGCCCGGACCCGGGTCGGGACATGCTGCGCGTCCGGATAAACCGCATACACGCCCTGCGGGGGAAAGGTAAACCCGGGCATGACCTGAACCAGTCTGTGTTCCGCCAGTGCCGGCGCTACCAGCCACTCGGGCAACAGCGCAACCCCGCATCCCGCCAGGGCGAAAGCCAGCAGCGCGCTGGCGCTATCCGCCGACAGTCGCGGCACCGCTTTAATATCTAAAGCCACGCTCTCATCGCGCGGTCCGGTGAGTTGCCAATGGAGCGGCGCGGACAACCGTTCATGAATAATCCACGCTGCCCGGGCCAAATCCTCAATCGTCTCCAGAGGATGTTCCGCCAGCCATGCCGGCGCGGCAACCGGGACAATCGCAAAACGGGAGATCAGCGCCGCGCGGTAGCGCGAATCTGCCAGCGTTCCGAGGCGGATCGCTACATCAAAACGCTCAGAGATTAAGTCCGCATGGTGCGAGGAGGAGACGTGGCGCACCCGTAGCGCCGGATGCCGCTGACTGAACTCGGCCAGCGCGGGAATAATCACCTGGGTGCCATACTCCGGTGTCGTGGTGATACGGAGTTCACCGCTCAATCCGCTATGGCTGGCCCGCACCTCATCCTGCAGGTTTTCCGCCGTTTTCAGTAATGCCAGGCCGCGATGATAGAACAGCGACCCCGCCTCAGTCAGCGTGAGCCGTCGCGTGGATCGTAACAACAGCGTGACGCCAAGTTCGCTCTCCAGCTGACGCACGTTAAAGCTGACCACCGCCTTAGTTTGCCCCAGGGCCGCCGCTGCCGCGGTAAAACTCCCGCTTTCCACCACCGCGACAAACATGGTCATGCGTTGCAGATTCAGCATATTCACTTCACTTATTGTCAAAAATTTTCAGACAGTATATCCCCGGATGTCCTGTTTATCCGCCTGTCCCTGCGGTTTAGAGTAGCGGCCTTCTGATGAGGAATAAAAATGACAGCACGCAGCAAGGTCGCCACCGTTTTTTTACTGGGTTTCTTTCTCGATTTAATCAATATGTTTATCGCCAGCGTCGCCTTCCCCGGTATGAGCCGGGCGCTCAACGCCTCCGTCAGTGAACTGGCCTGGGTGAGTAATGGCTACATTGCCGGCCTGACGCTGGTCGTGCCATTCAGCGCCTGGTTGACGCAGCGCTGCGGAGGAGCTCGCCGGCTCGTTATGCTCTCGCTCACGCTGTTCAGCGCCGCAGCGCTGGCCTGCGGACTGAGCGACTCGCTGGGCAGCCTGATTTTCTGGCGTGCCCTGCAAGGGATGGGCGGTGGCTTGCTTATCCCCGTCGGACAGTCTCTGACCTGGCAGCTGTTTCAGCCGCAGGAGCGGGCGAAACTCTCGGCCGCCGTGATGCTAGTAGGTCTGCTGGCCCCGGCCTGTTCTCCGGCAGCAGGTGGACTGCTGGTTGAAACATTCAGCTGGCGCGGGGTCTTCCTGGTCAGCCTGCCCGTGGCGCTGGTCACTCTGGCGTTAGCCAGCGTATGGCTAAAAAATGATGACGGCCCGGCGCGGCCCTCCCGTTTCTTACATCTGCCGCTGCTGGCCGATCCGCTGTTGCGTTTCGCCATGTTGATTTATCTCTGCGTACCCGGCGTCTTTATTGGCATTAATGTGGTTGGCCTGTTTTACCTGCAGACAATAACCGGCATGTCGCCTTCGGCAACGGGCGCCCTGATGCTGCCCTGGTCGCTGGCGTCTTTTGTGGCTATCTCTCTGACCGGCCGTTTTTTTAATCGCCTCGGCCCTCGTCCCTTTATTCTCTTCGGTTGCCTGCTTCAGGCCGCCGGGATCCTGCTGTTGACCGGCGTCACGCCGCAAAGCTCAATGGCGTCGCTGGTTTTCGCCTTTATCCTGATGGGCGTCGGCGGCAGCCTGTGCAGCAGCACCGCTCAAAGCTGTGCATTTCTCAACATCGCCAATGGCGATATGCCGGATGCCAGCGCACTGTGGAACATCAACCGCCAGCTCAGCTTTTTGGCCGGGGCCGCGTTGCTGTCCGCATTGCTGGCGGTCCTGCAGGTTTATTATCCGTCAACGCAGGCCTGGCACGGGGTGTTTATCATCGCCGCGTGCCTGACGCTTATCCCGCTTCTGGGCTGTCTGCGCCTTAATAACCAGGCGATAGTCACGCGCCTGCATCAAAAAATGGAGACCCCATGAACCCATATATTCAGGAAACGATCGACGCCCATGTGGCTATTGAAAACTGGCTGAGTCGGAAACAAGGCGCGGCAGAGACCTTAATGACACGCTTTTCCCCTGATTTTTCAATGGTCGGTATCGGTGGAAACGTCATGAACCACCGGGCGCTCAGCGCTTTCTTTGCGGCCGCAGGCGGCAGTCGTCCAGGCTTGAGCATCACCATTGATAGCGCGACCACGCTCGCCGAATGGCACGATGGCGCGGTGATATGTTATCGGGAAAGGCAGCGTTTACCCGAGCAGGGCGAAACTATCCGCTGGTCAACGGTCCTGTTCAGGAAAGCTGAAGGGCGTATTTTGTGGCGCCATTTACATGAGACCCGACAGGCGTAGCATGCAAAGAAAAAGGCCCGATCGGACGATCGGGCCTTTTTGAGAGGAAAATTGCTTATTCGCGGAATAGCGCTTCGATGTTCAGCCCTTGTCCTTGCAGGATTTCCCGCAGGCGGCGCAGGCCTTCTACCTGGATCTGACGTACGCGTTCGCGGGTCAGACCAATTTCACGACCAACATCTTCAAGCGTAGCGGCTTCATAGCCCAACAGGCCAAAACGACGCGCCAGGACTTCACGCTGCTTGGCGTTCAGTTCGAACAGCCATTTAACGATGCTTTGTTTCATATCATCGTCCTGCGTGGTGTCTTCCGGACCGTTGTCTTTCTCATCGGCCAGAATATCCAGCAGCGCTTTTTCCGAGTCGCCGCCCAGCGGCGTGTCCACTGAGGTAATGCGCTCATTGAGACGCAGCATACGGCTCACGTCATCAACCGGCTTATCCAGCTGCTCGGCAATCTCTTCCGCACTCGGCTCGTGGTCCAGCTTATGGGACAACTCACGTGCGGTACGCAGATAGACGTTCAGCTCTTTGACAATATGGATAGGTAAACGGATGGTACGGGTTTGGTTCATGATCGCCCGTTCAATCGTTTGACGAATCCACCAGGTGGCGTAAGTCGAAAAACGGAACCCACGTTCCGGGTCAAACTTCTCAACCGCGCGGATCAGCCCCAGATTGCCCTCTTCAATCAGATCCAGCAGCGCCAGACCACGATTGCTATAACGACGAGCAATTTTCACCACCAGACGTAGGTTACTTTCAATCATCCGGCGGCGTGAAGCCACATCACCACGCAATGCGCGACGGGCGAAATAGACTTCTTCTTCGGCCGTCAGCAGTGGGGAATAACCAATCTCACCCAGGTAGAGTTGCGTCGCATCAAGCACACGTTGTGTTGCGCCTTGCGACAGAAGATCTTCCTCGGCCAGATCGCTATCACTGGGTTCCTCTTCTACTAAGGCTTTCTCATCGAAAACCTCGACTCCGTTCTCATCAAATTCCGCGTCTTCATTTAAATCATGAACTTTCAGCGTATTCTGACTCATAAAGATGGCTCCTACCCGTGATCCCTGAGCAAAGCACCTTCCGCTAAACATCACTTAAAAGACGCCCGGACGAGAACCTTTTCTGCCCCGGTAAAGCAGGCATTCTGGCCGCCCTGGCGCCTCTTTTAGCGATACTGAGCTTATCCGTACTTTGCCAAATTATCGCTGCGGTAAATACTGCAGCGGGTTGACGGATTTCCCCTTGTAACGAATTTCAAAATGCAAACGTGTAGAACTTGTACCTGTGCTACCCATGGTAGCGATTTTCTGCCCCGCCTTGATATCTTGTTGCTCTTTTACCAGCATCGTATCGTTATGTGCGTAGGCGCTCAGGTAATCATCGTTGTGTTTGATGATAATAAGATTACCGTAACCGCGCAGTGCGTTACCGGCATAGACGACGCGCCCATCTGCGGTCGCGACAATAGCCTGTCCTTTACTGCCTGCAATATCAATACCTTTATTGCCACCTTCGGCACCACTAAAGTTCTCGATAACCTTGCCATCAGTCGGCCAGCGCCATGAAGAGATCGGCGAACTGGTTGACGTACTGCTTGCAGTCGATTGGGTTGTGCTGACAGCCGGGGCCGTAACAGGCGCGACGGTTGTTGTCGTCGCAGGCTTGTTATTCGGCAACATCTTATTAGCACTCTGTTCACCTGAAGATTCAGAATACGTAATAGTTGGTTGGGACGCAACCACCGCGGTGGATTTTTGTGCAGAATTTGCGGTTAACATCCCGCCGCTGCTGGCCTTCACGCTGGCCTGGGCGACAGGATTATCTCCGGTGATTGGCTGACCGGATGCGTTGCCAACCTGCAGCGTCTGACCCACGTTCAGTCCGTACGGCGCCGGGATATTATTACGCTGCGCCAGGTCGCGGAAGTCGTTCCCGGTGACCCACGCAATATAGAATAGCGTGTCGCCGCGTTTAACAGTATAGGTACTGCCGCCGGTATAGCTACCTTTCGGAATATCCCCATACTTACGATTGTAGACAATTTTGCCGTTCACCGTTTGTACCGGCTCCTGAGCCATCGGCTGGACCTGAGCGGGCTGCGTCTGCACCGGCTGCGTTTGTACCGGGCGCGCCTGCGGAACGTTATTGGATGGAGGCGTGATCAGCATTCCGGAATTCGTGCTGGAAGACGGAGTCCCGCCAGCCGAGCTGACCGGCGCAGGCGGATTGTTGGAGCTGCTGCAGCCTGCCAGCCACAGTGACACCAGTGATAAAGCCGCAATGCGGCTTAAGGTAAAATTTGGGCTTCCCGCGCTCATTTATCCCCCAGGAATATGTTAACTACCAATATCTTGCTCACCGGGCGACGCCCGGCCAGGACACGAAAAATGCGTCCACCCTATGCCTAAATGCAGGCAAAAAAACCTGGAATAATCCGGGTTCAGGCTAACTCCCCCTTCACGAGGGGAACAAAGCGCACGGCTTCGACAGTATCAATGACAAACTCGTTGCCGCGCCGACGGATCCGCTTCAGGAACTGATGCTCTTCGCCAACCGGCAGCACCAGTACGCCGCCATCGTCCAGCTGCGCCAGCAGCGCGGCCGGAATTTCCGGCGGCGCGGCGGTAACGATAATCGCGTCGAACGGCGCACGCGCCTGCCAACCCTGCCATCCATCGCCGTGACGGGTTGAAACATTATGTAAATCAAGTTGTTTAAGACGACGGCGCGCGTGCCACTGCAAACTCTTAATTCGCTCAACCGAGCAAACGTGATGCACCAGATGCGCCAGAATCGCCGTCTGATAGCCAGAGCCGGTGCCGATTTCCAGCACCCGGGACTCCGGCGTTAGCGTCAGAAGCTCGGTCATCCGCGCCACCATGTAGGGTTGCGAGATGGTTTGCCCCTGACCAATCGGCAGCGCCGTGTTTTCCCACGCCTTATGTTCAAAGGCTTCATCAACAAACTTTTCTCGCGGCACCATGGCGATCGCGTTCAGCACGCGCTCGTCAATAATGCCCTGCGTGCGGAGCTGATTGAGAAGACTTTCAACACGTTTACTTACCATTGCGTATCAACTCCAACGCGATCCAGCCAGCCGCTAACCACCTCATGCGCGCCGTGGGCGGTTAAATCGACGTGTAGCGGCGTGACCGACACATAGCCTTCATCCACGGCGGCAAAGTCGGTATCCGGCCCGGCGTCGTACTTTTCGCCCGGCGGTCCGATCCAGTACAGCGTATTGCCGCGCGGATCTTTTTGCGGGATCACCTGGTCGGAAGGATGGCGACTGCCGC
>OIXV01002990.1_pt1 | contig 12938 bp, 9 predicted proteins | sample 1587771 | NCBI WGS metagenome assembly OIXV01 (sample SAMEA3888893, study PRJEB22519) | human gut metagenome | biome: human gut; feature: human-associated habitat; material: faeces | place: Denmark | collected 2010
CCCGCTTAAGGAAACTTAAGCGGGCTTTTTGCTTTCAACGCTATCCCCGATAGCCGACCACAATCCCGCGTCGTCCTACCCACGCGACTGCTGGGCCCTGAGGGGGGCGCTGCTATCGCCGTCAGGCATTCGCTTTCATCTACTGACTTCGCCGTTCCCGCAAGATGTGCTCCGGATGCCGGGCGGTGGAAAGAGAGTGCCGATACCCGCCCCCAAAGCGACCGCCGGGATAAAACGATTTCCGCCTGGCGGGAAGGTCAACTCTCTCTATGCCTGCTGACGGCTACCGGCGGATTAAAGCCCGGCATTAAGCCGCGATGCCGGCGCTGTTTTGTGCTCCAGTATTTTATCCACCCCTTCGATAAAACCGTCTCCTCCGGGGCCCACGCTTATCCACGCAGGCAGCGCCGGGATGGTCGCCAGGTGATGGCGTAGGGTACTCATACCGAGGGTATGTCTGAATCCGGCAAACATCGGGGCGTCATTTTCAGAGTCCCCGCTATAAAAGACGCTCTCCAGTCCGGCCCGTTCATCCAGGTGGTAAAAGGTCCTGAGGACGTGACGGCTCATGATTAACTTATCGTATTCCCCGGACCAGGCCAGCACCCATAGATTATTCACCGTGGTCTTTAACCCGGCCTCGTGCAACGACTCACGCAGCGTGTCAGTGTGCGCGGTATGAGCGGGCAGGTCAAAGGCCAGGCCGGACAGGCGGAAGGGCTGGTCTGCCGCAAGGGTTGCCCACCGGTATTGTTCGGTGATTTTCCGCGCAATCGCGGCGAGTTTTTCCTGCACGTCGGCCTGCTTGTCCGCATACCAAAAATAGCGGTTTACCCCATGGCCATCGGCGGCACGCTGAAAGAAAAAGCCGCCATTCTCGCCGATGACGCCATCGACAGGCCACATTCTGACCATCTGATCGCACCATCCTGCCGGGGCGCCGGTAACGGGTATCACCCGGATACCGGCAGACTGCAGCCGCTCTAATGCCGCATAGGTGGCGGCGGAAAGCCGTCCGCGAAAGGTGAGCGTTTCATCCATATCGGTCAGAACATATTGCACCGAAGAGAAGAGTCCCTGTGATGCCAGCGCAAGCGGTCGCATATCCACTCCCAACATAAAGAAACGATGTTATCGCGCTTTGGGTCGCAGGCGTTATAACGGAAGGCGATGAGTTATACCGTGGCTGAAGTCCGGCGCTGGGAGAAAGCCCGCCGGTGGGCGGGCCGATGGTGGTCGGTCGCGAGACCGCTTTGTCGCTTTCTCTTTACCCGTAATGGCGTCGGATAAAGAGGGTGAAAGGTTAGCGGAACGGCGGTTCGTTGAAGGTACGCAGCTTGCGCGAATGCATGTGGTCACCCTCGGCGCGCAGCAGATCAATAGCTTTAATACCTATTTGCAGATGCTCGGAGATTGCCCCTTCATAAAAGCGGTTGGCCTGGCCCGGTAGCTTAATTTCGCCGTGCAGCGGCTTATCGGAGACGCATAGCAATGTGCCGTACGGGACGCGGAAGCGGTAGCCCTGGGCCGCGATGGTGGCGCTCTCCATGTCGATGGCCACGGCACGGCTGAGGTTGAAACGCAGCGCCGAGGCGGAATAGCGCAGCTCCCAGTTGCGGTCATCCGTGGTCACCACCGTACCGGTACGCAGCCGCTGTTTAACCTCTTCGCCAGGCATACCGCTGATTTGCTTGGTAGCGTCGTACAGCGCGCGCTGTACTTCGGCAATGCTGGGAATCGGGATATCCGGCGGCAGCACGGCATCCAGAACGTGGTCATCACGCAGGTAGGCGTGGGCCAGCACGTAGTCGCCGATGGTCTGGCTTTCACGCAGACCGCCGCAGTGGCCAATCATCAGCCAGACGTCAGGGCGCAGCACCGCCAGATGATCGCAGATGTTCTTGGCGTTCGCCGGGCCGACGCCAATATTAATGAGCGTAATACCCTGGCCATCTTTGGTGATCAGATGCCAGGCGGGCATCTGATGCTTTTTCCACGCCAGGTCGGAAATGGCCTGCTCCGGCGCTTCCGTATCGGCGGTTATCCAGATCCCGCCGGCGCAGGAAAGCGCGATATAAGGGCTGTCAGGATCGAGAATCTGACTGCACCCCCAGCTCACGAACTCATCAACATAACGGGTATAGTTGGTAAACAGAACGTACGGCTGAAAATGATCGACCGGTGTCCCGGTATAGTGCCGCAGGCGCGCGAGAGAGAAATCGACGCGACGGGCGTCAAAATGAGAAAGCGGGTGATGTTCGGTGGGATGGAACAGCCCGTCTGCGGTTTCATCGCCAATTTGCGACAGCTCGGTGGTCGGGAAATGGCGGGTCAGGCCCGCGCTCATCGAACGATCGAGCGTTAAGGCGGAGCCGTCGATGACATACGGATAAGGGATTTCATGCTGCGATAGCCCGACGCTGATATGCGCGCCGTAATCCTGATACAACGACGTGAGCTGCTCCAGCAGATAGGCGCGAAACAGCTTAGGATTGGTAATGGTGGTGGTGTAGCAACCGGCATGGGTGAAGCGGCCCCAGGCCCGGGTTTTTAGCGCTTTATGGTCTGCGCCGTCCCACGAAACGGACAGCTGCGGATAGACAAACAAGCCGTTAGCTCGATCGTCGTCATCCGGGAGAACGCTGTGGTTGATATATTCGCCGATGGCTTTACGTAATGCATTGACCGAACGCTCATACTGCAGTTCAAGCTGATTCAGCGCTTGTTCCGGGGTCAGACTGGCGGCCTTGTGGTTCATCTTCGCTCCTTTTTTCAGGTCTGCTGACATGCTTGATAGTATGTCACAGACGGAAAAGAGCGAAGGGGAATTTCAGCCGTTCCACGGTGAAAGTGATTGAATTAAATATTGTTGCTGCAGGGTCGGGTGCTGATTTATTGCCCAGGCTGGGTGATTTCCGCCCAACGTTCGCTGCTGAAGTGCGTGGCTTTTATCACTTTTAATGTCATAGCAGGATTGTCATTGAGGCAATACAGGGCATTTGCCAGCGGCGTGAGTTTATCCCCGCACTGCAAAGCGCATTGCCGGGTGGTGATTTCGGCAATCACCAATAAATGCGCGCTTTGTAATACTGCGTAATAGTCTTGTGCGTTCTTAGATGATTGTACTTTTTTTATCCGCCATTCCATAAGACATTCCCTGATCTGCGCTATTCCTGGCGATAATTGCCCGTTACCTCTTTTCTTACAATAAGAATAGCCTAATGGTTTAGGATGCGTTTAATCTGAAAAGATTCAGAATATCGTCACATGCATAATGGTCCGAATAAGAATACCAATGATCGCGCCAGGGGCGGCAAAGCGGAACAGTCGAACAAAGCGCGAGCTCACGCCAAGGAATATACCAATGCCGGGCAGATCGAAGGTCTGAATTAATAGTCCGGCTGAGGCGTTGAGTTGGCTGACGGTGACTTTGCCTTGCTGCAGCAGTTCAGAGACCACGCCAAAATAGGCGGTACCGCCTGCGATACATTTGACCAGCGCAGGAAGGACAAAGTTGACTGGAATATGCAGCCACTGCAGCAGCGGCATCAGCAGATGCTGAAGCATGCCGATGATGCCGGCCGCTTGCATCACCCCGACGATGGTTAATGACAGGATCAGCATCGGCACCGCGCCGAGCGCAAGACGAATGGCATCTGATCCCGCATTGTTAATGACCGCAATCACCCCCTGGCTGTTTTGTTCGGCGTTGGGTAGCGCCTCCGCCCGGGCATTCTCCATCACTGACAGACGGCGCCCGATGACGTGCCAGGTGACCGCCCCCGCACACAGACCGCCGATAATCGAAATGCAAATCGAGGCCATCCAGTGCAGTCCGAAAGGAGTGAGAGGGTAAAAGACGTTGCCCTGGCCCATGGCAAAGACCATAGCGAGCGTGGCGGCCATCTGGCGATCTGAGACGCCACGCTTATCCATAATGGCCAGCGTCGCCAACGGGGCGGCGAAACTCACGAAGTTAATCTGAATCAACGCGAAGGCGCTCATCCCGCCAAGGCCAAAAGGTTTGAGCAGCGGCGCGACCCAGCGGACGATAACGTCCAGGACTCCGCGGACTTCCAGATATTTCATGATCATCAGCATGACGACCATAATGGGCAATAGCGTATAAAGCGCGACATCAACGGAAGATTTTCCCGCCGACATAATAATGCCGATAAGATCCATTTAACTCTCAATCATCGAATAGCGAAATGATAATGGTCATCATCATAATCCTCGTCAGACGGAAATGATACGGCTACCCGTTATCAGCCGTCCAGCAATGAAATGAAAGAATAAGCTAACGATATGACTTCATAATATGACGGCTTGCGGTTTATATGTCGTGTTTCGGTTTTGAATGAGGAGGGCTGTTGGTGAGATATTTTTTCATTCGATGCGTTAACGACCTGGGATGCTATCTGGAAAAATATGGTCAACTATATGGCCAACTAACGTCATCAGCGAAGCCATCAGAAAATAACCCGGTGACGACACATATCGTCACCGGGGGAAGTTAGCGAATCATTTCGGACGCAATTTTCTCAGCCACCATAATAATAGGCGCATTGATATTGGCGGTGGGGACACGCGGCAGGATGGAACCGTCGACGATACGTAATTTCGACAGACCATGAACCCGGCCCTGATTGTCCGTAACCGCCATCTCATCGCTGCCCATACGACAGGTGCTGGTCGGATGATGTTCCGTATTTGCTACCCGGCGTAGCCAGGCTTCTATCTCGCTATCACTTGCGGAGAGCGAAGGCGTGTCGACAAATCCGCTAAGATAGCCCTCCCATGCGGGCTGATGAACCATTTCCAATGTTTTCCTGATCCCCTGAATCATCTCCGTAATGTCCCGTTTGTCGGATAAATAGTTGAAGCGAATCACGGGTTTTTGCCGAGGATCTGCCGAGCGAAGTGAGACGGACCCCCGACTGTAAGGACGCATCTGGCTGACAAAATACTGGAACCCATCGGCGATATGCACTTTTCCTGACTGGAAATCGGCCAGGAAAGGTAAAAATTCATGCTGCATATTGATGTAGTCAACGTCATCGCTGCTCTTAAAGAAAGCGCCAACTTCGAAGAAATTCGTCGCCCCTAACCCGGATTTGAATAATGACCATTCAGCTCCGAGCTTGAGACGTCCCAGCATATTAAGCTGTTTGCAGATAGAGACTCCTGCCGGGGAGCGAAAACGCAGAGGGGCCACAACGTGATCCTGCAAGCAGGCGCCGACGCCAGGAAGATGGGTGACGAGATCTATGCCGTGCTTGCTGAGCTGCGCCCGGTCGCCCACGCCTGACAGCAGGAGTAGATGAGGAGAGCCAATACTTCCTGCACACACAATAACCTCGCGAGAGGCGTGAATATCCTGGCGTGTTCCGCCATGTTGCAATGTCACGCCTGTCGCCTCTGTACCAGAAAAAAGAATACGCTCGACCAGACAGTCGGTCATCACGGTCAGATTCGGTCGGTTTGCCACAGGTTTGAGATAAGCCAGGCTGGTACTGCACCGTACCCCGTTGCGAATCGTTGCCTGAGTGACGTGGACGCCTTCTTGAGAACCGCTGTTATAGTCCCCGGCATTTTTCAGGCCAAACTGTTGGCCAGCGTCGAGAAAACGCTGATACAAAGGATGGTCTGCTTTACTGCGTGTTACGGAGATTGGACCATGACCCCCGCGTTCGGGGTCGCGTCCATCCTCGAAGTTTTCCAGTTTTTTGAAAAAGGGGAGGCAGTCGGCAAAATCCCAACCGCTGACGCCTAGATTTTTCCAGTTGTCATAATCTTTGTGGTGGCCTCGGACATGAACCATCCCATTGATCGATGAGCTTCCTCCCAGACAGCGCCCGCGCGCCTGACCGATGGTGCGACCGCCGAGTTCTGTTTCTGGTTCGCTTTCAAATTTCCAGTTATAGATATCGCTCTCAATCGGAAAGGTCAGCGCTGCGGGCATCTTGATAAAGATGCTGTTATCTCGTGGGCCCGCCTCTATCAGGCAGACGCGTATTTCAGGATTGGCCGTGAGTCTGTTTGCCATCACACAGCCTGCGGAACCTGCGCCAATCACCAGATAATCAAACTCCTGAATATGTTTAACCATGTTTTTAACCTGACTCTTATGACTTAATGGATACGGATTGTTGTCTGGCAGATGACGTAATATCGGTATGTTCGGGTTCATTGGCGACAACATATAGTGATAACGCTTCCCAACGGCGCTGACCGCTGCTTTTCAGCTTATATAAGCGCCATAAGCCGATGAGTAATAGCCCGGCAAAGGCAACCGGCGCGTAACCGACCGGCGGCTCCGGTAAAGGAAACAGAGAATAGTAGAGGACGCACAGCAGGACTGCGCTGGAAAAGATGGGGAACAGGATGTGCATCGTAATGCTTAACGATTTGCGCATGGTTGTGGTGAAAAAGCGGATCACGCCGATATTGCCCATTATGTAGACGAAAACATAAATAATGGTCGCGAGCGTGGCCAGCATAAAGAACACCTGATCGGGGGCGACAAGAGATCCCGCAATGAGGCCAATCACCAGACTTAACAAGGTTTGGGTCAGAATTGCGATGTGCGGCGTACGATGCTGTGGATGCACTTTTTTCAACCATACCGGCATGGTCTCTGAACGAGCCATGGCAAACCAGTTACGCGTGGCATCAACCGTGCAAGCAATACAGACCGCGATACCAGAGTTCAGTAACGCCAGTAATACCAGTACCCACGCCGGTCCCCACAAACGATGCGCGACGGTTAGTGCCGGGTTCTCCGTTGCCGCTCCTAGCGTGTCCATATGGGCAATTCCCCAGCCGGACTGAATTCCCCATGCGCAGAAGACATAAAAAATACCCAGTAAAATGACAGAGCCTACGATAGCCTGAGGAATGACTTTCCGCGGGTTGCGTGCCTCTTCTGCAACGGCGGCCGCACCTTCCCAGCCGGTGAACGCAAAGATGGATAAAACCACGGCCAGGAAAAAACCGTGAGAGGTTGGCGCGTTGGTTGGCAGGAAGCCAGCAAGTGTGACGCCCCCTTCACCGGGTGAAAGCAGACCACATAATGCCAGGGCAGCGACAATAAGAATTTCGAAAACCGATAAGACAGTCAGCATTTTTCCGGAGGTTTTAATGCCTCTGTAGGCCACCGTTCCGACCAGAATCAAAATAAACAACGTGATAGCCTGCCAGGGAATATGAATTCCGTAGTTCCTGGCAATTTCATTTTGCATAACAAAACCGGTATAGGCAGCCAGTCCGCCTGGAATCAGTGCCACTATCCATGAATACATCCAGCCGACGATAAAACCTGCGCTCGGGCCGACGGTGGCGCTCACGTAGGTATAGAACCCTCCCGCAGATGGAAAGTGTTTCCCCAGCTGTGCCAGCGAAACCGCGACGATGAGGCCGATGATGAAAGCCACAATGTAGGCGGAAGGTGCGCTCAGGCCTGCCTGCTGAGTATTAAATGCAATCGTGGTCAGTACCCCCACGGCGGGGGCTATCTGCGCAATGCTTTGCATCAAAACGGTAGGCAGGCCAATCGAGTTACGCTGCAAACCCGTCTCTTGCCCAATGGAAGAACGATCGGCTTTCATTGAAAACTCCTGGTTCAGTGTTAGGAAAATTCATCAAATGTTGTTGATATGTTTCGCTGGGGAGTATGTATGCATGAAATCGTGCAAGTCAACGCCTGATCTTGTGTGTTGCGATGATTTATTCGCCTTTTTGTGACTTACATAGCGTTTTTTAATATTGACTGCACGAATTCGTGCATGTAGCATGAAAACATCATCAACAAAGAGGGTAAACTTATGTCACTTAAGGACAGTCCATACGAAGCCGATCTTCATGAACAGGTCACTGCGCTAAAGGCGCAGCTTGCTTATACCTTACCGCCGGCATTAGGTGAATTGGATTTGCACGCTTTCGGGCGAATTGTGTTATCAGGTATGGGCTCATCAGACTATGCAACCATCCCGGTGGAGCGTGAGCTGCTGGCGATGGGATTACCCGTATGGCGCGTGGATGCAGGGAAATTGATGGATACGCCTGAGCTTGTTACGTCGGATACCCTGCTGTGGCTAACGTCTCAGTCAGGAATGAGTGGTGAAGTGGTGGCACTACTGGATATGTTGAAAGGGGAACGGCGACCGGCGACTATCATTGGCGTCACGAATGGCGAAACCAGCGAGCTGGCAAAGCAAAGCGATATTGTGGTTACGCTGAAATCTGGGCATGAGTCCACCGTCAGCGCGAAAAGCTATCTCAATACTCTGGTCGCGCAGTATCGTATTTTCCTGGCGCTGACCGGGCAGAGTGAAGCTTCATTACTGGCAGAACTGACGGCATTTTTACCACATGTTGCCGGACTAATTGCCGAAGATACCTTCGTACATCCTTTAACCGAGGCGCTATTTCGCCATTCACAGCCGCGCATTGCGTTAATTGGTATTGGGGCTGATGGCACAACAGCTATGACGGGGGCACTCATTTTGAAAGAGGCCAGCAAAATGACCGCAGAAGGTTATCTTGGTGGTGAGTTCCGACATGGTCCAATGGAAACCTCCGGCGAAGGAATGCTGGCTCTGTTAATTGGCGATAAAGGCAGTGAAACGCTGACCCACCTTGCTGAGGAGCTGGGTGCCAATGGTACGACGGTGGTGACTATTGGACCAGAACGTTATGGGAATGGAGTACATCTACCGACCTCGTCCGGTGAAGCTTTATTACGCCTGATTGGCGGGATGCTGTACATCCAGCACATGACCGTAGCGTTTGCGAAAGCGAAAGGACTGGTGCCAGGCCAGTTTTTCTATGGACAGAAAATTACGGTAAAAATTTAATATTCCGTCGGCGCTGTCGGCATACACGGTAGGGAGAGTAGGTTGAGATGATGCAGCCAAATGTTTGTGCTGGCCTTGATATGGGGGGGACGGGCATCCGGATTGTTATTATGCGTGAAGAGCGTGTTTTGGCCTCCACGACGATATCGACAGCATCGTTTGCCGATCTCGCGCAACGACAGCGAGTTTCGATATTAGCGCAGAGTATTCTCGGCTTGCTTCCCTACGGTACCCGACTTATTGGCGTGGGTATCGGGGCCAGCGGGCCGGTTAATGTCGAGACGGGGGTGATTGATAATCCGTATACCTTGCCAGCTTTTTCAGGTTTTCCTCTCGCGGCACAGATGGAAACCTGTCTGCAGGTACCGGTCAGAATGGATAACGATGCTACGACAGCCGCATTGGGCGAGCACCATTTTGGCGCGGGGATTGGCAGCTCGCGGATGTTGATGGTGACACTGGGTACCGGAGTAGGGGTCGCATTGCTCGATCGCGGTAAGCCGTTTCGGATGGCAAACGGCAGCCATCCGGAAGCCGGGCATATTGCTGTCAGTGATGATGAGCGGGTTTGTTACTGCGGTCTGACCGGGTGTTGGGAAAGCCTGGCTGCACGTAGCTGGTTGCAAACTACGCTCATGGAACGAGTGCCAGAGGTTGATTATCGGCGGCAACGCCTGGTCGACTGGCTGGAAATTTGCCGGCAGTCTCCGGAGATAGCCAGCGTGTTTTATCAGTATGGACGGCAGGTCGGGAAAGGGTTGGGATCTCTCTTGATGGCGTACGGTCCTGACACGACGGTATTGAGCGGCAGCGCGGCGTCACTCTATCCGTTGTTCGAACAGGGTCTGCAAAGTGTTCTTCAGCGCGCTGCGGGCTTCGAGATTAATCGCGATATTCATATTTCGCTGCTTGGCGATACTGCCGGAGCCATGGGGGCAACCCGGCTTCTTCCTGATGCGACTTTGCTTATTTAGCTGATTACTATTACTATTCACACGAAATCGTGCATATCACATGGGATGTAGTCAATGACCGCGACAGAGCGCAGAAATCAAATTATCGAGCTGATCAATGAGCGGGGATACATCAATAGCGGCGAGCTATCCGCTTTTTTTTCTGTTGATAGCTCAACCATTCGCCGTGATTTAGCGTTTCTTGAAAAGAATGGTCGCCTGTTGCGCACCCACGGCGGCGTTCTGCCGCAGCAAGACTCGTTGGATGGCGATTCTCCCTGGAACGTGCGGCGTGATATGAACGTTCAGGCCAAATGTGCAATAGCCCAGGCGGCATTGGCCTGTATTCAAGATGGTCAGACGCTGATTCTGGATAATGGCTCAACCGTATATCAGCTGGCCGTTGCGCTGCGGGAAAGAAAAAATATTACCGTTATTACTAACGATTTGATGATCGCCATGCAGCTCTCTCAGCATCCGTCTATCACTTTGCATGTCGCTGGCGGAGTGATGCTCAATAATGTGTATACCCTTGTTGGACCGGATACCCTCAGTAAATTTGCGAACGTGCATACTGATTGGGCGTTTCTTGGCGCTGAGGGCGTTCATTTCGATAGCGGGATTACCAACATCAATACGGTAGAAGTCTCTGTAAAACAGGCGATGATCGCAGCGGCAAACCAGACAATAGTGCTAGCCGATAGTTCTAAAATTGGTCATAAAGCATTCTCACATGTATGCGGCCTGGATCTTATTACCCGGGTTATCACTGACGATCGGCGCGCTATCAAAGATGTTAAGCGCTACGGTGATAAACTGGAAATAGTGAGTATGTAAAGGGCGGGGAGGTCACGAGGGCTATTACGCGGCGAGGTCTTTTCAAATCAGATGGAAGGCTGTGGCACTCACGATCCGAAACCAAAGAGTAGGGAACAGGCGTAGCGAGAGAAAGTAAAAAGGCCGCTTAAGTTTCTTTAAGCGACCTTGTTAAATATGACCCGGTGCTGGCCCTGACGCAACAGGTTGAAAGGGATGGTGCCATGTTGGTATTTATCAAACCCGGTCGGACAGCACCGAATACCTTTATCGAACGGTGTAACCGGATGCACCGGACAGAATACTGAATTTTTAACTGGTCAGAACGCTAAATAAGTTAACCGGAGAGGTGACTTTTTACTTCGGGAAATATTGCAGATATTGCGGTGAGAGGTAATTTAGGCATCCAGGTACGGGTTGTTCTACGAGAGGTTTAAATTTCCGCGGCTTCCCGAGGATGGGTAAATAAGGTTTTTGGTCTGTGATGATCACAATACCAATTTAGTTGTGAGAGGGGTGCGGTGACAGCACCCCTTTATACACTCTTAGAAGAAATCAATGCGCGTATTGATACCGACGGTGCGACCCATATTGACCTGCGCTACGGCGCTGCTGCCGTTCATATAGCCATAGGTACGGTAACGACGATCGAACAGGTTATCGACATAAACGGAAATATTCATCCGTTCAGTCGCCTGCCAGCCCAGGCTGCTGTCCAGAGTGGCGTAAGCGCCTTGCCGCAGCTGGTTGTCGCCATCGAAATAATGCGGCCCGACAAGATTGACCGCCAGTCGGGGCATCAGCGCCCCATAGCGGGTATCGATCAGGCCGTTTACGCTGCTTCCTGCGCCATAACGCGGCACGAACGGCACCCGGTTACCGCGATACAGCTCACTGTCATTGGTGAATTCGGAACGGATCGCGTTGCCATTGATATCCCATGACCAGCCCGGTGCGAACCGCCATTTTGCTTCAAGCTCAACGCCGGTGGCGTCGGCTTTCCCCGCATTGCTTAAAGTTTGCATCCCGACCGGACCTGAGTAGAGCTGCATGTCTTTGGTATGGGTATAAAACGCTGCGGCTTGTAGCGTAACATCGGCGGTTTCGTAGCGAGTGCCAAGCTCATAGTTAATAGATTTCTCTGCCATGAACGGTTTGGCATCAAGACCCGCCGTAGGCACAATATTATATCCGGAAGGTTTATATCCCTGGGCTACGCGGGTATACACTCTCCAGTCGTCGGCCAGCATATAGCCTGCGGAGAGTTGCCCGAGCACCCGATCGTCATTGCTCTTACCCTGGTCGCCAAATGGGCTACCGAGCACGCTGCCGTGATATTGCGTGCTGGCCTTATCATGTGAGAAGCGAACGCCGCCACCGATATCAAAACGATCGCTTAAATGCCAGGTCAGGTCACCGTAGGCGGCCAGAGTTTCAGCGCTGGTATAGCCGGTGCTGCTTAAATAAGGCATTGTCGGCATGTCGTAGGTCGAATTTATCTTCTCGCGGGTGTTCTGCCGATACAACCCGAACACCATATCAACGGTACGCGTATCGTCGAGGGTGGCGGCGCGCAGCTCCTGCACATCCTGATTCCAGCGCTGGGGCATATTGACGATTAACGAGCCAGAAGGGAAGGTTCGCGAATAATCCTGCTGCTGCCAGGCGCCGATCAGATTGTAAACCCAGTCAGCGGTGGTGTACTTCGCGCTCAGGGTCTGGCTGTCAGTGCAGCGCCGCATGTACGGGTCTGGTGAACCCTCGCCGAGCGACAGCTTACGGCTCTTAATATCATTCCATGCCACATAGGCATCCTGGGTGGCGCGAGTACATTCGCGTGAGGCGGAAAAACCCATCTCCCAGGGCCGATCGTCCGGCGCCAGACGCAGTTTCACATTCCCTATGCTGGCGCGGGTGCCGCCTAGATCATCGCTTCCCGTCGCGGGGTTAATCATCTCACCATCATCAACCTGGCGTAACAGAGTGACGCTACCGTACAGCAGGCCATCCTCAATGGGGCCGCTCAGGTTGAATTTGCTACGATAACTGTCGCGACTGCTGACGCCACCTTCAATATAGCCGCGAAGCGTGCTGTCCGGCTGCTGGGTGACGATGTTGATAATCCCGCCCTGAGCGCTTTTGCCGTATAACGTTCCCTGCGGGCCACGCAGCAACTCTACGCTTTGCACATCGGTTAGCGCCTGGATGGTGTTAGTGGAAAGCTGAGGGACGCCATCGACATACAGGGTGACGGCAGGGTTATAAAAGTCCTGGGCTGAAGAGATGCCGCGTAGCGAGATCGTTGAAAAAA
>OIXV01003002.1_pt1 | contig 12918 bp, 11 predicted proteins | sample 1587771 | NCBI WGS metagenome assembly OIXV01 (sample SAMEA3888893, study PRJEB22519) | human gut metagenome | biome: human gut; feature: human-associated habitat; material: faeces | place: Denmark | collected 2010
CGCAGGCGGAGAGCCTCACAGCCACCCTACGGAACCACAAAACAACGGGAGATGTTCATGACCTGGGAATATGCGCTAATTGGGCTAGTTGTCGGCATCATTATCGGCGCCGTCGCTATGCGTTTTGGCAATCGCAAATTACGCCAACAGCAGGCGCTGCAGTTCGAACTGGAAAAGAATAAAGCAGAGCTGGAAGAGTACCGCGAAGAGCTGGTGAGCCATTTTGCCCGGAGCGCAGAGCTGCTGGATAACATGGCGCATGATTACCGCCAGCTGTATCAGCATATGGCGAAAAGCTCCAACAACCTGCTGCCGGACAGCATGGCGGACGCCAACCCGTTCCGCAATCGTCTGGAAGAGTCCGAAGCGGGCAACGATCAGGCCCCGGTCCAGATGCCGCGCGACTACTCTGAAGGCGCATCCGGTCTGCTGCGCGGCGGCGTAAAGCGCGACTAAACCGGCAACGACAGTAAAAATATTTTCCGGGCGCACCCTCTGCGCCCGTTTCCACCTTCCATCCCAGCTACAATTTAACGATTGCCCACGTTGTTACCGGGTCGAAAATTCAATAACATCGGGCCATTCGGGACGTTTCCCATACACCTTAGGTTACGAGAGCCAGCAACTAATGAATAAACCGACTTTGCTGTTGAGTGCGTTAGCGTTAAGCATTGGGTTGTCGTTGTCCGCCTTACCTCCGGCAGCAGCGTCTTTACCGACACAGGTTCCCGGCCAGGGCGCGTTGCCAAGCCTCGCGCCGATGCTGGAGAAAGTGTTGCCGGCGGTGGTGAGCGTACAGGTTGAGGGTACCGCGTCACCCGCGCAAAATATGCCGGAAGAGCTGAAGAAGTACTTTGGCGACAACGCGCCGCAAGAGCAGGCGCAGCCTTTTGAAGGCCTGGGATCAGGGGTCATTATTGACGCCGCAAAAGGCTACGTGCTGACCAATAATCACGTCATTAATCAGGCCCAGAAAATCAGCGTCCAGCTCAACGACGGGCGTGAGTTCGATGCCAAACTGGTCGGCAGCGACGAGCAGAGCGATATCGCCCTGCTGCAGCTGCAAAAACCCAGCAACCTGACGCAAATCGCGATCGCCGACTCCGATAAACTGCGGGTGGGCGACTTCGCCGTCGCCGTCGGTAACCCGTTTGGCCTGGGCCAGACCGCCACTTCAGGGATTATTTCAGCCCTTGGCCGCAGCGGCCTGAACCTTGAGGGACTGGAGAACTTTATCCAGACTGATGCCTCAATCAACCGCGGCAACTCCGGCGGCGCGCTGCTGAACCTCAACGGCGAGCTGATTGGTATCAATACCGCTATTCTGGCCCCGGGCGGCGGCAGCGTCGGCATTGGCTTCGCGATCCCCAGCAATATGGCGAAAATCCTCTCCCAGCAGCTTATTCAGTTTGGTGAAATCAAACGCGGCCTGCTGGGTATTAAAGGTATGGAAATGAGCGCGGATATCGCCAAAGCGATGAACCTTGACGTCCAGCGCGGCGCGTTCGTCAGCGAGGTCCTGCCAAACTCCGGATCGGCCAAAGCGGGAATTAAATCTGGCGACGTTATCGTTAGCCTCAACGGTAAACCGCTCAACAGCTTCGCCGAACTGCGTTCACGCATCGCCACGACCGAGCCGGGCACCAAAGTGAAGCTAGGACTCTTGCGCGAAGGAAAACCCGTTGAAGTGGAAGTCACTCTGGACAAGAGCACCTCTTCTTCCGCCAGCGCCGAGCTTATCGCACCGGCCCTGCAGGGCGCATCGTTAAGCGACGGTCAGATGAAAGACGGAACCAAAGGCATCGTCATTGATAATGTCGATAAAGGCAGCCCGGCCGCGCAGGCGGGCCTGCATAAAGACGATATTATTATTGGCCTCAACCGCGAGCGCGTGCGCTCCATTGCCGAACTGCGCAAAGTGCTCGAAAGCAAACCGACGGTGATTGCGCTGAACGTCATTCGCGGCAGCGAAAGCATCTATCTGCTGCTGCGTTAACTCGCCTTCCGGGCATCGCGTGCAGTGCGATGTCCGGACAAGACGTGTTATGCTGCGCCTGTCTATCCATCAACGATATCTGCATCATGCCTGGAAAGTTTTTACGTTCGATACTTATCGGTTTGATTGTCGGCGGCCTGCTGCTGGCCGTTATGCCTTCGCTGCGCCAGTGGCAGCTTTCGCCGACCACGCAGTACGATAGCGCGGATGAATCCCCCGCCAGCTATAATTCCGCCGTTCGCCGCGCCGCCCCAGCGGTCGTGAACGTCTATAACCGCGCCCTTAACAGCACCAGCCATAACCAGCTAACGCTCGGTTCCGGCGTGATCATGGACCAGCGCGGCTATATCCTGACCAATAAGCACGTTATCAACGATGCCGACCAGATTATTGTTGCCCTGCAGGATGGCCGGGTCTTTGAAGCGCTGCTGGTCGGATCCGATACTCTCACCGATCTGGCGGTATTAAAAATCAACGCCAGCGGCGGCCTGCCGGTCATTCCGATTAATCCGAAACGCGTGCCGCATATCGGTGATGTCGTGCTGGCGATTGGCAACCCGTACAACCTCGGGCAAACCATTACCCAGGGCATTATCAGCGCCACCGGCCGTATCGGCCTGAACCCCACCGGGCGCCAGAACTTCCTGCAGACCGACGCGTCGATCAACCACGGTAACTCAGGCGGCGCGCTGGTGAACTCGCTGGGCGAGCTTATGGGTATCAACACCCTGTCATTTGATAAAAGCAACGACGGCGAAACGCCGGAGGGCATCGGCTTTGCGATCCCCTTCCAGCTGGCAACCAAGATTATGGATAAGCTGATCCGCGATGGCCGCGTAATTCGCGGCTATATAGGGATCAGCGGCCGCGAAATTGCGCCGATGCATGCGCAGGGCGGCGGCGGTATCGATCAGCTGCAGGGGATTGTGGTGAATGATGTTGCGCCGGAAGGCCCGGCCGCCCAGGCGGGTATCCGCGCCAACGACGTGATTATTTCCGTTAACGACAAGCCCGCCGTTTCCGCCCTCGAAACCATGGATCAGGTCGCAGAGATTCGTCCGGGTTCGGAAATTCCGGTGGTGATTATGCGCGACGATAAAAAAATCACGCTGCATATCGCCGTACAGGAATATCCGGCAACCAATTAACAGGCTCCCCCGCCGGGGGAGCACCTTTCAATCAGCAAATAGCGGCCCGGCCGGGAATGTCGCCAGAAACCCGGTTATGGCCAGCAGCGACCGCAGGTCAGGCCACGCAAACTGGCGCTCCCGCAGCTCGTCATCCAGCGTCATGAGCGCAAACTCGCCTTTATCCCCCAGAACGCCGCCCTGCCAGAGCAACCGTTGAGCCTGCTGCCGGGCCCAGGGGGAATCGCTCTTCCAGGCCAGCAGGTGCAGCAGCGCCTGCTGCAGACAGATGCCAGAAGGATGCTTATCCCGCAGCAGCCGCCGGTAAACCGGCAGCGATATGCTGCGTACGGTATAAAAACCGCTGCGGGTTTCGGCATCAGCATCCGCCACGCTGGCGCAATACTGACCGGCCAGATCGCATAGACGATTGTGCGTCAGCGGCTGGCCCAGGGCGTTCAGGCGACCCGCTGCGGCACACAGCAGCCCACTTCTTTGCATCCACGGCGTGGAGTCCCGAAATACCGCATCAGGTAGTGCCGGTTCTGTTTCAGCTGCTTTATTTTGCGTACCCGCCTCATAGCAATGGACAAAAAAATCATGGCCTCCGCGGGCAACTGATGGTTGCGCTAACAGGTTAAGCGCGGGCTGCAGTTGTTCAACTTCATCTACTGATGCCAGCATGTAATCGATAATGACATCTTTTGTCGATGCCCTGCTTTCGGGGCGTAATGTTATGGTTTCATTCATCAAAGCCTCCTTATAGGAAATCTCCCGGTGGCGCTGCGCTGACCGGGCTACGGGTCCGTGCAGTCTGGCAGCCCGGACAAGGCGCGTTAAGCGCCGCCTCCGGGATAATCCCCGGGTCGCGGCTGACGCCTTACCCGGGCTACAGGTTTACAGCCGTCTGCGATCCGGTAGCCCGGACAGGCGCAGCGCGCCGCCTCCGGGAAAGGTAACGATTTACATCGCCAGCACGTACTTGAGCATCACCCCGGCGGCAATCGCCGAGCCAATCACCCCCGCCACGTTCGGGCCCATCGCGTGCATCAGCAGGAAGTTCTGCGCGTCCGACTCCAGACCCACTTTGTTCGACACCCTGGCCGCCATCGGCACCGCCGACACCCCGGCCGAGCCAATCAGCGGGTTGATTTTGTTCCGGCTGCACAGGTTCAGCAGCTTCGCCATCAGCACCCCCGCCGCCGTCCCCACGCAGAACGCAATCACCCCCAGCACCAGTATCCCCAGCGTCTGCGGCTGCAGGAACTTGTCCGCCACCAGCTTGGCCCCCACCGACAGCCCGAGGAAAATGGTCACGATATTTATCAGCCCGTTCTGCACCGTGTCGCTCAGGCGCTCCACCACCCCGCTCTCGCGCATCAGGTTGCCGAAGCAGAACATCCCCAGCAGCGGCGCCGCGTCCGGCAGCAGCAGCGCCACCAGCAGCAGCAGCACCGCCGGAAAGAGGATTTTTTCCCGCTTACTCACCGTGCGCAGCTGCACCATGCGGATTTTCCGCTCCTTCTCGCTGGTCAGCGCCTTCATAATCGGCGGCTGGATTAACGGCACCAGCGCCATATACGAGTACGCCGCCACCGCGATGGCCCCGAGTAATTCCGGCGCCAGCTTGCCCGACAGATAAATCGCCGTCGGGCCGTCCGCGCCGCCGATGATGCCGATGGCCGCCGCCTGCGGCAGGGTGAAGCTGATGATGCCGAAGTAGTTCAGCGTCAGCGCCCCCAGCACCGTGGCGAAGATGCCGAACTGCGCCGCCGCCCCCAGCAGCAGGGTGCGCGGGTTGGCCAGCAGCGGGCCGAAGTCGGTCATCGCCCCGACGCCCATAAAAATCACCAGCGGAGCGATACCCGAGCCGATGGCGACCTTATAGAAGATGGCCAGCACCCCGGCGGAGTAGCCCATATCCACGGCGAGCTCTTCCATCTGCCCCTGCACCGACGGCAGGGCCAGCGCCAGCGCCTCCCTGATGGCGTGGACGTCCGGCGTACAGTGGAGCTTCGCGGCAATCACCGCCAGCTGCCCGGCGTCGTGGTGGGCCAGCAGGCTCTCCAGGGCGGTCAGGGCCAGCCCGGCCTCCGGGATATTCGACAGCAGGCCGCCGAAGCCAATCGGCAGCAGCAGCAGCGGCTCGAACTTCCTCGCGATGGCCAGCCACAGCAGCAGCAGGCTCACCAGCAGCATGACGGCCTGGCCGGCGCCGAGGTGCATCAGCCCCATGCCCTGAATCAGGGCGTTCAGACTTTCCATTTCCGTTCCTCTTCCTTACGCCAGGCTCAGCAGGGTGTCGCCCACCGCCACCGCGTCCCCGGATTTCACCGCGATACCGCGCACGGTCCCGGCCTGCGCGGCGCGGATTTCGGTTTCCATCTTCATGGCTTCCAGAATCAGCAGCACGTCGCCCTCGGCCACCGCCTGGCCTTCCGTGGCAATGACCTTCCAGATGGTGCCCGCCAGCGGCGCGGTCACCGGGGTGCCGGCGCCTGCCGGGGCGGCTGCGGGGGCCGTGGCCTGAACGGGGGCCGCTGCCGTCAGCGGGCTGATATCGCCGCCGTCGCTGACCTTCACCACAAAGGCCTTGCCTTCCACTTCCACGGTGTAGACGCCGGAGGCGGCCGGTTTCTCTGCTTTCACAGCAGGTTTGACCTCTTCAGCCTGCGGTACCGGCTCAAAGGCCGCCGGGTTGTGGCGGTTCTCAAGGAACTTCAGGCCGACCTGCGGGAACAGGGCCACGGTGAGCACGTCGTCGATGGCGTTGTCGGCAAGCTGAATATTCTTCTCCTGCGCCTGGCGCTTCACGTCGGCTTCCAGCTGCGCCAGCTCCGGCTTCAGCAGGTCCGCCGGACGGCAGGTGATGGCCTCTGCTCCGTCCAGCACGCGCGCCTGTAATGCCGCGTTCACCGGCACCGGGGTGTGGCCGTACTCGCCCTTCAGTATCCCGGCGGTCTCCTTCGCGATGGTTCTGTAGCGTTCGCCGGTCAGCACGTTAAGCACCGCCTGGGTGCCGACAATCTGCGAGGTCGGAGTGACCAGCGGGATAAAGCCGAGGTCCTCGCGCACCCGGGGGATTTCCGCCAGCACCTCATCCAGACGGTGGGCGGCGTTCTGCTGCTTCAGCTGCCCCTCAAGGTTGGTGAGCATCCCGCCCGGCACCTGGGCCACGAGGATACGGCTGTCGGTGCCCTTCAGCTGGCCTTCAAAGGCGTGATATTTCCTGCGCACCTCGCGGAAGTACGCCGCGATGCTCTCAAGCTTCAGGATATCCAGCCCGGTGTCATGTTTTGTGCCTGCCAGCGTCGCCACCAGCGCCTCGGTGGCCGGGTGGCCGTAGGTGGCGCTCATGGAAGAGATGGCGGTATCGACGCCGTCGACGCCGGCCTCGATGGCCTTCAGCAGGGCCATCTCCGACATCCCGGTGGTGGCATGAGCATGCAGGTGCAGCCTGACGTCATAGCGCTTTTTGATTTCGCTCACCAGCTCAAAGGCCGCCATCGGGGTGAGAATGCCGGACATGTCCTTAATCGCGATGGAATCGACGCCGGTCTCCAGCAGCTGTTCGGTCAGGTCGAGCCAGGTCTGCAGGGTGTGGGCCGGACTGGTGGTGTAGGAGAGCGTGCCCTGGGCGTGGGCGCCGTGGCTGCGCACCGCCTGCAGGGCGGCCTGCATATTGCGCGGGTCGTTCATGGCGTCGAAGACGCGGAACACGTCCATGCCGTTTTTGACGGCGCGCTCGACGAAGCGCTGCACCACGTCATCGGCGTAGTGGCGGTAGCCGAGCAGGTTCTGGCCGCGGAGCAGCATCTGCAGCGGGGTCTTCGGCATGGCCTTTTTGAGCTCGCGCAGGCGGACCCAGGGGTCCTCGCCGAGGAAGCGGATGCAGGCGTCAAAGGTGGCGCCGCCCCAGCATTCAAGGGACCAGTAGCCCGCGTCATCGAGGGCGGCCGCAACGGGGAGCATATCGTCGAGGCGCAGGCGGGTGGCGAAAAGGGACTGGTGGGCGTCGCGCAGGACGACATCGGTAATGGCAACGGTCATGGATTCCTCCGTGAATTAAGGGTTAAGTCGGCGATGGTGGTGGATAGCGGCGGCAATCACCGGCTTTAAGCGGGCGAAGTCGTCAGCGGGCGCGGCGATGGCGGGCGCGGCCTTCGGCGCTGGGGCCGGTTCCGGGAAGAAGCGGTTGACGGCGGCGGACATGCCGCGGATGGCGAAAATCAGCAGAAACAGAAACGCCAGCACGAACCCCATGCCGAGAAACATCAGGGTGAAGCCTTCACCTAATAGCAGTGCTGCATCAGTCATAAAATAGCCTTCAGGCAGGAGGCACGATAATGGTGCTATTTATGACGAAGAAATAACAAGGGTGGATTTCCCTGAGCCGCCCCCGGCCAGAACCCTTGGTTATTATTATCGTCATAACGTATTACCACCATTACCGTGCAATTTACGTAATCAGGTTTATTTGATGAAACTTACGTTCTGGCATATTTCATCAGCGACAATCTCTTTACGCTGATTGAAAATAACTTTGTTCTGTTCAAACAGGTTATTACCATGAGTATCAATAGAAACAATTAACGGGCCAAACTCTTTCACCCGACATACCCACAGCGTTTCCGGCATACCCAGATCGCGCCACTGCGCATCTTCAATTTCTTCCACGCACACCGCAGCCACTACCGCGCAGCCGGCCGGGAATACGCAGTGCAGCGCTTTATGCTCCGCGCAGCCCTCTTCAGTGCCCTTGCCCATACCGCCTTTACCAACAATTAATTTCACGCCGGTCTTTGCAATAAATTCTTTTTCGAATTTTTCCATGCGCATGCTGGTCGTTGGTCCGACGGAGACCATTTCAAACTTATCGTTTTCGCCTTTAATCGGACGGACAATAGGCCCGGCGTGTAAAATAGCGCCGCCGCTAACATCAACGGGTAATTCACGGCCACCTTCAATTAAGCGACGGTGCGCCACATCACGGCAGGTAACAATATGGCCATTGAGATAAATAATATCGCCAGCTTTAATATCGGCTAAATCTTCATCTTTAATTGGCGTAGTAAGGATTTTTTTCGTCATCAGAAATTCACTCCGCTGTGAGACATAATGGTGTAGTTCAAGTCTTTATCAAAAACGATATGCCCTTTCCGGTGCGACCAGCAGCCCACGTTCACCGCCACCCCAATGGTGGAAGGATGACGCGCGGTGTTTTCAATATTCACGCCCATAACGGAGGTATTACCGGACATCCCCTGCGGCCCAAGGCCAATTTTGTTAATACCGTCTTCCAGCATTTTTTCCAGCGAGGCCGCACGTTCATTTTCATTATGCGAACCGATCGGACGCATCAGCGCTTTTTTCGACAGCAGCGCCGCCGTTTCAACGGAGGTCGCCACGCCCACGCCGACCAGCAGCGGCGGACACGCGTTCAAACCGTAGCTGGTCATCACGTCGAGAACAAAGCGGGTAACGCCTTCATAACCCGCGCCCGGCATCAGCACCATCGCTTTCCCCGGCAGGGAACAGCCGCCGCCAGCCATATAGGTATAAATGCTGCACTGGTCAGAATTGGGGACAATCTCCCAGAACACCGTCGGCGTGCCTTTACCCACGTTTTTGCCGGTATTGTATTCATCAAAAGTCTCAACGCTGTTGTGGCGCAGCGGGGAATCCACGGTCGCTTTAATCACCGCTTCACGCAGCAGCGCTTCCAGCTCGCCGATCAGCGGGAAGTTCGCCCCGCACTCCACCAGAAACTGAATCACGCCGGTATCCTGGCAGGAAGGGCGATCCAGCTCCTTTGCCAGACGCTGGTTCTCAATCATGGTCGTAAAGATAACGTCAGCCAGTTTACTGGTCTCTTTCTTATGCAAATCTTCCAGTTTTGCAGTGACGTCATCAGGTAAGACTTTGCCGGTATACCCCACAAATTTGGCCATCACATTGGTCATATGGGATATCTGTTCACTTTTGCTCATACAGGCTCCTTAGTCAGGACAGCTTCCGTTCATTACGGATGAAAAGGGAAAAGGATTGGCAGCAGAATCAGGCTGACAATGGTGGAAACGATAATCAGAGGGATGCCGGATTTGGCGTAGTCGACAAACTTATAGCCACCTGCCGACAGCACCATCATGTTGGCAGGCATACCGATTGGCGTAGCGTAGGCGCAAGAACTGCCAATAACCGTCGCCATTAGCACCGCACGAGGATCGGCGCCCATGCCCGCGGCAATCGACAGGCTCACCGGTACTAACAGCGCGACGGTCGCGGTGTTGGACATGAAATTAGTCATAATGATGGACAGCGCAAAGACCACCACCAGCAGCATAAACGGCGAAGAGTTTTGTCCCAGCATGCCAATCACGTGATCCGCCACCAGTTTTCCCGCCCCGGTCATTTCCAGCGCTTTCGCCAGCGCCAGCGTGCCGCCGAAGATAAAAATGGTCTGAGAATCAATGGCTTTATAGGCCTGCTTTTCTGTAAGTACGCCGGTAACCACCAGCACCAGCGCGCCGATACAGCCCGCTACCGCCAGACTCACACCGGTCTGCTTTTCGAAAATCATGCCGAGGATCGTGGCGATCAGAACAACCAAAGAGAGGATCTGCTTCCAGCGCGGAACGTGGCTGTAATCGCGCTGTTCACCGATGCTGCCAACTGCACCGCTGTTCGGGTGATTGGGCAGGAATTTATAGCCGATGGTCAGGAAGTAAATAACGCCGCAAATCAGCATCGGTAAACCGACTTTGGCATATTCAAAAAAGCCAAAACCGCTGCCAATATTCTGCAAAGCTGACTGCGCAATCAGGTTGCCCGGCGCGCCAATCAACGACAGGTTACCGCCGAGCGCGGCGGCAAAAACCAGCGGCATCAGCAACCGGGAACGGGCAAAGCCTGATTTCGCCGCCACGCCGATAACGACCGGGATCAGTACGGCTGCGGTACCGGTATTGGAGAGAAAACCGGACATCACGCCAACCACGACCATAATGGTAAAAATCAGCTGTTTTTCCGTTTTCGCGAAGCGCGTAATCACGCCCCCCACCTTATTCGCCATTCCGGTTTCAAATAGCGCCCCGCCGACGATAAACATGGCGACGAAGAGAATAACGTTAGTGTCGATAAAGCCGGCGAAAGCCTGCTTGAGATTGAGCACGCCGGTGAGCACCAGCGCGACGCAAACCACCATAGACGTGACCGCAAGGGGGATTTTTTCCCACACGAACATGGCGATAGCAAACACCAGCAAACATAGGGTAATGGTAATCGGTTCCATATTTATAGTTATCCCATCAATGATATATGATATTGTATCCAATATTGACGGGAGGGAAATTATTCCCATACAAAGAGTAAGTCAACGCGTTTTTTTCGAAAGCTTCAGGATTGAGATCTTTATCAAAATCTTGCGAAAGCAGTCACTTATCGAAACTTATTTATGAAATGAATAAGTAAGGCGCCTGCAGCGGTCCTACAGGCGATGCGATCAAGCGGAGGGTTCTTCGACGTAGCGCGTTAGCATATTCTCCATCGAACGGATAATATGCTCGCGCATTCGCTGGCGCGCCAGCGCTTCATTATGCTGCTCCAGGGCCTGTAAAATCCCCTTGTGCTCGCGGATGGAAATGATCGCGTACTCTTCCTCAGTGACCTTATGCCCCATCGAAAGCCCGTTCCACATATTGCTGAGCAGCAGCTTCATTTTGCCATTTCCCGCCGCGTTCCATATCTCCATATGAAACGCCTGGTTCAGGTCTGAATATTCAGCTGAGTTATTTTCCGCCAGCGCTTTTTCCGCAGAGTAATGCACTTCGGCAATGCGCGAAATGTCCGTCCCGGGACGGCACGCTTTAGCGACTGCTTCACTCTCCAGCAGCGCGCGAATCTCATAATGCTCGCGGATCGTTTGTTCGTTAATTCCCAGCACGACCGCCCCTTTATTGGGCCGGACTTTAATCAGCCCATCCGCAGCCAGTATCTGAAACGCTTCACGCACCGGCATACTGGACACGCCGACCATGGTGGCGATCCCTTCAAGGGTAATTTCTTGCCCTTCAACTAAATCTCGCGACAGTATAGCTTTACGTAATACTGCCGCGACCTGCTCTTTCGCTGAAAGAAGCTTAATTTTCCCTAATCGAGGCTTCTGCACTTTCCCAATCCTTCATGTGTTGACGCATTATTTCTGCCAGAGAGAGGAAATAACGCTGCGTTTCCTGCGCGATCTCGGCGCGATCGCCCTGACGAATAGCCTCCATCAGAGAGCTGAGTATTTGCGCCGACTCCTGATTATCCTCTTTCAGATACAGAATGACATAACCGATATAACCATCCAAAAACTGCTGATAAATTTTTTCCAGATAGCGATTATCAATATAAGAAATGAGCGTCTCGTGGAACGCCAGCTCTCGCGCTCGCTCACCGGGATGCCCCAGCGCGCGCGCGCTGGCCGCCAGCGATTCGCCCGCCGCTGCGGGTACCAATGAAAAAAGCTCCGTTGCCATCACCGCAATGGCCCGGAAAATATGGCTGACGTGGTCAGGCGCCAGCCTGGCGACCTGCATATGGCGGTTTGGCAAACGCACCAGAAACCCTTCCTGCTCAAGGGCCTGTAGCGCTTCCCGAACCGGCATACGAGAAAGCCCCAGCTGTTCCGCAATACTCTCCTGCGCGAGTTCATCCCCCGGTTTCATGCTACCGGAAAGGATCTCGTAACGGAGCATTTGCGTAATGTGGTCCCTGGTCTGCTTTCTTTCGATTTTTTTCACAACGTCCTCGTTTATTACCGCTCAAGACGCGGGGAGTTTAGCAGATTTACCAGCAGGTTGAGTCATTCAGGGGTGGGAGAAAGCCATAAAAAAGCCGGAACCCAGGCTCCGGCTTTTCTTTTCATGAAACGTTATTTATTCACAAAGTCTTCGCCAAGGGCGATATCTTTCTTCAGCGTATCCAGCATCCCCTCCAGCGCCTGCTGCTCAAACGCGCTCAGCGTGCCGATAGACTGACGCTGCTCTACGCCATTTTTGCCTAACAGCAGCGGCTGTGAGAAGAAACGGGCATATTGACCATCACCTTCAACGTAGGCGCATTCCACTACCCCTTTCTCTCCCTGCATGGCGCGAACTAAGGAGAGACCGAATCGCGCGGCGGCCTGTCCCATCGAGAGCGTTGCTGAGCCGCCACCGGCTTTTGCTTCCACAACTTCAGTACCGGCATTTTGAATGCGCTTAGTCAAATCGGCCACTTCCTGCTCGCTGAAGCTGACGCCCGGAATTTGTGACAATAAAGGAAGGATAGTCACGCCTGAGTGGCCGCCAATCACCGGAACCTCAACCTCTGATGAAGATTTGCCTTTCAGTTCGGCAACAAAGGTATTCGAGCGGATAATATCCAGCGTTGTAACGCCAAAGAGCTTGTTCTTATCGTAAACACCGGCTTTTTTCAGCACTTCTGCGGCAATCGCCACGGTGGTGTTCACCGGGTTGGTAATCACCCCGACGCAGGCCTGCGGACAGGTTTTGGCGATTTGCTGTACCAGATTTTTCACAATACCGGCATTAACATTGAATAAATCGGAGCGATCCATGCCGGGCTTACGCGCTACGCCCGCGGATATCAGCACCACATCAGCGCCTTCCAGCGCAGGGGTGGCGTCTTCGCCGGAAAAACCTTTGATTTTTACATCGGTAGGGATATGGCTTAGATCAACCGCCACGCCCGGGGTTACCGGAGCAATGTCGTACAACGAGAGTTCTGAACCTGAAGGCAGTTGGGTCTTAA
>OIXV01003011.1_pt1 | contig 12900 bp, 8 predicted proteins | sample 1587771 | NCBI WGS metagenome assembly OIXV01 (sample SAMEA3888893, study PRJEB22519) | human gut metagenome | biome: human gut; feature: human-associated habitat; material: faeces | place: Denmark | collected 2010
TTTAATAATTTATTTATTTTTATCCTTTTAAAAGATAATATTTACTTGGTGATAAACAATGCTAAACCTTAAAGAAATAGGTAACAGAATTAAAAAATACAGAAAGCAAAAAGGGTTCACGCAGGCACAGCTTGCTGAAATTATTGATATTTCAACAATTCATATGTCACACCTTGAAACAGGTTCTGTTGCAATGTCACTTGAATGTATGATAAAGGTATGCAATGCCCTTGAAGTTTCTCCCGATGATTTGCTGATTGGTGAATTTGAACTTAACAATAACGCCACAATAAAACAGCTTGCAGAAATAACCAAAAATCTTTCTTCGGACGAAAACAAACTGCTGATAGATTTTGCACTTTTGCTTGAAAAAAACAAACCTAACAGAAATTAAAAAAACCGACAGAATACAATCGCTGTATCTGTCGGCTTATTATTATGCTTAAAAACTAATTCATATTATTGTTTAATTCGTTTGAAGAATTTATTATTTCTCTGATTTCATTTTCGGCTTGTCTGACTTCTTCTAAAAATGCTCTTGATGAAACACGCAACGCACCGTTGCCCAGAATTATCATCTGTTCGAGTGCGTCGGATGTTACGACACGCACCTTGTTGGTTTTGGCAAGCTTGTGAGAGGTTTTCTCAATGAACATATCGGCGGTTTCTGCCTCTTTGGTATATACAATGCTGATATTATTCACGGTTTCAACCTCTCTGTGTTCGCCCTTGACCTTGTACGCATCAAACACGAGAATAAGGTTGCACTTGCTGTAGCCCTGATAGTTGCAGAGAATGTTTATCAGAGCGTGTCTTGCACCGTCAAGACTTCTTTCGGAAAGCTCTTTGAGGTGTTCCCACGCAAAAATAACATTGTAGCCGTCAACGAGCAGATACTCCGTGCCGTCATACACGGGGGATTTTTTATACTTTTCAGCCGCCTTGTCAATTGACGAAACCGCCTTGACATGACGCTTTTCGGGAGCGTGCTTTCTGCGTGTCACAGGACCGTAGGTCTGTTCAAAAATCTGCATAAGCTCCTTGTCGAGAGCAAAAATATCGTCCTGAGTTTTGCACTTTGCAAAAGCGTTTTCGCTGTTTGTGCCGATTTCATCGTCTTTCGGAGCATCGAGAATACTCGGCAAATGCATATGCTCACCGACCTCATTCCACGGCACATTGTAGCCTGCTCCGTGAGAACAGAACACAGAACCGCACGGATTGTCAACATCGGCATCACAATCGTAGCCGATTTGTGCAATAACTTCATCACTGTTGTGACACGGCTCATAGCCTTTAAGGCTGCACGAAAGTCTGCCTCTGCCGTGAGTGTACTGCATAACTTCTTTTGTATAATTGCCCATTTCGGACACGGGTGCAGTACCCGTGAGAACGGAATCCTCGCCCTTGGCTTCGGGAGAATTGAAAGTACCGCTCATCCGCTGAATATCTGACATTGCCCGTCCCACATTTTCGTTAGGCACTTCAAGCGTAAAATCATAAACAGGCTCAAGCAGAATGCTCTTTGCAGAACGCAGTCCCTGTCTTACGGCACGGTAGGTTGCCTGTCTGAAATCTCCGCCCTCGGTATGCTTTGCGTGAGCTTTTCCCGAAACAAGCGTGATTTCAATATCCGTAATCGGCGAGCCTGTCAGCACACCGAGATGTGTTTTTTCGCAGAGGTGAGTAAGAATCAGTCTTTGCCAGTTGCGGTCGAGCAAGTCCTCTTTGCAACGGGAATTAATTGTAATTCCGCTGCCACGCTTTGCAGGTTTCAAAAGGAGATGAACCTCTGCATAGTGTCTTAACGGCTCAAAATGACCGACACCCTCAACCGTGTTTTCGATTGTTTCTTTATAGATTATACTGCCTGTGCTGAACGATACATTCATACCGAAACGCTCTTTTATTATGCACCTCAGCACCTCAAGCTGAATTTCACCCATAAGTCGGATGTGGATTTCACCGAGTCTGCTGTTCCACACAACATTCAGCTGAGGATCTTCGTTTTCAAGCGTTTTCAGCTTTGTGAGAGCTGTGTGGGCGTCTGTCCCATCCTCTAATTCAACCTTGTAAGTCAGAACAGGTTCGAGTACGGGAACTCCGGAATTTTTCTCAACACCCAAGCCGTCACCCGATGAAGTGAATGTTATTCCCGTTACCGCACAAACGGTTCCTGCAACAGCCTCCTCAACGGCTGTGAATTTTTCACCCGAATAAATTCTTATTCTGTTTACCTTTTCGGCATTGGTATTTTTTTCGCTTTGGAGAACCTCACGCACTTTAAGACTTCCGCCGGTAATTTTCATAAATGTAAGGCGGTTGCCCTGATTGTCCTCTGCAATTTTATAGACCTTTGCACCGAACTCAGCACCGTAAGAGGGCATAACCGTGTATTCGTCAAGCAGATTCAAAAATGCCTTTACACCGTCAAGTTTGAGTGCCGAACCGAACATACACGGAAAGATTTTGCGTTCCTTAATCGCACCTGTTATGTCGGTTTTTTCAACGGAATCTGTTTCATAATATTTTTCAAGAATTTTTTCATCACATACGGCAACACTTTCACGAAAGCCGTCGGAGTTCGGATAGGTAAAATCAACGCAGTTTTCGTCAAGCCCTGTACGCAGCTGTGCCATAACGGAAAGCTTGTCCGCACCGTCAAGATCCATTTTGTTGACGAAGATAAAACACGGCACATTGTACTTTTTGAGCAGTTTCCAAAGTGTGCAGGTGTGACTCTGAACGCCGTCAGTTCCGCTGATTACAAGAATTGCGTAGTCAAGCACCTGAAGTGTACGCTCTGCTTCTGCCGAAAAATCAACATGACCGGGGGTGTCAAGCAGAGTAAATTCCGTGTTGTTGTACTTCATAACCGCCTGTTTTGAAAAAATTGTAATTCCACGGTCACGCTCAAGCGAAAAAGTGTCAAGAAACGAATCCCTGTGGTCAACCCGACCAAGCTTTGTTATGTTGCCCGAGGAGTACATCAGAGCCTCTGAAAGCGTAGTCTTTCCCGAATCGACATGAGCCAGAATACCGACTGCAATTTTTTTCATCTTATCACCATACCCGAAAATTTATATATTTCTTTTAGAGAATTGTTTCCATACCAATTTTTTGAACCTTAAAACCGATACGCTCGTAAAATTTCATTGCACCGTCATTGCCTGCCCACACATTTAGCGTAACATTATAGCAACCGCTTTTTCGGGCAAAATCAATAACATGGTTATACAGCTTTGTGCCGATATGCATCCCTCTTGTATCCTCGTCAACACACAAATCATCAATATACAGGGTTTTTATATTTGTGACCGACTTGCTTTCAAGATCCTGTTTGAAAATACAAAAAGCATATCCTTTTACTTTTCCGTTATGTTCTGCAACAAAAATCGGCTTTTGCTCATCAACAATTATTCGCTCAAGCTCCTCGTCTGTGTATTTCTTCTCACCGACTGTAAAAAGGTCAGGGCGGATATCGCTGTGAATCTTGTGAACCTCAAAAAGGAGCTTGTCAAGCTGCGGTATGTCTTTAAATTTTGCCCGTCTTATTGTTACTTCACACATAATTTCATCTTCCAATCATATAAAAAATACCTTGTGCAATTTCGTTTTGCCGAAACTTTCAACATTTATTTTACCACATTAAAAAATTAATGTAAACAAAGCAAAAAGGCTTGCGACCAAAATTGACCGCAAACCTTTTCGGGAGTAAATATGAACGAAAGTAATTATCAGTTTTATGTTGTTATATAAGATTATTGTAAAGCTCTGAAATTTCTTAAACACTTGCAGAATAAATCTATTTGTCTTATTATACACCTGTATATATAAAATTTCAAGAACCATTTTAACATTTCTATGTCTTTTGCTGTCATTTGCATTAAAAACTTGTACTTTGCAAAAAAAATGGTATAATATAATCAGAATAAAATTTACATAACCAAGGAGTTGACATATATGTATGAAGAAATTTATGCTCAGGCAAAACAGGCTTGTAATGAGCTTTGCGATGTTGCCAAGCTTAAAGAGGGCAGTATTGTTGTAATCGGCTGTTCTTCAAGCGAGGTTGCAGGCGGAACTATCGGACACAATTCAAGTCTTGAAACCGCTCAGGCTGTTTTCAAGGGTATATACGAAGTGCTTTGCGAAAGAAAAATTTACCTTGCCGCACAATGCTGTGAACACCTCAATCGTGCAATCATCGTTGAGCGAGAGGCTGTTTCGAACGCTGAAATCGTGAATGTTGTTCCACAGCCAAAGGCAGGCGGTTCGTTTGCCACAACAGCATACAAAACATTCAAAGATCCCGTTGCACTTGAAGAAATCAAGGCTGACGCAGGTCTTGACATCGGCGGAACACTTATCGGTATGCACCTTAAAAGAGTTGCCGTACCCGTAAGACTCAGCATTGACCATATCGGACAGGCAATTCTGCTTGCCGCAAGAACCCGTCCTAAATTCATCGGCGGTTGCCGTGCCGTTTATGACGACAGCTTTTAATTTTATTACAATTGACGGGCGGCAGTTTTCGGACTGTCGCCTGTTTTTTTATTATTGCTTATTAAAATTTCAACATATTACCTCGTTTTCCGCAAATTTGCGACATACAATATCAAAGAAAAGTTTGCATTTTTCACTAACTGTGGTATAATCTAATGAGATAATTTTTTTCTGGAGGTACTATGAGCGGTATAATTGTTTCTGTTATTGTCCCCTTTCTTGAGAGCAATAACAAATTAATAGATACTCTGTCATCAATATCCGAGCAAAAGAATATTCATCAAGAGAACATTGAAGTGCTTATTGTTGACGCAACAGACAAAACTTCAAGCAAAATTGCAAGTGGCAGTATGTCAATGTGCAAGGTGATTTATGCAAAGTCGGTTAAAAGCTTTGCCGATGCCTGCAACCTTGCTGCGTCAAAAGCAACAGGCAAATATATCACGGTGTGCAATTGCGGCGACACTTTCAGCGATAACTATTTTGAAAGCTGCATTAAGGTGTTCAACAAAAAGGAAAAAATTCCTTTTGTTGCCGGTCACAGATTTTGCGTAAACCCTGTTTTCAGAGAGAAAAAGGAATTCAGACTTAACAAAGGTCAGCTTGAATCAAGCGTTGTCAACCTTTTTGATAATCCCAACCTCATCAATCTTGAGCTTACGGGTACTTTTTACAGAACTGAAATTTTCAAATCATACAAAATGAACAACAAACTCAAGTACGAAAGCGCAGACGATTTTGCACTCAGAATTCAGCTTGATTATCCGGAGTATGTATATCTTGACGAGATTGAATTTGACTACTTTATGCCTGTAAGCGATGACTTTATGTACTATGTTCCCACAAACTACAAGGACTGGTACACAGATTCGCTTAACAACTTCTTAAAGCCTCTCATCAATGACAGCAAGGACAGGGACGGAAATATTCCGCTGTTTATTCAGTTCTATATTGTTTTCAATATTACAACAAAGTTCCTTGCAAATATGAACAACCGCAACAAGCGTAATATGAACGATGAAGAACTTGCGGTTTTCTTTGAAACAGCAAGAGAATGTTTTAAGTTTGCAAATGACGGTTTTGTTCTTAACAAAGACAAGTATGTTTCTCTCGGCTACAGTGAGGAAGCCGCCGAGATGTTCTATATGATAAAGCACAATTGTGTTTTCAAGGATATGCCTTTTGAATATTCAGAGGGCAAAAAAGAGGTTTATCTCAACTGCAACAATGTCTATATTTCTAAGCTTACAGACCAGAGAGTCGGTATGCATGTTATGGACTACCGTGACGGCAAGCTTGTTATTGACGGCTCGTTCAGACAGGTTTTTGACCTTGAAGATTTTGAGCTTTATGTTCAGTTTGGCGACAGAAGACAGGTTCTTACAAACACAGACCGCTATTCTCTGACAAAATATTTCGGCATCAGTGCGTACAAGAAATTCACCTTCCACCTTGAGCTTGAGCTTGATCCCGAAAATCCTCAGCAAACGGTTGCATTCTTTGCAAGATACAAGGATTCAATTATTCCGCTCAAGCTTTCATTCCTGCACCATTGGTCTAAGTTTACAATCAAGCCAAAGAACTCCTACTGGAGATTCAACAAGTATGTTGCCTATATTGACAACTCAAGCACAATTGTAATCTGCCACGCATCTGCTATGGATACATTCAAGAGAGAACTCAAGTTTCTCCCATATGTTTTCATGGAGAGTAAACGCAGCTTCATTACAAGAATTCAGTATTGGCTTACAAGACCTTTCTTCAAGAACAAGAAAATCTGGCTCATGTACGATAAACTGTACAAGGGCGGTGACAGCTGTGAATATCTTTACAGATATTGTGCAGACAAAAAGGACGGCATTTCAAGATACTATATCATTGACAAAAACACTTCCGATTACAAGCGACTAAAGGCTGACGGACTCAAGCCTGTCAAGAACCGTTCATTCAAGCACAAAATGCTGTTTCTTAACACCGATATTGCGCTCATTACAAACTCAAATGTATTTCCGTTCAACGGCTACAGTATGGATCGTTCAAGATTCATCAGAGGTTTGTGCAACTTCCCTTCAATGTGCTTACAGCACGGACTTTCGGTTCAGAAGTGTGCAATGGCTCAGCAGAGAATTGTTGATAACACACAGATGTACTTCCTTGCGTCAAAGTATGAGTACAAAAACCTGAGCAACCATGTTTACAACTATCAGGATTTTGACATTCTCAAGATGACAGGCATCGGCAGATATGACGGACTTATCAATAACGATAAAAAGCAGATTCTGCTTTCACCCACCTGGCGTATGTACAATGCAATGCCTGTTACAACAAGCGAGGGTGAACAGAGAGCTTACAATCCCGAATTCAAGCACACAACCTATTATAAAATCTACAACGACCTTATCAATAATAAAAAGTTGATTGATACGGCAAAGCGTACAGGCTACAAGATTAAGTATGTTCTTCATCCGATTTTAAGCTCACAGGTTAACGACTTTATCCCCGATCCGTATGTTGAGGTTGTTTCATCGGTTGGCGATTTCAACTACGAAACAGCTTTTCAGGAGTCAAGCCTTATGGTAACAGACTATTCGGGCGTTCAGTTTGACTTTGCTTATATGAAGAAACCGCTTGTATATTTCCATCCGTCACAGCTTCCTGCACACTATGATGACGGCGGATTCTTCTATGATACAATGGGATTCGGAGAAATTTGTACCGAAAGCGACCAGCTTGTTGACCTGCTCTGCGAGTATATGGAAAACGGCTGTAAAATGAAGCCAAAGTATGTTGAAAGAGTTGAAGATTTCTATCAGTTTGACGATCACAACAACTGTGAAAGAATTTACAACGAAATCATCAAGTATCAGCAACAGGTTAACAAAGACAAATTAAAATAATATTTAAGCGGTCAGTTTTTTGCTGACCGTTTTTGTTTTGCCAATACTCCTCAAATTCAATATACTTTTATTGCTTTTTGTACATATGTACAAATTTTGTATATATTGTTTAAAAATTACTTGTTTTTCTCTTGAAATACTACACCGAATAAATTGTTATAACAGGCAAATTATGGTATAATTGGTACTTGTAGCAACGTTGCAAATTTTACGAAAATTGTTAAGAAAACGAAGTTCCTGTCAGAAATTGACAGATACAAATCCCGTACTTTTTGGGATTTCCGTTTACGGAGGGTTTAAAAATGAGCAAAATAAAACGACAGTCCGGTATTGAGTTACTGCGAATTATTGCGATGATACAGATAATTTTTTTGCATGCGTATCAGTACGGATTACTTCATGACGCATCAAATGCCGCAGGCGATATTGACGGTATATTGGTGACATTTGTATGGTCATTCTGCAGAACACCTGTTGATGTGTTTATTATGATAAGCGGCTACTTCATGATAACCTCGCAGTTTGATATAAAAAAGACCATACGGCGTGGCGGAAAAATCTACGGTGCAATGATTTTTTACTCGATTATACTTTCGATAATTTTCTTCATAAGCGATCCGTCACTCATAAATATAAATTCAGTTATAAAGGCGTTCACTCCGCTAATGTCACGAACTTGGTATTTCCTGAGCAATTATTTGATTATTCTTCTGCTCAGCCCATTTCTCAACAAAATGCTTGCGTCACTTTCTAAAAAACATTACCTCTACTTTATGGGAATTGTTTTTGTGGCAGTAGGCCTATGGTCAACGCTTGCGGAAATTCACGGAATAAACAATGTGATCAGCGTCAACAAAATACTTGATCCTTATATGGGCAAAAGTCTTGGCGGATTCCTTTTGATGTACATAATTGGCGGTTATCTGAGGTTGTTTGTAAAGCAGAAACCGCTTGAGAAAAGAAAACCAAATTTCCGCTATCTCGGCATTTTCGTCGGCCTTTGCGTATTAGATTTTGTATTGGCATCTGTTTTTCCACAATACAAACCGGCATTCGGTATGTTCAACAACCCGATTGTCCTCGCCGAATCGGCGATGTTGGTTCTCTTTTTCAGAGATTTCAATTTCAGCTCAAAATTTGTCAATACAGTAGCCGGCACAACGCTCGGTATATATGCAATCCACGAAAATCCGTATGTTCGTGATTGTCTGTGGAATGTTGCAAACTTCAGCAATAAGCACCTCTATGACACCCTGATTTACATTCCGATTGTATTTATAACAATCCTTCTCATATTCGCAGGCTGTTGCGTAATTGAGCTTTTAAGACTTAAGCTCTTCGAATTTGTCGGCAATAAAATAAACGCCCGCAAATCCATAACATCCGGCAACCGCTGTACAAAATAATATATCTTATAAAAAACAACACCGACAGATTAGGCCAAAAGCTAACCTGTCGGTGTTTTTATTATTCAAAATATTTTCCGCTGCCCTTCATTTCTGTTTTAATGAAGTGCGACATAATTTTGCCGAGATATTTTTTCATCATTTTGTTATAGCTTTCGGGATTGACTTCACCGCCGTATGCCATAACATCAAATGTTATTTTCGCCTCAACAATCTTTGCATTCAGCCTTAAAAATCCGCAACGCTGATAGAATTTATAACGACTCATTCGCTGTTTTTGATTGGGAGCATTTTCTTCTTCAAGCTGTTCAATTGCAAGAAAAATTCTTTTGCCCTTATACAAATTTTTAAATTCATCAAGCACGGCAACTCCGATTCCGTGTCCCCTCTCCTTTTCGGAAATTGCATAGTAGTACACATATACAACTTTGCCGTCCGTGATTGCATAGATAAGTCCAATCCACTTTTCTTCATCATAAATTGCGTAGAAATCTGCACCGTCATTTTTTGATTTTTTCATCAAAAGCCAAAACGGTACTCTCTCAACGGCTGGAAATGCGGAAAGGTATAATTCTTTTACAGATTTATAATCACAAATTTGTTTTGTAACTTTTTTAAAGCAAATCATAAAAATCCCTTTCGTTACTATAATCACATGGAATATTGTACCACATAAAGGATTAATTTGCCACAACAGTTTTCGTCTTTGAAAGTTTTCTTATTTTAACATAATAAACCGCAATCATAAGGAGCATACTTCCTGTCCATGCGGCAGGACCGGCAACACAGATTGATGCGTAACCTATTACAGAACTGAAAATGACGGGCGTCATAATTCGCATAACAACTTCGATAAGCGAACCAATCATAGGCACAATGCCGTTTTTAAGTCCCTGAATTGTTCCACGGTATATAAACAGCATTGCAAGCGACCACTCAAACGGGCAGTTCCAGAACATAAACTGAATGGAATAATCAATAGTCTGCTGTGAGCTTCCGCTTGTGAAGATTCCTGTTATCGGCTGAGCAAAAATCATTGAAACCGCACCGATTACAATTGAATATGCAATACAGGTCAACAGGCAAAAATTGACGCCTTTTTTGATTCTGTCATATCTTCCTGCGCCCTCGTTCTGACCTGCAAATGTTGCGATAACCGTACTCATTGAGTTCATCGGATTCTGGATGAGGAGCTGAACACGGTTGCCGATTGTGTAGGCGGCAACGGCATATGAACCGAACTGATTTACGAAATACTGCAAAACCATCATTCCGATTGAAATTACTGAGTTTTGAAGTCCCATCGGGAAACCGACTTTTAGCTCGTCCCGTACAGTTGAAGTCAAATTTTTAAAGCTGTTTCTGTTCGGCAAGAGCATTTTCACCTTGAAATAAATGTACACACAACAGAGAACTGCCGACACAAGCTGAGAGATTACCGTTGCAATTGCCGCACCCGAAACATCCCACCTGAACACTATGATAAATAACAGGTCAAGTCCCACATTCATTACGGATGAAAAGAGCAACAGATAAAGCGGAGTTTTGCTGTCACCAACCGAACGCAGAAGTGATGCCGTAAGGTTGTAGAGCATTGTGGCGGGGATTCCGAGGTAAATTATTGTAAGATATCTGCTTGCGTACTCGAATGTATCCGAGGTTGTTCCGAGCATTGTAAGCAGCGGATTAACAAGAAGTACAAACGAAACAGTAAGCACAACAGCCGACACAACGCCAATTATTATGTGGGCGGCAACGCTCTTTTTCACCCGTTCCATATCGTTTGCACCGAAATGCTGTGAAGTAATTACCGAACAGCCGGCGGAAAGTCCTATGAAAAATCCGAGTGCAAAAAAGTTGAGCGAACTCGTTGATCCGACCGCCGCAAGCTTGATTTCACCGAGAGTCTGACCGACAATCAGCGTATCGACAACATTGTAAAGCTCCTGTAAAAGGTTGCCGATTATTACGGGAATTGCAAAAAATAAAATCTGACTTGAAATTTTTCCCTGAGTCAGATTTCTAACAGATTTTGAACCATTCATAACATTCACACTTCTTATCAAAAATTTTTATGTTTTTAATATCTTTTTCGTTTAAGTATAAGTCCATATCAACGCTATGCTTTGCCTGACGATGCGGCATTTCTGCAAACAGATTTAAATCAGAGCAACACTCTGCTTTGCTTGCAAGGAGCAGAGTGTGCGATAGATTGCAATCTGCACTAGATTATAGCACAGCGATTTGTGAATGTAAATGTATAGGAATGACGAAATAAAGACGCTTTTGTTTTGAAAAAACTTTACACAATGCACAGTATTGATTTTGTCCTATTTTATTACAGCATAATTTTATAACCAAATAATAAGTATTTCACATTATCCGATTATTATTGACTGTTTTAAGAATACAACCGTTTTGATGAAAATTTGCAAATTGTCAATATTTTGTTATTCTAAGGTTTCAGCAAAAACAAAACAGAGCCGTAAAAACGACTCTGCCCTGTAACATTAGAGAAAATATTTATGAAAACAAACTGTCTTATTAATCAGTCTTTTTTAACATTGAAAGCGTCCGTACCGGGATAAACTGCGCTGTCACCGAGGAGTTCTTCAATTCTGAGAAGCTGATTGTACTTCGCAACACGCTCTGAACGGCTCGGAGCACCTGTCTTAATCTGGCAAGTGTTAAGAGCAACTGCGAGGTCGGCAATTGTTGTATCTGCCGTTTCACCGCTACGATGTGAAGAAATTGCTGTGTAACCGGCTTTGTGAGCCATTTTGATAGCCTCAAGAGTTTCCGAAACCGAACCAATCTGGTTAAGCTTGATAAGAATTGAGTTACCGCAGCCAAGCTTGATACCCTTTGCAAGTCTTTCTGTGTTTGTAACAAAGAGGTCATCGCCGACAAGCTGAACCTTGTCACCGAGTTCCTTTGTAAGCTGCTGCCAGCCATCCCAGTCCTCCTCGTCAAGAGCGTCTTCGATTGAGATAATTGGGTACTTTTCAACAAGCTTTTTCCAATGTTCAATAAGTTCTGCCGATGTGAACTTTGTGCCGGCCTTCGGAAGAACATATTCGCCCTTCTTCTCGCCCTTCCATTCCGATGATGCGGCGTCCATAGCGATCATAAAGTCCTTGCCCGGCTCATAGCCGGCATTCTTAACAGCCTCAAGAATATACTGAATAGCCTCCTCATCACTTGCAAGGTTCGGAGCAAAACCGCCTTCGTCACCTACTGATGTTGCAAGTCCCTTTGATTTGAGGAGGGAAGCAAGTGCGTGAAAAACTTCTGCACACCAGCGCAGACATTCCTTGAATGACGGTGCACCTACAGGCATAATCATAAATTCCTGAACATCAACTGTGTTTGCGGCATGAGCACCACCGTTGAGGATGTTCATCATAGGAACAGGGAGTCTGTTGCCCGAGATACCGCCGAGGAATCTGTAAAGCGGAATATCGAGTGCTGTTGCGGCTGCTCTTGCTGTTGCAATTGAAACGGCAAGAATTGCGTTAGCGCCAAGCTTTGACTTGTCCTTTGTGCCGTCAGCCTCAATCATAGCCTTGTCAACTGCATAAATGTCTGACGCATCCATACCTGCAACTGTATCATTAATTACTGTGTTAATATTTTCAACTGCTTTTGAAACACCCTTGCCGAGATATCTTGACTTGTCGCCGTCACGGAGTTCAAGTGCCTCAAATTCGCCTGTTGACGCACCGCTTGGGGCAGTACCCCTTGCAACAGTACCGTCAACGAGTGTTACCTCTGCCTCAACTGTCGGATTGCCACGGGAGTCAAGAATTTCTCTGCCGACTACTTTTTCAATTTTTAAATAAGTCATTATAATTCTCCTAACTTTTTTTCTTGCAGACAACCCTCTCGGAAGGTAAGCACATCCTCCCGAGTAAAGGCTTTCGGTACCCGCAAGGGAAGTCCACATGATTTATTCAAAAGAGTTAGCCTCTGCTAACCGAGTATTATTATATACCACTCAACAAAGAAAATCAAGAGAAATTTTTTATTTTTTTCTGCAATATTCGTCAGAGATATTTAAGAACTATTTAAAAATATTTTTAAATAGTTCT
>OIXV01003023.1_pt1 | contig 12874 bp, 16 predicted proteins | sample 1587771 | NCBI WGS metagenome assembly OIXV01 (sample SAMEA3888893, study PRJEB22519) | human gut metagenome | biome: human gut; feature: human-associated habitat; material: faeces | place: Denmark | collected 2010
CTCAGTCGGTAGAGCGCATCCTTGGTAAGGATGAGGTCGGCAGTTCGAATCTGCCCAGCAGCTCCAAAAGCATCGAAAACTTCGGTTTTCGGTGTTTTTTTGTTGCAAAAACGCCGAAAATGGTGTGAGTCAAGATGTGGGTCAACTGCCTGACCCACACCGTGACCCACACGCGGAAATGTCCCGATGGATTTGAAGAGTACCGGAGAGGAAGCTTTTGTCTTCTCTCCGGTATTTTTGCGCCTTTTTTCTGCTTACATGACCTGCGCCATGAAGCTGCCCATCGTTTGTGCTGCCTCGTCTTGCTTCTGCCTTGTAGCGTGGGTGTAGGTGCGGAGTGTGAATCCAGCGTCATAGTGGCCGAGCATACTGCTGACGGTTTTGACGTCCACCCCATTTTGCAGTGCCAGCGTTGCGAAGGTGTGTCTGAGGTCGTGAAATCTGATGTGCGGCAGCCCGGCGTCCTTCAGGATCTTCTTGTGCAGATTTACGACGGAGTCTGGGTAGTACATCTCACCAGTTACCGGCGAGGGGAACATGTAGGGATTCTCGGGATGCTTGCCGTGTTCCGCTATCAGCAGGTCTACGGCATCCTGCGGGATAGATACTTTTCTGACCGAAGTCTCCGTTTTGGGACGGGACAGCGTCAGTTCGCCATTGGGATTTTTGACATATTGCTTGCTGACGGAGATGGTTTTGTTCTTTGCGTCGAGGTCGCTCCAGAGAAGCGCCGTGATCTCGCCCTTCCGCAAGCCCGTGACCAATTCCAGATAGAACATCGGGAACAGTCCTCTCCTGTCAGCGGCCTCGAGATAGTCCTTGATGTGCTCAGGCGGAAGGATCTGCATTTCGATTTTTTGTACTTTCGGCGCGATGCAGTCCTCGGTCGGATTGCGTAGGATCAGGCGTTCCTTGACCGCCCGTTCCAAGGCACTGTGCAGCATGAGATGCAGACTCCGAACCGTGGTGCTGCTGAGCCCTGGATTGCCATGACCGCTCTTGCGGTCGATACGCCCATTCTCCATCAGCTCTTTGTAGAATTTTTGCAGATCGTGGGCAGTCAGCTTGGTGAGCTTGATATTGCCGATGCGGGGAATGGTATACTGCTCGACCATCAGTTGATAGCGGTCGGCTGTGGCAACTCTCACATTCGGCTTTGCATAGATATCATACCAGCTCCTCAGCCATGTGGCGACAGTGTACTCATCGGCACGGCTGACATCGATACCCTTGACCGATTCCAGCGCGACACTCAATTTTGCCTTGCATTCCGCCTGCGTCTTGCCGAGAACATTTTTAATGATCCGCTTGCCAGTCTCGGGGTGATAGCCTGCGGTGTAGCGACCCTCCCAACGCCCGTCTGCGCGTTTGCGGATGTTGCCCTCGCCGTTGGCGCGCTTTTTAGCCATTTGTGATCATCTCCTTTGCTTTTTCTTCCTCGTCGGCATCGAAGGAGTAGGGCGCTCCCAGCTCTCCAGCGATGCCGGCTGCCAGCTTGAAGCCTGCCGTGAAGCTCATCAACTTGGCTTCGACCAGCAACGCGTTCTGTGCGTCCAGCAGCCGAAGCAGTTTCCTGCGGCCTTCGGCATCTATGCCATCGCGCAGGCCCTCACGGGCGGATTGGACGGCGTAGACGAGGTGCTCCGGCTGCTTTTCGTCGAATCGTTCCTGCAAGGCTTTCATGTAGTCGTACATGGTGACCCCTCCTTTGGTAGCCAACACACATACCACAATTCTGACAGGAAAGCTATTACTTTTTCGAGAATCATCTTCATTTACAGTGGTGCGTTTTTGCAAAAGTTTTATTGTCTACAGCGGCGCAAAATATGCGCGCTTTGTGCTTTAGCGAATCAATGGAACTGCATCGTATATCCCTGCGGTTCGAATTCGTAATCGTCCGACTTGTGGCCGAGGGCGACGCGCTTTTGCCGCAGCTGCGCCAGCCGCTTGCGGTCGATTTGAACGCCGTTGGCAGCGGGGATTGGTGCATTGTCCCGAAAGATATTGCCCATGTGGTAGAGTAGTCGGGTGGAGGCCAGCAGGACGGAGGGCGGCTTCTGTTCGCCGCGCTCCATGCGTTTCATGAAAAATTCTGCGTAGGTGTGGCCGTTATCCCGCGCCGCCGCGAACCATTCGTAGGCGGCATCCATGTCCTTCGGAACACCTTCGCCCATGAGGTATAACTTTCCCAACAGATATTGAGCGTAGGCGTTGCCGTTATCCGCGGCCTGCCGCAAATATGACACTGCTGTTTCGGCATCTTTTACCGTATTTTTGCCGCTGAGATATTCCTTGCCCAACCGGTAGGCGGCGTAATCGTTGCCGTTGTCAGCAGAGCGTTTCAGCCAGTAGATGCCCTTGGCGGGATCGTGCACGTCAGCATCGTCGGAGAGATACAGCTTGCCAAGGGCGTACTGCGCCGCGTCCAAGTCCTGCTCGGCGGCACGTTCCAACAGCTTTTGTGCTTTGGCTGTGTCCGGTATCAGCAGTCCGCCGTCGCGGTACGCCGTGCCGATGATGTATTGGGCGTCGGCGTCACCGTCCTCCGCAAGCTGCTCCAACTGCTCCGCCGCTTCGTCACGCTCCTCCAGAGGGAAGCTCATCGTTGGCCACGCTTTGCAGATCCTGGCACTCGTAGCTCATGGCGTAGGTGCTGATCTGTTCGTCGTCATCCTGCATTTCCTCATCCTCGAAGGAAAACCTGTTCATGCGGATATGCTCCGCCTCACGGATGACCGCGTTCTTGATTTGACGAAATTCTTTTTGCTGAGACAGCGGCGGACGCAGCCGTCTCTTCCCCTCGGAATAGTAATCCTCCACCTGACATTGCAGTTCCCACCATGTCTGGTAGCACGCATCCACAGTAGGCAGCCGCGCCATTTGGTCGACGATCTCATCCACCAGCTTTTTCGTGGGCTTTGGCAGATAGCCGTAGGTTTTCTTACCGCCGACCTGACCGAGCTGACGAGACAGGTTCCAGATCATCTGCTCCGCCTCCGGGTGGATGCAGGTCATCTCCCGCATGGCCTTCGCCAATTCCAGCATGGCTTTCCGCACCTCTGCCACCAGCTCGTCTCGCGATTTACTTTTCTGTTCGTAGACATGGAGTAGCTCCTGACGGAAGATCTGATTGGTCAGCGTGGACTTGATTTGGCGTATCCCATCTTTGGATAGATACGCCTGATTCGGCTTTGCCGACCACGCCATCATGTGGACATGGGGATGGTTTCCCTCATCATGGAAGGCGGCGTACCAGTGGAAATCCTCCGGCGGTATTTTCATCGCCGCGGCGATGTCATTGCGGTGGGTACGCAGCAATGTGCGCCATGCCTCCGCGTGGTTGTAGCCAAGCCGCTCCGCATCTTCACGATGGAGGGAGATGATGTGCGTCCACACGTTGCCGGTGTAGTGATCTAATTCGTCCGCGACAGCGGCGAGGTCAACGGCATCGTCATCTCCGAAGAGACCGTGTTCCCCCAACCGTTCCGCCCTCGGACGCAAGGCGATGTATTTGGCGTAGCCATCCATCGAGGAGAGCCTGTCCCAATTCGATTCCAGCGCCAGTGTGATGAGTGCGGACGCCGTCGCTTTTGTTGGGTGTGAGAGGTAGTCTTCGTACTCCATCAACTCTTTTGCGTCAGGGAAATCCTTCACCAGCTTTGCGATGAGTTGCTCCTGCTTGTTGGTGGGCGGACGGTCATCCGGAATGATCTCCACCCGCTCCCGTGTCGCGATGTATTTGAGGTATCCGCCAGCGCTTTGCCCACCGCCGCACTTGATGTACGGACTTTTGACGATCAGCCTTGCCATGTTTCGCTCTCCAACTCACGGAGCTTTTGCTCCATCCGAAGCTGACCGTTGGTGCGCTTGACGGCGGCGATGCTCTTGGCTCGTTCCTGCCGCAGCACTTCCTCGCTCACATTGAGGCTTTGCAGGAGGATGGACATTGCCATGTCCATCTCCACCGCCTGCTTGTAGAGCAGCGACGCGATGCGATCCTCGAAGAGCTTTAGCCGACTGTCGATGGCGGATTGCACCGCACGGGGCAGCGTGGTGCTTTCGCCTGCGGCGAGCATATCCGCGTAGCAGTTCACCGCCTTTTTGATGAATTCATTCTTGCTGCGGCAGTTATCTTCCTGATACCACCGCTCTATTTTGGCGGCTGTTTCATCCGTCATCCGGAAGTTCAGCCTGTTTTCATTTTTGCTCATAATGCTCTCCAATCTGCCGTAAGGCACTCTCGTTTTCGTTGAAACACCTGGGCTTACGGGAACTAAGACGCCAGCCGTTCTGAAATCTCCTTCAAAAGGCACCACAACCGCCTGCGCTGAAACCCCCGTCAACTGCCCGCACTGCGGGCAGAAGTGACTGGGCAGAGCGTCGGTTCCGACGCCAGTCCTTTATCCTGCTATAGATAAAATCCCCCGGTAATTGCTCAATCTGCCCGAAATACGCTGAAGGTGTGTCCCATACGGCGAGGGAATAGCCTCTCCAGAGGGGGTTCAAATCACACTCTCACAAACGGCTCACATTCGCTTTCATATTCGAAATCGGGTACACACTCGTCTTCACTCACAAGAGCGCACACAGCGGCTCACACGGGTAAACAGGGGGTATTCAGATGGTGGGTGCTATCACTACCCTCATCGTGCGCTGCGCGGTCCGGAACCTCTGCGCGCGCAGCGGTCAGAAGAGCATTCTTTGCCATCTTTGCATGGACCGAGGGAACGTCGGAGAGAAGCAGAGAGCCTTCGGAACGGAGACGCGCACTGTGCGCGTCTCCGTTCCGAGGCGTCGCGGTCCCGCAGGACCGCGCTGCTCCACTGCTGCTTCTTGCGCTGCACCGGTAAGCTTCGCGGTTCGTTATCACTACGACGAAGGGCAGAGAGAAAAATTTGTTAACGTGACTGTTGTGATTTTGTTTGTGGTGTGAGTTGTGTCCTTGGTGCAAGGATTTCTTCTTTAGTTACAGCGGTGCGTTTTTGGGACCGCTGTTTGCGTCGATCCATGCGAGGAACTTGTCTTTCGGAACGACGATCCGACTGCCGATTTTGAGCGCGGGGAAGCTGTTGCTTCGTGCCAGCTCGTAAGCGCCGGCGCGAGAGATGCCGAGCACAGCAGCAACTTCTGCAACGGAAAGCATCAGCGGCAGATCATCATAGCTTGTGTAGGTGGAATGCTTCATTGCACTTTTCCTTTCTCCTCATGCTCCGGGCAGCAGATCCATTTCGGACAGCTTGCGCTGAACTTGTTGCCGCTCTGCTGCGCGCTCGACCGCAGACAGTTGGCGCGCGTGAAAGATTTCTATGACTTCACGGATCGGCCGGATGGTGTAGCGCAGGTTGCCGTTCTTCTTGATGCCGGAACGCATCAGGACAGAGGTTGGCTCTGTGGAGACGAGACCTTTCTCCGCGAGCGCATCGACGTACCGCATGACTGTATTCTTTGCGCGTCCAACGGCCTTGCCGATCGTGGCATAGCTCGGCCAGCACTGGTAGGTGCTGCGGTTTTCAAGGCAGCGGAGATAGGCATACACTGCGATCTCACCTGCGCTCAGCCCCAGTGAAAAAATTTCGTTCGGCAGTGTAAAATAGTTTTTACTGGGAAATTGATTCATGGTATGTCCTCCTGTTCGTCGGGATGGAAGAGTTGAATGAACTCTTTTGCGGAATGGACGATACCGAATTCCTTGAGCTGCTGATAATGGATCAGGTCGCAGAGGGTGCGCAGACTGATCTCCGCGTACTCCAGCAGCTTATCGGTCACCAACATTTGCTGGTAGGTGTCCAGCTCAGTCGGCGCATCCGGGGATTGGAAGAAAGTGAGCAGTTCATCTGCGGTCGGGACACTGTCCGGTGCGTCATGCTGTATTTCCTGCCGGATGTAGTCAATGACCTCCCACTCAGCGTGGGAGGTCAGGAAGCGCAGAAGCTGCTGTGTGCTTTGTTCAAATGGATTCATGGTCATACACGCTCCTTGTGTTCAGGTGAGACGATCGTGACTGCGGCCAACTCAGTCGGAAAATTTGTCTCTCACTGATAAGGACACTCAGAGCGCATTTGTAAACCAGAAAACAGAAAATTTTTCAAAAAAGCTGGGAAGCCCTGTCATGAGACAGAGCTTCCCAGCTTTTCGTGCAGCTTTTTCAGTCGCTTTGATACCGCCATTTTGGAGATGCCGTAGATCTGACCGATCTCATCCATCGTCAGCGCATCGCTGTATCGGAGGGAGAGCAGGTTTTGACCTTGCACATCCAGTTCCGCAATGGCCTTCCGCAGATTTTCAAGCTGGAGGTTCCTGAGCGCCGCATCATCCACGGGTCGCCTGACGCAATCCGAACCGGACGGCACCGTTTCAAACTCACTTTTACTCAGGTGCCTTGCGTCCTGTTTGTCTGATGGCAGAAAGGAAGAATGTGTGCAGGAAACCCGTCAGGGGTGTCCTGCACCTATAAAATCAACTGTTTTCAGAACGTAAAGTTCTGGAAACTTGCACAGCGGACGAATTCTTCGTCCGCTGTGTCCTTTCCGCTTTCAACGGAAGGGTACACACCCGCGCTGCCGGTACAGCGCCAAAAACTGTCGACCTTCATGGAGCATCCTGCGTACAGGGGTGGTCATAATGCCCTACGGGGCCCATGAATGCCTGAGGCCACACCGGGGTGTGGACCTCACCGGAAAGCTGCGAGATTAGGCTTTAGCCTATTATCAGTATAAAGCGGGTGCGAGAGGTTGTCAAGAGTGGGAAAATGCATGGTAAGCTTACAGGCGTGGGCATTGTAGTCCTACAGTTTCTTCTGATATTTTTGCGAAAGTACTTGAAAATCTACTGACCGATATGAAAACATATTAAAAAAAGCTGGTGACGCAAGTCACAAGCAGGAAAATCTTGTAAAACACTATGGAAAAAGATGAGAATACTATGTTCAAATTTACGCATAATTCTTTACACCCTCTCGAAGTAGAGGAACTGCGCCGCCTCCGCCATACACTCCATGAGAATCCTGAACTGTCCGAGCAAGAGCACCGGACGACGAAGCTTCTTCGCGATGAGATCCGCAGGCTTGGCCTTGAGGAGGTCGAGCTCGGTCTGCCGACCGGCCTTGCCGCTGTGTTGCATGGGGGAATACCTGGACCGATGGTCGCTCTGCGAGCGGATATCGACGCGTTGCCCGTTGCGGAAAAGACCGGCTGGGAGCACGCTTCAAAGGAAACGGGGAGGATGCATGCCTGTGGGCATGACGTTCACATGACGGCGCTGCTGGGTGCAGCGATGCTGCTCAGTCGGCACAGAGACGAGCTATGCGGTGATGTTGTTTTCGTCTTTCAGCCCGCCGAGGAGAATATGATGGGTGCGGAACATGTCATTGCCGCTGGACTTTTTGAAAAGCTCCCCATCCGCGCCATGTTCGGTATGCACGTCTGGCCGCAGTTTGATTTCGGCACGATCGGCCTACACACCGGCGCGGTCATGGCAGCGAAGGATGTTTTTACTATCACCATTCAGGGCGACGGTGGACACGCCTCCGCGCCCCAGTGCACACACGACAGCATCGTGTGCGGTGCGCACCTGATCGTTGCGTTGCAGAGCATTGTCAGTCGTAGCATTAGCCCCCTGGAGAACGCAGTGGTCTCCGTCTGCTCGGTCCATGCCGGGAGCTGTGACAATGTTATTCCCGACGAGATGACTTTGCTGGGTAGCACGCGCACCTTTTCGACCAGCGGACGGGAAACTGTGCTCCAGCGCATTGGCGAGTTGTCGGACGCAATTGCTGCCGCCTACGGCTGTCGTGCAAGCCTTTCGGTGGTGCACGGCTCTCCTGCTGTAATCAACAGCGCTGCACTTGCCGATGTTGCGTACGAGGCCGCTTCCACTGTTTTTGGCGACTCAGGCACGTTCAACTGTGGTAGCGTCTCGATTTCCGAGGATTTTTCACTCTATGGTGGAAACGTTCCTACGTACTATTATTTGTTCGGCGTCCGTGAAACGGGTACCGAAATGCCCTCGTTGCACAACCCCTGCTTCTGCCCGAATGACCGTGTGCTTCCGGCGGCAGCAGCGCTGTTGGCAAATTCTGCCTGTGCTTACCTTGCACGGGCAGGAGTGCGAAGTTTATAATGTGATTCATTCTTGAGGATGGAAACCGGCATAACCGGTGAATATACCAAAGAAGAAGGAAGATAGAGATGGTGGCAGGGGAAAAAGTTGGCAGCATAGGGAGAAACATCTTGATTCTCCGGCACCGTCTAAAGATGACGCAGGCGGAGTTCATTGACATGTTTCTTAAGAAGGAAGACGGTACACCGATGTTCAGCGTGGCGAAACTGTCCAATATTGAGACCAAGGGTAACAACGATGAGAAGCGCGTGTCGGAGATTGTGTCGGAAAAGATGGGTATCCGTTCGACCGTTTTTCGACTCGAACCTGCGGAATTTGAAAAGAGCATTGATGGCTTTTTGAGCACTCATGATACGGAAAGCACGCTGATGCTACCGTATCGTGAGGGATTGCCGATGAATCGCCAGTCCTACAGCGGCAGTATTCTCGAAACGCTGAGCGACTATCTTGCAAAGAACATTACCTCCGGTAAGCTCCACGCTGGTGACCGTTTGCCGGGTGATCGCACTCTTGCCGAGTTGACGGGGATTTCCCAATCCGCCGTACGTGAGGCGCTCAAGGTGCTTAGCGCCATTGGTGTGGTTAACATCCTGCCAGACAGCGGAGTGTATTTGGCGAAGAATACGCGCGAGATATTCACGTTGCCCTTTTCATGGACGATCCTGCTGAGCACTGATTCCAATCAGAATGTCTATCAACTGCGCATGTTGCTTGAACGCGAGATGGTGCGCCTCGCCACAGAGAAGCGCAGCGAGGATTCGTTCGACCGGATCCGTACGGTGATCGAGCGCGAGGAAGAGATGCTGATGGAGGAAAACTACGGCGAGCTTTACAAGTGCGACGCGGAGTTCCACATGGACATCGCCTATTGCGCGGGCAACGAAATCTTAACAAATTTGCTCTATACATGTCGTAAGATTCTTTCCTTTCTCAACGCCTTGGGTATGTCCACGCTTACGCAGATTCAGGAAATGCACGCGGAGCGCAGCGCGCTGTTTTATGCGATGGAGCGCGGCGAGAGTGAGGAGGCCCAGAGGCTGATTGTAGAGCATCTCCAGCGCGCCGAACAGCGCTACAGAGGTCGCAAGTAGGAGAATAAACTGCAAAAAAACCGGTGGATGATATAATCCACCGGTTTTTACATAAATTTGCACAAAAACGCGCTGATATTCAAAAACTTGAATATCTACCAGAAAATTTGTATATTTGGTACAGGAATGTGGGTTTTTTTTGACAAAAGAGCGTATTGCAAAATGATAGCAAAAAGGTTATTATAAAAACAGTCAGACCGGTCTAATAATTTTTACAAAAACAGGAGGGGAATATGGTAAAAGTCGAAGCAGCAGGTGCGCCGGCCGCAATTGGACCCTATAGCCATGCAATCGCGGTGGATGGGGCGATTTATACTTCCGGGCAATTGGGACTGGTGCCCGATACAGGTGCGTTGGCGGAAGGTGGTATTCAAGGACAGAGTGAGCAAGCAATCAAAAATTTAGCCGCCGTTTTGGAGGCTGGTGGATTGGCGCTTACAAACGTTGTAAAAACAACCTGCTTTCTTTCGGATTTGAAAGATTTCGCAGCATTTAACGAGATTTATGCAAAGTATTTTCCGCAATGCCCCGCTCGCTCTTGCTTCGCTGTAAAGGAACTGCCTAAGGACGCCCTCATTGAGATTGAAGCAATTGCTGTGAAATAATCAAAAGATAGATGCCTCCAGCTGATGGGGCACCTGATAAACTAAAGGAGAGCTACTATGAAAAAGATGAATGCAACCGTGAAAATTCTGATCGGTCTTGTCCTCGGTATGATCGTGGGTATTGTGTTCGGTGAAAAGGCAACCATTTTGCAGCCTATAGGCAATATTTTCATCAATCTGATCAAAATGCTGGTTATTCCTCTGGTAATGTGCAGTATTATCAATTCGGTTTCCGGAATGAAAGACCTGAAGGTTATGGGACGCGTCGGCGGTAAGACGGTTATGCTATACGTGATTACGACTATGGGTGCGGCGGCGTTGGCAATCATTGTTGGCTTGATGTTTCATGTTGGCGAGGGGCTTGCAATTGTTGAAGCTGCCGAGGTCAGTGCAGAGACGCCCACGATCCTTGGCATATTGCTGAACATTGTTCCCAGCAATATTTTTGCGGCGATGGCTAATTTCGATACATTACCTTGCATTGTGTTTTCTATTATTTTTGGCGTTGCAGTTGTTCTGAGTGGCGAGGACGGCCAGCCAGTCAAGCAGGTAATCGGTTCTGCAGCCGAGGTCATTTATAAGATGGTCAATATTATTGTAAAACTCGCACCGCTTGGTGTTTTTGCATTGATTGCCTCTTCTATTGGCGAGAATGGACCGGAGATCCTTTCTGCGCTTGGCCTGTTCTGCGTGCTGAACTATGCCTGCGGAATTGTCCTACTAATCGTGTTCTGCATTCTTTCCCAGATTTTTACAAAAATTCCTCTTGGCAAGTTCGTGAAAGGCTTATCCAAGGTGTTTATGACGGCATTTTCCACTAGGTCCAGCGCGGCAACGTTGCCTGTGACCATCAAGACCACGGTAGAGGATCTCGGCGTTGATGAAAATCTGGCGCGCTTTACGCTCCCCATTGGATGCACGATCAATATGAACGGCAATTCTATCTGCATGGCCTTGGCTGCTGTGCTGGGTTCCTATGTGTTTGGTAAGCCGCTCACGTTTGGCCAGATTGCCATAGCCATTGCGATTGCGACAATCTCGTCCATTGGTATGCCTGGCGTGCCGAATTCTGGCATCGTGTTCAATACGATGATGTTTTCGGCGCTCGGATTCCCAGCGGGATCTTTAATCGCCATGATCGCCAGTGTGGAAAGCCTGAACGATATGATGAGTACAGGCTTGAATGTTGCAGGTGATGTGCTTTGCGCAACTATTGTTGACAACAGCGAGAAAAAGTACAGAAAATAAGGAATACAGCGCTGAAAACAGCGATAATTACTTAATCAAGAACAAAGGAGCAGAGGTGTGCAGATGAAGTTTAACTTTGATGAACAGCTTCCGAGAATCGGAACGAATTCGTGGAAGTGGGATCAGTATCAAGACCCGACAATTATTGCAATGAGTACTGCGGAGCTTGACTTCAAGTCGGCAGACTATATTTGCGAACAGTTGAAAGGCGTTGCAGAGACGGGGTGCTTCAATTATCATTTTAAACCGGAACAGTATTATGAGACTGTAATCAAATGGTTCAAGCGTCGGCATAACTGGGATATCCAAAAAGAGTGGTTGGTCAATGTTCCTGGCGTATGGGCATCTCTGCATACGAGCCTGATGGCCTTCGCAAAACCTGGCGATAATGTAATCATTCAGACGCCCCATTTTTCTCCGCTGCGCGGAGTCATTGAGCGTGCAGGCTGCCACATCATAACAAATCCGATGATTCTCAAGAATGGACGGTATGAACTTGACTTTGAAGACTTTGAAGCAAAGGTGAAAGAAACACGCCCGTCCGTATTCATCCTTATCAATCTGCAAAATCCGACGGGAAGACTGTTCACCAAGGATGAGTTGCTGGCGCTTAACCGCATTTGCGCAAAATACAATGTGATTACCATTTCGGATGAGGTGCACTCCAATATTCTTTATGATGGACATGTGCATTATCCTGCGGCCTCCATTTCGAAAGAAGCGGAAATGAACACGGTGGTTGTTACAGCTGCAAGTAAATCCTATAACCTGATGGACCTTACGTATTGTGTGCTGGTGATTCCAAATCCCGAGTTGCGCCGCAAATATGAATTTATTCTTACCGGGTATAACTGGGACTTTGCAGTAAATATTTTCAGCGTGACGGGCCTTGAAGCAGCTTTCAACGAAAAGACAGACCCTTGGCTCGATGCCCTGAACCAGTATCTGTATGAGAATTTGCAATATTTGGAAGATTATTTTAAGAAGTATATCCCTAGAATTAAGGCAATTCGTCCGGACGGCGGCTACCTTGTTTGGCTAGATTGCCGGGAACTTGGCATGAACCCTGCCGAGTTAAGAGAATTTTTCCTTAAGAAAGCGCATGTTGGCCTAACTTGGGGAGATACCTACGGAGAATCAGGCAACGGCTTTGAGCGCATCAATATTGGTTGTCCGCGCAAGACTTTGGAGGAGGGATTATGCCGCATCCGTGATGCGGTGGACGCACTCTGATAGTCGAAGTCGACAAGGTGGAGCAGAGAGCAATATAAGGAGAGAAACAGAGGAAAGTTAAGATGTATGATTTACTGATACGCAATGCGATCCTCGTTACGCCGGATGGCGAATAGGAGAGAAATCTTGCCATTCAGGACGGTAGAATTATCGCGCTGTTGCCGTATGACACAGGTGAGGGACACAAAGAGATTGATGCACATGGGAACTATGCCTTCCCTGGCGTAATCGATACCCACGCACATCTCAATGAGCCAGGCTGGGTTTGGCGCGAGGATTATGCGCACGGTACTGCGGCAGCGGCGGTCGGCGGAACGACCACACTGATTGATATGCCCTTGCAAAATAATCCTTCTACCGTGACGGCAGAGTTCGTCGAGCAGAAGATTGCATTAGTTGCTCCGAATGCTTGTGTTGACTTTTGCTTGTGGGGAGGGATTGTGCCCGATAACTTCGGCGAAATCGAAAAAATGAATCATGCAGGCTGTGTCGTGAAGTGACCCCAAAAAGTTAGACAATATTCCGAAGTAAAAATTGTTCAAGCAGCCGAAAGGGCTTGCTGTCTGTGAATTGCAGGCG
>OIXV01003025.1_pt1 | contig 12870 bp, 14 predicted proteins | sample 1587771 | NCBI WGS metagenome assembly OIXV01 (sample SAMEA3888893, study PRJEB22519) | human gut metagenome | biome: human gut; feature: human-associated habitat; material: faeces | place: Denmark | collected 2010
CCAGTGTCACAGTCACGATGCCGTCCAGGACATCTACTTTTACACCTTTGGATAAAGATTTCATTCCAAGCTTTGCGATCAGCTCTCTTGTCGCATTCCCTGCCATAGAAGAAACACCTTCTACTTCCATAGCTGCAAGTCCTGCAATAATTGCTACAACTTCATCGGCAATCTTTACTTCGCCCAGATTCTCATCTGACTTTATTGTATAAGTTTTCTTTTCTTCTTTACTCATATCTACCAATCCTTTCGGTTTTTCTATACGTCCTTTTTAAGCATTTTACCACATTCGCATACATTTGCAAAGGCTCACGGTAAATATTTACAAACCTTATCGGGCAAATTCAGTCAGAACCAGTCCATCGTTACGCTCCTGGGTCATGCGGATACTCCACTCATTGACAAAAAGAAGAAGCGGACGGTCTTTTAAATCCTTCACTTTCTTCATATCAGAAGTACCTGAAAGTTTTGCAAGATCGAAGTCCTGCGGATTATCAATCCAGCGGATATACTCATATGGCAGATTCTCCAGTCTGATATCTACGTTATATTCATTCTCCAGACGATATTTTAAAACGTCAAACTGAAGCACACCGACAACGCCGACGATGACTTCCTCCATACCCATGTTATATTCCTGGAAAATCTGGATTGCACCTTCCTGTGCGATCTGCTGCATTCCCTTCATGAACTGCTTACGCTTCATGGTATCCACCTGACGCACTCGCGCAAAATGTTCCGGTGCAAAGGTTGGGATTCCCTCAAACTTGAAAGGTTTTGCTGTTGTCAGGGTATCACCGATGGAGAAAATACCCGGATCAAACACACCAATGATATCTCCGGCATAAGCCTCATCCACGATGTGGCGCTCCTGCGCCATCATCTGCTGTGGCTGGGAAAGCTTGATCTTTTTATTGCCACCCTGTACGTGGGTAACTTCCATGCCCGCCTCAAATTTTCCGGAACAGATACGCATAAACGCGATACGGTCACGGTGCGCTTTGTTCATATTCGCCTGAATCTTGAACACAAACGCAGAGAAATCTTCCTGAAACGGATCGATCTCCCCGATATCTGCTTTTCTCGGAAGCGGAGAGTACGTCATTTTCAAAAAGTGCTGTAAAAATGTCTCCACACCAAAGTTTGTTAACGCGGAACCAAAAAATACAGGGGACAACTCACCTTTTGACACCAGATCCATATCAAACTCTGCACTTGCTCCGTCAAGCAGCTCGATTTCCTCTAACAGCTTTTCTTTTGCTGCCTCACCGATTTCATCTACAAGCGCCGGATCATCAATGTGAATGTGTCTCTCCGTTCCCTCTTTTGTTCCTTTTAACGTATCAGAGAACGTCATAACCTCTTTTGTATTGCGGTCATAAACACCTTTAAATCCTTTTCCGGAACCGATCGGCCAGTTGATCGGGCAGGTTGCGATTCCAAGCTCTTTTTCGATCTCATCCAACAGATCAAACGTGTCGTTCGCATCGCGGTCCATCTTATTGATAAACGTAAAAATAGGGATATGGCGCATCACACAGACCTTAAACAGTTTTCTTGTCTGCGCCTCAACACCCTTTGATCCGTCAATGACCATGACGGCGGAATCTGCTGCCATCAAAGTACGGTAGGTATCCTCCGAGAAATCCTGATGTCCCGGCGTATCCAGAATATTGATACAGTAACCGCCATAATTAAACTGTAATACAGAAGAAGTGACGGAAATACCTCTCTCCTTCTCAATCTCCATCCAGTCAGAAACAGCGTGACGGGCAGTTGCCTTTCCCTTTACAGATCCGGCAAGATTGATCGCACCTCCGTAAAGCAGGAACTTCTCTGTCAATGTCGTCTTACCTGCATCCGGGTGGGAAATGATCGCAAAGGTACGTCTTTTTTCTATTTCTTTTCTTAAATCAGCCAAAATATATCCTCCAAATATAAAAAGCACAGCGGTTCTCAAAAAGAACCTGTAATGTGTAAATAAAGTCCCAAGAGACCGCTGTCATGTCTCATTGTAACACCGAACAGCCTGCTTTGCAGACTGCCGCCTTATAAGGATATAACGATAGCCGAAGAAAATCAAGGAAAATCTGATATTATTCCGTGTCCACTTCGCCTACTACAATTGGCGTAATGATCACATTTTCCGCGGAAACATTTGTTTTGCGTTTCACAATATCCTCCACCTGTGCACGCTTTGCATCCGTCACTTCTCCCATATTTAAGACAACATCACAGCTGTCCTCGGTGATACTTACCACCACATCTGTGAATCCTTTTGCCTCCAAAAGCATTTCTGCCGCATTCTCGCGCTCCGCGATATCCGTCATCGCGATCATTTTATTGATCGCATCCTGTTTTAATTCATCGGAAATCGCATTATTGTTTACAATCTCCAGCAGAGTCTCCTTATTTTTTGAGCGGATCTGTTCACGGTTTAATTTCATTTCCGAAGCATAGTCGATATTGGCAACGGTCGTACTGGTGAGCACCGCCTCTCCCGGATTGACGACTTCCTCTGCCCCTGCTGTTCCATCTGCCACTGTCTGCACTGTTCCTTCCGCTGCAGGTTCTCCCTCCATGCCCGCCGCTGTCTCTGCGCTTCCATCCGTTACTGCCGCTGTCTCCGTCCCGTCCGGTTCCTCCGCCGTAAAAATCTCATTCTGCAAAACATCTTCATCCGAAATGTCGTAATCCTCTTCCAGTTCCCCTGCACTCACCTCTGCGTTTGCCGCCTCCGCCGCTGTCTGAAGTTTTCCGTCATCCATATTGTTATTCATGTAACTGAAATACCCTGCAACAGCGATCATAAGTGCCAGTGCCGTGATCACCAGCTGATTTTTTCGAAATATTTTCTTCATGTGATTCCTCCTTGTTTACTCCCTGGAACTACTCATCTTCACTACTTTTATTTTATGTGCCTCCACCCGGAATAATGCCATTACTGTATCGGAAATATCAGAAATTACCCTGGGATCATCCCCGCCCTCTGCCACCACCAGAACGCCCTCCACTTTGGGAAGCACTTCTTTTGTCACATATGGATGCTTTTCACTGCCATTTTCCACATATACGGTTGTCTCCTCCGTCTCCTGATCCGTCGTTGTCCGGGTTCCTCCGCTGGCATCACTTTCCCCGATACGGTTCGTCTGTTCTTTCTGATCTTTTTCCACGATTGTTTCACCGGAGTCCGACAGCGTGATCATCACCTCTGCCTTTCCTACCCCCTCCATCTGCCCAAGTACCTGCTTTAATCTCCTTTCCAAGGCAGCCGCATAAGCATTCTGGCTGCCCTGTGTGCTCCCGGAATCCGAAACTGCCCCGGCTGTCTCCTGCCCCGCCGTATTCCCACTCTCTGACTGCTTCGGCGATAACGGCATTGCAATGATCAGGATCAGCACACCCGCAAGTGCAATGGCGATCCAGTCACTTTTTTTGAGCTGCCGCAGTCTATTCATACAGGATATCCAACTGTTCTTCCGATAATTGATAATAACTCACCAGCTTTTCTTTTAATTTTTTATATGCGCCATCCTCAGAAGCCTGTTTTTTCTGTCCATCCTCCAGCACGACTTTTCCGATCACAATCCCTTCCTTTACCGGATTAGTCAGCGTCATGTGGATACATTTGATCTCATAATTTTCTGTCATCTCCACTGCGATCTCCTTCACTGCAAAATTTTCTTCCTGCGCCATCTGTGTAACATCAAGCGCAATGGCATCCTCATACTTTTTCACATAGTGATCATTGTCCAGATAAGCGATTTTTTCTGCATCTGACTGGACCTCCTCCATCTTCTGTAAAAAAGACTGATATTCAATTTTTTCCAGAAAAGCGTCACTCTCTCCCATCCATCCCAAAACCGGATAGAGCAGTCCAAAGACAAGGATCATCTGCGAAAAAAAACGGATATACTTCTGCATGCCCGCCTTCGGAACCATCTCAAGCAGTATCGTGAGCACAAGAAAAAGAATGACATAGCTTTTCAGATAACTAAAAATCCCGTTCATCGGCTCCTTCCTATTATCCTCAATAAATAAATCCCGACGCTGCCGCCGTCAGTGCGATCGTCACAAAAAACAACAGCACACTGTACCCCAGCAGTTTTACATAGAGCATACCTCCGTTTGCCAGACCTTTTAAGCAGCCGGAGATCCGCTTATCCGACACGGGCTCAGTCACTGCCGCTGCCAGTTTGTAAAAGAATGCAAGGCACAGCGCCTTGAGCAGGGGAACAAGACTGATCAGGACAAGCACCACAAGTCCCGCTGTCCCCACACAGCTTTTCATGACGATCCCTGCGCCAAGGAGCAGCTCGGTCACGCTGCCCACCGCATTTCCAAGCCCCGGGATCACAGAAGCCGTTTTTGCAAAAATCCCATGCCCCATCCGGTCTTTTGCCGGGCCAATCAGGTTCTGTACTACATTCAGCCCCAATACGAGCACTCCTGCGATTTTTATCCCCCAGTTGATCACCTCAGAAAACAGTTCCGTCAGATTTGAAAAGCGCTCCTCCGGCACAAAATGACCGAACATTTCCAACAGCACATAAATATGGATCAGAGGCATCAGCAGATTTAAAAACAGCCACTCCACCAGATAGATCACCAGAAATGCGGTCTGATAAAATCCCGCAGCACTGCTCACATTTGAGGCAAACATCATGCTGAGACAAAACGTCGGCACCATGACTTTCATAAATTCCACACAGCTTTCCAATGACTTTGACACGACCTCCTGAAAGAGAAGAAATGTCTGCAAAAGCATGACTGCCATGACACAATACACCAGCAGAAAACATAGCTCCGAGATATACGACGCATGAAATGCACCCGCAAAGTTTTTCAGAACCGAAAAACAGAACGCCAGCAGTACAATTTCCAAAAGCATCTTCCGGTTAGCTGCTATCTCCCCAACGAGCGATGTTTTTATCGCAGAAAACACATGTTCTCCCCACGCTGTGCTCACCCCATCCTGCATCAGTTCTTCCACCAGACCGGAAAAAGAAACCTGCTCCATGCCATAGTCTTTTAAAAATGTATCCAATTTTCCATAGTCCATCTCATCCGAAAGTCCATCCAGATAACTATCTGTCTCTTCTGCATGAACCTTCACCGGACAAAAAAGCCCTGCAAGCATCAGAAACAGAATAACGCTCCACCGCCATCTCTCTTTTCTCATAAAAGGCTTCCTACCGTATCAATAAATGCCATCAGTACCGGGAGACTCACCACAAGGATCGACATTTTTGCAAAATTTTCAATCTGTCCTGCAATCGCACCATAACCGGAGTCTCTGCACACATTTACTGCAAATTCTGCTGCGTAGGTAATGCCCACCATTTTGATCACCAGACCAATATAAGTACTGTCAATGGCGATCATCCCCTCTAACTTCTCCACAAATTCCAACACGATCTGAACCTTTGTGATAATATAAATAAAAATGCAGATACAGACTGCCATGCTTAAAAACATACTGTATTCCTGCTTCTCTTTGCGCAGCGGAATTGCCATCAAAACCGCTGCGACACCTAAAATCCCCACTTTTATGATATCCATGTCTTTTTCACTCCCTGCCAGATTGTAACTGCTATATGATCTATAACGTAAAAAGCGACTGCATCGTCTCAAACAGTTCATAAATATAAGGCACGATCCAGAACAGCACGATGATAAGTCCTGCCAGACTGGTCAAAAAAGCATGTTCTTCCCGTCCACTGTGTTTTAACACCTGACTCAGCACGGTCACTAAAATCCCAACCGCAGCAATTTTAAAAATCAAATTTACACTCATAAAGTTCCTGCCTTTCCACAGCTTTCGGAGCTTTTACAAAAACAGAAGAATGATGATCAGCCCACACATCACACTGACGGTCTGATACACTTTCTGTTTTTCCTTTTGTTCTCCCCTCACCTGATCGATCACATAATCCAGACGTTCCAGATAATGTTCGAGGCTTTTTTCATTTTCTCCCATGCTTTTTCCGAAAAAGGCGCATCCTGCCCCTGCAAAGATTTCTTTTTCCTCCAAAGAGAGCCCCAGCCTTTTCTGCCACGCTTCGATCCGCTCCTGCCAGAGTTCCTGTCCGCATCCTCTTTCCTTCTTCTGTAATCCCTCACCCATCTCCTTGCAGATCTCATTCAGATACGGGTTTCTGCTGTGTATCGCATGTTCCAGCACTACCTCCATGGGATCCATCGTATACGCTGTTTCATTTGCAATGTCTAAGAGCAGTTTCCGTATGTCATAAAGCAGCCGCAGATGATTTCTCAGATCCATTTGGATTTGAAATCCAAAACCAACGCTTGCCAGAAGAATCAACATACTTCCCAGCACTTTTAACATGTGATCCGCTCCATATGCTCGTCATAAACCTGCATTTTTCTCCTCCCGTTGGTCTCTTTTTCCAGAAAAATGAACCGCTGAAAAAGTCTTCGCTCCATCCACCGTTTCAGATACGGTTTTTCCGACAGTTCTTTCATATTCCCTGCATGGATCGTGCCAAGCACTCTGCTCCCACAGTTTAATGCCTGCTCTACCGCATAAAAATCTGACTCGGCTCCAAGTTCATCCACCGCAATGATCTGCGGTGACATGGAACGGATCAGAAGCTGCATTCCCTCTGCCTTTCCACAGCCGTCCATCACATCGGTTCTCGGTCCCATGTCATTCTGTGGCACACCGTGAAAACTTGCCGCAATCTCCGAGCGTTCATCCACCACACACACCTTCAGCCTGATCCCATATGCCTCCCCATTCGACAACGCACGGATGGAATCCCGCAAAAGTGTTGTTTTTCCGGCTCCCGGCATCGACAGGATCAACGTGTTATAAATGCTGTTCTTCTGCCGGATCAGCGGCAATATTTTCTTTGCGCATCCACACTTTTCGTGGGCAATCCGGATATTTAAGAACGTGATTGGACTGATCCCTGCAATTTTTCCATCCACCAGAACGGTCTGCCCTGCCACGCCAACCCGGTGTCCTCCCTCGATCGTGATATACCCCTGCTTAATCTCCTCTTTGTAGGCGTACAGCGAATAATTGCTGATATAATTCAACATTTCCCGCAGATCTGCCTCGGTCGCATGGTACAGATCTTTTTCCCATCTTCTGTAGTCCTTTTCGCTACAGAACATTTGTTCTTTTTCTTTGCCGATCAGATAACAGTTGTCGCTTCCATAGCAAAACTCGATTGGTTGTCCGACTCTCACCCGGATCTCCTCCAACCCGCTCTGCCATGTATCGTCCTGAAAAAATGTTCTCATATGTACCGGAAACAACAATCTTATTTCACACAAGGCGGCACCTCACTTTCTGTTCCATCCTCACGGAATTCTTTTTTTAAAGAAAAAAAAGCCATGGGAGTTTGTTTTCTCCCATGACTAATTCTATGACTTGTCTTTCTTTTTATGACTGTTATTCTATTCTTTTCTTACATTCTCTCCGGTGCAGAAAATCCTAATACATCGATACAGGTCTCAAGAACGGACTTTGTAAGCTCTAACAGACGGATGTACGATTTCTGGACTGTCTCATTCTCCTCGGACATGATCTTGGTTCCATGATAGAAACTGTTGAATGCATTGGCGAGGTCATAAATATAGGAACAGATCTTATGAGGTGCTGTCTCCTCAAAAGCGCTCTCCATCACTGCATTGAACTTGGAGAGTTCTAACATTAAATCTTTCTCGCTCTTAGAGTGCGCCGCCCCGATGACTGCACCGCTGTCATCTTTTCCAAGACCGTGATATTTGTTTAAGATCGATTTGATACGGACGATCGTATACAGGATGTATGGGCCTGTATTTCCCTCAAAAGAAGTAAAGCGGTCAATATCAAAGATGTAATCTTTGCTTGCCTGATTGCTCAGATCACCGTATTTGATCGCTGCAAGTGCGACCATTTTTGCAGTGTTCTCCGCTTCCTCTGTGCTGATCCCAAGGTTCTCCTTTGTCTTCTGGTTCTCCTGGATCTTTGCAAGCATCTCCTCATTAATACCGGAGATCAGATGCTCTAAACGCATCACACCGCCATCGCGGGTCTTAAATGGTCTTCCGTCCTTGCCATTCATCGTACCAAAACCTAAAAACTTCAGTTCTGTTTCCGGTTTTACAATACCTGTTTTTCTCGCACAGCGGAATACCTGTGTGAAATACAATTCCTGACGTTTATCCACAACATAAATAAGTTCATCCGGATTGTAATCTTTCATTCTCCATACCATTGTGGCAAGATCTGTCGTATTATAAAGAGAAGCTCCGTCTGATTTTAAGATCATGCATGGCGGGATCTCTTTCGTGTCAGTCTCCTCTTTGACATCCACGACAAGAGCACCGTCGCTGATATAGGCAAAGCCATCGTCCTTCATCTTCTGTACCATGTCCGGAATATATGGCTGTGCGTCAGACTCGCCCTTCCACAACTCAAAGGAAACATTCAAGTTTGCATAGTTTCTCTTTAAGTCTGTCACGGACACATTTAAAATATGTTTTAAAAGTGCCTGATAACCGCGTTTCCCATGCTGCAGTTCAAAAGTTGCCTGCATGGCTGCTTCCTTATACGCCTCATCCTCTTTGGATTTCTTGCTGGCAGTCGGATAAATCTCCTCTAACTCAGAGATTGTAAATGGCGCTTCTTCTGGATACTCTCCGGTGTAAGCATCATCAAAATAAACGAGTTCCGGTCTTCTTAACTTTAACTCTGTGATGATCAGTCCCATCTGAAGTCCCCAGTCACCCAGATGCACATCACCGATCACATTGTGTCCCATAAATTTGCCAATACGTTTCACGCTCTCACCGATGATCGCAGAACGCAGATGTCCTACATGGAGAGGTTTTGCAACGTTTGGTCCGCCATAGTCGATCATGATGGTCTTTGGCGCTTCTGTCTTTTCACATCCAAAACGTCCCTCATCTTCCTGCATTTTTGCAACATAATCTGCAAGGTATGCCTCATCAATTTTCAGATTGAGGAAGCCCGGTTTTACAGATTCTGCCATCGCAAAAATCGAGTTTGCAGCAAGTTTTTCCACCACTTCGTCTGCGATCATAAATGGGGCTTTTTTGTATTCCTTGGCGGCTGCCATGGCGCCGTTACACTGGTATTCACAAAGATCAGGTCTGTTTGATAAAGTAACCTTTGCATATTTTGCATCATATCCGCATTCTGTAAATGCTTTTGTCACTTCATCTGTGATCAAATCCAAGATTTTCTTCATAACTTTTTCCTTTCGTTCTCTCTTATAGATACTGCTAACTATATAGTTTACTTGCGTTTTCAGAAATCGTCAATATTTTCTTAAAAATTATTAAAATGCCATGAGAAAGAGAGTTTTATCTCTTTGACATGGCATTTTTATAACCTTCACATTTATTCATTCTTAAAAATAACATTTCTCACTTTCGCCAATGCATTCAATAAGACAGAACCAAGAATACAGCAGCAGATCACTTCTCCTGCGCCGACGGTCAGCATGTAAAAAGGAATTGCGACATCATGTCCACCAACTTCCATCGCAAGTCCGTATCCATAACGCAATACAAATGGAATGATCACCATATTTGCGATCACCGGAGGAAGCGTGCACAAAAACTTATGTTTCCGCAGTAAATATGTTCCGACTGCACCGAGTAATGTTGCAAGGCTTCCGAACACGACATCATAAACCGCTGCCCCTGTCAGCAGATTGCTCAACAGACACCCGATCGCCAGTCCCGGAATCGCTGCCGGTGTAAAAAATGGTAAAATGGTAAGTGCTTCGGAAATTCGTACCTGAATGGCACCGGAAGCTAAGTTAAATGCACTGATAAAAATAGTCAGCACAACGTAGATCGCTGCGATCACTGCAGCCTGGGTAAGAAATAATACCTTTTTGTTTCTCATATGTTTTTCTCCTTTAGTTTTGTTTTTCGTCAGGAAGGTTCCGAACTGACGTTTGTTTTTGCAGAATTGTACCTCTGCATGAAAAAATCGTTGTGTTCCTCACACAACGATTTATAAACTATCATATTCTGCCTGCAATTGCAAGACTTTTTTATAATGGTTTCCATATGTTCCCATATTCCCTGCTGCTGTGCGGTATTCATAACACCAAGAAATTTTCCAATTTAAGCAAAAAAATTTTCCGCCAGCGTAATACTTCCGATATAAACCACAGGTCCTGTCATAAACACGCGGTCGTCCTCTGCAAATTCCACAAGCAGATCTCCGCCCTGCATATGAACCTGCACACGGTTTCCCACCAGTCCGAGTTTATGTGCTGCAGATGCCGCCGCACAGGCTCCCGTGCCTGACGCATATGTGTACCCGGCTCCCCGCTCATAGATTTCAATCTGAATATTTTCCCGGTCAACTACGTGACAGAGCTGCATATTGATCCGGTTTGGAAAATATTTTGAATTTTCCACATATGGTCCTAAATGCAACGCTTTATTCTTGCTGATTTCTTCCATCATCACGACACAGTTTGGGTTTCCCATGGACACGCAGGTGATATTGTAAAAATTATCACAGAAGAAAACGGATTCATTAATCATATCTCCCTCAAATCCTACTGCATGGATACTGTCTGCCCCAAACGCGGCATATCCCATATCGACTTTCATGCGCGATGCATCCTCATCTAAAAACTCCACCTGTACCGATCCTGCCTTTGTCCAAAGCTCATAGCACTTTTCTTTCACATATCCGGCATCTTTCAGATACTTTGAAAAAATCCGGATGCCGTTGCCGCTTCTCTCAGCTTCACTTCCATCCGGATTAAAAATACGTACTTTTATTTTTTCATTCTCCAACACAGGACCAAATAAAATACCATCTGCTCCCACCCCGGTATTGCGCCTGCACAACAGTTGTATCTGCCGTTCCTGTAATAATTCACGGTTCTGATTCGGATCATAGATCAGATAATCATTCCCAAGGCCGTGATACTTTTTTAATGTAACCAAAACGATCCCACCATCGCCTGTTCTTACTATTACATTATGTGACAGACTGCAAAATGTGCATCTGCCACGCTGTCCTGCCAAAACAGCTTCAGGATTCCTGTCCCTCATGCTGCTCATGTTCGATGAGGTTCTGTAATCTGTCATCTTTCTCATGCAGGATCTGTTGGATTTTTGTCTGTGACACCTCGTCGATTGCCTCGATCTCTGCCTGTTTTAACTCTGACTCTTCGTCATAGACATAATTTTCCTGTGGATATATGCCGGCGGCATGTTCCCGCTCTTTTTCTTCCTCTTCGCCGCCAATTGCTTCCGGGGAACCATAGGAAACATTCCAGTATTTTATGATACTTCTTTTCATTTTTTCCTGTCTGTTCTTCTCATCGATCAAATCTTTCATATATGCACCAGCTTCTTGTTGTATTTTTCGTATCCCATTTGATTATGCTTTTTTTAAACAATCCGTCTCTACTGAAACGATTTTCTTACTGTGTATAGTATAGCATTTTTTTCCAATAAAAAAAAGTTTCTTTCTGTATAATTTTTTCTTAAATGCCACATCCTCATTAATAGCATCCGACATCGACAGACCTCGGAGCTGATCCTGATTTTAGAAAAGACCGGAGGATAGCAACATGCCTGCATATAAAGTAGAAATCTGTGGCGTCAATACCGCCAAACTCCCAATTTTAAAAGAAACCGAAAAAGAAGCTCTGTTTGCACGGATCCAGCAGGGCGATCAGGAAGCCAGAGAGATGTATATCAAAGGCAACCTGCGCCTTGTGTTAAGTGTGATCAAGCGGTTCTCCGGCAGCCATGAAAATCTTGATGATCTGTTCCAGATCGGCTGTATCGGACTGATCAAATCCATTGACAACTTTAATCCTGATCTACAGGTAAAATTTTCCACTTATGCGGTACCGATGATCATCGGGGAGATCCGCAGATATCTGCGTGACAACAACAGTATCCGTGTGAGCCGCTCCCTCCGCGACACCGCCTACAAAGCGATCCATGCCAAGGAAGTTCTGTCCAGAAATTCATTTAAGGAACCTACCCTGCAGGAGATCGCAGCGGAATCCGGGGTTGCCGCAGAAGACATTTTATACGCACTGGATGCGATTCAGAGTCCGGTAAGCCTCTATGATCCGGTCTACACCGATGGGGGCGATACCCTCTATGTCATGGATCAGATCAGTGATAAGAAAAATAAAGAAGAAAACTGGGTGCAGAACCTCGCCCTGCAGGACGCGGTCGCCCGTCTCAATGAGCGCGAACGCCAGATCATCCGCATGCGTTTCTATGAGGGGCAGACCCAGATGGAGGTTGCCCGGGAAATCGGCATCTCGCAGGCGCAGGTCAGCCGGCTGGAAAAGTCCGCCCTGCGCTCTATGCGGAATTATCTCTCCGACGAGCGGTAACGCCCGCCGTTCACTGAATTTCTGCAAACTGCAGCCGGTAATCCGACGGCGGCATTCCATAGTGTTTCCGGAACACACGGGAATAGTAAAAGGGATCTTCAAATCCGCACGACAGCGCCGTCTGTTTGACCGTCATCCCCATCTGCAGCAGCTTTTCTGACTGCTGCAGCCGATATTCCAGCAGATACTGTCCTGGTGACCGGCCGATTTTCTTCTGAAACAGACGATTCAGCGTTGTGCGGCTGACCGCCATTTTCCGCGCAATTGTCTCCGCGCAGAACTCACTCCTGTGATACCCTGCGGCAATCAGAGCCATCGCTTCCATAATCCGCGGATCCTCCTTCTTTCTCTCCTCCCGCTGCGGCTCCGCCAGATCCTGGTACACGCCCAGAAGCGCAAGCAGCACACCGACGGCCTCCTGGCTGTTCCGGCGATAGAGTTCCATCTGGCAGAGACGCTCAAAATACGGCAGAAGCCTTTCCTGACGGAGAGGCGG
>OIXV01003030.1_pt1 | contig 12857 bp, 10 predicted proteins | sample 1587771 | NCBI WGS metagenome assembly OIXV01 (sample SAMEA3888893, study PRJEB22519) | human gut metagenome | biome: human gut; feature: human-associated habitat; material: faeces | place: Denmark | collected 2010
CGCCGGCCCCCAGCAGCTGCCCCACATTGTGGGCCAGTGCGCCGCAAACCGAAAGGATGAACCAGGTGGGCCGCACCGGCACCACATAGTACAGCACGGCCATGACCAGCAGCGACAACAGGCCGCCGCACAGCGAGAGAAGGCCCGCCGTGAAGCCGGACACCAGAAACACGAACAGTGCCTTGAGCACGTCCAGCACCAGCGCCTGCTTTGGCCCCATGAAAAACAGCGCGTACATCACCACGATGTTGGCAAGGCCCAGCTTCATGCCCGGCAAAAGGCCCGGGATGGTGAGCGTGCCCTCAATGAACGAAAGTGCCATGGCCAGCGCAAACAGCAGGCCGGAAAGGGCGATGCGGCGCGTTTTTTCGTAACTGCGTCTGTTTTGGGGCATGCTGCACCCTCCTTTACTCTTCGGTCTGCTGGCTCTGCTCGTAGCTTTCCTGCTCTTCCATGGCAGCTTCCCACGCGGCAAACAGCTCTTCCTGATGGAAGCGCAGGTCGCTCAGCTCGTCGCTCTTCTGGCGCAGCAGGTCGGGGTCGTTGTACACCTCCGGGGAGTTGATCTCGTTGTCCAGCTCCACTTCGCGTGCACCGCAGGCTTCCATCTCGTCCTCGCAGGCCTTGATCTTGGCCCGCAGCTCGGCGCGGCGGCGGCGCTGCTCCCTGCCGTAGCCGGTCTTGGCCGGTTCGGCGGCCTTCTGCACGGCAGTTGCCGGGGCGTTGCGGCCCATCAGGGCATCGTAGCTGGGGTAGAGGGTGGCCTTGCCGTCCTCAAGGTAGAGGATGGGACAGGCCAGACTGTTCATCAGGTGGCGGTCATGGGTGACCAGCAGCAGCGTGCCGGTGTAGGCCATGAGGGCCTCGGTAAGGTTTTCGCGGGTGTAGATGTCCAGATGGTTGGTGGGCTCGTCCAGAAACAGCAGGTTGGGCCGTTCCAGCACGATCTCCGCAAAGCGCAGGCGGGCCAGCTCGCCGCCGGAAAGCGCCTCGCAGGGCTTGAACACCGTCTCGCCCCGGAAGCCCAGCTTTGCCAGATGGCTGCGCACTTCCAGCTCGGTCATGCGGGGGTACTTGTTCCAGATCACATCGATGACCCGGCCCTGCCCCAGACGGTTCTGCTGCTGGGCAAAGATGCTGGGCCGTGCGCCGGTGCCCAGCCGCACCATGCCGCCGGAGGGGCGGCGCTTGCCGTCCAGCACCTGCATCAGGGTGGACTTGCCCGCGCCGTTGGGGCCTGCGATCACCAGCCGCTGGCCGCGGCACACCGTGTAGGTAAAGGGTTCCAGCAGGGTGCGCTCCCCTATTTTGATGGTCAGGTTCTTGAGCAGCACCAGCTCGTTCCACGGTTCTACGTCATATTCAAACCGGAACTTGAGCTGGTTGGTCTCGTCCTTGGGCGCTTCGGTGATCTCCAGCTTTTCCAGCTGCTTGCGGCGGCTCTGGGCCATTTTGGTGGTGGAGGCGCGCACAAGGTTGCGGTCCACGTAGTCCTGCAGCTTTTCGGCCAGTGCCACATCTGCATCGTGCTGCTTCTGGCGCAGGGCATCGGCGGCTTCCTTCTGGGGCAGGTAGGCCGAGAAGTTGCCCTTGTAGGTGGTCATGGTCTGGAAGGAGACCTCCCAGATCTTCGTACACACGTTATCGAGGAAGTAGCGGTCGTGGCTGACCACCAGCACCGCTCCGGAATAGCTTTTGAGGTAGTTTTCCAGCCATTCCATGGTGGCAAAGTCCAGGTGGTTGGTGGGCTCGTCCAGAATGAGCACGTCCGGCTTTTCCAGCAGCAGCTTTGCCAGCCGCAGCCTCGTCAGCTCGCCGCCGGAGAGCACCGCAATGTTCTTCTGCCATGTATCCTGCGCAAAGCCCATGCCGGACAGCACCTTTTTGATGTTCACATCCATGTTGTAGCCGTCGGCGGCATCCACGATGTTCTGCAGCTGGTCGTGCCGGGCCAGCAGGCTGGCATCCTCCGGGTTTGCGGCCATTTTGCGTTCCAGCACCTGCATCTGGGCCATGGCATCCAGCACAGGGGCAAAGGTGGAGCGCATCTCGCCGTAGAGATCCAGCGTGGCATCCAGCTTTGCGTTCTGTTCCAGATAGCCCAGCGTCACGCCGTGGGTCACGCTGAACTCACCTTCGTAGTCCTGGTACTCGCCGGTCAAAATCTTGAGCAGGGTGGTCTTGCCCGCGCCGTTCTGGCCCACGATGCCGATGCGGTCCTCCCGCTCGACACTGGCGGTCACATCGTGCAGCACGATCTTTTCGCCAAAGCTCTTGCCTAGTTTTTCCAAATGTATCAGCATAGTTTTATGATCCCGTTCTCCATCCGCTTATTGGCTCAGCACTGGTGGCGGCGGTTCTTCAGGCCCACATTGGCCAGCTCTTCCTGCTCCATCACCAGCGGGTACAGCTCTTTCAGGTCTGCGATCTCGTAGGTGGGCACCACCTTGCCGGGGTTCTCGGCGTGGCTGGGGTTATACCAGCAGGTGTCAAGGCCCGCATTCACGCCGCCCTGAATGTCGCTGCTCAGGCCGTCGCCCACCACCAGCACATGCTCGCGGTTCTCCACGCCAAGGGCGCGCAGGGCCGCATCAAAGATCTTCCGGTTGGGCTTTTCGCTGTCCATCTTCTCGGAGACGAACACGTCCTCCATAAAGTTCAGCACACCGCTCTCGGCCAGACGGCGGATCTGCACCTTCTGGAAGCCGTTGGTCACAACGGCCAGCGTTGCCACCTCGGAAAGCTCCCGCAGCACATCCAGCACTTCCGGCCCCATCAGGTCCGGGTGGGTGGAGAGCTGTTCCAGATAGAAGCGGTTCATCTCCACGCCGTCACCGGCGGCATCAACGGCCTTGAGGAAGCGGGTGAACCGCTCTGCCATGAGCTTTTCCCGCTTGATCTGCCCCTTTTCCAGCTGACGCCACAGCTCCTCGTTGATGGTGCGGTAGGTCTGCACGGTCTCAGCGTCCGGCTCAATGCCATAGTTCACCAGCGTTTCGGCCAGTGCCTTGCTTTCTGCTGCGTCAAAATTCAGCAGCGTGTTGTCTGCATCGAACAGGATGCAATAGTATTTTGCCATATGTCTTCCCTCTTTTCCTTCTGCCATGGCCGCAAATGCCATGCGCTCAACAACAGGGAGAAGCCAGCCCTGCCCCCGCAGAGCTGGCTTCCGGAAGCTGCTTTCATCGTCAGGCGCTCTGCACTGGCTGCAAAAACAGCTTCATATTATTCTGAGATCATTTCGTACATCGGTGCATCGGTTTGCTCCGGGTCGTTATCCGGGCAGGTGGTTTTTGCATCGCAGGGGGTGGCGGCGCACTTTGCCATTTCCTCTTCCAGCGCGCCGTTGTCCACATTTTCCCAATCGGTGCCGTAATCGTCCACACTGCCGTCGGTCACGTTCTCTTCGCCCGGCAGAGCCGGGGTGCGGGGCTCCTCGTAGTACATCAAAACGCCTCCCTTCCTGCCAGCCTATGCGGCACGGCAGGCCGGGGTGACAGCCTCAGGACGCAGAGTCCGTGGGTGCTGCCTGCTCGTTGGTAGTTTCCTTGCTGGCGTTTACTTCCGAAGGCTCTGTGTGAGAACCGCTTTCCGTCGTGGAACTGCTGCCTGTGTGAGAACCGCTCTCCGTCGCAGAACTGCTATGGGAAGACGAGGTGCTCTCACTGGAAGAAACGCTGCTGCCCGTACTATGAGAAGAGCCGGAAGAGGTGCTGTCGGAAGCGGATGTAGATCCGGAGGAAGCTCCGGACGAAGCAGCGGAAGAGCTGCCAGAACTGCTGCCGCTGGAAGAGCTGGACGTGCTGCCGGAAGAGCTGGCAGAGCCAGCGCTCACGCCGCTGACCGTCACGTTCAGGGTGTTGCTGGCAACGGTGCAGCCGTTGTAGCTTGCCACTGCATAGACCTTGAAGGTCGCATTGAGCATGGAAGGATCGATCTCCACCTTCACAGTGGTCTTGCCCGCAGCCTGCGGCACTTCCGCACCGTTGGCATACCAGCGGATGCTGTCGGCAGTGAGATGCTTACCGCCCAGCTTTGCGGTAAAGGTGTAGTAATCGCCCAAAACCGCCTTGCCGGTGCTGCTGATGCTGATGGATGCCTGTGCAAACATGGCGGTCACATCCACATTCTGCTTGAAATTGGTGTCTGTGCGGGTCTTCTGGGTGACGCCGTCGCTCCAGCGGACGAACACATGACCCTCCTGCGGCACGGCAGTCACGCTGACAGACTGAGCTGTGCTGGTCACATCATAGGTCAGTGCCGTCTTGCCGCTGTCGCTGCCGCTGGACAGGGTACCGCCGCCGTTCTTATCCACACGATAGGCGGCCTGATACAGCACGCTCTGCCCTTCGGAAGAGCTTGCAGCCTCCGAGCTGCTGGGTGCTGCCACCGCAGAACTGGGATTTGCCGTGTATTCCGCGCGTTTGGGAATGTTGGCGGTATCCGGGCGGCGGTCGTCGGTCTGGTAAGCATGGGTGCGCAGGTAGCTCAGCAATGCCTTGAGACCGGCGGGCTTCAGGTGGATGTCCCCGCTCTGATAGTAGTCCTCACGGCCGTAGCCGTTGGCATCCTTCAGCACCTCGGCCGTATTGAGGAACTTCAGGCCCATCTGCTCACACATGGACAGCAGCGCCATATTGAAGTCGTCGATCTTGGTCTGATCCATATTGGGATAGTTTGCGTGGTTTGCAGGCACCGGCGGCACCGTGTTCACGATGATGTCGGTATAGGGGTAGCTCTCCTGAATGGCCTGCACCAGCGCGGTGTAATTATTGATGAACTCCTCCACCGCCATGCCGTTGTCGTTGGTGCCCAGCATGATGACCACGCGGCGGGGCTTCATTTTGGCCACGGCCTGTGCGATGGTGTAGGTGTTGCTGTCCTTTTTAAAGGTAACGATGCCCTCGTTCAGGGCGGCATGGGTGCCAATGCCCTCCTTGGCGCAGAACTGCTGCAGGCTGATCAGGCCGTTGGCGTACAGGCGCACCGTGTTGGAATCGCCGAGGAACAGCGTTTCCTTCTGGTAGCTCTCGCCCGCGTCGGCGGTCTCCGGCAGCAGGGCGGCAGAGGTCTCGCTGATCTGGTAGTGATCCGAGATATCCTCTTCGCCCGGCACCAGCACCTCGCTGGAGGGCTGTTCCCCCGGGGCCGCAGGGGTCTTGCCGCGCTTGAGCAGCGTCATGGTAATGGCAATGGTCAGAATGGCTGCCAGCGCGCACACACTGCACACCAGCACAGCCTGCTTCTGCATAGGAGTAAGCGATTGCTTTTCCGGTCGTGTATTTCTCATATTTCTCACCATTCACTTAGTTTCCGGCACAGGGCCTTCCGGTCATGCCTGTCCGTTCAGGATCTGGTCTGCAAGGCTGGCGCAGCTTTCGGCCAGCAGCACCGGGTGGAAGGGTTCCAGCTCTTCCCTGCTGCCGTAGCCGTACAGCGCACCGGCGGCATCCAGCCCGCAGTCCGCAGCGCCGCGCATGTCGTCGTTGCGGTCGCCCACCATCAGCACCCGCCTGCCCTGCATCATAGGCTGGGCCAGCACATGGCGCACCACGTCGGTCTTGGTGTCGCGGCTCTCGTCCATGGACGCGCCGCCGATAAAATCAAAATAGCCTGCAAGGCCCTTTTCTTCCAGAATGGGCGTGACGACCTGCGTGGGCTTGGAGGTAGCGGTGCACAGCACAAGGCCCGCGTCCTTCAGGCGCTGCAGCATTTCTGCTGCGCCGGGGTAGGCGGCGCACTCGTGGCTGCCCTTGACGGCATAGCTGTCGCGGTACAGGTCGGTGGCCTTTTCAATGAGGGCCGGGTCGGTAAAGTGCTCACCAAAGCTCTTGCGCAGCGGCGGGCCAAGGTAGCGGCGCAGGTTCACATTTGTGGTGTCCACGCCCATCTTGGCAAAGACTTCTTTTAATGTATTTATGATACCGGGAGCGGAATCGATCAGGGTCCCGTCCACATCAAACAGGATCGCATCGTAGTTCAGCAATTTGTAAATTTCCTCACTTTCATGGTGATACATTGTATAGTATAGCACAGAATCCCGTTATCAGCAATTCCAACAAATGGTTTTTACAAAAATTATGCATTCAAGCAGAGAAAAGGCCCGCCCGGCATCCGGACAGGCCTTTCCGCATCTTCTTACTTCGCTGCGGCATCCGCAGGCGGATAGTACAGGTTGTTGGAGACGAACTCCAGCTTATCCTTGAGCACCAGTTCCAGATTTGCCACGGCGTGCACCATGTTGGTGGCCGAATCGTTTACTTCCAGCAGCTTGCACAGGTCCAGACCGTCCAGTTTCATGGCGGCGTCCATCTTCCGGCTCTCGGCGCACAGGATGTGGCTCAGGGCATTTTCCTGCAGAGCGATGCTCTCCACAAGGTCAACGACCGCCTGCTCCAGCGTCACCTTGGGCAGGCAGGGGCAGGGGCAGCGGGTGGTATCGATACAGTTCTCAGCAGACATGATAAAACCTTCCTTTCGTTCGTCCGGTCAGGGGCGGTGTACGCCCCATTCTATGTCTGCCGGGTGTGCCGGTGTTACTCCTGCTTTTGTGGATTCTGGGTGCCGCGCACCTTTTCAATGGTCGCGCGGTAGCCGCCGGAGCCGTACTGGATGCAGCGGTTGATGCGGCTGATGGTAGCCGTGCTGATCTCCACCGCCTTCACGATCTGGTCGTAGGTACTGCCGTCCAGCAGCATTTTGGCCGCTTCCAGCCGCTGCGCCATATCGGAGATCTCCTTTACCGTGCACAGATCCTCAAAAAAATTGTAGCATTCTTCCCGTGTTCTCAGGCTGAGGATCGCATCAAACAGTGCATCGGTAGTCTGGTTTCTTCTGGAATTTTTTTCTGCCATAAATATTCTCCTTGCCGCCGCAGCGGACTGTCCGGTTTTGGGGCGTTCCCTATCTTAAATGTTTCGGAAATATTCAGATTCTTTCTTGCATCATCACTTTAGCACATCAAAGTGTGAAAGTCAAGCCCTGAGCGTGAACTCTTTTCATTCGTTGACGTGTATAGTTTTCTTCGTTTCACGCATGAACAAAAATCACCTAAAAATTATTGCAGAACGCTTTTCTGAATTAGTGCATCCTCCGAACTTATGCCAAAGATATTGACAATTTGTGAATTCCGCACTAAAATACGGACAATCATTCGGCAAATGCGATGAACAGGACATGATTCTTTGCAGCACCCTCTCCCAGAGAGCCGCCCATCTGATGCAACGGCGGTAGTCAGGAGCAAAGCGTTCTCCCCTGCGAGCAGCCTGTGTGAACAAAGGCGCTGACCCCGCCTTCCAGTAATGCATGGCCGTTTTGCCCACGTTACGGGGCTGCGTATGTATGTACGCTGGGAGTGGCTGCCCTGTGCAGCAAACGAAGTGGTATCGCGGAGTATTCCATACACGATGTGCAGTGTATGTGAAGGCCTTCGTCTTCGATGGTTCGTCCCAAATGGAACGAACGCAGGAGGACGGGGCCTTTTTTACACCCTGCCGCCCCCATGCCGCTGACATTTGCCGGATGCCAAGAAAGGAAAGAGGTAAAAACAATGAATACGCTGGTCATCGTATTGATCGCAGCCGTGTGTCTGTTTGGCGCTTATATGCTTTACGGCCGCTGGCTGGCAAACAAGTGGGGCATCGACCCCTCTGCCAAGACCCCGGCAGTTGTCCATGAGGACGGCCGGGACTACGTTCCCACCGACGGCTGGACCGTGTTTGCACACCAGTTCAGCTCCATTGCCGGTGCAGGCCCTGTCACCGGTGCGATCCAGGCCGCTGCTTTCGGCTGGCTGCCGGTGCTGCTGTGGGTGCTGCTGGGCGGCATCTTCTTCGGTGCTGTCACCGACTTCGGCGCTCTGTATGCTTCCGTTAAGAACGACGGCAAGAGCATGGGCATGCTGATCGAAAAGTACATCGGCAAGACCGGCCGCAAGCTGTTCCTGCTGTTCTGCTGGCTGTTCTGCGGCATCGTCATTGCCGCCTTTGCCGACATGGTGGCCGGCACCTTCAATGCCTACGGTGCTGACGGTGCTCTGGTGGAGGCTGCCCAGACCAACGGTGCTGCCGGCATGGTCTCCATCATGTTCATGGTGTTCGCCGTGGTCTTTGGCCTGCTGCAGAAGAACCTGCACTTCACCGGCTGGAAAGAGAATGTGATCAGCATCGTATTCATCGTGCTGTCCTTTGTGGTGGGTGCAAACTTCCCCATCATTCTGGGCAAGGCTGCATGGAGCTACATCACCTTTGTGTACATCTTCTTTGCCGCTGTCCTGCCCATGTGGCTGCTGAAGCAGCCCCGTGACCACATGACCACCTTTATGTTCGTGGCCATGATCGTGGGCGCTGTTCTGGGCCTGATCGTCAACCATCCCGTCATGAACCTGCCGGTGTTCACCGGCTTTACCAACGCCAAGCTGGGCACCATGTTCCCCATCCTGTTCGTTACCGTTGCCTGCGGCGCTGTTTCCGGTTTCCACAGTCTGGTGTCTTCCGGCACCTCCTCCAAGACCGTTACCAATGAGAAGGATATGCTGAAGGTCGGCTACGGTGCCATGGTGCTGGAAAGCCTGCTGGCTGTCATCGCCCTGTGTGTGGCCGGTGCTTCTGCTGCTGCAGACGGCACCCCCGCAGACGGCACTCCGTTCCAGGTCTTCAGCCGCGGCGTTGCCAGCTTCTTCGTGGGCTTTGGCCTTGACCAGCACTTTGCCTCTGTGTTTATGACCATGTGCGTTTCCGCACTGGCCCTGACCAGTCTGGATGCTGTGGCCCGTATCGGCCGCATGAGCTTCCAGGAGCTGTTCAGCGTGGACGACATGGAGCATGCTGAGGGCTGGCGCAAGCTGCTGTGCAACGTGTACTTCTCCACCTTCCTGACTCTGGCTTTCGGCTTCCTGCTGACCAAGATCGGCTACGCCAACATCTGGCCCCTGTTCGGTTCTGCAAACCAGCTGCTGAGCGCTCTGGTTCTGGCCACCCTGTGCGTGTTCCTGAAGGTCACCGGCCGCAGCAACAAGATGATCTTCCCTCCGCTGATCATCATGCTGTGCGTCACCTTCACCGCTCTGGTGCAGCGCCTGATCGCCATGGTCAAGGCCATCAGCAATGCCGCTGCTGTCACCATCCCCGCTGGCGAGACCACTTGGGGTGCTGTGTTCATTGCAAACGGCCTGCAGCTGATCCTGGCCGTGCTGCTGATCGTTCTGGGCCTGAACATCGTGTTCCACTCCTTCAAGGCCTATAAAAACGCCGAGCACAACAGCGAGGCAAAGGTCTGATCTCTCAGGTTTGAGCATCGCTTAACAGAATAGGCAAAATGCCGCTGACGGAATTAAAAGCCGTCGGCGGCATTTTTATTTTATATGATTCGTGTTTGTGGCGTCCTGCGGGCCGCTCCAAACACTTTTTCACCAGAAAAGCTCCATCGAAACAGTGCATTTTGACAGTAAATGCCATGGATCATCGCGGCCCCTCTTGTGAAAAACGAAGCCCGGAGAATCTGCGGGTTCTCCGGGCTTCGTTCATAACAAATAGTTTTTCCGCTAAAAATAGCCATAGCGCACGCGGCGGCTATTCTAAATCAAAAATCAAACGTTCGTTTCTTCCCACGTTTGAAGGACCGCCATCTGCACTGGGGTGTGGAACCAGTGTTCCCCGCCTTCCATGATCGTCAGATGCGCCCCGCTTTCCTGACGGAAGCGCTCGATCATGGTGCGGCTGGTCAGGGCATCCTGATCTCCGTAGAGCACCTGCGTGCGGCCATGCCAGTTCAGCGGATGTTCCCGCACCCAGCACAGATACGGCCATGAGAGGGTCTCACCAAGATCCGTGGGGATCTCCCCTGCCCGCTGCAGCTGTTCCTCGGTCACATGGGCACATTGCATCATATTCGTGATGAGAGCTTCCATATCCACCACCGGAGAGACCAGCAGGGTCTGTTCCGGCGCGTCTCCCTGCAGCGCCTGCATGGCAAGCCACGCGCCGACGCTCACGCCATACAGCCGGATATGCGCCCACACCGGCTTCATGCGGGCATATACGGCTTCTATCTCCGGCACAGCCACCCACGGCAGAAGCCGCTCAGGGCTGTTTTTCCGTGCGCCATGCTCGGGCAGGTCGATAGCCAGCACCTGCCAGCCCGCTTCACAGGCTGTAGCGGCAAAAGGTTCTGCTTCTTCCTTGCAGCCGTTCTTACCATGGAGATAGAGGTAAACATTCCGGCTCCGGCTGCCGTACAGAATGGCAGGGATGCCCGCAAGAGTCATGGTTTGTTTTTTCATAAGGGATTCTCCTTATCCGATCATGCTCTCCATTCGGAGAGACGTTTTGTTTACACTGCGCATTGCTTTTCGTCCTCCCTTCTTTCCGTTTTCTCTATGATAGCACATCCGCCCGCCAAACACAAACAAAAAAGGAGCCGCAGCGCCCTGTTACGGGTACTGCAGCTCCCAGATTCAACCCAAAGGTTAAATTACTTCACCATGCTTGCAACTTCAGCAGCGAAGTCGTCAGCACGCTTCTCCAGGCCTTCGCCCTTCTGGAAGCGGGTGAACTTGACGATCTTGATGTCGCCGCCCAGATCCTTAGCGACCTTAGCGGTGTACTGAGCAACGGTCAGGTCGCTGTCCTTGACGAACTCCTGATCGACCAGGCAGTTCTCCTTGAAGAACTTCTTGATCTTGCCCTCGATCATCTTCTGCTTCACAGCCTCGGGCTTGTTAGCGGTCTTGGGATCGCCAGCCATCTGAGCCAGCATGATCTCCTTCTCCTTGGCCACGACCTCAGCGGGGACAGAAGCCTCATCGACATAGCCGGGGTTTGCAGCTGCGACCTGCATAGCGATATCCTTGCCGTAAGCAGCGAACTCGTCCTTAACCTCGATGCCGTTGGTGGTCTCGAAGTTGACCAGAATGCCGTGGGTGCCGCCGCCGTGGACGTATGCAGAGCAAACGCCCTCGTAACGGACGAAACGGCGAACCTTGATGTTCTCCTTGATGACCAGGATCAGGTTCTTCAGAGCCTCGTCCACGGTCTCGCCGTTCTCGGTCTTGCAAGCCATCAGAGCCTCAACATCAGCAGGGTTCTGCTTCATGATGACCTGAGTAGCCTCCTTGACGAAAGCAACGAACTTGTCGTTCTTGGCGACGAAGTCGGTCTCAGCGTTGACCTCGATGACAACACCCACCTTGCACTCGGGGCAGTAGTCAGCGTAGACCATGCCCTCGGCAGCGGTGCGGCTTGCCTTCTTGGCAGCGGTAGCCAGACCACGCTCACGCAGGATCTCGATTGCCTTCTCGAAGTTGCCGTCAGCCTCGGTCAGAGCCTTCTTGCACTCCATCATGCCGCAGTCGGTCTGCTTGCGCAGTTCCATAACGTCCTTTGCAGAAATAGCCATTTTCGTATTCTCCCTTACACGTTATTTTGTTGTTTGTGGGATGGGAAATCAGGCGTTTGCTGCATCCTCAGCGGGAGCGGCCTCCTGGTTGCCCTGCTTGCCTTCCAGCACAGCGTCAGCCATAGCGCCAGCGATCAGCTTGACAGCGCGGATTGCGTCGTCGTTGCCGGGGATCACGTAATCGATCTCGTCGGGGTTGCAGTTGGTATCAACGATAGCAACGATGGGGATGTTCAGCTTGCGGGCCTCAGCAACAGCGATGCGCTCCTTGTGAGGATCGACGATGAACATAGCCTTCGGCAGGGTCTTCATGTTCTTGACGCCGCCCAGGTACTTGTCCAGCTTCTCCATCTCCAGCTCCAGCTTGGCAACTTCCTTCTTGGGCAGCAGCTCGAAGGTGCCGTTCTCCTTCATCTTAGCCAGCTGATCCATACGGTCGATGCGCTTGCGGATGGTGCGGAAGTTGGTCAGCATACCGCCCAGCCAGCGAGCATTGACATAGTGCATGCCGCAGCGCAGAGCCTCGTCACGGATGGACTCCTGAGCCTGCTTCTTGGTGCCGACGAACAGGATGTCGCCGCCCTCAGCTGCAACTTCCTTCACGTAGTTGTAAGCCTCGTCCAGCTTCTTGACGGTCTTCTGCAGGTCGATGATATAGATGCCGTTGCGCTCGGTGAAGATATACTTCGCCATCTTGGGGTTCCAGCGGCGGGTCTGGTGACCAAAGTGAACGCCTGCCTCGAGAAGCTGCTTCATAGAAACGACTGCCATAGTAAAATTACCTCCAAAATTTGTTTTGCCTCCGCACACCGTGATCTGCCGCCGTATCGGACGGCGGCGGACTGCCCTCCACTCCTAAGAGCACAAAAGGGCATAGTGATGCGTGTGTAATGCTAAGTAATAATAGCACAAACGAAGCGCTGTTGCAAGGGGTTTTCGTGCTTTTTTCTAAAATGGAACGCACTTTTTCGTCACTCTGCGTCCTTGGCCAGTCCTTCGAGGCCCATCCGGCCGAGTGCATACCCCTTGCCGAACATGAGGTCATACTGAAGGAGCCAGTGCTCGTCGCTCCATTTCTGCTGCAAGGGCGTCAGCTCGTTCGAGGTCGTGCCATCCTTTTCCATGATGGTGCCCCGGGTGTTGGCCCGGTAGGCGGCGCGGAGCTGGCGGCCAAGGAACTGGAAGTAGAGAGGCTGACGCAGGCCGAACAGCTCCATCATCACCGGCGAGATGTCGTAGGCTGCGATGGTGCCGAGATCGACCGCGCGGTCGGAGTAGTTCGACCACATCAGCAGCGTCGTCTGGTGGAGACGGGGATCGGCGCTGGAATCGCTGGCATAGCCGCTGCGAGTGTAGATATCGTAGTTAGAGTCGATGGGGTTGTAGTGGTCGCCCCAGAACACCAGAATGACCGGCTCGTCCACCTGCGAGAAGTACGCCGTCAGCTTGCCCATCATGGCGTC